>Ga0163144_10001084_pt1 | contig 64377 bp, 64 predicted proteins | sample OliLak19BULKMAT1_FD_123175 | JGI IMG/M metagenome (GOLD analysis project Ga0163144, IMG submission 123175) | Freshwater microbial mat bacterial communities from Lake Vanda, McMurdo Dry Valleys, Antarctica - Oligotrophic Lake LV.19.BULKMAT1 | ecosystem: Environmental > Aquatic > Freshwater >...
CCGGTGTTTGAGGGGCGGTTGCCCGCGTCCTCTGCTTCATATCCCGACGTTGTGTCCGGTTCATGCAGCGAGGGCAAAGTTTACGCCCCCGCCCCATCCCTGTAAAGGGTCAGTTTGGGGGAAACTTGACCAATTTTAAACTGAGGGCGAGACGCGATCAGGGATCAGGGCTTCGCGGCGCGGTTCTGCGTCTTCTGAGTCACCTGTTGGGTGCTTATCGCCCAGCATATCCTTAACGTAAATCTCCTGAACCAACACCATGATAAGCGCGGTGATTGGCACGGACAGCATAATGCCTAAGAAGCCAAGGAATGCGCCCGCGATAATCTGCCCCAGTAAGACCAAGACGGGCGGCAGTTGAATGCTTTCCTGTACCAACAGCGGCGTCACGACTTGACTCTGTACGAACGATACGCCGTAAATGATCACCACGACCCAGCCGATATTCTCTGGCGTTTGGACGATGGCGACGGCGACAGAGGGTACGAGCGCGATGATGGGTCCGAAGTTGGGAATGAACGATAGCATCCCACTCAATACGCCCAACGCCGCCGCTTGCCGGATGCCCAATAAGGTCATGCCAAGCCACGTTCCGACCAATACAAACGCCATCGAAATGATGGTTGCGCGCAGCCACCCACGCAGCGTCATATCAAGCCGAACGATGATTTCCCGCACGCGATAGCGGTATCCCAGCGGGAACAACTTTACGATGCCCTCTTGGTGCATTCGCGGGTCTGCGAGAAAATACACGCTCAGGAAAATGACGATTAGAATGCTCAAGAATGTATCCGCGACACCGCCCAATACAGGCAGGACTTGGACACCCAACTGTGGGATGGCGCTGGTCAACTGTCTACCCAATGCGGCTACGGTCGACTCAATATCTTCGGTTGTTATCCCTGCCAAGAACGGGAACTGCTGTTGAATTTCGCCACTGCTCCACCGCTCAATCAGCGCCTCGATGCCTTGCGGAATGATCACGGTTGCCAGCGTATTGAACTCTTGGACCAGCGTCGGCAGGGCTGCTAACAGCAGCAGCGTCACCGAAACGATGATAAACGCGATGGAGATCAGTGTCGCCAACCGCCGTCCCACGCCGCGCCGAACCAGAAAGCGGATCGGCATTGTGAACAGGACGACAAGAATGACCGACCCCAATGTGAGCAGCAGAATGCCGCGCACGATCCATGCCCCTACCAACAAGGCGATGATCAAAACCGCCGTTAACACCCATCGGGTGGTCGATCCATTGACAATATTTGGGTTCACAGCGTGCATTCAGGCGGCACTTCCGCCATAATTAAGCCATTTCTAAAGATCGGAACACCGCCGTAGGCGGAAAAGATACGCCGCGCCAACAAAATCGCTATGCGCCCGTATAGCGCACAACACACAGCGTCAAATCGTCAGCGGGCGGCGCTTCACCACAGAACGCATCGACATGTGCCAAAATCCGATCCGCGATCTCTCCCGCTGGCTTGTCTGCCATTGACAAGATCACCTCCGCCAACTGACCCTCACCGAAAAACTCATGGCTTAAATTCTCGGACTCGGTCAGTCCATCGGTGTAGTAGATGATCAAGTCGCCCGGTTGCAATGACAGCGATAACAGGTGCATGTTGTTGTCCGCGAACCATCCGACCGCCATCCCGCCGCGCGGAAGCATCGTCACGGTGTGATCGGCGCGGCGATAGAGCATCGGCGGATTGTGTCCCGCACAGATGTGCGACGATGTGCCGCCGATGTAGAACACACTGTAAAAGACGGTGACAAACATCCCGTTTTCAGCATCTTGCAGCACTTGGAGGTTAGTTCGCTTAAGCGTATCAAGCGGCGAAAAGCCCGAAAACGCATGACTGCGAATGATGCTGCGCGTGGATGCCATCATCAGCGCGGCGGGCGCGCCCTTGTCGGACACGTCCGCGATCACCAAGCCCATGCTGCCATCTTCGAGCATGAACACATCATAAAAATCGCCCGCTACCTCGCGCGCAGAACGCCAGCGCGCTGCCAGTTCGTAACCCGCGAGTTCCGGTAAACGGCGCGGCAAGAGCGACTCTTGAATCTGGCGCGCCATCTGAAGTTCGCTCTCTAAGCGCCCCTTCTCGACTGCGACCAGATACAAGCGCGCGTTTTCGATGGCGACGCCCGCTTGCCCCGCCACCGCATCGAGCAGTTGCAAATCGGAATCGGTGAACACGCCGGATCGCAGCGAGGTGTCGACGTAAACGACGCCGATCAACCGCTCTTGCACCAGCATCGGCGCGCACAAAATCGCGCGCAAGCCGCGCATGATGATACTTTGTCCCGATTGAAAATCGAATTGGGCATTGTTGGTCAACAGCGCCGTGCGCACTTGTACCACTTGATTGACGACCGTGCGGCTGTACGATTCATCGCTGGCGAGGTCACTGCCGTCGATACCACGCGCGACGCGCACGCGCAGTTCGCCCGTCGCGGGTTCCGCGATCATCAAAAAGCCGCGCTGCGCCCGCGTGACCTGCATCATCGAATCGATCACCGTGTTCAAGACGTGATCGAAATCGAGGCTCGAATTGATCGTCCGCGTGATATCGAACAAGGTGGTCAAGTGTTCCACGCCGATTCCGGTCAGATTTTGTGCCGGAGTCACATTTTGCGCTTGAGTCATCGAATGGTCGATCTGTTCATGACGATACGCCGATTGTAACATCATTAAGCAATATTTTTTCGCACAAAACACCAACGAGAATCGGATTTTCTGATGTATTTCGATGTTACGATTTTTCCGAACGATTTGAATGACGCAGCCGCCCTCGCACGGCGGATCGAGGCGGACGGATTCGCCGGATTGTGGACATCGGAGACGGCGCACAATCCATTTTTGCCGCTGACGCACGCCGCCGCCGCCACCAACCGGATTTTGCTCGGCACGGCAATCGCGGTCGCGTTCCCGCGCAGCCCAATGGTGACGGCGCAGATCGCGTGGGACTTGGCGGCACAGTCCGGCGGGCGCTTCGTGTTGGGCTTGGGAACACAGGTCAAGCCGCACATCGAAAAACGCTTCAGCACAACATGGGGCGCGCCCGCGCCGAAACTGCGCGAATACATCGAGTCGCTGCGCGCGATCTGGGCGACGTTCCAAGAGAGTACGCCGCTGCGCTACACGGGCGAACACTACAAATTCACGCTCATGACGCCGTTTTTCAATCCCGGACGCATCGACCACCCGAACATTCCCATCTACATCGCGGGCGTCAACGAGCATCTATGTCGGCTGGCAGGCGAACGCTGTCAAGGTTTCCACGTCCACCCCTTCCACACCGTGCGTTATCTCAAAGAATTGATCATCCCCAACATCGAGGCGGGCGCGGCAGCATTCGGACGGACGCGCGCCGATTGCGCGTTAAGCTGTGCGATCTTCGTGGTCACAGGGAAAGATAACGCCGAAATCCAAGACACCATCGGCGCGGTCAAGGCGCAGATCGCGTTCTACGCCAGCACGCCAACGTACAGCACGGTGATGGCGCTGCACGGTTGGATGGATTTGCACGAGCGGCTGAATCAACTGTCGCGCGCCGGAAGCTGGTACGAGATGGGCGCGCTGATCAGCGACGAGATGCTGCACGAATTTGCGGTGGTCGCGCCCGTCGATGAATTGGCGCACGCGGTCAAAGCGCGCTATGACGGTTTGCTCGACCGTGTGGGATACTATTTCCCATTCGAGCCGGACGACGCCGATAAAGCGGTGTTGTGGCGTCAGGCGGCGGATGTTTTCAATCGATAACGAGGAAAAATAATGGTCACGCCCATCGAATATGCCCATCGAAATGCGGATAGTTTCCGCGAACAACTCTTTGACCTAATTCGGATTCCAAGCATCAGCACCGACTCGAATTACGCGAGCGATGTACGCCGCGCCGCCGAATGGGTCGCCACCAATCTACGGACAATTGGCGCAACCGCCGAAGTCCTACCGACGGCACGGCATCCGGTCGTGTACGGCGAATGGCTCGGCGCAGGGGCGGACGCCAAGACCGTCTTGGTCTATGGACATTATGACGTGCAGCCCGCCGAACTGCGCGATGGCTGGACGAATCCACCGTTTGAGCCGATCATCCGCAATGGCTTCGTGTTCGCGCGCGGATCGTCGGACGACAAGGGGCAGATGTTCATCCACATTAAGGCGCTGGAGTCGTTCTTGCGCTCGGAGACGGGCAAAGCACCCGTCAACGTCAAATTTCTCATCGAAGGCGAAGAAGAAATCGGATCGCCCAATCTGACCGCGTTCGTCGCCGCCAACAAAGAACGCCTGAAAGCCGATGTGTGCGTGATTTCCGATACGGGGATGGGCGAAATCGAGAACCCGTCGATCACCTACGCGCTGCGCGGATTGGCGTACATGGAAATCCACGTTTCGGGACCCGAAAAAGACTTGCACAGCGGTTGGGGTGGACCCGTCCACAATCCGGCGCAAGCATTAGCGCACATCATCGCGGCGCTGCACGACACCAACGGACACATCCTCGTGCCGGGTTTCTACGATGATGTGATGGCGCTCAACCAAGAGGAGCGCGACATCCTGAAGATGACGGACTACAGCGAAGCGGAACTCCGCACCATGTTCGGCGTGCCAGCCGCATGGGGCGAACCCAATTTCACGTTGGTGGAGCGTCAGACCGCGCGCCCGACGCTCGAAATCAACGGCATCTACGGCGGTTACATGGGCGAAGGCTCGAAAACCGTGCTGCCCGCGAAAGCCGTGGCAAAAGTAAGCTGCCGCCTCGTGCCGTTCCAAAAACCAGAGCGTATCTACCACTTGGTGCGCGATTACGTGGCGTCAATCACGCCGCCAAGCGTGAAAAGCGAAGTCCGCTTGCTCAACGTTGGGGATGCGGTACTCATCCCGCGCGACGATCCATCGATGCAGGCAGCGATCCAAGCGTATGCGCGCGGATGGGGCAAAGAACCGCATTTCCGGCGTTCCGGCGGGAGCATCCCGATTGTGGCAGACTTCCGGCGCGAACTCGGCTTGCCTGTGCTGTTGATGGGCTATGGCTTAGAGACGGACGGCGCACACGGGCCCGACGAGCATTTCAGCTTGGAGATGTTCCGGCGCGGCATCGATACGGCGATCTGCTTCTTGGAGGAAATCGGCAAAGAATAGGACTGAGGTGAAAGGGCTGAGGACTGAGTAAAAGCAAGGGCACATCTCAAATAATCTCAGTTTCGGATCGCTTCCCCTGATCCCTAAATCTCCTCACCATACAATGGCGAGGAGATTTTCAAATCCATCGTGAGCCGTCCTGATCCCCATCAGCTAGGGTTGGGAGGTGAGGTGAAGCCTAGGACGGGTCGAAAAACCGCTCCGAAACGTAGGTTACTTCGCCAGCCACGCGGCGGTTTCAGCCAACCGTGTTGCGTAGCCCATCTCGTTGTCGTACCACGCAGCCACGGATGCCAAATTGCCGCCGATCACGTTGACGAGCGGCAGATCGATGATCGAGGAGCGTGGGTCGCCGACAATCCGCGACGATGCCCATTCATCTTCCAACACGCCCATGATGCCGTTGAGAGAACCGCTGCTCGCCGCTTCGCGGAAACGATCCTTAATCTCATCGGCGGTGGTTTCGCGCCCCAATGTCGCTGTAATTTCCGCGATACTGCCCGTGCGGGTTGGGACGCGGTATGCCTTGCCGGTCATTTTCAGGTCTTTCCAGATGAACAGCAGCGCCTTCGCAGCGCCCGACGACGACGGGATGATGTTCTCCGTCGCTGCCCACGAGTCACGACGATCTTTCATCGGTTGATCGGTCAGCGATTGGGTATTGGTGTAGGAATGCACCGTCGAGAAGAAACCTGCCTGAATGCCGAAACCTTCGACCAGCACTTTGACGACGGGGGCAAGCGCGTTGGTCGTGCAGCTTCCCATGCTGATGATGTGGTGGGCGTTGGCGTCGTAGTGGTCGAGGTTGATACCGGGCAGCAGCACAGCATCGCAGTCCTGCAAACTTTTACTCGGCGCGCTGACCAACACGCGCTTGGCACCGCGATCCAGATGTGCCTGTGCGCCCGCGCGGGTCGTCGCGCGTCCGGTGCAGTCGATCACCAGATCGACACCAAGCGCCGTCCAATCGGGAATTTCTTTGCTGGAGTCGAAGTAGGGGATATGCCGCCCGCCGATGCTGAAGCCGTCAGCAAGCGGCTTGACTTCTTCGTGCCAGCGCCCATAGTTCGAGTCCACCTCGAACACTGCGGCGAGCGTCGGAATATCTCGAATGTCTGAGATCGACGCGGGCGTAAATAGATTGTTCTTGAGCGCAACTTTCAGCGCGGAACGTCCGATGCGACCGAATCCATGAATTGCAATCTTTCCCATGTTCATTCATCTCTCTTTAACTCATCGAGCAAATTTTCGAGATGGCTTCAAGCTTGAAACGGCACAAGCCAACTCGATTCTAATGGACTTTACATCGTTGAGGGAGGGCGGAACTTGCGATGCGCCAAACAATCATAACCCGATGATGCAACCGACCAAAGTTGACGTGCTGTAGCGATTTGGCACGCAAAACCCGCGCTGGGCATAGCACACCATACCTCTACTCGTTGCGCGTATCGCTTTTACTCAATCTTTCTTTCTTCGGTCTTATCTTTCCAGCCATTCGCGGCGGAAATCGTCCCATTCATCGGCTTCCGTCGTCCAATTCGCGTAGACCGCCGCGCCGCGTAAGAAGCGCGCCGACTCGCCCGCCGCGCCCATGCCGTCGCGTAAGCCCTGCACCGCCGATGCGATATTCTCGACAGCGGGATTGTAGCGCGGCGGATCGGCGTCGTAGGTTGGGACGCCGATATACACATCGACATCGACTTCCAGCGCCGCAATCGCGTTCGTGAACGATCCGACTTGATGCGCGATCCATGCGCTGTACTCGGTCGGATTGGAGAAGCCCGTGTTGTACGTCTGCACCACCAATTCATCGACCAAGAGGACGACACGCTGTTTGTAGGTCGAATCCCACATTGTGCCGGGCGCGATCAGCGGCGGCTGCGGCACATTCGCGCCGAGCGGCGTCCAATCCGGCGGCACGGCGACGGCAAGCGGCGCATCGCCTATGGCGGTACGGACAACGCGCAAGAGCGACAAGTAACCTTCGTCCGCATTCACGACCGGATCGACATGCAGCAGTACGCCGTCGAAATCCATCTCATCGATCACGCGCCGCGCCATGTCCGCGATCTGCATCCGCGCGGCGTCGTCAAGTTGAAGCGACACCCCATCGACTGGCACGAAAATCCAGCCGTACAAGCGCGCGTCTGGATAAGCCGCCTTGAACGCACTCACAAATGCCGCTGTCGCCTCGAAATTCGCCTCGCCAAACCAGGCACGTTCGGGCGTCAATTGGCTAACCCACGCGAAAACCGTGCCGACCTGATGCGCGCGCAAATTCTCGACCCACGCCGTGAGCTGCGTCGCGTCGGGCGCGGCAGCCGTCCATTCGTCACCCACCCACAGGGCGTTATCCGCACTTTGCGTTGGGCGATTGCGCACCAGTCCAAGCGCGAACACAACCGCAACGACGAACAAGACCGAGCCGACGCCGATCAGGATCGTCCGACTGAATGGCAGTCGGATCGCCGCGAGGCGTGCCAAGGGACTGTCAAGCCGTCGGCGCGCCGATACCCGCCGCGCCGATGCGGGTTTTCCGCTCGCTGGCAGCGCAAACCGTGATGGAGGTGCATTCGGACGCGGCGGGAGCATTGAAGCGGCGGGATGTTCATCGGAGACGCGCACGGCGTCGCTCAATGCCGCGTCCAGTTCGCCCGTCGCGCGGGTCGGCGCGAATGGATTGGGGTTGGGAATTGCGCCGCGCGTCGCCCGTCGTTTGGCAACGCGCTCGCGCGCCCGTCCGCGCCGTTCGCTTGGAGGCAATTCGGCGGTGGCGCGTTTGTCCGCATCCGAATCGCTGTCTTGTTCCCCGTCTGAAGGCGATTCCGGCGGTTCATCGCTAACAGCGCGCGTGGGTGGTTCCAGCGGCACACCAAGCGAGTCGACTGGGATGCGATCTGGCGGTTTGAACAAATCGTCCATCATGCCCATCCGATTTTTTGCAGCAGCGGCGGCAGCAGCAGCAGCCCACCGATCACGACCGCCGCCACCACGCTCAACAAAACCGCTGCCGATGCGACATCTTTGCCGACTTTCGCCATGGGGTGATACTCACTGGTCGAGAGATTGACGCACGCTTCGACAGCCGCGTTCAAAAATTCTGCCATCCAAACAATCGTAATCGTCAATACCAAGAGCGCCAAGCTGATCAGGTCGATTTGCAGCCACACCGCGAAACCCATCACCGCGATGGTGGCGACTGCCTGAAGGCGTGTATTTTTCTGCCAGCGCAGCATAAACAGCCACCCCGCAACCGCATACCCCAGACTCTTGAAGCGATTTGGGCTGACCTTGAGGCTGTATTCGTCGGGGTTGATCTTCGCCGTTGCCGTCAGCGCATCAATCCAATTGGTCATACGGCTCATCGTGCGCGTGGCTCTCCAATGTCGGAACGATATCGGGCGAAATGTGCAGCGCATCCAAAACTGCCGCTTGCGCCGCCCACATCGCCGCGCGGCGGTCGTCGCTATCGTGATCGAAGCCGAGCAGATGCAGCGTCCCATGCACGACCAACAGCGCGAAGCTGTCTGCGACAGCGTGCTTGAGCGCGTCGGCTTGCGCCTTCGCATACGGATACGCGATGATCAGATCGCCCACGTACAACGGTTCATCGTCGTCCATCGGCGGTTCGTCCGACGGGAACGACAGCACGTCGGTAGGCGCGTCCACGCCGCGAAACTGCCGATTCAACGTTGTGATTTCGGCATCATTCGTCAGCACAATCGTGAGCGCCAACCCAACAGCATCCGCCGCGTCGGGGCGCTGTTGGCGAAACTGCGCCAAGGTTCGCGCTGCCGCATCGACCAAGCGCGTTGAATCGAGCGGATAGCCCGAATCGTTTTGCACATCGATTTCAAAATTCATCATGGCTCCTCGCTGTGCTTCACATCAATGCGATCCATGCGCGACGTGCGCCGCAGCGGCGGCACGTCGCGCAGCGGACGGTCGTCATCGTCGCTGGTGGCATCGCTCTCACCTGCATCAGCAACGGTGCTGGGATTCGCTTTGGGCAGCAGCGGCGCTGGTTTCTCGACGGACAGCGCACCGACCGCTTCGAGCATATCGCGCGTCCGTAAAGCGGGAAATTCTGTCGTCTGGGTCGTCAGGCTAGGACGGATCGGCGCGCCGATCTCCGCTTCAAAATAATTGGCGGCAGACAAATCGTGCGCGATATCATCGTCACCCTCCGCTCGCACTGCTGAAGTCGCCCGGATCGTGGCTGGGTTAAGGGCAGGCAGCGGCGCTGTGCCAACGGGGAGCGCGCCCGCCGCGCCGCGCGGCATCGACAGCGCACTGGACGGATAATTGATGCGCGGATGGAACACCGCTTGCAGCATCTCCACAAAAATCGTGCGGATGGTCTTGATATCGTCCAAGCGCAAGCCGGACTCGTCCAATTGACCGTCATGGATGCGCGTATCGATGATCTGATTGATGACATCCGCAATTTCGATTTTATTGCTCGGCTTGCGCGCGCGGACGGTACTTTCGCAGCTATCCGCCAACATCAGCACGGCAGTCTCGCGCGATTGCGGTTTCGGACCCGGATACGTGAACAAGTCGCTATCGACTGCCTCTTTGTCCTCTGCCGCCGCCAGGGCTTGATTGTAGAAGTACGAGACCAGCGTCACGCCGTGATGTTCGAAGATGAAATCGCGGATGCGCGCGGGGATGTGGTTCTGCGCCGCCAACTTTTCGCCATCGACCACATGCCCGATGATGATATCGGCACTGCGGTACGGATCGTTCAAATCGTCGTGCGGGTTGACACCATCGACTTGATTTTCGACGAAAAAGCCCGGATTGAGTACCTTCCCTACATCGTGATACAACGCCGCGACCCGTGCTAAATCGGCATTCGCGCCAATCGCGCTGGCGGCTTGTTCGCTCAAATTGGCGACTTGCAGCGAATGTTGATACGTTCCCGGCGCATCGCGCAGCAGCCGTTGCAGCAGCGGTTGATTCGGCTGGCTGAGTTCGACTAGTTTCAAACTCGTGGGCAAATTGAACAGCATCGTGAACAGATACAAGCCCGCCAACGCCGTCAACGCCGAGAATACACCGTTGATCACGCCGAACAGGATCAGTTCACCGAGTCGCACCCCGTTTTCGGTATTGATCAAGCCGAGATTGAACGTGATCACGACCATCCCATTCGCCAGCGCGATCACCACGCCCGCGAAGAAATAGCTGTTCAGCCGTTCCGCCCGTCGCAACGACAGCGCGCCCATACCGCCGCCGAACCCGACAAGCGCCGCCGCTTCGAGCGAATTGTCCAACATCACGCCAATCAACAGACCCAACCCCACCGCGCCAAACACTGCCAATTCTGGGACGGTCAGCGCCGCCAACAGCACTGCCAACGCCGCTGCCGGATACAAATAGATTTGTCCGTCGCCGCTGAACAGCCGCGCCCCACCCAACGTGAGCAAAAACAGCACCGCCAACAACGTGATGAAACGGACGTTTTGCAGCAAGTGGCGATGCTGCCGCCGCAGATAGAGCGCCGCCGCGATCAAGATGATCACGCTGGTGAAGGCTGCTTTCGCAATTTGTTGTACACGCTGATCGGGCGCATCGAGCAAGCCTAAGCGCGTCAACGCCTCGAAGTCCGCCGCGTCAAGACGCGCCCCTGCCCGGATCACGATCTGTCCACGCTCGAAACTGCGCCGTTCAGGCGGCGTGTTCGCTATCGCCGCGCTCTGTGCCGCCTCCGTCGCCGCTGGATTGGGCAGCCGATTGGCGCGCAGCAAATCTTCGACCAACGCCACGACGACCACCGCCGACAAGGGCGTGAAACGGACGCTAACTTGGGTCGGCAGTTGAACGATGATCGCGCGCAAGTCGCTGTCCCGAATCGATTCGCGCATCACGCGCTCCAGCACGAGCGCGATTTCGCCATCGACTGCGCTCCACGTCGGATCGTCCATCTCCAAGATCGCCCGAACGACCGCCTGATCGAGCGTCAAGGCGGTGATCGCATGTAAATCGTCCGTTTTCTGTGTGAGCGTGCCGAAGGGATCGCGCCGGATGTTGTCGATATAGTCGAGGATTTGGCGCACAAGCTGGAGCTGCTGGCGCGCGACATTGGGATCAGGCGGATCGTAGACCGGGCTGACGCTATTGGCGGCTGCTTGGCGCGCGCGCGCCGTCAGCACGTCGCTGGCATAGGTCAGCGTGAACGACGCGCGAAAGTCCTGTGGCGCGATGCTGCCCTCGCCCAGTTCCGCTGTACTGCGTCCCGGAATCACGCTGTCGAACGCCAACAAGAACGTCGCCACGACTACAAAGCCGACACAACCGCCAATCAACAGCGCCGAGTCGAGCAAGCTCGCCCGCCCACTCACTGTCGTGCTGCCATCCGCGCGCGACAAACGCCGCCACCATCCGATCACGCTTTGTCCACCATCATCCGCCTCGTTTGTGCGAGCCGTAACGCATCCAGAAACCGGTTAAGCGTTGAGCAGTTCGCGCACGACATCATTGACCAGCTTGCCATCCGCGACGCCTTTGACCTGCGGCATCAGCAGCGCCATGACCTTGCCCATCTCTTTGGCGTTGGTCGCGCCCGATTGGGCGACGGCATCGCGCGCCAATACTTCGATTTGTTCGCGCGTGAGCTGCGTCGGCAAGAACACCTCGATCATGCCGATTTCCACGACCAACGGCGTCACGATATCGTCGCGTCCGGCTTTCGTCGCCTCGTCGATGCTCTCGCGCCGCTTCTTGATTTCGCGCTGCAAGACTGCCACGACTTCATCGGGCGTCAGCGTCTTTTTGCCGTCGATTTCAAGCTGCTTGATTTCGCTCTGTACCGTGCGCAGCACATCGCGGCGCACCGTGTCTTTTTCGATCATCGCCTTTTTCACCGCGTCTTGAATCAGCGGTTTTGGATCATCCATCGTCATTCGCTTTCGATTGCGGGCGTAGCGTACCATGCCCTTACTTGCTTGTCAGTATACCCTACATTCGCGCCGCCGTCCGCTGGCATGGCTGGCGCCCTACGCATCCGGGCTGAAAATCAGCACATGATCGAATGTGACACCGACGGCACTCCCCAAATCGAGCGATTCGGCGGTTACACCCACGCGCCCCACCCCGAACGACGCATCAGCGAGTTCATCCTGCATCGTTCCGTAGCATGTTCCGCCAGAGTAGGTACTCACACCGTTGGGATCGTCGGGGGTACAAACTTGCACGCGCTGCGCGTTGATGAAGAATTGGAACTGTCCGCCACGACCGACCACGCGCAAATCGTTCGGCAGGTTCATCCCCTGTTGAATGACAGGCGAGGGAATCCATGCGCTCAATTCTTTTTGTTCACCGTTAAGCGTGCGCACGACCCGATAGTAACCGTCGCTGCTGATCAAGAAGCGATAATGATTGTCCGCGTCTTGCAACCGGAAGATCACGCCGTAGCCGTTGTTGGCGAGATCGCCCGCGACCGCTTGCGCGCGTATGCGCACATCGAAATCGGTGAACGCGCTCGGCGGCAGCGAAAACGGCGCGCCGTTCGACTCATCGATATCGAAACGGAGCATCCCATCGGCGATTGACGCCGCCAAGCGCCCCTCGTATTGATCCCAATCGCGGTTGAAACCGTCCGCGCCCGCGCCGTCGAACGATGCCGCGTAGAGCAGCGCGCCCGCTTCGCCCGTCACGACTGTGCGCCAGTCCGCCGCCGCGCGATCCAGCGCCACCAACGTGATCAACCCACCGATCAGCGCGAACAAGACAACGATTCGCCGCCTAAACAATCGTCGCAACGCGGTATCCTCGTTCGATTTCATGATGAATGGGATTGTAGCACGCGCGGCGGACGTTGTGAATTAAAGGGGCGGATTGCATCGGCGAATCAACGGGCAGCATTGCGCGCATAATCGGGCGGCAGTTCCACGCCCATCGGCAGCAACCGCGAGACATAAGCGCGCAGTTCGTTAGCGTGCGCCGCGCGGAATTCACCAAGCAGCGCGCTGAAACGCGGATCGCCACGTGACAGGCGCACGGCTTCATTCAGCCAGCGTTCCGCGCTGTCCGCATCTCCGACGCGCCCGTATGCCGTCCCCAATTCTGCAAACAGCGCCGGATCGGTCGGGTTGAGCGCCGCCGCCACGATCAGCGCGCGCAAACTGCCGCGATCATCCCCGACATGGCGCAAGTGAAGCCCTTGTAGGTAGCGCACCACGACGAGATTCGGGGCGAGCGCAACCGCGCGTTCGATCCACGCGCCGCCGTCGAGGCCGCCCTGATCGCGCGCCCAGCCACCATATGCCAACGCCGTCGCAGTCGTCACTACATCGCGTGGATCATCGAGCGCAATCGTGAACGCAGATTCGGCGTCGCCCCACATTTCGGCATCCACCAGCGCGATCCCCACTTGGATCGGATCGCCGACTGCGCGGCGAAGGGTGTTCACAAGGTTGGCATAAGCGGGTTCGCGCAGGGCAAGGTCGAGCCAGGGGAGCGCGTCGGACGACAGCGGCGCACGGATCACGCCCAAACGGAACGCCGCCCACGTCGCATCGCTCGTTGAGGCGTCCACGCTGTCCAACAGCGCGACGAGCGCATCGCCTGCGCGCGCCCATTGATAGGTTTCGAGGTGGATTTCGGCGCGAAAGCGGAGCGCGGTCACGCGCCCACTCCACGAGGGTTCGCGCGCCTCCGCCAGCGACAGCGCGCGCTCGGTATATGCCGCCGCCGTCGCCAAATCGCCCACTGCACGCCAGCCCCGCGCCGACTCGAAGAGTGTATCCGGCGTCCAACCGACGCGCTGGGCGTTCGCGTCGGCGGCATAGAGGGCGGGCATCCGGCGTTCGGGCAAAAGCAAATTGGGAGCGCGATCTAGGTCACGATCCGGCAAGAAAGTGACACGCTCCGCCCGATTGAGGATGAGCAGAGCCAGCGCCACACCCACTGCTGCAAGGATCGCTAATGCACCGCGGCGACCGCGCATCGCTGCAAGTCCGACTCTGGGCTGAGCGTCCAATCAGAAATTAGCGCCCGACGAGTGCCGTCGCCGCAACTTGGAGTTCCGCCGTTGTGCGCGTGGCATCTTGACGGTCGATATCGTCCGCCGCTTCGGTGTCCATGACCACAATCGGCATCGTTCCAGTTTCAGCGGTCGGTGGATGACAGACAAGCGCCGCATCGGACGGCGGCATAGGCTGAGGCAGTATCAACGGAAGCGGCAATTCGTCACCACGTTCCACGAGCGCACCACCCTCGAAATCATTCATTGGCATATCGCGCCACTCGTGCGCGCCCTCCGCCTGATCGTCCACTGGTAACACGCGCGTATTGCTTAATCGTCTACTCATTAGATTTGTGACCCCCCAAAGCGGGATGATCGGGTTTAAAAATGAGTATAACACCCACAAACCCATCCTGCGCTAAAAAATATATGGATTTTTCCCGAATTTTTGTTTACAGTCGTTTACGTCCACCTTAGATGAGGCTGCCCCATGCGGTCGTTTCCGCTCGTCCATATCGCCGCACTGCCGCTTCTCCATACAGGGGATTGCAGTTTACGCGGCGTCCACGTCACCGACGATGGTGGCATCATCATCTACGTCGAAGAAACGTATGATGAAGATGGCTGGCTGGCGCAAGGCGCGCTGAAGCTCGATGGAACCTGGATCGCGTGCGTTGATGAGGAGGCGGGCGCAAATCCCGATATCGCGCCGCTGCCACTGCCCGACTCGATCATCACGCCGCGCGCGTGCTGGAACACGATGCGCTTGAACTACGCGGGCCCGCGCCATCGCGGACTGCGCGAACCCGAACGCCTGATGGATATCTTGCGCCCAATTTCGGTGGCGGATAAATTCGCCGTCACCAAACGTCTCAGTTTGGCGCTCCCGCCGCCGCTGCTGTTGGGCGTGGCTGAGAGCTATGTGCTGTCCGAGGCGACCGTGCTGCATCCCGATTTATTCTTCGTCTGTCGGCGGCTGCGGCTGGCATATGCGCTCGAAACCGAGGCGCACGACGAAACCGGACTGCCTTACGACTACGATACGCATATCGTCCACGCCGCCCATTTTTACGACCGCAAAGCCGGATCGACTGCCGAGAGCGAACCCGCGCTGATCGATGCGCTGACCGCGTTACCCGATGTTGTATTGCGCCGCCCGATGGACTGTTTGATCGTCGATGATCTGCTGTTCATCGCCGATGCCGCGTCCGAACCCGCTGACGTCACACACAGCGCGCGTCAACCCAGTATGATTCAAGTTTGGCGCATCGAAATCCCGGACGATGCCCGCCGTCGCCCCTCGGAGGAAGAAAAATTGTATGGTTAGAGTCCTGTTTTTCGCCGCCGCGCTGTGCTTGCTCGGCATCACACACGCCGCCGCTCAAACGCCGATTCCGCGCCTGTGTCCGCCGACAGGCGTCCAATCCGCCGCGAGCGGCTATGCACCGGGCGGGATCATTCTCACCCACTTCGACCGTTCGGCGCTGTGGTTGTACAATGTGGAAACGGGCGCGCGCTATCCGCTGCCCGATACGCTGCCCTGTGCGCGCAACTGCCGTCTCTCGCCGGACGCCCGTTCGCTGGCGTATTTCAACGACAGCCTGAACGCCTTTTCGCAGATGCGCTTGAACGGCACGGAGCGCGCGCTGCTCTCAACGGACGCCGCCGATGTTGTGTGGTGGGCGGACGGAACGCTGTTCGTCTGGACGCCGGGACACGCTGGCTTTTTACTCCGCGCCGATGGCACCCGCCAGACGGTCGATACGCGCGAAGTGGTCAGCGTGGGTGCGAACGGCGTTTGGGGCGTGCGCGAACACGCAAACGGCGATATCTTCATGCGTGAAATGGTCAACCTGCTCACGGGCGAAGTCGGCACGACGTTGGGCGTGGATCGCGCGTATTTCAACGCGCTGGCATGGTCGCCCGATGGTTCGCAGTTGGCATTCGTGTTCCCGCTCGTGATCGACCCCAACAGCGGCATTCTCGGCGGCGAAATCGGGCTGGCTGCGCCGACGATCTCGCCGCGCCAGATCACCGACTTGACCTCGACTTACGGCGCAGTACGCATCAACGGCGTGGCAGTCGGTGAATTGAGTTGGTCGCCGGACTCGACGCGAATCGCCTTCTGGGTGACAGAATTGTTGGGCGCGAACGTCCAAGCCGATCTCGGACAAGCGACGATTCACATTATCGACGTGAACACGCGCCAAATCACCGCTTACTGTGGCTATGGCACAACCGAACACACGCCAAATCCGTCGCGGCTCGTCTGGTCGCCGGATGGCGGATATCTTGCGTTCGCGGGCGTGATCGCAAACGATCTCGAAAGCGGCTATCACTTGTTGGCACTCGACACGACGACGGGCATTTTTACGTCGCTGAGTCGCGGCGTCGTCCCTGCGTTCGGATCACCGGATGTGGTGGCGTGGGGCATCGCGCCGTAAAATCGCGCCGTTTCCACGACCGTTATCAATGTGGGGCGAGCGTGACGGCAGTACGCCCTACCGAAAGGATTGCATTTGGAACTGTTGACTCTCATTCGCGTACTCATCTATCGTTGGTGGCTGATCGCCATTCCGGTGGTCGTAGTGGCGGCGCTGACGCTGCCCGATCTGCTCCGTCGTTCGCCCGCTGCGTCCGGCGGCTACAGCGTGACCATCGATTACACGGCTGCGCAATCGATGGACGCGATCCCGCGCACTGACGGCGATTATCAAGACATCTGGATCGCGTCGGAATACGCCGTCAACGCTTTCACCGACTGGGTGACGGGCAGCACCTTCAACGCCGAAGTGATCGCCCTCGCTGAGGCGCGCGGTCTGGCGATTGCGCCCGGTTCGCTCGGCATTGCGGCGGACAACGAAAAAAGCGTCGGACGACTCGCCTTCGGTTGGGCGGACGCCGACGGGCTGACCATCATCGCGGACGCCGTGATCGAAGTCTTGCAGACGCGCACGGGAGCCTATTTTGCGCAGTTGGGCGGTGAACCCGCCGCCGTGACTATCCTCAGCCGCACACCGCCAACGTCCGCGCCGCCGCCGATTGTGGATCGCTTCGGGTCAATCATTCGGATCGGACTCGGCGTGTTGGTCGGCATCGGTTTGGCGCTGTTGGCGCATTATCTCGATCCAGCCGCACGCCGCCGCGAAGATGTCGAATTGGCGGGCGTGCGCGTGATCGCGGCGATCCCGAAATGAGCTTTGCGCGCTTCACATTGGGCATGGCACGCCGTGTCCCCACGCTGATGCTCGTTTTATTTGTTTTTGTCGCGCCCATCCACGCACAAATCCTCGATTTTGTGCCGTTCGCGTGGGACGCTGCTGATTTATCGCTGGTGATCCCAGCGGGCTGGACGCCGGATGCCCCAAGCGATGTGACGACACAAACGTTCAGGCTGACCGGAGACGGCGTGCTGATCGTGCGTATCCTCCCAGAGACGACCACCGACGCGCAGTTATATCCCCAACTCATCGACGCGATGATCGAAGCGAATGTCTTTGCCAATCCGATTGCGCGAACAACATGGTTCGGGCGCATGGGCTGGTTCGCATCGGGCTTCACCTATGCGGGCGACGGCTATGGTGCCAGCCGCATTGGACGGCTGCCGGATGATCGACCCATCATGGTGATCGGCATTCGCTACAATGATCTCGGTGCGGCGGGGCGAGCAAGCGCGGAGGGACTCACCGATACCGTTGCCGCCAGCATCGCTTTTAGCGCGGCGCTACCGCCACTTGTCAGCCCTTGTCCACGTCTGGACTGCCCGCCCGAGCGCACGGGCGATACCTTGATGCTCGATGTCCCTGTGCAAGGCACATCCAACGGTGATACGGCGCATGAATGGTTCTACGACGGGCGCGCGGGCGAAACCGTGACTGTTTCCGCCGTCGATTTAGCGCGCCTCGATCCGTTTGAACTGCGCTTGGACATGGAAATCATCGTCTATGCGCCGGATGGCACCGAAATCGCGGCGGACGACGATCACGGCGGCGCGGATTTGTACGGCGTCTACGATGCGCAAATCCGCGATCTATTCTTGGTTACGGATGGGCGTTATCGCATCGTCGTGCGCGGCGTGCAAGGGACGCGCGGCACGTACACGCTCGGAATCAGCGCGGCGCGGACGTTTGCGTTTGATGCCGATGGGGTCGCGCGCTTGAGTGGACGGATTCAGGGGGTGTTCCCACGTCAACGCTGGCAGTTCGAGGGGCGCGCGGGACAAATCTTGACGATAACGATGCAGACCACCAGCGGGACACTCGATCCGATTTTGGAGTTGTACAGCCCGACCGGGCGGCAAACGGCATCCAACGACGATGCCGCCGATCCCGCGTTCGGCGTGAACGCGCAGATCGTCCGCGTCGAACTCCCGCGCGATGGCGTCTATACATTGGATGCGACGCGCTACGCCGGGACGGGCGCGTACAGCATCATCGTCGCACAATCGTAGCCATCGGACAACAGGCAGGCTTTTAGCGAAGCGAAATAGCACCCAAACGATGTAGGGGCGTCCCCGCTGGGACGCCCGTTTGCATCATTCCATCACGACGTGGAGCGCCAGTCAGGAAGTCGTTACTTCTTCTTCCGGCGGCATGTAGCGCGTTTCGCCCACTGGCGGCGGGGCATCGGGGTCACTCAGGGCGCGGCGTTCGCTGTTCAGGAAGTAAATCGCCATGCCAAGCGTGCCGGCGCTCAACAGCCCGCCGACGATGATTCCGGCGAACGCGGCTTGATACACATTGTTGCCCTGTTCGCGCGCCATGAAGAAGATCGAGACGATGCTGGCGATCACGCCAATGAGCGCGATAATCAATGGCGGCAGCAAACGACGGCGCACAATCACATACATCACTATTTGCACGATGCCGAACAGCAGAAAGAACAACATCCCACTCATGACGCGCTCCCTTCGGGCAGCGGACGCAGTATCGCGCGGACGGGCGACGCGCACGCGCCGTCCAGCTTGAGCGGCAGCGCGATTAACTCATAATCGCCGTCCGGGACGCCGCGCAGCAGCAAATTTTCGAGGTTGACGATGCCGTGCCGATACAGCGCATGATGGCACGGTAGTTCTTTGCTCTCAGCATGATCGACGGACGGCACATCGACGCCGATCAGAACGCCGCCGCGCGCCACCACCGCCGCAATCAATTCGACGCTCAAATACGGGAACGCCGCCGGAAAAATGCTGTCGTCCAAGTCGCTGGCGAAACTCCGAATCAGCAACCGCTCCACTCGTTCGGGGAGCGGCGGCAGATCGGCGGGCGACAATGCGCCGTCCGTCTTGGACACCGAGACCACGCGCGCCCGCCCGATGTATTGTTCGAGCGGCATGTCGGCTGCGCACGCGCCGTCCGGCTCATAGTGAAAATACGCATCGGCGTGCGTGCCAACATGCGGTGTGGTCGTCAGCGTGACCACGTTGACCGACGCGCCGTCCGCGATTCGCGCCAGTGGATCGGCGCGATACGACGTATCACCGGGAAAGACCGCCGTCGTCGTCGAGACGCGGCGCGTAATATCGTAGATCATCGGCATCCCCATCGCTGGCAGCGCGCATTTCAAGCGACTGAGCGCGCAACCCGCCACTGCGATTGATTCAGAGTGTAACAGATTTTCCGCGCCGGATTGTTCAGAATTGTGGGGACAAAACGAGCCGGGTAGGCAGGATGCCATGAACGAACCGAGCAAGATTCAACGCGGAGAAGCAGAGAAAATTCTCCCTCTTTTCTCTGCGCCGAATCTTGCTCGGTTCGTTATTACTGCGTCGCGTTTTCCGCGAGGATGCGCGTGACCATATTCTCCGAGAGTCCGACTGACTGTGCCAGTCCCATCGTCAGATTCATCACCCGGTCGAGCAATTGACGATGCGTAATCGATAAATCGGCTTCGGCGCGCAGTTTTTGATGCAGCAGCAGCATGTAGGCGATGGGACCCCGCAGTTGTTCGCTCGCACCAGCCGCTTTTGCCGTACTCGCGCCAGCCGCATCGGGCAAGCGCATCTCAATCGATACGGTTATCAGTGCCGCTGCTGCTCCCAGCGTCCGCCCATCGTCGTCGGTGAAATGATTCGCATCGTAATCGCCGATCACCAACGCGCCATAGACGCCGCGTCGCCCCACCATCGGCACCGCAAGAATCGATCCTGCCGTCGGCATAATCGCATCGCGTTCGCGCCCTTTGCGTGTATCCGGGACGTTCACCAACGCACCTTGACTGATGGCGCGTCCGGCGATGCCCTCGCCCGCCCGCACCACCGTCCCCCGCGCCCCGCCATCGCCCTCACCCGCCACAACCGTATAGGTTTCGTTGTCCGCGCGAAATATGACCGCCGCGCTCGACGCGCCCATGACTAAATTCAGCACGCGCGCGATGTCCGCGAGCAATGCCGGAACTTGCTGCATCTTGACGACTGATTCGGTCACTTTGTGCAGCGTGTTCATCTGCTTCCAGCGCCGCTGCACCGACAAGCGCGACCGTTCCAGCATTTCGATCATGCGCCCATTCATCTCGGCGATGTGCATATTCTGCGCTTCGTAGTTACGACGACCCGTCGGTTGGAAGAATCCGCCCGAAATTTGCGAGATCAGCAGCGATGCGCGCTCGACCACCTGTGTATCGAACGTCCACAAGCCATCATAACGCCGTCCGCCTGTCATCTCATCGCGCCCCTTGTCCATTTCTTGGGTGGAAAGCAGCGTCCAAAAGTCGGGCGTGTCCACGCACAAGAACCATTCGCGCGTCAGCGGCGATGAGGCGTCGATCTCGATGAATTCGACGCCCGGAATACTGGGCGGGCGCGCATCGGGTACGCCAAACACATAGACGCGGCGGCACACCATCCCCAACTGTTGATAACGGCGAAGCTGTGCCGAAAAGCGGCTGAACATCTGAAATCCGGCGTAGAAATCGACTGGGAGGCGATGCAGAATCACCTGCTCCTCGATTTGGTGGCTGATGGTGTTCATCATCGAGACGGTGCTAACGGCACGTAATCGCTCGTATTGATTGGCAATCGAGCGGAAGATCGAGATTGTCATTCGGATAACTCCAAGATACTTGATATTGCATTGATCATAACGATAAATCTCAATTCGGGATTAACCCATATGGGATTTCAATTTGGCACGGACTGAAGGATGCGCGCTGCCAGTTCCTCGCGGATGCCGACCGCCCGCGCGAGGTTGAATGACAGTTTGACGATCTGATCGAGCGTTTGTCGCTGCATCGCATTCAATTCGCCTTCGCTGTCCAAACGCTGCTGGAGCGCCATCAAATAAGCGACGCTCGACCGCAAACTTTCGAGCTGTTCCGCATCAATCGGTGTGGGTGTATCGTCGGACTGGGTTTTCGACACGACTGCTGTAACCATCAGTTCCGCGACGTTCTTCAGCATCTCCATCTCGTCAGGCGACCAGTCACCCGGTGTAATGCGCCCAACGATGAGTGAGCCGTGCAGTCCGTGCGCGCCTTGCAATGGTACAGCGAGGATGCGGCGCGCAGCGGGCAGCAGCGGATCGCCGTGCAGCGCCATCAATTCGCCCGACGCCAGTGCCGCGCCAAGCGCGTTGCCTTGCAGCGCGATCAGCGTGCCGGACGGCTGTGCCAAACCATTGGAGACGACCAATTCGTAGTGTTCGCCCATGTTCAGCGCGACTCCCACCTGCCCGATACCGGCGACCTCGCGCAGAATGTCGGCAGTCTCGTTCAGCACATCGAGCAGGTACGCTTGCGACGAGACGGCGCGCGTCACCCGATTGATCGTCTGAAAATGTTTCCAGTGCCGCAAATTGGAGATGCGCGTCGTTTCAAATGCGCCGATCAAGATTTCGTTCATCTGCGCGATGTGATACGCTTGCGTTTCGTGGTCGCGGCGGAAGATCGGCGCGTAAGCAGTTTTAAGCAGCGCCGAAAATGTCATCGATGCACGCTCAACGGCAAGTTCATCGAATGTCCAAACCGCGTCGTAGCCGCGCGCACCCGTGATTGCGTCTAGGCGCTCCGTTTGCTGTGCCGAAAGCAGCGTCCAAAATTTCGGGGAATTGACATGCAAGAACCATTCATCCGCCAACGGCGACGCGGGGTCGATCTCCACGAACTCGATCCCTGCCAGCGTCGGCGGCGGCATATCTGCGATGCCGAATACAACGATCCGCTTGCAGACTGCCGCTAATGCCTGATAACGCAGCGTTTGCGGATAAAACGCGCTGAAACGTTGAAAGCCGACCAACATTTCGACCCCGAGTCGATGTTGGATGATTTGGTTTTCGATTTGATGGCTGATGGTGTTCATCATCGAGACGGTGTGAACGCGGCGATAGTGATCGCCGTAATGCGTTTGAATCGCTTGGAAAACGGAAGGCTTCATGGATCTTTCGCTCAATTGTTGCATAGGAATTCTTTACGCACCACTTATTAATGATCTTACATGATGATTCAAGTATAGGAAACAATCATGATTTTTGGGGCGGAATTTCGTGAATTTTGCATGAATAATTACGGTCATATACAAATACACAATGTTAAATCGCATCACTTTCATTTGACGCTGATGCTCCAGATTGGCATAATTGTTCGATGAGGTGCAGGGCATGATCGCCCTGCTTAATGATTGAGGACTGTACGTTGTCATTCACGTATTACACCGAAAAATCAGTCGCCCAAGCGTTGACCGCGATCAACGAACGCTTGCAGGCGAAAAGCGGACGCGATCTCAACGGTTGGATCGACAAAAGCGGCACCTTCAGCCTGATTGCCAGTACGAAAGTGGCGGGCGCATTCAATCGAAGCACGAGCTTGAGTGGCAAGATCGAGCGGACAGGTGGGCAAACCGTCGTCACATTCAATGTGAGCGAGGGTGTGCCGAATGAAGGACGCGCGCTCGTATTCGTCGCGCTGGCACTGGTTGGATTGATGTTTTTCAGTGGGGGGAATACCTTATTGGCGCTCGCCATCCTTCCAGTCGCGCTGACGCTGTATGTGCTGATGAAAGGCGATCACGACAACAGCATCTTGCTTAAGCGCGAAATCCAGCGCGTCCTAAGCGCGAAAACCACGCCGATCAAGAAAGCCGACGGCGCGCCGAAATCCGTTCGCCCGATATCGACCACCAAGGCAGCGGCAGCACGCCCCAAATCTGCCACCAGCCGCACACCCGTTAAACCGAAACCCTAGCCCGAAAGGCACAAGCCATGCCCGCTGAAACGCTGTTGATCGACCGTCGGCGCACGGTCACGATCTTGACCATCAATCGCCCCGCCGTGCGCAACGCGGTCGATGCCGAGACGATGGATGCCCTGCGCGCCGCGCTCACCGAAGCAGAAGCCGACGAGGCGCGCTGCGTCGTGATCACGGGTGCGGGCAGCACATTTTCATCCGGCGCGGACATCAAGAAAGCGGTCGCGGGCGGGCTTGATCCTGATGAAAGCTACCGCGTCTTGACCGAAAGCTACGCGCCGACGCTAAAGGCGATCCGCCGCTACCCCTACCCTGTGATCGCCGCCGTCGATGGCTACGCCGCTGGCATCGGCTGCGATTTGGCGCTGGCGTGCGATATTCGGTTGATCAGTGCGCGAGCGACGTTCGCGGAACTGTTCATCCGCATCGGCTTGATCCCCGACGGCGGCGGGACGTATCTGCTCCCGCGCTTGATTGGCACGGGGCGCGCGCTGGAAATGCTGTTCACGGGGCGTGATGTTGGCGCGGAAGAAGCAATCCTGACTGGACTAGCAAATCACGTCTATCCCGCCGCATCGTTCATGGAGTCGGTCTTGGAGTTCGCCCGTGATATTGCCCGCCAATCGCCGCAAGCGTTACGACGCGGTAAGGCGGCGCTGTTGGCGGCGCTCGACAGCACGTATGATGAAGCACTGGCGCGCGAAGCCGAACACCAGCGCGAAATCCTCCAGAGCGAGGACGGCGCAGAAGGCTTCATCGCGTTCGTGGAGAAGCGCGCGCCGATTTGGAAGGGGAAATAAATCGCTTTGAAACGCAGAGAGCGCGGAGATTCAGAGAAAACCCGGCGGTGGCGCTGGATCGGCTTGATCGCGGCGCTGCTGCTCGTTGGGCAGCCCGTATCGGCGCAGGATGAGCGCGAGCCGTTCGTGGTCTATAACGGTGTACTGGATACGATTGTGCAGAACCGCGATGATGTGGGGATCGCGTGTTTCACGATTGGCAGCCCCGCGTCCGGCGTGTACCTGAACGCCGATGAACGCTTTCCGCTGGCATCAGTCAGCAAAATCCTTGTGCTGGCGGAATACGCGCGCCGCGTCGTCGAGGGATCGCTCGATCCGGCGGAGCGCGTGTCGATTGGCGCGCTCGATGCCTACTGGCTGCCGCGCACGGACGGCAACCGCCATCAAGCGTGGCTCGAAGAGACGCCGACGATTGATAACGCCTATCCGCTGTTCGAAGTCGTGCGCGCGATGATGTACTACAGCAGCAACGCCGCGACCGATTATCTGGCGGAACGCTTCGGACGCGCCTCGTTCATCGAACTCTACGCGCGCTTGGGCTTGCGCGACACCGACTATCCAACCAATTGGATTGGGCTGTTCCTCGCACTGGAAAATCACGACACTGGGACAAGGAATCTCGATGATCTCGACGCCGAGTCTGTGGCGCTCGAATCCGCGCGGCTGACACGCTTGTACGTCGATGATCCCGTTTGGCGCTTGAGCGAACGGACGGAACGCGCCAATCAGCGGCGCGCGTTCGATGCGACATCGGACGAACAGGCATCTTATTTTGAGCAGTACGGCGCACAGGGGACACCGCGCGAAATCGCCCGCGTGATGGCGGCGATCTTCTCCGGCGAAATCGTGTCCGCGCAAGTCAGCGCGATCATGCGCGATGCGATGGATTGGTCGATGGACGCGCCCGAAAACCGCGAGTCGTTCAACATGTTGGCGACGAAAGGCGGATCGCTGCCGGGCATCCTCACATCGGCATGGTTCGCCGCGCCGCGTGGGAATCTGAGCGATCCACAGCCGCGAATGCCGACGGCGCTGGTGATTTTCTATCGGGACATGCCGATTTCGCTGTATCGCAATTGGCTGCGCGACGCCGATCAGCGCGTCTTGGAGATCGAGACGCTGCGGAGTGGCTGCGGGACGTTGGCGCGCGGCGTTGGACAGGGCGGCGGATGAACAGCGCCGCGCGTCCGCGTTCCCGCGTCACCTTCGCGCTGCTGTTCATCCTCATCGTGACGACGTTGATCGCCCGCGCCCTGCCCGGCGCGCGCACGATTGATGATGCGTTCATCACGTTTCGCTACAGCCGCAATCTCGTTGAAGGTCAGGGCTTTGTCTACAATGCGGGCGTGCAGACGCTCGGCACGACGGCGCCGCTGTTCGCGCTGGTTATGGCGGCGGCGGGCGCGCTGACTGGACGCGAAGATTATCCAACTTATGCGATCCTCGTGAGCGCGCTGGCGGACGCGGGCAGCGCCGTCCTGATGTTCTTGATTGCGCGCCGCCTGATCGAATCGGATTGGATCGCCGCGCTCCCCGCCGCGCTGTGGACGATCTCGCCCATGAGCGTGACGTTTGCCATCGGCGGCATGGAAACCAGCGTCAACATCTTGTGGATGATCGCGGCGTTTGCGGTCTACATCTTGCGCGGGCGCGACTGGCTGATCGGCGTTTTCGCGGCGCTCGGCTTGCTCACGCGCGTCGATGCGGCGCTGTGGATTGCGCCGCTGTTCGCGCATCAGCTCGTCACGATGGTGTTCAACCGTTCGCTCGGCACATCGCTGTTGCAACGGCTGCCGCTGCAAACGTGGATTGCGTGCGCGCTCGTATTGCTCCCTTGGATCGTGTTCGCGTGGGGCTATTTCGGCACGCCGATTCCCAATTCCGTCACCGCCAAACGCTATGCCTACCTGATCGAAGATGGCGCGGCATTGGCACAAATGCTCCGCACCTATGCCAACGTCTTTTTCACATTTGACAGCTTCGGGAGCATCGGCGTGATGGCGACGGGCATCATCGGCTTGGTGTGCAGCGCGTTCGCCTTCCCCTACGCCCTGCGCAAGACTGGACGCGCGCTGCCGCTGCTAATCTATGCGTGGCTGTATTTCCTCGTCTTTGCGGCGCTCAATCCGCTGATCTTCCGCTGGTATATGGCGCCGCCGCTCCCCGCGTTGATCGTAGGCATCGTGATTGGGGCGTGGGCGATCCTCGCGCCGCTCAATCGGCGCGCGCTCCAAATCGGCATCGTCGGCGCGTTGGGCGGGCTGTGCCTGTTCACCTCCGTCAATGGCTGGACGCTGCATCCTGATCACGGCGCAGATCGCCCCGCCCCGCGCATGGCGTGGCACGCGATTGAACTGCTCTACCAGCAAATGGGCGAGCATTTGCGCGACGACGTGGGCGCAACGGCGCAAACGCGCATTGCATCCGGCGATATCGGCGCGGTCGGCTACTTCAGCCGCGCTACGATTGTCGATACCGTCGGCTTGGTCACGCCCGAACTGACGCGCTACTATCCCGTCGATCCCGCATTGATCGCGCCGGGACAGAACTACGCCATCCCGCCCGCGTTGATCGCGGACACGCAGCCGGACTATCTCGTGACGATGGAAGGTTTCATCCGCGCCGGGTTAGCGAACGATGCCGCCTTCAATCGAGATTACACGCTGATCCAATCCTATCCGTTTCCGTTTTATGGCTCGTCGATGCAGCTTTATCAGCGCGACGCGGTAAGCGAGTAGTGTCACTGTTCAAACCGAATGATATAATCCGCTCAATGCTCGATGGACAGCAGCACGGATACAGGAGAAACATACGTCATGGCGTATGAAAAAATCATGGTTCCCGCCGACGGTCAGAAAATCACTGCATCGAATGGCAAACTCAACGTCCCCGATAACCCGATTTTGTGCTACATCGAAGGTGACGGAATCGGCTACGACATCACGCCCGCCAGCAAGCGCATTTGGGATGCGGCGGTCGAGAAGGCGTATGGCGACAAGCGCAAAATCGCGTGGATGGAGATTTACTGCGGCGAAAAAGCCGAAAGCGTCTACGGCACGTTCATGCCTGAAGAAACGTTTGCCGCCCTGCGCGAATTTCTCGTCGGCATCAAGGGACCCCTCACTACGCCCGTGGGTGAAGGCTTTCGCAGCCTCAACGTGACGCTGCGCCAAGTCCTCGACCTGTATTCGTGCGTGCGCCCCGTGCGCTGGTATACGGGTGTGCCGTCGCCGCTCAAGCACCCGGAACAAGTTGATGTCGTGATCTTCCGCGAGAACACCGAAGATGTCTATACGGGCATCGAATACGAATCTGGAACACCAGAGAACGAAAAAGTCGCCAAGTTCCTGCGCGAGGAAATGGGCGCGCAGTTCTTCGAGGGCGCGGGCATCGGCATCAAGCCGATCAGCGCGTTCGGCACAAAGCGCCTCGTGCGCGCCGCGATCCAGTACGCCATTGAACGCAAGCGCGAGAGTGTGACGCTGGTACACAAAGGCAACATCCAGAAGTTCACCGAAGGCGCGTTCATGAAGTGGGGCTATGAAGTCGCTGCACAAGAATTCCCGAACGAGACCATTTCGTGGGCGGAAGTCGCAGAGAAGCATGGCGGCAACGTCCCCGACGGCAAAATCCTCATTCAGGACGTGATCGCGGACATCAGCTTCCAAAAGATGCTGCTGCGCCCGACGGAATACGACATTTTGGCGACGCCGAACCTCAATGGCGATTATCTGAGCGATGCGATTGCGGCAGAAGTCGGCGGCGTTGGTATTGCGCCCGGCGCGAACATCGGCAGCGAGGTCGCGCTGTTCGAGGCGACGCACGGCACAGCGCCGATCCACGCGAAGAAGGACAAAGCCAATCCCGGTTCGCTGTTGTTCAGCGGCGTCATGATGCTGGAACACATCGGCTGGCATGAGGCGGGCGAATTGATCACGCGCGCGTATGAAAAGACGCTCGATCAGAAGATCGTGACCTACGATTTCGCCCGCCAGATGGAAGGCGCGACGGAAGTCAAAACGAGCGAATTTGCGACGGCGATCATCAGCAATATGTAGGGTTGAGGGATCAGTAACGAGGCGCATGTTCAGAACGAATGATGTAGCGACGTGCCAGCAGCACGCCCACGCTAGAACAACGGGCGTTCGCCGTGATTCGGGTGTGCCAGCGGCACAGTCCTACACCAGATTGCCGATATTGAACATGCGCCTTCGTGATTACTTGGCGCTCATCAACCCCATACCTTTTCTGCATTCAAGGACAAGGAACAGCGTAATGGCGCAGAATGCTACAATTTTGGTGATCGATGACGACGAGATGAACCGCGAACTGCTCGGCGCTGTTTTGACACGCTCCGGCTATCGCATGGCGGAGGCGGCAAGCGGCAAAAAGGCGCTGGCGGCTATCGCGCAGCAGCCGCCACAGCTCGTCTTGTTGGATGTGCGTCTGGGCGACATGGATGGCTACGAGGTGTGTGCGCAGATTAAGAGCAACCCAGCGACGCAAGCGATCCCCGTGATCATCTTCACCGGTTACGAGACCGACACCGAACGCCAACACGCGCTGCAAGCGGGCGCGGACGATTTCATCTCGCGCATGGCGGGATGGCAAAAAATCGTCGAACGTATCCAGCAACTGCTCGGTTAACTTGCGGCGCGTTCCGAGTTCATCTTATCGACGCGGCGGAGGCAACTCCCCCACATGGTGGGTTTTCCTCGTCGGCATGGCGCTCGTCTTTGGGATTTTCTACCTGTTTCAAGGCGCACAGACGTTTTTGCGCACGGGCGGCATGGGCGTCGAAGAATCCACGCGCCAAGCGCAAATTCTCGCCAGCGCCACGCAGGAACGCGCCACGCGCGCCGTCCGCCAGTACACTGCGATGCCCACAGCGACACCCCAACCGACGTGTACCGACTTCCGCGTGATCGTGCCGAATGCGATTGTACGCCAGAGCGCCAGCGCGAATGCGGCAGTCCTCACCAGCTTTAATCAGGGGACGATCATCTGTGTGCTATGGCGTGATCCGGGCAGCGAGTGGTTCACCATCGACCGTGATACCGAGACGCGCCGCCGCGAATTGGCATACATGCACGAGAGCGTCATTGAGCCGCTGAATCCCACGCCGACGATTCTACCAACCGAAACGTTCCCGCCAACGGCTGCGATCCGCGCGACGCTGCCACCAACCGTGACGCCGCCCCCCTCGCAGACGGCGCTCACATCCGACACCGCGCGTCCGCCCGCCAGCACACGCACCTCCGCCCCGACGGCAACGCCCATCGGGACGCGCTCTGTTCCAGTCACGCCATCGCCCGCGCCGGACACTGACAACGTGCCAACGCTGCCCCCACGCACAACGGAGATACCCACACCGACGGAAGGCGTACCGATGCAGAACGCATAGTGGGCATGAAAATCCCCGCTCCAGCGCGTGGAACGGGGATGATATGCAACCACGTTTCGAGTGCGTCGAAGTTTGCGCTTACAGTTTGATACTCAACCCTGCCGGGAGCGGCTCATCCAGTATTCCTGTCGGTGGGACGGTCAACAGGCGCGCGAACAAACCCGGATCGACCATCGGCGCGGCGATCAACCGCAGCACCCCGCCAATCAGCAAGACTGCCACCAAACTTACGCCCGATGTCGCCAGTATGCCACCGATCAGCGGGCCCAAGAACATCGCCAAGCCGATCACCTGATGATACGCCGTCGCATAGCGCGTCATGTGTTCCGTGGGTGTGTTTTCGCTGTAGAACGCAAACAAGCCGACGACTGCCGCCACCGTCCATGCTGCGCCCGTCAGCGCCGCGCCGATCAGCGTCAAGTACAGCGTCGGCGCGAGTGCCGTTAAGACGGCTGCCAGCGTCAAGACCAGCATCGACAGCGCGATCATACTGCGATTACCAAAGCGCGCGGCGATGCGCGGTGCCAAAATACCGATTAGCGCGCCGCCTGCCAGTTCGACCATGCTGAACAGAGACATAAACCCCTCGGTCGCCCCAAATCGCTCCACCAAATACGGCGGAATGAGCGGGTTGCTCGCCACAAACGCGATGTGAATCACGAATGCCACGACCGCCACACGTATGAAATTGGGCGAACGCCACGGGTTCGCGCCCGGCGCAGACGACAGTGGTGGCGGCGGTATTGCGCTGAGGACGCGCACGCGGCTGCATTCGCGCAAGCTCAGAATCGCACAGATGTACGCGCCGACGAACATGATCTGGTAGCCAAGCGGGAACGGGGTATGCTCCAGCCACACGCCCAATGCCAACGCCGACACCCCAATCGCAATGTTCAGCCAGATGCCGCGTTGACTCAACAGCGGCGTTAAACGTGGCATTGTGACCGCACCGCGCAGCATGACAGTGAATGCAATGCCCGACGCGCCTTGAGTCAGCGCCGGTATCGTCACCGCCGCGATCAGCCAGACCGGGCGCAGTTCCGGCGGGAAGAATGGCGCGAAGGCGGGCAGTAAAAACATCAGCCGATTGAGTAAACTCGGCAGCAGCAGCGCGCGCGTCGGATCAGAAAAGCGCCGAGTCCAGCGCGCGCCAATCCCCGCCGACATGAGCAGAATGAGTGCGGGCAGCGACGCGATCAAGCTCAGCTGCATCGCATCCGCGCCCAACCGGATTGCATACATGGATAAAAAGCGACTGGTTGCAGCAAGTGCCAAGCCAAACCATACCATATCCCTGACCAGATGGCGGAAGTTCGCGTCTTCCGCCCCAGCATTCAATCCCGACTGTGGAAACTCACAGGCGGGCGCGTTATTCGGTTGTGACAACATAGGGTGAGTACCGCTTCCTCGCACACGAAGCTGCATTTTGGAATGTGAAGCCTGTAACAAGCTACACCCGTATGCGCGCGCACGCAATAGCGCCATGTCTGGTATGGATGGCATGGAGTGGACTTACTATAATGGAGCGATTGTGCGCCATACGGTTCGGAGTCCCCGAATCGCGTAGGGAGATCGTAGGTATGTCGTTTTTTAGCAGCCGCCGTCAGAACGAAAATTCGTCCGCGTCTGCGCCGCAGCGTCCGCAGCCGCCTGAACGCGGACAGCCGCAAGCCCTCCCCGCGCCGTCGCAGCCCGTCGGCTTCGAGACCGTCTTGGGCGCGAACACGGTGCTAGAGGGAACCTTGCGCAGCAGCAGCAACGTCCGACTGGATGGCACCTTCACCGGAACGCTTGAAATCACTGGGAATGTCCTTGTCGGGGAAACGGGCAAGATCAACGCGGACATCAACGCGCGGAATATCTCGATTGCGGGCGCGGTGCGTGGCAATATCAGCGGGAAGAAAGTGCAGCTTTTGCGCACGGGGCGCATTTGGGGCGATATTCACGCGCAGGCGCTCACGACCGAAGAAGGCGCGTTCATCGACGGCAAAATTACGATGATCAGCCGCGAAACGCCAGAGAACGCCCCGCCATCAGCCATAGCCCCGCCGCCCGTCGTCGTGCCGCCGGCGGTAGCAGATGTAGCGCCCGCGATCAACCCGCCGCAAGATGCCATCACGAGCGCGATGATCGCCGCTGTCACGCCGAGCGATGCCAACAAGCCGACGAGTGAAGCCACGTTGGATGCGCCGCCCGTCGATACGCGGTTGGCGTTCATGCACAATGACACGCCAAGCGATGCGGCTGAGAAACCGCCGACCGAATCGAACACAAGTAATACGGAGACTCGATGACGCAAAAACCGATCAACGTCCTGTTTGTTTGCGCGGGGAACATCTGCCGTTCCCCGATGACAGAGGGCGTCTTTCAGCATATGGTCGAAGAAGCTGGACTCGCAGATGTGATCAAGACCGACTCTGCCGGGACGGGCAGTTGGCATGTGGGCGAAACCGCGCATTCTGGCACGCTCGATGTGTTGAAGCGCAACGGCATCGCCTATCGTGGACGCGCGCGCCAACTGACGCGCGACGATCTCGACAAGTTCGATTACGTCTTGGCAATGGATCACGAGAATTTGTCGTACATCTTGCGGGCAGCGCGCGGCGCGTCCGCCGATATTCGGCTGTTCTTGAACTTCGCCAACGAAGCCGGACGCCTCAAGCCAACTGAAGTCCCCGATCCGTACCACGATGGCACATTTGACCGGGTCTACAACTTGGTCTATCAGGGCAACATTGCGCTGCTCGATCACATCAAACAGACGCACAAGCTGTTCGCGCCAGACGAAGCGTAAAACTGAAAGCAATTTCACCGCAGAGATCGCGGAGGACGCAGAGAAAAGAACGAGGATGCTCTGTTTTTTTCTCTGCGTCCTCTGTGTTGAAATATCTTGAACCTATACGATCATCTTTTTCCCCGCGATGAACGTCATTTCGACGCGCTCCAGCGCGCTCAAATCCGCCAGCGGATCGCCGTCGATCACAATTAAGTCGGCGTCTTTACCCGCTTCGAGCGTCCCCAATTTGCTCTGCACACGATTGATCGCCGCCGCAACTGACGTTGCCGCGCGTAACGCCGCGTAGTTGTCCGCACACACGCCGATCTGCACCATGTATTTCAGTTCCGGCGCGACGATTTCGTGTCCGACGGCAGGGCTGCCCGCGTCCGTGCCAAAACCGATGGGGACGCCTGCTTTCGCCGCATTGACGATGCCCGTATAGCGCGCGGGATTGGCGACGGCTTTCTTGCGTTCTTCGATCTTCCATTCGGGGATGTTGAACTTGCGCGCGACCACTTCATTCGCCTGCATGACCAACGGCGCAAAGGTCGTCACAATCGGAATGTGCTTATCGATCAACAGTTGAATCGTCTTGTCGTCCATCGCGCCGCCATGTTCGACACAATCGACGCCGAACTGTGCCACGCGATAGATGCAATCGTTATAAGTGGCGTGCGCCGTGATCGGCAAGCCGTTGCGATGGGCTTCATCGATTACCGCTTCAAGTTCCGCATCGGTGAACTCCAACGTATCGTGACATGCCATGATCTTGATCAAATCAGCGCCGCCGCGCACCTGTTCGCGGACAGCACGGCGCATTTCGTCCGCGCCGGACGCCTCACGACAGCACCAATACGTGTGTCCGCCCGTCTGGATGATCGCCTCGCCGCAGATCAGCAGACGGGGTCCTGGAAAGATGCCTTGCTCGACCGCTTGTTTGGCGAAGAAATTGGTCGTGTTCATGCCCAGATCGCGCACGAGCGTAACGCCCGCGCGCAGATGCTTGAGCATGTTCGCGGCGGACTTGTACGCGCTGATTTCGACGGCATCATCCATCGATTGGCGTGCCAAATCGTGGACACCATCCCACGCGAGATGGGCGTGCGAGTTCATCATGCCGGGCATGATCGTCTTTCCGGCACAGTCGATCACGACTTCGATCTGGTCGCTGTATTCACCGAGTTCGATCATCGCGCCAACAGCGGCGATCTTACCATCCTCGACTTCGACGTAGCCGTTCTCGATCACGGTGTCCCCGACGCAGGTCAGCACGCGGGCGTTGACGAACAGCCGATGGCGGCTCGGTAGATCGAACATTGGCGCGGTGATCTTCTGATAGCGCCATGCGGGTGGTTCGGGCATGTTTGCACCTCGTGTCTATTTGTAAAATGGAAGACCCACTGGGTCGCCCCTACAACGGTAAAATGCGCGTTTCAGGTGGATTGTCGCTCAAAAATCGACTGGGTACGAGTGCCGCACCGTCCGTCACAATCATCGTGTTGATCGTGCGGTAGCCGTCCACGCCGGGACGGTAGATGCCCGGCTCGTTGGAGAACACCATACCCGACTGCAACACCGTCGCGTCGCCGGGCGCGAGCCACGGCGATTCGTGCGCTTGCAAGCCCATCCCATGCCCGATGCGATGGCGCACGAAATCGGTCATAGTGTGGCGCTGATAGACCATCGTCGCCGCCTGATCGACTTGAGTACAGGTCGCGCCGGAACGGAGCGCGGCAATCGCGGCATCGTTCACGTCGGCGGCAATCTGCAAACAGCGCATCACATCGTCCGATGGTTCTCCGACGACGAAGGTCGCGCCGCTCTCCGCGTGGTAGCCGCCGACATTCGCGCCGATGCCCGCGATCAGCGGTTCGCCGCGTTTCGGCGTGCGCGCGAGCGGCGATCCGTGTGGGAGCGCGGCACGTTCCCCGCTGTGTACCGTTCCAACGATTGCGCCGCCATACAACCGGAACAATTCGCCCACTTCCGCGCGCAGTTTGGCGGACGCCGCGCCAACAGCGTGCTTCAAAATGTCGAGTTCCGTCCCGCCGTCGCGGATCATGGCGGGCGCATGATCGCGGACTTGCTCCAAGCAATAATCGGCGTAAAGCGCAGCTTGCCGAATCAGCGCGATTTCTTCCGGCGCTTTGATCCAGCGCATCCGCTCAACGATGGGCGACGTGACGATATCGCCCGATAGTTGGCGGAACACATCGACGGTCAGCGTATCGACGCCCAAACGCCGCGCGTGCGCTTCCTTGACCATCCACACGACCGGATGCGTCTCGCCGGGATACTCGAAGTAGAAGCGGATATCGCGGATTCCCGACGCGGCGGCGTTCTCGCGCTCCAACAGCGGCACGAACAGCGCGGGTTCGCCCGATTTGGGAATGTAAAACCCAATTGGGCGCTCAGACGGAATGTGATGAAAGCCCGACGCATAGGTGACGTTGTGCGCGTCGAGCAGCAGCAATCCGTCGAGGCGTTCGGCGTCCAATGCCGTCTGAATCTCCGCGATTTTACGTTGATAAAATGATGCAGGCAGCATCATGACAGACTGATTTCTCGGCGATTCGTCCCCGCGCGCCCCGCCGACGCCGATACAGTGATCGTCGTCCCTGCCGCCGCGCGCACGAGCCATTCCGCTTTACGAAACGACGTATGCCAATCGCGCAACCACGGCGACCATGGCGCGCTGCGTTCGTCGCGTCCCGCCAAGTGTCCCAAATCTTGTGCCACCGCGCCCATGATAAGTTCTGCCCCATCAGGAAGCGTCAGCGCCGCGTTGACGGTTCCCGCTGTGCCGTGCTTGAGCGCCATCTGCGTCATGTGCGTGGGCAGATAGCCGACGTTCTTCACGATCACGCTGATTTTGTACAAGTCCGCGCCCAACGACTCGGCGTGCGCGTGGGTGATGCGCAGCAGCGGCGCGCACGCGGCATGATTCAGCGTGAAGATACAATTATTGTGGATCGTCGTTTGCAAGAAACCGCGCGCGTGATCCGTTGTAGCGATGGAGCGCGGCGGCGGATTGCGGAAGGTATACATATGTGTCCAGCCGCCGATTTCGACGCGCCCGAACTGCGGATGATCGAACGGCGTCCAATTGATGAAGCCTTTGCCGCCGAGATGCTCATCGTTGTACTTCAACAGCGCGATTTCATCTTGGATCGAGCGCGCGCGAATCTGATATTTCGCCGGATCCGCGATGCCCGCCGCCAGTTCGGGATTCCATAACTCCGTCGAGAACGTGATGATGCCCATCTCGTCGTATGACCACTGCATCATCGAACCAGTGCGCGGCATGTCGGGATCGGGCGTAAATTCTTCATAGACCGAGATCGTCGGATAGCCCGTGATCCCCGATGCCATCGCGCCAATCGTCTTGTACAGCGCCAAATCCGCGCGCGGCAGCGTGCTGTCCGCTGACACCAACGATGGGCGCAGATGCAAGCCGCCGTGCGTGTGGTAACACTGCATTCCGGCGATGTTGGGATGCGCGAGGATAAAGCGCGCCGTCGCCATCGCTTCGGGTTCGGACAAGGGCAGATCGCCCGCGCCGTACTGACGCGGATCGGGCATCCACCCCATCGGATAATTGCGATTCATGTTGCCGTCGCGCGGCTTCTCGATTTCGACGGTCACACCGTCCCAATCACCGCGAATTTCGCCCTCGCGGTACAAACGGTAATAGTCCCCGCCGATTTCGCCCGGAGAACGCAGCACCATCAGGCGCGGATCATCGGGCGAAATCTTCCACTCGCCCGCTGGATCGGGCGCGCGCATCTGCACAATCACGCCGTTACCATCAATATCGCGCTGGCACAGTCCGCGCGTTTGTTCTTCGCCGGGCAGATAGCGCCCGTTGCCACACCAATGATGGGCAGTTGTCAGGCTGATTTCCGCGCCGTCGGGGTTGACGCGCGGCAGGATGTAGAAGGTCGTGTTGTCGAGCAGCCATGTCGCCAGCGTGTCCGCGCCGTAATGCGTGAGCAGATACCAAATGGTGTACAGCGCCGTGTGCGAAGTGGCGACTTCTTCAGCGTGGATGTGCGCGTCAATGTAGAATGCGGGCTTCTCGTTGTGCGCGCCCGTCGCCGAGTTGGTCAGCGTCATACACCACACGTCGCGTCCGCGCCAGCTTTTGCCGAGCGATTCGAGATGCGCGAAAGTGGGATGCGCCGCTTCGACTCCATGCAAGTGGCGCGTCAGATCATCGTAGCGGAAATATTCGCCGAAATCGATTTCGTAGTTCGCCATTCAAAATCCTTTATCAATCCGTGTGGGATCGGGGCGCACAAATTTGCCCCAACCCGGCTGCCCTGTGATTGCACCGTCCGCAAACACCGTCCGCCCATTGACCAGCGTCCGCCCCACGCGCCCTTTGAACGTCATGCCGTCGTACAGCCTGTCGCACTCCTTCGCTTGGCTGAACAACATATCGGGACTGATGGTCGTGGTCACGCGCGGATCGTACAGCACGATATCGGCGTCCGCGCCAACAAGGATCGCGCCTTTTTGCGGATAAATGCCATAGCGTTTCGCGCCGTTGGTGGCGATCAACTGGACGGCGTGCGCGATATCGAGCTTGCCCGACAGCGCCGCGTCCATCATGCCAAGCACCAATTCTTCGACCCCCGGCGCGCCCGGCGGCGTGCGCCAAATGTCGGTGCGGGCGCGCTCTTTTTCTTCGACCGTGAACGGCGAATGATCCGTTGTGACCGCCATCAGCGTATGATCGCGCAAACCGTCCCACAACGCATCAACATCGCTCTGTTCGCGCAGCGGTGGGTTAATTTTCGCGTAGGGTCCGACGCGATCCATGTCCGCCGCCGTGAAGAACAAATACTGCGGACACGTCTCCGCGCTGGCAGTCGATCCGGTGCGTTTGAAGCGCCGGAATACATCGAGCGTCGCTGCGCTGGTCATGTGGACGATGTGCAGATTGACGCCAATCGTCTCATTGAGCGCCAACAGCGTGGCGACGGCGAGCGCCTCGACATGCGGCGGGCGCGATTCGCCATGCGCGCGCACATCGTTGCGTCCGGCGGCTTTCAACTGTGCCGTGTGCCATTCCAACAGGGCGTTATCTTCAGCGTGGACGGCGCAGATCAAGCCCGTCTCCGCCACCAACTGCATCCCCTGATAGAGACCCTCCGATGTGGGCAGGCACAGCCCCTCGAATTCGTCGTCGCGTCCCGGCGGCGCGGCGGTCATGAAGATTTTGTAGCCAATCGCGCCCTCGTCCGCCATCGCGTGAACTTCTTCGCGCTTGAGCAAGCCCGGCGCGCCGAACAGCGCGAAGTTGACGTAGGCATTCGCTTCGCCCAATGCCCGCCGCGCGCGGAAAATCGCGCCCGTCGAACAGCATGGTTTGCTGATCGGCATCTCGAAAATTGTGGTCACGCCGCCTGCCGCTGCCGCGCGCGTTTCGGTCGCAAAATCGCCGCGCTGTGGATGTGCGGGCGCGCGACAGTGAAAATGAATATCGACCGCGCCAGGAATGACGTACTGTCCGGCGGCATCGATGATTTCAGACGCTTCGATAGGCGTCCCCCGCGCGATGAGCGCTGCGACTCGCCCGTCTTGGATGGCGATATCGACCGCTTCGATGCCATGTTCGGTCACGACGTCGCCATTGATAATCAACGTATCAAAAATCATGTCACGATGCTCCGTTCAACATCGTCCGTTCAATAAAACGCCCCAACGTGCGTGCGGTCGTCTCTAGCGCATCAATTTCGACGTATTCATCGTAGGCGTGCGCCACTTCATAACTGCCGGGTCCAAAAATGATCATCTCGCCGCCCGGTTTCAGCGCGCCTTTCAAGTGCTTGGCGTCGCTGCCCGGCAGATAGCCAATCGGCGCGGGATCGCGCCCGTCCGCACGCACAACCTCCGCGAACGCGCGCGCCAACGGCGAGTCCACCGATGAGCCGAACCAGTCCGAGACTTGAAAATTGCGGATTTCGACCTGTGCGGGCGCAAGTTCCGGCTGCAACGCGCGCACGATATCCACCATCTCTTGCTGGACAACATGGGGATTTTCGTCGGGGATCATGCGCCGATCCAAGAAGATTTCGCACGAGTCGGGGACGGCGTTGGCGGTACTGCCGCCGCGAATCACGCCGACGTTGCAGGTCGGATGCCCGACCAATGGATGCAAACGCGCCGCAAGTTCGCTGTGATACGCTGCAAATGCCAATACAACATGTGCCATCGCCGTGATCGCGTTGACGCCGCGATCTGGATTGGTCGCGTGGACAGATCGCCCCGTCGTCTGGATCGTCGCGCGGACAACGCCCTTGTGCGCCGCCGCGATGTGATTGCCGGTCTGTTCGCCGACAACGATGAAATCACACAGCGGCAAATGTCCGGCATCCGCCAACCAGCGCGTCCCCAACACGCCGCCCGTTTCTTCTTCAGCAGCGGCGACTAGCACAAGCGTGCCACGTAGATTGCGCGCAGCGTTTTCGATCAGGACGCGCATCATCGCGGCGAGCGGTGCTTTATCGTCCACCGCGCCCTTGCCGTACAATTTGCCGTCTTGGATCGCCGCCGCGTATGGATCAACGCTCCAATGTTTCGCCTCATTCACCGCGATGGGGACGGTATCGATATGCGCGTGCAGCATGACGACCGGATCGCCCGATCCAATTGTCGCTATCACGCTGATCGCTTCGGGCTTCACAGCGGGCGCGTGGGTCGTCACGACTGCGCCCGCCGTTTGCAGCGTCGCCGCGATGAATGCCGCGATGGCGCGCGTGTCACCCGGCGGATTGGGCGACGGAATACGCACCAGCGCGCCTAACAAATCAATGAGGGAGATCATGGCTTCACTCGCGTCGATAGCGCGCGATGATCGGCTGCATCCGCGCGAGGGCTTCGGTCAACAAGTCAGTCGATTGCAAGATGCTGATGCGCAAATAGCCGCCCCAATTGTCGCCAAACCCGGTTCCGGGAAAGAGCAAGACGTGCGCATCGCGCAGCAGCAGATACGCCAGTTCAGTGGCGTGGATGCCCGTCGATGAACTGTTCGTCCACAGGAAGAACGCGCCGCGCGGATCGCTGAAATCCAGCCCCATGCCGCGTAAGCCGTGCATCATCAAGCGTCGGCGCTCAACATAAATCTGGCGGAACTCGCGCACGACCTCTTGTGTCCCCAACAGCGCCGCAAGCGCCGCATGTTGACTGACGGACGCCGCTGCCCCCGTCGTGAGCGCCTTGATCTTGGTCAGCGCGCGGACGAAATTAGCGGGCGCGGCAATGTAGCCCACGCGAAAGCCAGTCATGGCATACGTCTTGGAGAAGCCGTTGAGCGTGATCGTCCGTTCCGACATGCCGGGCAGTGATCCAATACTGAAATGTTTCCATGTGTCGTACAAGAACTGCTCGTAGATTTCGTCCGAGATCACGATCAGATTGTGGCGGATGGCGACATGAGCAATCGTGCGCAAGCGATCTTCGGTGACGATGCCGCCCGTCGGATTGCTCGGCGTGATGATCAAAATCGCCTTCGTGCGCGACGTGATCGCGGCTTCGATGGCTTCGGGACGCAAATTGAACGCATCGGTGTGATCCGTCGGGATCAGGACGATCTTGCCGCCCGCGCTCAGAATCGCCTCGTCGTAAGAGGTATAGCGCGGATCGGGGACGAGGACTTCATCGCCCGGATCGAGCAGCGCCTGCATGATCAAGTACAAGCCCTCTTGTCCGCCCGTCGTGATGATCACGTTTTCCGGGCTGACCGCCAAGTTGTTTTCAACGTGCAGTTTATTGGCGACCGCTTCGCGCAGTTCGGGCAGACCGGCGACGGGCGTCATGCTCGTTAGCCCATCGCGGATCGCGGCGCGCGCGGCATCGATGATGTGCGGCGGCGTCGGCAGATCGGGATCGCCGCGTCCCAACGCAATTGCATCGGGATATTTGGCGCTCAATTCCATGAGCTTATAGCGCAGTTGTGTGCCGTCAGAGGCGACCGCGCGGACATCATCGGGGATATTCGGATTACCGATCATGATTCGTCCAATCCCAACGCCGCCCATTGGCTGATGCTGGTCGTACAGATCGTCATGCTCTGTTTGTAGGCGCGCAGTTTGGTCGCTGCCTTCGATCCCGCCATCCAACCGACGCGCCAACCCGACATCGGCTGCGCTTCGTGAATCGTGATCGTGCGCGGAGTCAGTTTGGGCAGTTGTGCGGGATGGAATGCGGCGCTTTCGTCGGGTTGAGCCTTCGATGGCTCACCGCTGCTCGTGTCCCAAATCACCCACCAATCACGCTTATTGGCGACGCGCACAATCTTCGTCACAGCCTCTGGATCATCCGATACAGAGAGATACAGCAAGGCAATCGTATCATCAGTTGGATCGGTCGTGATTTCAACGCCGCAGAGTGCCGCCGCGCCAACGATGGGCGCAGGATCAAGGCACACGATTCGCTGTCCAGGTTTGACCAACTGCTTGATTGCCACGAAGCGCGCTTCGACCGCGCCACAGGTGATTGTCACGGCGTCAGCGCTCAATTCCACGCCATAGCGCCGTCCAATTTGCTCAACCGCCTGTTCGCGCAGCGGCAGAATACCCGGGCGATCCGTGTAATGCGTCTGTCCCGTATCCAACGCATCGAACGCCGCGCGCAGTACGCTTTCGGAGACTGATTCGGGCATATCCACAACTGGCTCGATCACATCGGGCAGCGCGGCAACGCGCCGCGCCAGCGACCGTGCGAGTGTGCTAGGCGGCTCTTTGCTCATGATGCAACCTCTTCGCGCGCGAACGTGAACGGCACGCCCAATTTGCCGGCTAGTTCATGCAGTTGGTCGAAAATCACCACATCGACGCGCGCGCCGTTCGCGCGATAATCCGTCTCACGCCGATGGTCAATCTCGCCCGGCACAAGAATTTCTTCTACGCCCGGACGCTTGCGCGTATTCTTGATGTCTTGAATAAATGAATCCATGCGCGTCTTGAACTCACTCAGCGGCATGAACCATTCAATATCGAGCGCGATCATCGTGTGCGACACATCTTGATGCGCCGGATTCGAGTACGGGTACAAGCCGAACGCGCCGCCGCTCAAGACGCCCGTCATGACATCGGTCAGCATCGCCAAGCCGTAGCCCTTGTACTGTCCGATGCCCAACAGCGCGCCCTTCAGCGCCTCAGCCGGATCATCCGTTTCGAAGCCCTCTGGCGTCAGCGCCCAATCGAGCGGCATTTTCTTGCCCTCGCGGATGTACCAATTCATCATCCCTTTGCCCGCCGTCGTCAGCGCGATATCCAGCACCACCGGGAAATCGCCCCCCGTCGGCGCGGCGATGCCCCACGGATTCGTACCGACGACCGCGGATGCGCCGCCCCACGCCGCCATTTCGGGACCTGCATTCGTCATGGCGATGCCGATGCAGCCCGCCTCAACTGCCAAGCGCGCGGGAACGCCGGACGAGCCGAAATGCGTGCTGTTGCGCACGATCACCGTGCCAACGCCGCAAACTTTCGCCTTTTGGATTGCCAATTCCATCGCACGTTGAGCGATGGGCGATCCAAGTCCGTTGTGTCCATCGACCAATGCCAGCGCGGGCGACTCTTTGACGATCTCGAACGGCGCACCCGGCTGAATGTAGCCGCTGCCGATGCGCTCATGGTAGACAGGCAGCCGTCGCACACCTTGTCCTTGTCCGGGCAAACAGCGCATTTCGCTGTGCATAAGACCATGCGTGCAGCGGCGCGCGTCGTCCTCCGGCGCACCCATCGCGCGGAAACAAGCGTAAGTGAATTGTTCAAGTTCAGCGACGGGGACGCGAATCAGTGTGATACCCATCTATATGCCCCTGATCGCTTTGTATTCCTCAAGCTGTTCCGGCGTGTAGACCTGCATCATTTCGATTTCGATGCCGCCCGTATCCTCTTGCAAGAAGGCGACCCACCCTTCGGGGTGCGGATGACTGCCCGTGACCTTGCAAGCGGAACATTCCTTCAGCGTCGCGCCCTTCGTCTGCGCATCCGCCAGCGCCGCATCGATATCCGGCACAGCGTAGCAGACGTGATGCAGCCCTTCATAGCCGCGCGCCTTGATCCACGCCGAGAAACGCCCGTCCGCGTCCATCGACTGGCACAGTTGATATTCCACATCGCCCACGTTGAAGATTGCCACGCGGTTGCGCGACTTGGCGTATTCGTGGACTTGCGCATCCGCGCCGACGCCGATGAAATCTTGATAATGCTTGAGCGTGGCGTGCGCGTCGTTGACCGCGAATGCCATGTGTTTGATGTACCGTCCGTCCGACATGATCTTCCTCCTCAATAGAAATGAGCGATGCGTGACAAAAAGCTGCCTCAATGAAGGGAAATCCGAAAACAAATCCCAATGATGGAGGGGCGTCCCAGTGGGACGCCCACCACTTTACGGGCTTGCCGCTGGCAAGCCTGCTTGTCAGCGGCAAGCCCCTCCATCAATTGAATTTGTTTTCGCTCCCTACAAAGGGATTTCTCATTACTCGTCGCTCATTACGTATCACTTCAATCCGAATACGTCTGCGATATTTACGCCGGGCTGCACGACCGGATTGATCCCACCCGTCATGCTCGTCATAATCAGCGTCACGCCGGGTCCATAACCCGCGCGCGGGCTGTCACCCTGTCCGATCACGCCGATCCCGACCGCTCCACGAAAGTAGCCATGATTCCAACTGCTATCATAGTCTATTAATGCAACAATATCCCCCAAGCGAAGGGAATCCAAACCGACGCTCGCCAGTTCTGCGCGATCTTGCGTCTGGATGTGCAGCGATCCGCCTTCGCTGGTGAGTCCCGCGCCCGCGCCGAGCAGATGCGGCGGCACGACTGCAACGACGGGGACATTCAGTTTGCCGTCGCTGCTGGTCGTCACTTCGAGTCCGCTCACGAGTTCCGGTGAACAACTTTTCAGCAGCACACCCGCATGTCCAGCAATCTCCATGCCCACGCCGCACGCCTTGATGTTGATCTTGTCGCCAATCGCCATCTTTTCGCGCGTCGCCTTGTCGAAGTGCAGGATCACATGCTCAGAAAAACGTCCGCTCTTGCCCGTGACCACGCCGCGCGCGCCTTTCGCGTCGCCGGACATGACCATCGCAGTGTTGCCGACGCACGCCAGCAAATTCAAGCCGCGATTGCCCGTGTCGTCTTTCAGCGAAATGCTCACGCCCGGATGCACACAGTCCGCGAGCCAACCATAGGCACTGTCGCCCACCGAGACGTTGTAGACGATGCCGCCGTAGCTCGGCAGCAAGAAGGGACGCCCCTGCGAGTCGAGGCGGTAGGGTTCGGCGGGCAGTCCCGGCGCGGCGGGCATCGCAATCTGCCCCATGACCGAGACACAGATCAATTTGTCAACGTTGGTTTGGACGCTCATGCGCGCTCCCGAATCTTGAGGTAATTTGAAATGTTGGCGTTCGGGTCAATCACCCATTCGATCACGGGTTCGGACGCAGCCATCAGCGTGAGGATGCCGGGCCCGTGTCCGGTCATGACCGAATCGCCATGAATACACAGCGCAATCGCCGCCGCGCCCTTGCGATAGCCGCGCCCGTAGCGATGATCCGCGTCCGGGATCACGACCAGATCGCCCAAACGCATCTTGTCGATGCCAAGTTCCGCCATCAGCGCGCGGTCGCCCGACATCAAATCTTGATCGACATATTCCGAATTGAGTTCCGCGCCCGATCCCATGATGCGCGGCGGTAGTTCCATCGTCACTGGGACGCGCAGCTTGCCGTCCACAATTTCCAGCGGAATGTTATTGAGTAGACGCGGGCTGAGTTTCTTCAATTCGATCTGTGGGAACGCATCAAACGCCAAGCCGCGCCCATACGCGATGATCTGGATCGGATCGCCGACGCACAGCATTTCGTTTACGTCAGGCGCGAAATCGACCAACATGCGCGCGTGTTCGCCCGTGACGATGCCTTCTGCGCCCTTCGCCATGCCGCCGGTGACGATGGCGCGGTTGCCGATGCACGTCAGATAGTGCAGCGCCATGTCCGCCGCGCCGTCGCTGTTGGCGATGCTGACGCCCGGTTCGACGTGATCGGCAGCCCATCCGAACGCCGGATCGCCGACGCGCGCGTTATAGACGATGCCCGACATGCCGGGCAGCACCTTGCCGACGCCGTGCATATCGAGCGTGTAGCCGGGATAGCGTAAGCTCGGCTGGCTGATCGTCCCAAATACCGCCATTTCAACCAGCCGCGATTCGTTCGTTGCTAATCGGGTCATTCGTTATCCTCATCGAGATTCAAATGCCAAATCGCGAATGTCGCGCGAACTGCTTGACATTCATCCGCCAATATGTTAACTCTACACATCAATTCGTCGTCAGTCGATTGTCTACAATCAACTGACGACCACGATTATAGAAAGTCGATAAAACGGTGTCAAGCAGCACAAACGATCAAGGTTCACTCCATCATATCGACAACAAGCCCCTGCGCGAGCGCGTCCTCGACACGCTGCGCGAGGCGATTGTCACGGGCGAACTCAAACCCGGACAGTCGTTGGTCGAAAATGATCTCGCCGCCCAGTTGGGCGTCAGCCGCGCCCCATTGCGCGAGGCGTTCCAGACTCTCAACCGCGAAGGCTTGATCGAACTGCTCCCCTATCGCGGCACGGTCGTGCGCAAACTAACGAAACAAGATATTGAAGAATTATACAGCTTGCGCAATGTCTTGGAACAATTTGCCATCCGGCGCATCATTACGGCGCAGCAAGACGACGATATCGCCGTGCTGAACCGCATCTTTCATGACATGCTGGCGGCGGCGCAAGCGGGCGACCTGAAAGCGCTCAACTTGATTGACCGCCGCTTTCACGACGGGTTGATCACATGCAGCCGCCACGATTTGTTGGTGGCGACGTGGAGCATCGTCAACTTGCGCGTCCGCCAAGTGATGGCGCTGTGCAATCGCCGCTACTCGGACTTGACCGAAATCGCCTACAACCATGTGGCGATCATCGAAGCCATCGCCGCGCGCGATGAAGCAAAGGCATTTGCGTTGATCGAAGCCCACGTCTTTTCCGCGCGCGATCTGATCGTCGAAATGTGGGGCGACGAATCGTGACGCGCCCCCTCCTGCGCGTGCTGGTCACGGGTGCGGGCGGCTTCGTCGGGCGGCATATCGTCGGCGCACTGTTAGCCCATGACTGCGACGTGATCGCGCTGGATCGCGCCTTCGACGCCGATTTGACGGGTGTATGGGGCGATAAAGTGACGCGCATCGAGTCGGACGCCGCCGATCTACCCGATGTACAGGTGAATGCCGTCATTCACGCCGCCGCGATTACAGCATCGCCAGAGAAACTCGATCTGACACCCGAAGCGCACTTGCGCGCCAATCTCGATCCGGCGCTCAAGGTGTTGGAATGGGCGGCGGGACGCAAGGCGCGCGTCGTCTTGATGAGTTCGAGCGCCGTGTTCAACGATGGATCGCCGCAGGGCAAATCCGAGTCACATCCGATCACCCCCACTGGAACGTATGGGATTGCGAAAGCCGCGCTGGAACACATCGCACAGACGTGGGTCGATAGCTATGGACGCGATGTTGTCTGCGTGCGCCTGAGCAGCATCTACGGCGAGGGCGAACTCGTCCGCAGTTCGCGTCCAGTCATGAGTCTGGTCGCGCGCTATGTCGAAGAAGCGTTGACACGGGGGGAAATCGGGGTCGATGACCCCAATTTTGCCCGCGATTGGACCTATGCGCCTGATATTGGCGAGGCGATTTATGGGCTACTGCAATATGAACGCCTACAACACAGCCTGTACAATCTTGCGTCCGAGCAGGTGCGGACGACTCTGCAAATTGCCGAAGCGATCCAAAAACATTTGCCCAACACCCAAATTTCCATTCACGGTGACGAGCGTGATGTTATGCGCCCGATTCAGCGCGGCTATCTGCTCAATCCGCGGCTGACCGATGAAATCGGCTTCACAGCGTGGACGCCTTTCGAGGACGGAATCGCGCGCGTCGTTGCAGACGCCCAACAACGAATGGAATTAAACTCATGACGCTGCGGGTTATACTGGCAGGGTTGGGCGTGCGTGGGCGGCATTGGGCGGAAGTCCTGACGCGCTCCGAACGTACCGACATCGCCGCTTACGTCGATCCCAATCCAGCGGCGCGCGAACGAACGGCGGCGCAATACGGCGCGCGCCCTGCCTTCGAGACGTTGGACGACGCCTTGAACGCCGTCGAAGCCGATGCGCTCATCTTGGCGAACCCGCCGATTGGACGGAAAGCCCAAATCGAAGCCGCCGCCGCGCACAACCTGCCGATGCTGATCGAGAAGCCGCTGGCGCTGGATATCGCAGAAGCCGCCGAACTGGTGCGCATCGCGGAATCAGCGGGCGTGCCGCTGATGGTCGGTCTGAACTTCCGTTATTTGGGCGTCACCAAAGCGACGATGAAATTGTTCGCAGATGGCACAGTTGGCACGCCATCATTCGCGCGCTTCACCTACGAACGCTACCGCGACGGCAACCGCGCCGATCTCAACAAATACCCGCTGACGATGGATCAGCCGATGCTGTGGGAACAGTCGATCCATCATTTCGACTTGATGCGCTATGTTTACCAATCCGAACCCGTGCATGTATCCTGCAAGACGTGGAATCCCGTCTGGAGCATGTACACCAGCGACACCAACGTGTCCGCGCTGTTCACGTTCGAGAACGGCATGATCGTCAATTATCAGGGGACGTGGCAAAGCGGTTGGGCGGAGCCCCATTTCGAGTGGCGCACGGACTGTACGGGCGGTATTGCTTCGCAGCGACACCAATTTAGCGATTTGTTCTACGCGCGCCAGGCTGACACGACGCTGATGCCCGTCCCGCTGCCGCCGCATGAGCAGTGGATCACCGAAACAGCGGGTTTGCTGGATGCGTTCGTGAACGCCGTCGTCGATGGGGCGCCGTTGGAATGCAGCGGACGCGATCATCTACGGTCGTTGGCGATGGTGCAAGCGTGTGTCGTCGCCAGCCGCGAAAACCGATGTGTATCCCTGGTGCGGGCGTCGTCAATCTCGTCTTAGTGCTGTCGATTGGACAGTGGGTGACGTATGCGCGCATCGTGCGCGGCTCGACCATCGCCCAGCGCGAGAAAGAATACGTCGAAGCGGCGCGCAGTATCGGCGCATCATCGCCGTGCAAATTCTGCCCAATGTCCTCGCGCCGCTGATCGTGATCGCGTCGTTCAACGTCGCCAGCGTGATTTTGGCGGAGGCGTCGCTGTCGTTCTTGGGACTTGGCGTACCGCCGACCGTGCCGACATGGGGCGGCATCTTGGCAGAGAGCCGCGATCAGCTTTTGGGCGGCAGTTGGTGGTTGGCAGTTTTTCCCGGCGTGGCGATCATGTTGACGGTGTTGTCGCTCAACATTCTGGGCGACTGGCTGCGCGATTTCCTCGATCCGCGTCTGCGCGAACGCTAAAATTGTTGACCAACGTCGTTCAATCCAACGAGCAAAGTCTGGTCATTCATACGGATGATGGATTGCAGCAGCGGTACGCCCTTACAACGAAGGCACAGAACACCATCGAATCAGGCACGCACTATCGCGTGTATTATTCTCCAAGAACTCGGACGCTTTTATCAGCAGAAAAACTGGAAACCCTATGAGCAAAACGTTTGTCGGCATTCAAATCGGCGCGATCAGCTTCATCGATGAGGGCGTCGAGCAAGTTCTCGATACCTTGCAGCAAACCGCGGGCGTCAATGCCCTCTTGATTTCGGCGCTGTCGTGGAGTCGCGGTAACGCCGGACGCGCGCTGTATGGCTACCCCGATCACGGCGCGCAAGAGCCGGACGACTTGCAGGGCGGTGCGTTCTGGTATCCAAACATGACCTACTACGGCGCGACGAATCAGAAAGAATTTTCTGCACCCGATCCGCTGGTGCAGGGCTTCGATACGCTGGCGGACGTGATTCCGGCAGCGCGCGAACGTGGCATCAAGACGTATACCTACTACTGCGAAACGGCGGCGTCCTCGATTCGCCCCATCTGGCAGCCGGGCTTTCATCAATTTCTTGACCGCGATCATTGGGGGCGGACGGCGACGCGCCCTTCCCTGCTCAATCCGCATTATCGGACGTGGTGGCGCAGCGTGATCGATGATTGGTTCAACAATCATGATCTCGACGGGATGTTGTGGGGCATCGAGCGCCAAAGTCCACTGATGGATATCTTCCGCGCAGACAGCACGACTGGATTTGACGAATTTTTCGTGGCGGAGGCGCGCGCGCGCGGCATCGACCCCCAGCGCGCTATCGACGGCTACCGCAAGATCGACCTATTTTTGCAAGGTGTGCGCACAGGCGACCGCCCGCGCGATGGCGTGTTCGTCACATTGTTACGCCATCTACTGCATCATCCCGAAGTGCTGATGTGGGAAAAGATGTGGTTGGACGCACATCAAGGGCTGTATCACGAAATTTCGGGCATGATCCGCTTTAGCGATCCGAAACATGAAGTCGGCTTGGGCATCTGGCAAATTATCAATACCTACAACCCGTACTTGCGCGCGCAGTACGATCAATCCGATTACGCGCAGTACGCGAATTGGCTCAAGCCTGTGTTATACAACACGCCCGCCGGACTGCGCTTCGCAGAATTTTCCAAGGCGTGGCAAAAAGGCGTGCTGGCGGATGCAACGCCCGATGGCGCGTACAATGCGCTGGCTTCGATTTTGGGCTTGGATGCGTTCATCGCGCCGTTGGCAGACGCGCCCGCCGCTGGCTTCACGCCGGAATATGTCAAACAGTGGACGGCGAATCTGATCGCGGATACGGGCGGACGCTGCAAAGTGTATCCCGGTATCGGCGTCGGCGTCGGGGATGGCGGCAGCGGGCGCGCGATCACGCCAGAAGATGTGAAGGCGGCGGTTCATGCGGGCTTCGATGGCGGCGGATCGGGCGTGCTGATCTCGCGCAATTATTCGGAGGCAGAACTGCGCAATCTTGAGGCGGTCGGCGCTGTGCTGAAAGAACGCGATTTGTGGGACTAGCTGCGGGCGACCCGGCGGGTCTATCGCTGTGTGTGGGCGACCTAGCAAGTCGCCCCTCCGAAAGTCATATCTCTGTGTAGGGGGGCGAGCCGCTGACTCGCCCATCAAATCGAAAAGGATATCCGATGACCATAAAAGCCGCCATAATCGGTGCAAGTTTTGCGAAAGCCGCGTACTTGCCCGCGCTCAAACAGTTTGACGACGTGGAGATTGTTGCTGTCGCCAGCGCGCGCCTCGACAGCGCGCAAGAGGCGGCATCCGCGTTCGGCGTGGAACATGCCTATGACGATTACCGCGTCATGTTGGAACAGCATCCGGTCGATTTCGTCGGCATCGCCACGCCGACCGTTCATCATGCGCCCATGACATTGGCGGCATTGGGCGCAGGCGCGCATGTACTGTGCGAAAAGCCGATGGCAATGTCTGCGGACGAGGCGCGCGCGATGTGGGAACATGCCGAGTCGCTCAAGCGCGTGCATGTGATCGGTCATGAACTGCGCTTCAACCCAAATCGGCGCAAAATCCGCGACTTGATCGCAGCCGGACACATCGGCGCGATCCGCCACGTCAATATCACGAGTATCAATGCGGGGTGGGGCAATCCGGCATCACGTCCAGCGGGCGATTGGTGGTCGTTGGCGGAGATGGGCGGTGGACGCTTGGGCGCAAACGGTTCGCACCAAATCGATTTACTGCGTTATTGGCTCGGTGAAGTCGGCGCGGTCTCCGGTCAGGTGGCGACGATGGTGCCGGATCGCCGCGACAAGACGACGGGCGAAGCATGGACGTCAACCGCCGATGATCAAGTCAGCTTCACGCTCGAAATGCAGAGCGGCGCGCTGGTATCCGTCTTTTTGAGCGGCACCGCGCGGCACACGATTGGCAATTCCAATTTGATTTTCGGCTCGGAAGGCACGATCAAACTGGCGGACGCCGACGAAAAACTGCTCGTGGCGAAGGCGGGCGACGATTTCGCGGACGTGAGCGAAATCGACCCCGATGCGGCGCTGCCCGGCGTGAACAAAGGCATTTGGAACGTATCCGTCGTCGGCATGATGCGCGAAATCCTGTCCTGCATTCGAGACGGGCGCGCGCCACAGACGGCAGCGACGTTCGCAGACGGTTGGCGCAATCAGGTGGTCATGGATGCCGTAAAGCAGTCATCGACGGAACGTCGTTGGATCAATGTGTAAACGAAATAGCTCAAAGACCGCAAAGGGTGCGAAGACCACAAAGAAAAAACTTTGCGCTCTTTGTATCTTTTGCGATCTTCGCGCTGAATAAGGACGATGGATGGATTACGCTAAATATCTCTCACAGCGGGCGCTCGAACTGCGCGGCTCGCTCGGACGACAAACGTCTGTTCCACTGCCTGGCTTGATCAATATGGGCAGCGGCACGCCCGATTTCACACCGCCCGCCTTCGTCATGGACGCGATGCGCCGCGCGCTCGATGAAGGCAAGATTCAATATACAGCCTGGACGGGCATCCCCGAACTGCGCCGCGCAATTGCGGACAAGCTGCACAGCGAAAACAACATCGAGATCGACCCCGACAGCGAATTGATCACGACTTCCGGCGCGCAAGAGGCGCTCATGGCGACGCTCATGGCGCTCTTGAACACGGGCGACGAAATCCTCACGCCGTCCCCAAATTACGATGAATATGCGCGCGATGCCCGCATCTTGGGCGGGACGCTCGTCCCCGTTCCGACGACGCTGGAGACAAATTTCACGGTCACAGCGGCGCAGTTGGCGGCGGCGATCACGCCGCGCACCCGCGCGCTGATCATCGTCACACCGAACAATCCGACCGGGACGGTTCTCCCCGAAGCGACGTTAAAGGACATCGCGGCGCTGGCAGTCGAGCGCGATTTGCTCGTCATTTCCGACGAAATCTACGAGTATTACACCTTCGACGGACACAAACACGTCAGTATGGCGTCGCTGCCGGGCATGAAGGAACGCACCATCACGATCAATTCGTTCTCCAAAAGTTTCGGGCTGACTGGGATGCGCTTGGGCTACATTGCCGCGCCCGCGCCGCTGATCGAAGCGATGCTGCCGTTCCATCACGCGATGATGATCTGTGCCAATGTCGTCACGCAGTATGGCGGAGTCGCCGTCCTCAGCCAGCCGCGCACATGGTTCGCAGATATTCTGGCGGAATATGACCGCCGCCGCCGTGCGTGGATGCAGATGTTGGACAGCATCGCGCTCCCCTACAGCGAACCACAAGGCGCGTACTACGTGTTCATCGACATTCGCCCGACGGGCATGACCAGCGCGGCATTTGTGGCGAAAGCGCGCGACGAAGCGCGGCTCGTGTTCCAGCCGGGAACGATTGGCGGCGGCGCGGGCGAGGGCTTCATCCGCGGGGCGCTGACCACGCCATCGCCCAAGTTTGAAGAAGGCTTGGAACGCTTCGCCGATTTCATCCGAAAGTTACCCGTATGATCGCGCTGCACGGACAATTTGCGATTGTAACGGGCGCGGCGATGGGCTGGGGACGTGCGATCATGCGCGCCTATGCCGCCGCCGGGATGAACCTCGCCATCATGGATATCGCAGCGGACGCGCTGAACGAAGCCGCCAATGACGCGCGCGCGGCGGGCGTCGAATGTCTCGCCCTGCCCGTCGATCTGTCGGACGCGAACGCGACCCAGCACGCCGTCGATGCGGCGTTGGCACGTTTCGGGACACCGCGCGTCGTGGTGCATAACGCCGCGCTGCTCAAACAGCGATCCATGATCGAAATTGACTACGCGAATTGGCGGCGCGAAGTCGATATCATCTTGCAAGCGGCATTCATCCTCAGCAAAGCCGCGTGGCAGCCGATGATCGACGCGGGCGGCGGCAGCCTCGTCTACATCTCGTCGGGGTCGGCGCTGCGCGGCTTCGTCAGCGAAGTGGCGTACACCCCGGCGAAACATGGACAAGAGGGCTTGATGCGTGCGTTGGCGCTGGAAGGTGAACCGTTCAATATCGCGGTCAATACGGTGACGCCGGGCGCGCCAATTCACACGCCGATGTCCGCCCAGAATTACACCGACGATCTCAAAACCAAATGGGTCGATCCCGTCGAACTCACGTCCGTGTTCGTGCATCTGGCGGGCGTGACCGCGCGCGACGTGACGGGACAGCGGCTCGATGCGTGGACGTGGGGGAAAGAATAGAGATGAGTGACGAGTGATGCGTAAAAGCGACAATTGATTGATTTTGCCCTGTCTTTTGCTCGTTACTCATCACTCGTCACCCATTACTCTTTTTTTACTGCCACGACGAGGGCAGCGCCGCCGGATTGAATATCTTGTTCCGTTCGGCAGCGGCATCGCGGAAGGCGGGAACGCGCGGGAACAGCAGTTCCGAGACGCGGTACGCTTCTTCCAAGTGCGGATAGCTCGACAGGATGAATGAATCCGCGCCGATATCGATATATTCTTGCAGGCGTTCTGCCAATGTATCGGGATCGCCCACCAGCGCTGTCCCGACACCCTTGTTGATCAAGCCGATGCCCGCCCACAAATTCGGGCTGACTTCCAGCGAATCGGTGCTGCCATTGTGCAGGCTGCGCATCCGGCTTTGTCCGACCGAATCGAACCGCTGCAAGTGCGCTTGACTCGCAGCAATCGCAGTTTCATCGGCATAACGCAGCACGTCTTGGGCAACTGCCCACGCCTCCTCCGCTTTCTCGCGGACGAAGATATGCGCGCGCACGCCGAAGCGGATCGTGCGTCCATGCCGCGCCGCCGCCTCGCGCACAGCATCGAATTTCTCTTTCATCATGTGCGGCGGTTCTGCCAGCGACAGATATAAATCGATGTGTTTTCCGGCGACTTCCTGCGCGGCGGGCGACGATCCACCGAAGTACAGCGGCGGATACGGATGCTGCACAGGCGGGAGCAGCAGTTTACCGCCCTTGATCTGAATGTGTTTGCCCGTGTGATCGACGGATTCGCCCGTATAAAGCTTTCTCCACACGCTCAGAAATTCGTCCGTGACTTCGTAACGTTCGTCGTGCGTCAAGAAGGTGCCGTCGCCCGCCAATTCAACCGGATCGCCGCCCGTGATAATGTTGAGCAGCAGCCGTCCCTGCGAGGCGCGGTCGAAGGTCGCCGCCATGCGCGCCGCCAGCGTGACCGACAGACTGCCCGGACGGATGGCGATCAAGAATTTCATCCGGCGCGTGACGTTGATCAGCGATGACGCGACGACCCACGAGTCTTCGCAGCCCGCGCCCGTCGGCAGCAGCGCGCCGTAAAAGCCGAGCGAATCAATCGCCTGTGCCATTTGCACCATGTATTCCGCGCTCACATTGCGGCGGCTGATCTGCGTACCAAGAAAGCGCGTGTCGCCGTGTGAGGGGATGAACCATAAAATTTCCATGCGGGTGTCTCCTTTTGCGAGAAAGTATAAAGGGGAACGCGAAAAGCGAAAGCCTCGCCTTGCGCCATTTATGGGGATTTTTGCAGCACCCTCAGCAGCGCATCCAGCGCCGCATGGATGCGCGCCTCAGCCTCCGGCGCGGTGAAACGTAGATCGCGCCCGTCTTGATATTCGATCTGGCTGTCGAGCAGATACACGCCAGTCAAAACGGGATCGGCGTTGAGCGCCGCCAACACCGGCTTGAGCGCGAAATCCAACATCAAACTGTGCGCGGGCGTGCCGCCGAGCGCCAGCGGGAGCGCCGCTTTGTTGGACAAGCCGCCTTGTGGGAGCAAATCGAGGAACGCTTTCAACACGCCCGTATAGGACGCCTTATACACAGGGGTAGCGACAATCACGCCGCCCGCCGCCGCGACGGATGCCAGCGCGGGCTGAATCGTCGCACCGTTGAACTGTCCACGCAAGACTTCCGCCGGATCGAGATCGCGGACGTTGATCGCGCTGACGTTGACGCCGCCCGCCGTCAAATAATCCGCGCAGTACGTCAATAACGCCGCCGTGCGCGAGGGCGCGGATGGGCTGCCGCCGATGGTGACGATGGACGCCATGCAATCTTCCCCTTTGGGTGAGCGAATGACTGCCATTTATACCATGCGCGGCGCGGTTACGCCGATTTTACGCCGCCAACTGCCGCGCGAGCTGATCGGTCAGCGCCACGCCCCGATTGATGTGCCGGACGCGATGTTCCGCATCGAGGACGAACGTCGTCGGCGCGCCGATCACGCCCCACCGATCCGCAGCGGTCGTATCTTGCGTCGCGTCGATCTGCACAATCGCAATCCCGTCGCCCATCTGCCCTTTCAAGCGTTCGAGCGCGGGCTGCTGGATCATCTTGCACGGCGCGCAAAATGGGGTCGTGAAGTACAGGACGACGGGCGTCCCGCGCGGAATATGCGCGAACAATGGATCGACGGGCGCAGTTTGCGACAGCCGCCGCACCGCTGCCCGCTGATACAGCATCCATGCGGCGCTGGCGACGGCAATAATCACGAGCGCAAGCGCGGCGCGTTCGATCATGCTTGTTTCTCCCCCACAATCGGCGCGTAGCCGAAGCCCGGCACCCGCAGCCGATTGAATTGGTAGTACATGATGCAGCCGACGCAAATCCCCGCGAACAAATTCAGCGCCGCCAACCCGACGACGATCCAACTCAGCGCCCATCCGACAAGGGGCGCGCTCAACGCGAACGCCAGCGTCGCAATCGTCAGCACCACGCCGCCGACGCCCTGCGCGAATAGATGCGGTTCGGGGTTGTCGATTTTCACGTCCGGGCGCGCAATTCCGGCGGGCTTGAGCGCGCGGAAATATACGAGCTTGAACAGCCCCACAGACGGAAACGCCGTCCCAACCAGCATGACCGCCGCGACGAACACCACCAGCGCGGGCGCATCCAAGACGAACGCCAGAATCGACAAACCGATGATGAACGCCTGATTCGTCCGCAGCGCGCTGTGATCGACGCGCCGCGCCCCTGATTGTGCCTGTGCCATTATCGTTAGCCTTTTAATCGATCCACCGAACCGCGTCTTTTGCAAAATACGTGAGAATCATGTCCGCGCCCGCGCGCTTGATGCTGATTAGGCTCTCCAACGCGCAGCGGCGCAAATCGAGCCAGCCTTGCGCGGCGGCGGCGTGCAGCATCGCATATTCGCCGCTAACTTGGTACGCCGCCGTCGGCAGATCGTGAGCGGCGCGCACCGCCGCGAGGATATCGAGATTGGGCAGTGCGGGCTTGACCATCAGAATGTCCGCGCCCTCCGCCACGTCCAACGCCGCCTCGCGCAGCGCCTCGCGCTTATTGGCGGCGTCCATCTGGTACTGCTTGCGGTCGCCAAATTCCGGCGCGCTCTCGGCAGCTTCGCGGAACGGATTGTAGAAGCCGCTGGCGGTTTTCACGGCATAGCTCATCAAGCTGACGTGTTCGTAGCCGCCCTCATCGAGCGCCGCGCGGACAGCGCCGACCATGCCATCGATCATCCCCGATGGCGCGATGATGTCCGCGCCCGCCTGCGCGTGGACGAGTGACGCCAACGCCAACAAATCGAGCGTCGGATCGTTGAGCAGATAGCCGTCGGGCAGTTCCGGGCGGAAGTGGGGATCGCCCGGCTGATTGACGATGCCACAATGTCCATGCGATGTGTATTCGCAGAAGCACATATCGGAAATCACGATCAGATCGGGCGCGGCGTCTTTGATTTCGCGGATCGCCGTCGGGATGATGCCGCAAGCGTGCGTATTGTCGCTGCCGTAAGCATCTTTCGTATCGGGAATCCCGAACAGAATCACGGCGGGGATGCCCAACGATTCGATGTGTCGCGCCTCCGCCGCCAGATGATCGACCGTCAGTCGAAACTGTCCGGGCATCGCATTGATCGGAATTTTATCGCCGCGCCCCGCCTCGACGAACAGCGGCATGATGAAATCATCCGGCGTGAGCGCGGTCTCGCGCACCATGCGCCGGAGCGCGTCGGTACGGCGGAGGCGGCGCGGACGCGCGGTGGGCGTAAAGTGGCGTTCGGTCAGATTATCGCGCAGCAAAGTAGCTCTCCAAGTGGTCGATAAACGTGGATAACGTCGCATTCGGCGCGACGACCGCGACGGACAAGCCGTGTTCGCGCGCCGTCTGCGCGGTGGGCTGTCCGAGACACGCGGACGGCAGCGACTCTTCGCCGTAACAGCAACCGCCCTCGTCCGCGATGCGTTCGTAGAAGTAGCGCACGGCGGATGAACTGGTGAACGTCAGCGCGTCGAGCTGGCGCGTCAGCAGCAGCGACGTGAGATGCACGCCGCCCTGTCCGCGCACCGTGCGATACGCCGTCACGGCATCCACACACGCCCCGCGCAGCGTCAGCGCACGCCCCAACGCATCGGGCGCAAGATCGCTGTGTGGGATCAAGATGCGCGCCGCGTCGATGCGCGGGAGCGTCTGTGCCAGCGCGCTGGCGCGATACGCGGCGGGAACGAACGCAGGCTTGAGCTGCAAGCGCGTAGCGAGTGCCGCCGCCGTCGCCGCACCCACGACGGCGATCTGCGCGTCGGACAAGTCGATAGTCAGCGCCGCTGCACGATCCGCCAGCGCGTTCACGGCGTTGACACTGGTCACGATCAGCCAGTCGTAGTCGTCGGACGCCAAGCGGCGCAGTGCCGCGTCCAACGGCGCGAAGTCGTCCGGCGGCGCGACGGCGATGCACGGATAAAACACCGGACTCGCGCCACGTTCGCGCAGCAAATCTGCCAGTTCGCCCGCTTGATCGAGCGCGCGGGTGATCACGATGCGTTTGCCCGATAAACCGTTCATTCAGCATCCTTCAACAAATCTAAAACGCCTTGTGCTAACGCCTTAGCCGCCAGTTCCGTTCCCGCCGCGCTCGGATCGCCCGCCGGAAACATGCCCTCAACATCGATCTGCGCCGAGCCATCGAACGCCGTCACGCGCCCGCGCAGATGCAGCGCAGCGCCGTCGATGTGGGCGTGTGCGCCAACGGGCAGCGAACACCCGCCGCCGAGTCCCGACAAAAACGCGCGCTCCGCCGTCACTGCCGCGCCCGCCGCCGCATCGTGAAGCGGATGCAGCAGGTCGCGCCATGCCGCTTCGTCGCGGCATTGAACAGCGAGCGCGGCTTGACCCGGCGCGGGCAGCATCACATCGAACGGGAGCGACTCGGTGATGGCGTCGGCACGCTCCAACCGTTCCAAACCCGCGCGCGCCAGCAGAATCGCGTCGTAAACGCCATGCGCGTCGTGCGCCTTCGCCAGCCGCGTATCGACATTGCCGCGAATATCTACAACGTATAGATCGCGCCGATAATGGCGGATTTGCGCGGCGCGGCGGCGGCTGCTCGTGCCAATCGTCGCGCCATGCGGGAGCGCATCGAGCGACTGCCCTGCCCTGCTCACGAGCGCATCGCGCGGATCGGCGCGCGGCGGAATCGCGCCAATGATGACGCCCGGCGCGCTCTGCGTCGGCAAATCTTTCAAGCTGTGGACGGCGATATCGATCTCGCCCGCGCGCAATGCCGCTTCAACGGCGCTCGTGAACACGCCAGCGCCGCCAATTTGGGCTAAGGGTTTGTCGGTCACACGGTCGCCTGTCGTCGCAATCACGATAATTTCGATTTCCATTGTCATATAACGAGCGCGAAGCTGACCCACGATGTCATGCGCTTGACGCAGCGCCAACGCCGATCCGCGCGTCCCCAAGCGGAGAAGGCGGCGTTTCGGCTCAATCACCCGCCAATGCCTCTGGCACGTTTAAGGTTTGCAGCCGCTCGATGCCGACGCGGAAGCAAAAATCGCCAAACGACTCATCCGCGGCGCGCGCATCGCGCCAATATTCCAGCGTGGGGCGCAAGGTCGGCACGAGATCGCGGATCGACACCAAATCCGCAAATGGCAGCGCCAAGCGCGTGCCGTTGGGCGCGCCACCGAGATAAATCGTGTATTTTTCTAGCGACCGCCCTACAAACGCGATTTCCGCTACATACGGACGCGCGCACCCGTTCGGGCAGCCAGTCATGCGCGCGGTGATATCCGCTTCGGGGATGCCCAGTTCGGTGAGCGTGTCTTCGAGTTCATCGATCACGCCGGGCATGGCGCGCTCCGCCTCCGTGATCGCCAAACCGCACGTTGGCAGCGCGGGACACGCCAGCGCCCGCCGCCGCGCGTTGCTGATGCGCTCAACCGTCACGATGCCGTATTCCGCCAGCGTCGCATCAACTTCGGCGCGCTGTTCCGCCGCCACATCCGTGAGCAAGATATTTTGCTGTGCCGTCAGCCGAATCGACGGCTGAAAGCGTTCGATGATCGCGCGCAAGCCCGTGCGCAAGCGGTAATTTCCACGATCAATGATGCGCCCATTTTCGACGGGCAGTCCGATGAACCAGCGTCCATCGCCTTGATCGTGCCAACCGAGATGATCATCGACGCCAAAGACGGGCATGGGGCGCGCGTCACCGAGCGTGAAGCCCGTGCGCGCTTCGAGTTCGGCGCGGAACCACGCAACGCCGCGTTCGTGCAGAATGTATTTCAGGCGGGCGTGCTTGCGATTCTCGCGGTCGCCAAAATCGCGGTGAATCGTGACGGCGGCTTTCACCGCGTCCACGACCTGATCGGGCGTGATGAACCCGACGATATCGCCCAAGCGCGCGTAGGTGGCGTCGTTCTGATGCGTCATGCCCATGCCGCCGCCCGCGAGAAAGTTAAAGCCGAGCAGCGCGTTCTGTTCGTCGAACAACGCCACCAGTCCGATATCGTTGGTGAACACATCGACGCAGTTATCGCCCGCATAGGCGATGGCGATCTTGAATTTGCGTGGAAGATACGATTTGCCGTACAGCGGTTCTTCGACGACTTCATCCGCAATCATCTCTTCGCCATCGATCCAGATTTGATGATATGCCGAGGTGCGGGGGAACAGCGCGCGCGACAATTCCAGCGCGAACGCTTGGACGGACTGCCGCGCGGGGTCGGCAGTTGGCGCGGGACACGCCATCACGTTGCGGACGATATCGCCGCACGCGCCCAACGATGTGACCAGCGCCGCGTTCAGGGCTTGCAGCGTGGCGCGCAAGTCATCCTTCACCACGCCATGAAGCTGAAAACATTCGCGCGTGGTGATGCGCAGCGTCCCGTTGCCATAGTCGCCCGCCAGATCATCATGGACGAGGTACTGCGCCACCGTCATTTGTCCGCCTGGGATCTTCGTGCGCAGCATGAATTGATGATGGTCGGCGCTGCGATCCAGCTTGCGCGCGTCGCGGTCTTCCTGCTGATAGATGCCATGAAACTTGAGCAGCTTCTCGGCGGCGTCGGTGAACTGCCGCGCATCAGTGGCAAGTTCGCCGCCAATCGTGCCGCGCAGTCCGTCGCTGTCTGCCTTGATCTGTTCGACACTGACTTTCGCCATCGTTCCCCCGTGAAAATAAAAACGCTCCGACTGTGGCAGCCGGAGCGTTGAATGCTCGTCTTGAAATGGGTTATCGTGTTCGCTCGTCAGGCACTCACGATCCATCCGCCGCCGTTGTTTGGGTAGCTTGCACAACACATACAACACAGCGCGGCACACGGACGAATGAACATGGTGAGAAAGCATTGCCTCAGAACGTAAACTCGTACACACTATATCGGGGATTATAAAAGTTGTCAACCACACCCATGACGAAAACAGGAATTGTCCTCGCCGGACATGGATCGCACATCAGCGCCCAGACTGCCAGCATCGTCTGGGAACAGGTGGATCGCTTGCGCGCGCTGAACGCGGCGGACGAAATCACGGCGGCGTTCTGGAAAGAAGCGCCGTCATTCCAAACAGTTCTCGATACGCTCACCGCGGACGATATCACGATTGTGCCGCTGTTCACGGCACACGGCTATTTCACGCGAACCGTCATTCCGACGGAGATGGAGCTGACGGGCGCGATCACGCGGCGCGCTGGACGGACGATTCGTTACACCGAGCCGTTGGGCGCGCATCCACGTTTATCCGATATCGTGTGGGCGCGCGTCGTAGACGCCATGCGCGACTTGGGTGTGGCGGCGGACGCTACCGCCGTCGCCGTAATCGGACACAGCACGCGCCGCCACCCGGAAAGTCGCGCCGCCACCGAAGCGCACGCTGCCGCGCTGCGCGAATTGGGCATTGCGGCGCAAGTCGTCGCCGTGTATTTGGACGATACGCCAGAAATCGCGGACGTTTATACGCTGACGGACGCGCCCAACCTCATCGCCGTGCCGTATTTTCTCGCGCTCGGATCGCATGTCACGATTGACGTTCCCGGCGAACTTGGATTAGCATCGGGCGAAACGCGCGCGACCATCCATGGACGCACGGTCATTTACGCGCCGCCCGTCGGCATCGATGCCGGATTGACGGACATGATTTTGGATTTGGCGGGGATCGAGAATGCGGATTCGATAAAACAGGTGTCCCAGCGGCACGCCCCTGCATGGTCTGGATTTCCGACGGCGGGGCGCGCGGCATTGATCGAAGCCGGGCAACGCGCGGGAACGCTGACGTTCGGAGAACTGCGGCTGACGCGCGATTGCATCCACGTCGAGGGCGATCCAGCGCCCAATGACACAATCCGCGATCCGGCGACGTTACGCGCGCGCGTCCGCGAAATGCCGTTCCGTCCGCTGGCGACGAGCCGTGATCTCCCGCGCGGGTGGCGCGTCGAAATCGATACGCCAGCGATGCTCCATGCGGTCGTCGAGACGGTTTATCCCGGCGCGGTCGCGGACTGGGCAGCGGCAGTCGCTGGAACGCTGCCTGTGCGCGCGTTGGCGGCGACCATTGCGCGCCAAACCGGGAATTATCGCGCGTTGAGCGCATTAGATACGGCAGCGTGTGCGGGCTTGGTCGCGCGCGTATGCGGCGGTTGCGTCCGCCATCCGACATGGCACGACGCCGCGAAACGCGATGCGGTAGGCGCGCAGCACGACTCGTCCGCACGCGCAGAAATCATCCCCTGCCCCGAAGCGTGCAATGTATGGCTGTCGGCGGCGCTGAAAGAGGTCGAAGCATGAAGATGGGTACAGTCTATTTGGTTGGCGCCGGACCCGGCGATCCCGGCTTGATCACGGTCAAGGGTTTGGACTTGATCCGCCGCGCGGACGTGATCATCCATGACCGCCTGATCCCGCTGGAACTGCTGTCCGAAGGGCGCGACGACGCCGAAATTATCGATGCGGGCAAGGCACAGCACGATCATCGCATCCCACAGCCGCAGATCAATGCGCTCTTGGTCGAAAAAGCGAACCAAGGTTTAATGGTCGTGCGGCTGAAGGGCGGCGATCCGTTCGTGTTCGGGCGCGGCGGCGAAGAAATGGACTTTTGCCGCGCGGCGGGCGTGCCGTGCGTCGTCGTGCCGGGCGTGACCAGCGCCGTCGCTGTGCCAGCCTATGCGGGCGTCGCCGTGACACATCGGGAGTTTGCGACGGCGTTCACGGTGTTCAGCGGACACGAAAGCCCAGACAAGCCGGAAAACACGGTCGATTACGCGGCATTGGCGGCGGCGGCGCGTTTGGGGACGCTGGTCTTGCTGATGGGCGTAACGTATCTGCGCGATATCACAGCGCGGCTGATCGCGCACGGCATCGATGGCGCTACACCCGCGCTGTTGATCGAATGGGGGACGACGCCGCGCCAGCGCGAATTGGATGCAACGCTGGCGACGCTGGCGGATCGCGCGGAAACCGAAGGCTTTGGATCGCCGTCCATCGCGGTCATTGGCATGGTGGCACGGCGGGAACACCACGAACATTTATCAAAGGATGAAGCATGACAGCACTCATGAACGCAGTGAACAAGAATGATGCAGCGGGGGCGCGGACGCTGATAGCGGACGGCGCGAACGTCAGCGAGATCGACGCGAAGGGCGATTCGCCGCTGATCATCGCGGCATACAAGGGTTATACCGAGATCGTGCGGCTGCTGCTGGAAGCGGGCGCGAATGTAGGCGCGCTCGATCCGGGCATGAAGGCGACCGCGCTCCACGCTGCCGCTTACGCCGGACACGCCGCCGCCGCCCAACTCTTGATCCAGCATCGAATCGACATCGACAAACAGGGTCCCTACAACGGCTATACCGCGCTGCACGATGCCATTTGGCAGGACAACATCGAGGTGGCGCGCGCGCTGATCGACGCGGGCGCGAACTTGCAGATCGCGTCCAACAGTGGGGAAACGCCGCTCTCGTTCGCCCAGTCGAAGCGCCGCAAAGAGATCGTCGCGCTGATCGAGGCGAAGCTGAACAGCACGAAGTGATGAAGACTCGAAAAGGATTTCAACGCAGAGGGCGCACAGAAACGCAGAGAAAAGATCGAGGTGTGTATTTCTTTCTTGTGTTCTCCGCTTGGCTCGGTCTATCTGTGCGTTGAAGTCTTTTTCAGTGAATCACGGATTTCCGCTTTTAGCCCTCATCCCCTCGCCCTGAGGGAGATGGATTTAGGGTAAGGGCAGTTTCGTGATTCACTGTTTTTCGGTTTCTAATGATGGTCTCTACTTTAACCTTTTCACTCAGTCCTCAATCCTGCCCCGTCCCTAGCCATTCGATGAGGTGTCCCCCCATTCGAGGGGTTCTGTCCGGATTCGCGCAACGTCGCTTTCACGCCTGCGTAAATGAGTGTATCTGAACGAGCGAAGGGTAAACATCATGGGTTACGGGCATGGCTGGGGACATCATCACGGCGGGCATCATCACCATCATCATGGCTGGGGACATCGGGGCGCGCATTTTTCGCCGTTCCCGCTGATTTTCGGGCTGTTCGCGCTGTTCTTCATCTTCAAGTTCGGCTTGTGGATGCCACTGTTGATCATTGGCGCGTTGTTCTGGTTCGGCGCACGGTCACGTTGGAGCGGGCGCGGTTGGGACGACGCCAAGATGCGCGAATGGGGCGACAAGGCGAAGCGCGAATTTGAATCGTGGGGCAATGATAAGCCGAAGAACGACCGCCCCTATACGTATGTTCAGACCGACGACAAGCCAAAACGCGGCGACGACGGTTTCGATTACGTCTAAGCACGAGCCGATAAAAACTTCAACGCAGAGATAAACAGAGACAAGACAAAGACCGCAGACAGAAGTTCCAAAAGACCTTTCTCTGCATACTCTGCGTTGAATTTCGGTTGCAGCCTGCTATCGTCGCGCCTGGACGACGTTTTCTTCCAAGTTTTGCAGCGCCTCTAAAGTCGCATCGAAGATGATGCGCGCGTTTAGGGCTGCCGAAGCCGCCCCGACGGTGACAACCGCCCTGCGCGTGCGGCAAACGCCGCAGAGGCTTTAGGGAATACCTATAATAACCTGAGGGTGGGGCATGAGGTAGCGGTGTAAAACCAAAAGAGCCAATTCGAGTAAAGTTGTCGGTTAGGAGACCACAACCGTATCGAAAAGGCTCGACAGTATGATAACCAATGACCATCCCTTACTCCAACTTCTTGTGCTGGTCGATCTGGTCTGGGTCGAACCCAGCCCGACAACACCGAAAGTCTATAGTGAACAAACCATGTTCAAAATCTATCTGGTGGGTGTGCGGCTTGATGCGGATTCCGAACCGACGCACATTGGATCGTCGGTTGGCAGAAAGCGCGCCGCAAGCCGAAGCGCAGATTCAGGCGTTGGGGTGGGTCTTGTCGCTGGAAGCGGTCAGCGATGCGACCATTGCCGCCAGCGATGGCTCGGCGTTTGCAACCCCCGGTCCCGTCTGGCACAAGCGGGATAAACAAGCGGGCATTGTCCCCAAAGGCTTGCGCGGACTGGACACGGATGCGGACTGGATTCAATCGACCTATCATGGTTGGGTCTACAGCTATAAAGCACATGTCACCATGAGTAGTCGCTCCCACCACCGTGCGCGTCGTGTTGACTGCAACGGTGACGGGCAGTGCTTGCGAAAGTCACATCTTGCACGCGCGGATTGAAGCTTTGCCGCCGCTAGTCCGGCACTTGCTGCTGGACGCGGGCTATGACGATGCCGACCTGATTGCGCGCTGCGCTCAACGCGGCATTCGCGTCTTGGCTCCCCTGTCCAAACCTATCGGCAAGTCCACCTCGCAAGACCGCCGTGACCGGGCAGCGTATCTCGCCTCGCCTGAAGGCAAAGCCCGTTACCAACGGCGC
>Ga0163144_10001086_pt1 | contig 64318 bp, 44 predicted proteins | sample OliLak19BULKMAT1_FD_123175 | JGI IMG/M metagenome (GOLD analysis project Ga0163144, IMG submission 123175) | Freshwater microbial mat bacterial communities from Lake Vanda, McMurdo Dry Valleys, Antarctica - Oligotrophic Lake LV.19.BULKMAT1 | ecosystem: Environmental > Aquatic > Freshwater >...
ATCCGCCACGTATCGCCTCACGGCGCTTCGCTTTCGCTCGACACGGTCTCGCACCTATGGCTTCCACCAGACCTCCCCTCGCGGGAGACCTCCGGGAGACGACCTGTCCCCCTCGGGACCGTCGCGGTGCTCCGCGACGACGCCCTTGCCACGTCGGTGTCGGGTTCCCTCCGTTGGGGCCCCGGGTCAGGATTTGCTTTCACTCACCTCCGGTTTCAGGGACATGCTGGACGCACGTGACGGTCGCGCGCTCCGCGCGCGACCGTCACCTTCTTTTTGGGTCGGGTTCGGTACCTCTGGTCTCAGCCTCGGCCCAGCGCGCGCACCAATTCGGCCGCGACGGCCTCCGGCATGAGGCCGCCCGTCTCCAGCGTGAAATCGGCGAGGGCATAGCGCGGCTCGCGGCGCGCCAAGAGCTTGCGCAGCTCTTTCGGCGCGGGAACACCGCAGTTATCCTTACGCAGACCCTAAGGCACGAACGTCACCGCGACAGCGGTTGACATGTTGGACGTCGTGGACGGGTTTGCGTCACGCGTCCAGTACTGGAAGTTCCACGTCTCACCCGGCAGGGGCGGGCCGCCCCACGGCAGGTCCGTGAGGTCGGTCACGAGGCTAGCCGTCCCGGTCCCGTTCGCGCGCACGACGCGGTTCAACCAACGGTAGACCGGGGCCCCAGCGACACACAGCGTGCCCTGTGACCCAGCGAACCGCTCGACGAAGGCTCGGTCGCTCCCGATGAGGATCATTCCGAAGGCGCTCGGGGGCAGCCCCGTCATATCGAGACGGAGGTTGCCGACGCTGATCGATGCGCTGCCCGAGGCCTGGAGAGTCGCGGCCGCGCCGGTGGAGTTGAGCTCTGCGGTGCAGTACGGCTGGAAGCCAGGACGGGCGCGTATCTGCCAGATCTCGCCGGACCAGAGCACGCCGACGAGCAGCTCGCCTGACGGCCCTTGCGCGAACTCGGAGATGCCGCGCAGGCTCATCTGCTCGGTCGGCCCCAGCTCGGCGTACAGGTCGACGAGGTTGGCTGCGCCGTACGGGTCCTCGATCATCCAGAGACTCGGCGCGCACAAGTCGGCGAAGATGTACTGGCCTTCGAGCCGTGGGATATCGCAGCCGCGGAGGACGTTGCCGCCGATGATGGCGCAGACCCCGGAGCTCGGGCTATGCGCGAGCACGTGGAAGGGATCGAAGAGAGTCGCGCTGGGGCAGCCACAGGCTGTGTGCTGACGGCACTGCAGACCTTCGCGGCACGGCCAGCCCAGGTTCGCCCCGGCCTCGCCCACATCGATCCGCGTCAGCTCTTCGAACGCGCTCGCCCCGACGTCGGCGACGAAGACCGAACCGGTCGCCGAATCCACGCCAATGCGCCATGGGTTGCGCACGCCGTAGGCCCAGATGAGTGGATCGGCGCCAGGCGTCGAGACGAACGGGTTGCCCATCGGCACGTGTGGCGCAGGGGCGTCGACATCGACCCGCAGGATCTTGCCGAGCTTCGAGCTGAGGTCCTGGGCGATCCCAGAATTGGAGTTACTGCCCGCGTCCCCATCACCGAGGGCGACGTAGAGCATGCCGTCGGGACCAAATTCGATATCACCCGCTTTGTGTCCGCCGCTCGTCTGCGGGAGCGGCCCGATGATGATGCGTTCGCTATTGGCGTCGATCCGGTCGAGGCTGCCCGCGACCATGGTGAACTCGGAGACGACCGAGTCACCCTGACCACCCGCCTGCGTGTAGCTCAGGAAGACCTTGCGGTTCGTGGCAAAGCCCGGGTGGAACGTCATGCCGAGCAGGCCGCCCTCACCCTCCTGGTTGATCGCCGAGGCGAAGTCGAGCGCCGGCGTCGAGATCACCGCCGAGCCACGGACGACCCAGACCCGCCCATTCTTCACCGCGGCATAGAACTGGTGCTGCACACCAGGAGCAGAACAAATGGCGGTCGTGCGAAATGGGAGCACCGCAACTCGCGTCGCCGTCACCGACTGACCGCTCGCGGTCGCCTCGAGGAGCGTAAAGAGGCCGAGTGCAGCAGCGCGAAGAGCGTTCATTGAATGGTGCTCGTGTATTGAATGGGTTTCGTGAAGATTCAACTGACGCTGAGACGGTAGCACGTCGCGTCACATCTGGGGAAGCGAAGCGGCAGCCGTCCCACTTCGAATTGTCCGGCGTGTGGCCGCTTTTGAACTACCGGGCTCGGCGAGCACAGCGAGGGGGCCCGAACGCGACGGCAACGAGGCGGGCAGGTTGGTTGACCTAAGCCTTGGTAGACAGGAGATGGTGCATCAGCGATAGCGGGGGTGTCTACCCATTGAGGGGGCCTGACCCGACCTGCCGGGGCCCCAAAGGGGGTTGAGGCGGCTGAATCCGCGGTTTCCGCCCCGTGATCCTACTGGAGGAGTCTCGGTTCGGGGCCACGGGTGAGGACCGCTTGCGCAACGCCGTGGACGAACTTCGAGACGCTCCGGCCGGTCTGCTTCAGCGTCGCCGACACGGTTTTGCCACGCCAATCCGTCTCGGATCCGAGCAGGGTCCGATGCGCGACCGCTGGCCTCAGTCTCAGCCTCGGCCTAGGGCGCGCACCAATTCAGCAGCAACCGACTCGGACGTAAGGCCGTCCGTCTCCAGCGTGAAGTCGGCGAGGGCATAACGCAGTTCGCGGCGGCCCAGGATCTCGCGCAGCTCCTCGAGCGCGCGCGGACGGCCCGCGGTCGGGCGGCGGTCGCCCTGTGCATGGACGCGGGCCAAGTGAGCCTCCGGCGCAGCGCGCAGCCAGACCGTGCGGCACATCGCGCGCAAACGATCGTACGTCTCCTCGCTCGTCACGATCGAGCCGCCCGTCGCGATGACGAGGCGCTGGCCTTCCGTAAGCACCTCCTCGAGTGCCTCACGTTCGTAGCGGCGGTAGGCCTCGACGCCGTGCAGGTCGAAGATCTCGGCGAGCGAGAGACCGGCCTGGGCTTCGATGCGCTCGTCGAGCTCGACGAAACGGGCGTCGAGCGTCCCGGCCAGGAGCTTGCCGACCGAGGTCTTGCCCGCGCCCCGTAGCCCGATCAGCGCGATCCGCTCGCCGCGCGCCGCCAGCGGCAGGTCGCACAGGTGCGCGAGCGAGACGCCCAGCGGCACCGCGAGGTCGGCGAGCCGGAGCACCGACAGATTCGCGCGGCCGGCCTCGGCCTCCGTTACGTAGCGCCGCGACAAACCCGCGCGGCGCGCGAGCTCCGAAACGGTCAGCCCGAGCCCCTCGCGTGTGCGCCGGATGCGCTGCCCGAGGGCCAACAGCAGCGGGTTTCCCACGGCGGCGACCCCTTCTTGCGGGGTTCCGGCTTGCGGGGTTCCGGCTTGCGGGGTTCCGGCACTCGGGGCTGCAGCGGTAGTTTTGGCTTGGCGCGCCATGACCTGGGTATTATAATACCGTGCCGCGCCCATAGCGAGCACTATACTTCTCGGTGCTAACCTGACCCAGGCGATTCGATCTCCCGGACAATCTTGCTCCCGGACAAACCGGCAGCTCCCCCGAGCCGCCCTGCGCCCCGGCCCGACCCCGCCCACCCCCCGACTCGACCGCCCATGGCCACCACCGCGACCGACCGCTCAGCAACCGACCCCAGCGGGACCCTCACCCGCTTCGAGACGCACCCGTCGCAGTATCGCCACTGGCAGCTCGACGTGGAGGGCGACGTCGCGACGCTGCGGATGTCCGTCGACCCCGAGGGTGGCCTGCGACCAGGTTACGAGCTCAAGCTCAACAGCTACGACCTCGGCGTCGACATCGAGCTCGCGGACGCAGTGCAACGGCTGCGCTTCGAGCACCCAGAAGTCCGCGCGGTGGTCCTGACCGGCAGCCTCGACCGCGTCTTCTGCGCGGGCGCGAACATCCTGATGCTCCGCACGAGCGCGCACGCGTTCAAGGTCAACTTCTGCAAGTTCACCAACGAAACACGGCTCGGGATCGAGGACGCGTCGGAGAACTCGAACAAACGATTCCTCGCCGCGCTCAACGGCACGGCCTCGGGTGGCGGGTACGAGCTCGCGCTCGCCGCTGACCGCATCGTGCTCGTCGACGACCGCAACAGCGCAGTGTCGTTCCCCGAGGTGCCGCTGCTCGGTGTGTTGCCGGGCACGGGCGGCCTCACGCGCATCACCGACAAGCGCAAGGTGCGCCGCGACCGGTGCGATGTCTTCAGCGCCATCGCCGAGGGCATCAAGGGCAAGCGCGCAGTCGAGTGGGACCTCGTCGATCGAGTCGTGCCGCTGTCCAAATGGGACGAGACCGTCCAGGAAGAAGCGCGCGCGCTCGCCGACACCGTACCCGCACGCAAGGCCAAAGGCATCGAGCTGCCGCCGCTCGTGTGCGAACAGCGCGCTGACGCGCTGATCTACCAATACGTCGAGCTGCGCTGGAGCCAGTCCGAGCGTGTCGCGCACCTGACGATCAAGGCACCCGACACGTGCCCGAAAGACGCCGCGGGCGCGCTCGCCGAGGGCGCGAAGTGGTGGTGGTTCCAGGCCTTCCGCGAGCTCGACGCCGCGCTCTTGCACCTGCGCTTCGACCTGCGCGACATCGCGCTCGTCTTGGTCCGGGCCGTCGGCAACGCCGCGACCGTGCGCACGACCGACGAGCTCGCCGCAGGCGAAACCCAGTGGTTCGTCAACGAAGTGCGCCACTTCGTCAAGCGCACGCTGAAGCGCATGGATCTGACCGCGAAGAGCTTCTTCGCCGTCATCGATGACGGGACGGCGTTTACGGGCTCGTTCCTCGAGCTGGCGCTGGCCGGCGATCGCACGTATTTGCTCGATGATCCGGGCCACGCGATCGAGATCGGGATCACCGTCGCGAACGCCGGCATGTTCCCGATGTCGAACGGCATCTCGCGCCTCGAGACTCGTTTCCTCGGCGCGCCCGAGCAAGTCGCGACGATCCTCTCCGAGATGCGCCAGGTGCCAGCCTCCGAGGCCGCCGAGCTCGGCCTCGCGACATTCGCCCCCGACGAGATCGACTGGGAGGACGAGCTGCGCCTCGCGATCGAGGAGCGCGCGAGCTTCTCGCCGGACGCGCTGACAGGCATGGAGGCCAACCTGCGTTTCGCAGGCCCCGAGACGATGGAAACGAAGATCTTCGGCCGCCTCTCCGCGTGGCAGAACTGGATCTTCCAACGTCCGAACGCAGCAGGCGAGAAAGGCGCGCTCGTGTGTTACGGCACCCCGACGCGTCCCGAATTCTCCGTCGAACGAACCTAATCTACGGACCGGCCAATACGGCCCCACGCCGGACACTCAAGTACCCACGAGCTGACACATGGCAGGCATCGACTACACCCAGAAGATCCCGAACAACGTCGACCTTCGCTCCGACAAGCGCTTGCAGCGCGCGCTGGAGCAGTGGCAACCCGACTACATCGATTGGTGGCGCAGCACGGGGCCGTCGAACTTCAACGAGAACGATGTCTACCTGCGCACCGCGGTCTCCGTGGAAAGGGACGGTTGGGCGCACTTCGACTACGTCAAGATGCCGGACTACCGCTGGGGCATCTTCCTCACCCCGACTGCGCCCGGCGGCACGATCGGATTCGGCGACCACCTCGGCCAACCGGTGTGGCACCAAGTGCCCGGCGAGTACCGCAACTGGCTGCGGCGACTGATCGTGACGCAAGGCGACACCGAGCCGGCGTCTGTCGAGCAGCAGCGTTTGCTCGGCCTGACTGCGCCGTCGCTGTACGACCTGCGCAACCTCTTCCAGGTGAACGTCGAGGAGGGCCGTCACCTTTGGGCGATGGTCTACCTCCTCCACTCCTACTTCGGCAAGGACGGCCGCGAGGAGGCGGACGAGCTCCTGCAGCGCCGCTCGGGCAACGCCGACCACCCGCGCATCCTCACGACCTTCAACGAGCCGTGCCACGACTGGCTGAGCTTCTTCTGCTTCACGATGTTCACGGATCGTGACGGCAAGTACCAGCTGCTCTCTTTGGCCGAGTCTGGTTTCGAGCCGCTCGCGCGCACGACACGTTTCATGTTGACCGAGGAAGCCCACCACATGTTCGTGGGCCAAACCGGCATCGCGCGCGTCATCAAGCGCACCTGCGAGGTAATGAGGCAGTTCCCGGACGCGGACGTGAAGGAACACGGCGCGATCCCGCTCGAGATCATCCAGCGCTATGTGAATTTCTGGGCCTCGAGCTCGCTGGATCTCTTCGGCGCCGAGGTCTCGAGCAACTCGGCGAACTTCTTCGGCGCAGGGCTCAAGGGTCGCGCGTACGAAGAGAAATACGAAGAGCACACGGGACTCGGACAGAGTTATGGGATCGACCGTTGGGTCGATGGTCGACTCTCGCACGAGGACGTGCCGCTGCGCAACGCCATGAACGAGGTCCTGCGCGACGAATACATCGCTGAGAACGTGAAGGGCATCGCGTACTGGAACCGCGAGTGCGAGAAAGCGGAGATCGACTTCCGCTTCACCTACCCGAACAAACGGTTCAACCGCACCGTCGGTGAGTTCGCAGGTGGCGCGTTCCACCCGGAGACCGGCGAGCCCATGGAGCGGGCCAAGTACGAGGCCCGACGCACGGAGTTCCTCCCGACCCGCGCCGAGGCGGACTTCGTGAAGGGCCTCATGCGCGCCGTCACCGAGCCGGGCAAGTTCGCGGACTGGATCGCGCCGCCGCTGCGCGGCATCAACAGCCAACCGACCGAGTTCGAGTACGTGAAGCTGTGACCGCGCGAATCGCGCCTGCTCCCACCCTGGACGCAGGCGCGCCGAGCCCGAGCTCGACACGACCGAGCTGCGCCACCTCCTCGACAGGTTCCTGAGGCTTTCTGCGGGCGGGGCCTGGTCGATCCGGGCGAGCGCGCTCCAGATTGAGCCCCGACGGCCGCTGCCCGGCCGTTTTCCCGGGCGCCGTCAACAGCCACGCTGATGGAAACAGAGCCCAGAATTGCGACTCTTTTTAGGAGTTCGCTTTTGCCTTAAAGGGCGCTTATCCGGCTGCTCGAAGGTCCCCCAGACGCGCGCCGTAGGTCCCCGATCCCGGGGCCCTCGAAGCGCTGACCGGAAGGGACCATCGATGAATGAAACCGCACCGACATCGCGCCCAGGGCAGGGCGCGGGCCGGAACCTCGCGCACCTTGGCCGCATTGGCCTTGGCCTAACAGGCCGCTGTGCTGAGGCTTTCCAAGACCTACGACCCACCATTCGGACCGGGCGCACGCCCACGACCTGGACCGGGTTCGCGCTCGGGCTGGGCCTCCTTGGAAGCTCGTGCTCGGGTCACGCGACCCAGGGTGACGTCTCGATCTTCGGAGGCGCGCCGCCGAGTTACGACTACATCAACGACGGACCGGTCGTCGCCAAGGTGAGGGTGCTTGCGCCGGTGACGGAGGACTTCATCCTCCAGGCGACGATCCCCCTCCCGCCTGGGACATACGATCGCAGCGACGCGCTCGTGCCCTTCGCGATCCTCTCGTCGAGCCCGGCGACCGCATCGCCGAGTCAGGTCGAGATCGTCTCTCGCTACCCGAATCCGGACCACGGCGCGGACGTCGTCGAGGTGTCGGCGCATGTGCGTCGGCCTCCCGTCGCGCCCGGGACACCGATCGACTACGAGGTCGTTTTCTCACCGCATACGGCGCAAGCCTTCGTCGAGTCCACCGAGGTCGCGGCCCTTTTCGACGAGCCCGGCAAGCTCGTCCTCGAGGCCAAGGACGTCTTCGGCCACCGCTACAACTTCGACGTGCTCGCGAGCTACCGCGCGGGGACGCCCGAGCGCGTTCGCAGCGGGGCGATCATGCACGAGCACAAGACGAGCGGCGCGCTGATGCCGACCACCGTCGTCTCGGGCACCCAGGCGACGCTGCCGCACTTGATGGGCGTCCACGCTTACATGCGGCGCTTCACGAAGGAGGACTTCTTCGCGCTCGACCTGCACCTGCACAACGGCTTCGACGGGCAGGACCCGTCCACCACCGCCGATGATGTGCTCGACGAGCTGCACTTCGAGCGCTTGTCGCTGCGCCTGCCGGCGGGCTGGCGTGTGATCGACACATTGCCGAACCCGTACCTCGGCGTGCCGACTGTCAGCGGCGGCAACCAGTCGGTCGACCTCGTCGCGCCGCTGCCGGGCAACAAACTGCACTTCATGCCGCGCAGCTCCCAGTTCTGGCGACGCCTCTACATCGCGCGGGATGCTAGCGCCGAGGCCCGCGCCCAGGTGCATGTGGCCCGCCACAACATCGGCTTCTGCCAGCCGGGCGAGACCGCTGGCGGCGTCGAGTTGTGGTCGTGGTGGAACCAGTTGACGGCGCGCTATTCGCCGCTCGCCTTCGTCCTGCCGCATCTCGACAGCATGGCCACGCCCGAGGCCATTCGCGAAGAGCACCGCTTGAACCTCGAGAACCGCTTGGCGCAAGTCGCCACCGGCTCGGCGAGCGGCTACCCGGTCCTATCGCCCGGCCTCGGCTGGTCCCATCCGTGGGGCGTCGCCTACGGCGGCATGACCGGCGGCGACGACATCACCCAGACCCCGGGCATCGACGTCGCGTGGGCGGCCTCACCAGACGGGCTGCGCTTCCACGAGCTCAAGGCGCGCATGGTCATGGATCGACAACCGGGCGTGTTCTATCGCGCTGACGGCGAGCCGACGTGTTACGAGGACCTCGTCGTGCCCCAGGGCAACTACGGCCCCTGGATGCCGCTCGAGTTCACCATGCGCCCGACCGGCTTCGACTACTTCGGCTTCGGCTCGGCGCCGATGCACCAGGCCCAGAGCGCGCAGCAGCAGAATCGCCTCGCGCCCTACAAGCAGGCGCTCGCCGATTACCAGCCGATCGATCTGCAGCACTACGTTCGCTATTCCAGCCACTTGATCATCCTCGCCTGGCTCGCCAACGATAGCCTCGCCAAGGAGCAGCTCGAGCAGTCAGCGGAGCTCTACCGCATGACCCACCACGAGGCGTATGTAGGTAACTACGGCTACGTCCCGGGGGCCGGCCTGAAGTCGCGCGAGTTGTTCTTGGCGAACCACCAAGGCGTGGGGATCGCCTATGGACGCGGGGAGGCCTGGGGCCTGCAACTGGCGTCCGCCGCGTACGCCCTCGGCGACGACACGATTCGCGGGAGGTACAAGCCGTGGCTGCGCACCGTGGCGAACTACGTGCACCAGGGTCAGTCGACCTGCACGGGCAACATCGCCTCGAACAGAATCGGCAACGTGATGAACGGGCAGTACCTGACCCGCCAGTCGTTCGAGTTGGCGTTCATGGTCACCGCGCTGGAGTCGATGCGCAGGTCCGTCTTCGAGGGGTCGGAACAAACGACCGCGGAGCGACTCCACGAGACGATGATCGCGGCGACATACTCGACGGTCACGGCGCCCTTCTGGGATTCCAGCATCGGGGGGCAGCGCCGCCGGATCGGCGTCGGGCGCTCGGACTTCTCGCAGGTGGACTTCTGCACGTCGATCCCGTTCGAGGCGTTCTACAACGAGAACGAGGTCGATAACTTGACGGCGATGACACCTTGGGGCCTCGCCTATGCCGCCACGCAGGACCCGATCTTCTTGCAGCGCGCGGCCGAGATCCTGCCGGGCAACGGCCATGTCATGGAGGGCCTCGGCCAGCTCGGGGTCGGCGCGCTCGGCCACCACGGCCCGTTCCTGGCGGCGCTCCAGCGCTTCGTAAACCAGTAACGCGCAAGGCTCGCCTTTCGCGGTCGCTAGGCCGCGAAAGGCGAGCCTAGCCATCGCGGCCTCGCCGCGGCGCAGTTGTGTCCGCCCGCCGGGCCCTCGAGGGGGTTCGGCGGGCGGCTGACTTGGGCGACGACCCGCTGCGGCTTGGTCTGAGTGGCCCTCGACGACGGTCCTCTCAGCCCGATGAACGGGCGTTCATCGTCCAACGTGTGTCCACCGTGACTTGGCGCGCAACAGATCGGCACGTCGACCGAACCCAAACGGTCCAATGTTCATCGCAAAGAGCGCCCGACCGTCGCGGCGCCCCCGCGCGGCGCTCGGTCGCGGCAGCCGCGGTCCCGATCTGGGACTGCTGCGCACCCCACCCCAGCCCCAGTCACCTAGTGGCCCGCGACGACGCGGGCCTCGCTGCCTCTCTCCCCAGCGATGCGAATCACGTCCCCCCAAGTTTCTGCTCCAGTGACCCTCCGAGTGTTGCTCGGGGTGTTCCTCAGTTGGCTGATGCCCATGCACGCCGCTGGTCAAGTGACGGTCGCGAGGGTCTCGGTCGAGCTCCCCGAAATGGAGTCATTCCTGCTCCAAGCGACGGTCCCGGTGATGCCGGGGACGTTCCTGCCCGGCGCGTCGGTGGCCCCCTTGGCGTTCGCAGTCGGTGGCCAACCCGTGCCGACTCAAGTCGAGGCCGTGAGCCTCTTCCCGCGGGCGGCGGACGGCGCGGCCGTCGTCGAGTTGATCGCGCGGGTGCCCCGCCCGAATGGCGCGCTGCCAGGAAGTGAGGCGTTTTACGACGTCATCCGGCACGACCATGCGCCCGCGCCGCACACGACGACCAGCGAAGCCTCACGGCTCCTCGCTGCCGCCGGCTCGCTCATGCTGCGCACGCAGGACGTCCACGGCAACATCTACGCGGCGGACCTGACTCGCAGCGCGCGGCTCGGCATCTTCCCGACGGTGACGCTGCGCAACGGTCGTTATGTCAACGAGTACCGCACCCACGAGGTGCTCACCATCCGCAACACGCCCATTGGGACGGCGTTGCCGCACATGATGGGAGTCCACGCCACGTTCCGCACCTACGCAAACGAGGAGTTCGTCGGCCTGGATCTGCACGTGCACAACGGCATGGACGGCCGGGATTCGACGCGCCAAATCGACGACACGGTCCACCACCTCTACTTCGACGAGCTGCTCCTCGACGTGCCCGCCGGGTGGCAGGTCCTGCCGGCGTTCGAGGCGCCATACCTCGGCGCACCGCGAACCAACGCCGCGGGCACGACCTGGCCACTCATCAAGGCGCTCCCCGAGAACCAGCTACACATACTCCATCAGCAGGCGCAGTTCTCGCGGCGCTTCGTTCTCGCGCGTACACCCGAGGCCGTCGCCCGCGGGCGCCAGGTGCTGCAACGGCGCACGTTCGGCTTCGTCGTGGCCGGCAACTCACCCCAAGGACTCGAGCTGTGGTCTTGGTGGAACCCGAGCACCGCGGGCTACCTGCCCCAACGCCATCCGCTGCCGCTCCTCGCGCACGAAGATCCGGCGCAGATGCGCGCCGTCATTTCGGGGCGGAGCACCGAGCTCGCGTATCTATTGCGTCACGGGCTCAGGAGTACGCAGTCCGGTTACCCGTTCGAGAAGGGTGTGATCGGCTGGGCCCAACCCTGGGGTGTGGAATACGGCGGCATGTCCGGCGGCGTCGAGATCGAACAGATCCCGGGCGTCGACATCGCGTGGGCCCGCGCGCAAGCCGGGCTGCGGCTGATGGAGATCAAGGCGCAGTGTTACGAGGACCGGCAACCGAACGCTCTCTACAACTCTTCGGGGCGCCCCACCAAGCTCGAGGACCAGATCATTCCGCAGGGCACGCACGGTCCATGGTTCCCCACCTATTTCAGCATGCGACCGACGGGGAGCTCGACGCACTTCGCCTTCAAGCTCGCCGACCAGGCGCAGTCCAATCTCTCGTACGAGCTGTACCGAGTCCCCCACTACCAGAAGGACCTCCTCAACTACCACCCGATCGACTTCCAGCACTTGACCCGTTACCTGAATGGCTGGTTGGTGCTCGCGTGGTTGACCAACGATGCGGAAGCGAAACGCGCGCTCGAGCTGCACGCGGAGCTCTTCCGACTCTCGTTCACGGAGTACCCGAACTCGAATTACGGGCACATTCAGGAGACCGGCCTGCTCGCTCGAATGAACATCGCGCAGGCGCACGGCGGTAAGGGCGGCGACTTCGGCCGCGGCACCGCCTGGGGCCTCCAGGCAGCGACCGCATCGTACGCGCTCAACCTCGGTGAAGTGCGCGCGCGGTATGCGCCGTGGTTCGCCATCACGGCGAACACCTCGCGTCTCTGCGTCTCGACGTGTACGGGCAACCCTTCGTCGCTCCAGATCGACAAGCACTTCAAGGGGCTGTATCAGAGTCGCCAGTCGTTCGAGGTGTCGTTCTACCTGCACGCCGTCCAAGGGCTGCGTCGTTCCGTCTTCGAGGGAGTCGACCCCGTCGCCATGGACGACCTCACACACATCCTCGTGCGAGGCGCGGAATCCACCCTCATCGAGCCCTATTGGGATCCCGTCACACACCAACAACGGATGTTGGTCGCGACGCGGGAGTTCCCCCTGTCCGCGCCCGATTTCTGCACTACGGTGCCGACGGGAGGGATCGGCCTGGACTTCGACCGCTGGACCGCGATGACCGTCTGGGCCTACGCTTACGGGGCGTCACAGAACGGCGCGTATTTGGTGTACGCCGCAGAATCCATCGGGACGACCAACGCCTTGCAAGGCCTCGAAGCGGGTGGCTTGAGCGAAATGGGGCACAAGGCCCCGATGTTCGCGTTGCTGCAGGTCCTCGGGCGACAGTGAGGCGCGCGATTCGGGTTGTCGAATCGGCGCCGCGTACCTGGTACCGTACGCCGATTCGACAGCCCGGACGCGGGTGCAGCACAACGTATCGTCAGTCCGCGGGGGCACCACACAACGGCTCGGTGTCGGTTCGGAACCTGGCTCCGTCCCGCCACCGTGTGCTCACAGCACCAGATCGATCAAACGCATTACGGACTGATCGAGTTCGAGCGCTTCCGCCTCGGCCCGCGTGAACCAGCCGAGCGCGCGCGATTCATCGCTGCACACGGCCGCCGCGCCCTCGGGCGCCACAGCAACAAATCGCACGTCGTAGTGCAGATGCAGAGGCTCCGCCATCCGTCCAGGTCGGGCGGCGCGCGCAGGGATCACGTGCACGTCGACGTCGACAGGCAGCAACGTCATCGAAACCGGCTCGATCCCGGCCTCTTCGACCGTTTCCCGCCACGCGACATGGCGCAGGTTCGCGTCGCCGTCGGCGTGCCCTCCACCGACCTGCAGCCAGCGGTCGAGCTTCAGGTGGTGGTGCAACAAGACACGCGCCCCTGCGGCCTCGACCAAAATGGTCGACGCGGTGAGGTGCCCGGGGACACACGTGCGCAAATGGGCGTCCCGAGGGTGCGCCGCGATGAACGCGAGGATCCGCGCTCGCTCGAGCGCTTGGGCTTCGCTCGTGGGCTGGTAAGCCTCGACGAGCGCTCGCGCAGAGGACAGCTCCGCGTCGAACTCGAGGCCCCGGAGGTCCGTCATCGATCGAAACGCCGGTGCGTGCCCTTCGAGGCGTCGATGTCCTGACCACGGCTCTTCTTCCACTCCTTGTAGGACTCGTAGTCCCCAGGGTGGAACGCGACAACCGGGTGCCCCGACTCATCCGGACCCTCGAAGGCGAGGATGTGCGTCGCCACACGGTTCAAGAAGTAGCGGTCGTGGGTCACGATGATCATCGAGCCCGGATAATGCTCGATCGCTTCCTCGAGCGAACGCAGCGTGTCGAGGTCGAGGTCGTTCGTCGGTTCGTCGAGGATGATCAGGTTCGCCGGTTCGCGCAGCAGCTTGGCCAACAACACGCGGTTCCGCATCCCGCCCGAGCACTCGCTCAATTTCTTCTGCTGCTCCTCGCCGCGGAAGTTGAACCGCGCGAGGTAGGCGCGACTGTCCATGATCGTCGTCCCGAACGGCAGCTGCTCGTTGCCGCCGGTGATGTTCTCGAAGACCGTTTTGTCCTCCTGCAGGATCGACCGCGACTGGTCGAGAAACACGAGCTGAACCGTCTGTCCGATCACGGCCTCCCCGGAATCGGCCTGCTCCCGGCCCGTGATGATCTTCATCAAGGTGGACTTGCCGCGGCCGTTCGGGCCGATGACCCCGAGCTTCGCTTGCGGCGGCAGGCTGAGGGTCAGGTCCTCGAACAGATTGAGATCGCCATAGGACTTCGAGAGTTTGCGCACCTCGAGTACCTGGTCGCCGAGGCGCGGCCCCGGCGGGATGCGCAGCTCGAGCGATTGCACCATGTCCTCCGCGCGCGCCTCGGCGGCGAGATCTTGGTAGCGCTTGAGGCGCGACTTCGACTGCTTCGTGCGTGCGGCGGGCGTCTTGGAGAGCCAGTCCTTCTCGCGCTCGAGCACCTTGAGGCGCGAGGCGTCGTTCTTCTTCTTGACGTCGAGCATCTTCGAGCGCGCGTCGAGATAGTCCGAGTAGTTGCCCTTGTAGGGCCGCGCGAGGCCCCGCTCGATCTCGAGCATCCAGCCGACGACGTTGTCGAGGAAGTACCGGTCGTGCGTGATCAGGATGACCGTGCCCTCGTACTCAGCGAGGTGCGTCTCGAGCCAGGCGATCGACTCGGAGTCGAGGTGGTTGGTCGGCTCGTCGAGCAGCAGGATGTCCGGGTGATCGAGCAACAAGCGGCACAACGCGACACGCCGCCGCTCGCCACCGGAGAGGGTGGTCACGTCCCGGTCGAACGGCGGGACCTGCAGCGCGTCGGCCGCTTGTTTGAGGCGGCTGTCGAGGTCCCAGATCCCCTTCGATTGCATGTCGTGTTCGAGGCGGCCGTATTCCTCGGTCAGCTTCTCGAGCGCTGCGCCTTCGGCGTCCCCCATCAGGGTCATGACCTCGTAGTACCGCGCTTCGATCTCGCGCAAGTGCGTGACGGCCTCGTCGATGTTGCCGCCGACAGTCTTGTCCTCGCTGAGTGGCGGCTCCTGTTCGAGGTAACCGACGGTCACACCAGCGATCGGCTTGGCGATGCCCTCGAATTCGGTGTCGACTCCCGCGATGATGCGCAGCAAGGTCGATTTGCCCGCGCCGTTGGCGTCGATGAGACCGATCTTCGCGCCCTCCAAGAACGCCAACGTGATGCCCTTCAGCACCTCGTGCAGGTCGAAGAACTTGTGCAGGTCCTGGATGTGAAAGACGATTCTGCCTTCGGACATGGCGTGACTCCTCGCGCGGGCCGTCGCGCGGTCTCGGGCGGAACCCGGCCCAGGGCGCCGTCGACCCGCCACTTCATAGCGGCTCTGGGCGGCGTCCTCGGGCGGTTCCTGGGGCTTTCGAGCGTCAGAGGATAGCGACACCACCCGGCGAGGACGCAGACGATTCGCCGCTCCGTTATCCTCTTGCGCTCGAACGCCGAACCCGATCCTCGGCTTCGCCCGCGCGCCTCGGCCTCGCCCGCGCGCCTCGGCCCCCATGCACTCCATGACGACCCACACCCTAGAGAACGACCTCGCGAGCCTCGGCATCCAGGCGGACAACCACGGCGCCTATGCGGGCGAATGGCTGCGCTGCACGGGCACCTGGCTCGAGTCCAAGAACCCAGCCACGGGCAAGGTGCTCGGCCGCGTGCGGACCGCGACGCGGGCCGAGTACGACCAAGTCGTCGTCGCTGCGAACGAGGCCTTCGGTCGCTGGCGGACGATCCCCGGCCCGCGCCGCGGTGAGCTCGTGCGACAATGCGCCGACGCGCTGCGCCAGCACAAGGACGCCCTCGGCCGGTTGATCACGCTCGAGATGGGCAAGATCCTCCAGGAGGGGCTCGGGGAGGTGCAGGAGGCCATCGACGTCGCGGACTTCGCGGTGGGCCTCTCGCGGCAGCTGTACGGGCTCACGATGCCGTCCGAGCGCCCCGGCCACTCGATGAAGGAGCAGTGGCACCCCCTCGGCACCGTCGGGATCCTGACCGCGTTCAACTTCCCGATGGCTGTGTGGGCGTGGAACTCGATGATCGCGCTCGTCTGCGGCGATGCGTGTGTGTGGAAACCGAGTCCGAAGACGCCGTTGACCGCGATCGGGATCACGAACGTCGTGCGACCCGTGCTCGAGGCCGAAGGTTTCGGCGCTCTCATCGGGCTCGTCATCGGCGAGAACGCCGAGGTCGCGCTGCCGATGGTCGATGACTCGCGCCTGCCGCTGATCTCGTTCACGGGCTCGACCGCGGTCGGCAAACAAGTCGCCGCGCGCGTCGCTGGGCGCTTCGGGCGCTTGATCCTCGAGTGCGGCGGGAACAACGGCCTCGTCGTGATGGACGACGCGGACCTCGACCTCGTCCTGCCGGCGACGCTGTTCGGCGCAGTCGGCACAGCGGGCCAGCGCTGCACGACGACACGCCGCCTGCTCGTGCACGAATCACGCCTCGCGGAGCTGACGAAGCGACTCCTGCGCGCCTACGACGACATCGTCATCGGCGACCCGTTGGATTCGCGCACGCTGTGTGGTCCGCTGATCGACGAGGCGGCCGTGGCGCAGATGGAACAAGCGCTCGCGAAGGTCACCGAAGAAGGCGGCAAGGTGCTGCGCGGCGGCGGCCGCGCGCAGCTCACCGGTGAGCTCGCGAACGGGCACTTCGTCGTCCCGGCCGTCGTCGAGGCGCAAAACCAGTACCAGACCGTGCAGGACGAGACGTTCGCCCCGATTCTCTACGTGATTCCGATCCGCGACCTGGATGACGCGATCCAGCAGCACAACGGGGTGCCGCAAGGCCTCTCCAGCGCGATCTTCACGCGCGACGTGCGCAGCGCGGAGCGGTTCTTGTCCGCGATCGGTTCGGACTGCGGCATCGCCAACGTGAACATCGGCACCTCCGGCGCCGAGATCGGTGGCGCCTTCGGTGGCGAGAAGGACACCGGCGGCGGACGCGAGTCGGGCTCCGACGCCTGGAAGGCCTACATGCGGCGCCAGACGAATACGGTGAATTGGTCGGATTCGCTGCCGTTGGCGCAGGGCATCAAATTCGGTTGATGGAGCGGAGTCCGTTGTCGTAGCGGGGCTGTCGAATCGGCGCCGCGTACCTGGTACCGTACGCCGATTCGACAACCGGACTAAGGCAGCCACTCTTTCGGCAACCCAGTTGCCAAGGAAAACCTTGACCTCCCGGCCCAGGACTTCCGATAGTCAATGGGTGCGCCGCGCCGTGGCCTATCTGCTGCTGTTCCTTCAGCTGCTCTTCACCGCCTTACCCGGCGAGGGCCTGGTGCTATGTATCGGCGGCAGCGGCGGCGCGTCCTCCTGCACTCACGGGAAGGAACACGCCGACGAGCACTCGGACGAGCACGGCAAGTGCGCGAGCGCTCACGCCGACACCGCAGCACGGACCCCAGTCCACACAAAGCCAGGGCTCCCGTACGAAGGCCCCGGAAACGCCGCAGGTCACGACGACTGCGAAGGACTGCACGTCGGGCTCGCCGAACAGGTCTCTTGGTGCGGTTCGAGGTGCCCAGCCCCCCAGCCGGGGAGCTGGTTCTCGCTACCCTCGACACTTCACTCGGCGCACGCCGTCGTGATCGCGACCGCGAGGCAGCACACCCTGCGCTCCGCGCCTCACGACTCGGCACCACCTTGGCCCGGGCCAACCCAGGCTGTCACGCGCACGACGGTGTTGCGGATCTGAACACGCGCTCGCGCGCCCTCGCACCAGCGAGGAGCGCGCCCGTGTTCGTTTGCCGCGGCGCGCCCCAATCGGGCGCCGCACAGGGCCCCCGCTCCCCGCTCCGTCACCGCCGTGCGTCCGACGAAATCCTGCTCCGCCCCGCGCCCACCGCAGCACCGCCGCGTCCACTACCTCGCGACCCTCACGCTCGTGTTGTGGGCCGCCGCGTGTGGCGCGGCGCCGAAGACCGTTGACGTCGACACTTCGCTCGTCGTGCAACGCCGCGCCGCGCGCTACGCCGAACCAGCGCCCGGGCCCTTGCCCGGAACAACGCTTCGAAACGAGGCGACGCTCGAAGACCTGCGCCGCCAGGCGAACACCCATCCCGCGCTCGTCCTCGCGCGGCACCGCGCTCTCGCGCCCCTCGCGGAGGCCGAATTCGCGGGGCTCTGGCCCGATCCAACGCTGTCGATCAACCTCGACCGCATCATCAGCGGCGCTTTTCAGCCGCTCGAATGGAGCGCGCAGCTCGGCCTCTCGATCCCTTGGAGCGGCGCCAGCGCGGCGCATGAAAGCGAGCTACGCGCCGAGGCCGAGCTCGCGCTCGCGCACGCCGCCGAGGCGACGTACACCCACCTCGCGCTGCTGGACGAGCGCTGGCTCGCCTGGCTCGAAGCCCAGCTCGAGGCCGAGGCGCTCCAGGCCCACGCCGCAGCGCTCGCGCCGCTGCTCACGCGTGCCGAGCTCGCCGAAGACGCGGGGGCGCTCGAGCACACCGAAGTCGATCTGCTGCGGCTCGCGGCGAGCCACGCTCGCTCGGCCGCGGAGGCCGCGCTGCGTGCTGTCGGGGCGCGAGCCCTCGACGTGCGCCTCGCAGTTGGCCTCGGCTCCAGCGCCGAGTTCTTGCTCGCGCGTCCGCCTGAGTACGCGCGTGCTGCGCCTGCGCCGCCCGTCGAGGACGCGCTGCTCCTTGCCCTCGAACGGCACCCGACCACCGCGGCGGCGCGCGCGGCGCTGCTGCAAGCCGAGGCGACCCTGCGCCGCGAATGGCGGGCGCGCCTTGGTCCATTCCAGTTCAGCCCCGGCCCAGGTGACCGCGGAGGCTCGCGTTCGATCGTGGCGACCCTCGGCCTGCCGCTGCCGCTCTGGAACCGCAATCGCGCCGGCATCGCGCGCGCGACCGTGGAGCGCGATCTCGCCGCCGAGGCCCTCGCGCTCGCCATCGAGGGCGCGCTCGACACCCACGAGCGCGCCGCGCGCGAGCTCGTCGACGCCGAAACAGACCGCGCGCGTTTCGAGGCCGATGTGCTGCCGCTCGCCGAAGCCCAGCTCGCGCGGCTCGAGTCGATCGCACCCATCGGGGAGCTGCGCCTCCTGCTCTTGCTCGAGGCCGAACGCGCCCTGCGCGACGCGGGGCTCGAGCGACAGCGTCTTGCGCTACGCGTGTGGCGCGCGACCCTCACCCTCGAACGCCTCGCGCCCGCGGCCCTCGCCACCGAACTGGACCCCGACACCGACGCGCTGCGGCGCTCCTGAACGCCATGCGACGAAACTCAGATCTCCATGTGCTCGCGCGCGCGGGCTTCACATTGGCGCTCCTCGGCACATGCGCTTGTGGCGACGGCGCGGGCCCTCCGGCTGGCGAGCGCACAGGCAACATCACAGAGTCCCAGGGGAGCGCGAGCGAAGCCGAGATTGACCGCGATCACGGGCCGGGGCCGACGACGATCGTGTTGAATCGTGACGGCCGCGCTGCGCTCGGGATCGAGGTCGCTCCGGTCGAGCGGCGTTCCCGCAGCGCTGGATTCAGCCTGCCTGGCAGCGTGGAGCTGCGTCCGGGTGCACGACGTGCCGCTGCGGCGCCGCTCGCCGGGCGCTTGTCTCTCTCCGCAGGTTTGCTCGACGAGGTCGCGACGGGCGATGTGCTCTTCTCTGTCGACGCGCCGGCGCTGCGCGAGACCAAGGCGAGCATCACCGACCTCGACGCGGAGCTCGCGGCGCAGGACGCGTGGCTGCGCGAGGCGGCGCAGCTCGAACAAGCGCACTTGGAACACGAAGCCGCGCTCGTCGCGCTGCGCGAGCGCTGGGAGCGGCGCCTCGTCGAGCTGCGCGAGCTGCGCGAAGCAGCAGGCGGCCAGAGCGAGGCGCTCGCGACCGCAGAGACGGCCATGGTCGAGACCCGCGCGCGTTACGCCGAGGCCCGCGAGGCGGGCGCGGACCAGCACGCCGCGGTAGCAGAGCGTCGCGCGCTGCGCACCGGGCTCGCCGCGCGGCGCGAGGCGCTCCTCAACGGCCTCGCGCAGGTCCTCGATCTGGCGCCGGAGTCGCTCGTCGAGCTCGACCCGGCGGGCCGTCTGGTCTGGCAGTCGCTCTCACGTGTCGACGTGCGCGCGACCGCGCCGGGCCTCGTCGACGACGTCGAGGCGACGGACGGCGCGTGGGTCGCAGCCGGCGATCTGGTGCTGGGGTTGCGGCGCAGCGGTGAGCTCTGGGTGCGCGCCGAAGCGCTGCAGTCCGAGCTCCCGAAGATCGGCACCCTGGCGGGGGCAATCGTGCGGCCGGCGGAAGCCCAGCCGAGCGATCCGCGCGAGGCGCGGGTCGAGCTGCTCCCTGGCCTCGACGCCGACCCTCACCGCCGCACGGCAGAGGTCCTGGCGCGTTTCACCGCGGGAGTTCCCGCTTGGGCCCGGCCCGGCCTCGCCGTCCGTGTCCACGGCGAGGTCGACGAGGCGGACGAGGGTTTCGCGATTCCGTCGGCCGCGGTGCGCCGCGATGGCCTCGAACGCGGCGTGTGGATCGAGGACCCGAGCTTGCCGGCGCGCCTCGTCTTCGTGCACGTGACGGTGCTCGCCGAACAGCGCGGCTGGATCTGGATCGACGACGAGAAGCACCATCACGACGAAGACCTCGCGGCGCCGAACGAGCCCGCGGAGACGCCGCACGAGGAGCCCGACTTCATCACGGCCACGACCCGCGTCGTCGTGCGCGGCGCCGGCCGACTCTTGCTGGCGACCCGCGGCGCAGGCCAAGCGGGCGGCCATTTCCACGCCGACGGGACCTTCCACGCCGAGGCAGACTGAATGCTGCAATCTCTCGTAAGGCGTTCGGTCGAGAACGCGGGCACGGTCGTCGCGCTCGCGCTGCTGCTCTTCGTCGGCGCTGTCGCGGCGATACTGCAGCTCGGCGTCGACGTTTTCCCCGACCTCGAGTCGCCGCGCGTAACGTTGATCACCGAGTCGCCTGGGCTCGGGGCCGAGGACGTCGAGCTGCTCGTCAGCTCGCCGCTCGAGCGCGTGCTCATCGGGTTGCAGGACGTGACGCGTGTGCGCAGCACGAGCGTCGCGGGGGTCTCGCTCATGTGGGCGGAGTTCGACTGGGGGACCGACGTCGACCGCGCACGGCAGCGTGTGGGCGAACGGCTCGCGATGGTGCGCGCGGAGCTCCCCGAAGGCATCCAACCCACTCTCGCGCCCGTCGCGTCGTTAACGGGCGAGGTCCTGCAGATCGCGCTCACTTCGGATATGGAGGACGGCGGCCCGTCGGCGATGGACTTGCGGCGCTTCGCGGAATTCGAGCTGCGGCCGCGCCTCTTGGCCCTCGGCGGCGTCGCGAGCGTGTCGGTCATCGGCGGCGAGCTGCCGGAGTTCCAGGTGCTCGCGCGGCAGGACGTCTTGCGGGCGTCGAACCTCGCGCTCGCAGACCTCGTCGAGGCCGCCCACGGGGCGCACGCCTTCCTCGAGGCGGGCTACCTCGCCGACGACGAAGGCCGCGAGGTCGCCCTGCGCCAGTCGACGGCGTTGACGGACGTCGAGCAGCTGTCGCGCGCGGTGATCCCGGGCTCGGAGGGCGGCCTCCTGCGCCTCGGTGACGTCGCCGAGGTGCGCCTCGGCGCGAGCCCGCGCCGCGGCAGCGCAGGCCTCGGCGGCACTCCCGCCGTCATTCTCGGTGTCACGAAGGGCCCAGGCACGAACACGATCGAGGTGACGAAGCGAGTCGACCGCGCGCTCGAGGCGCTCGCGCCGCTCGTGCCCCGCGGCGTGGCGCTCGACACCCACACCTTCCGCCAGGCGCGTTTCATCGAGCGCGCCATCTCTGCGGTCACGAACGTGCTGCTCGAGGCCGTCGTGATCGTCGCGGTCGTGCTGCTCCTGTTTCTACTCGATTTGCGGACAGCGCTCGTGACATTGACGGCGCTGCCGTTGTCGCTCGGGCTGACGGCGCTCTGGCTGCGCTTCTCCGGCGGCAGCATGAACGTGATGACGCTGGGCGGGCTCGCGATCGCGATCGGCGTGCTCGTCGACGACGCGATCATCGACGTCGAGAACGTCATGCGGCGCCTGCGCGAGAACGCGGCGTTGCCCGAGGCGCGGCGCGCATCGGTCGCCGACACAGTCACCGCCGCCACGTCCGAGATCCGTCCGGCGATGGTGCAGGCGACCTTCATCATCGTCTTGGCCTTCGTGCCGCTCTTCTTGCTGGAGGGCCTCGAGGGGCGCTTCTTCCGGCCTCTCGGCGCGGCCTTCGTCATCTCGCTGCTCGCGTCGCTCGCGGTCGCGCTGACGGTGACGCCGGCCATGTGCACGCTGCTCTTGCGCAAAGTCAAACCCAACGCTGAGGGGCATGGCGGGCCCGTCGTGCGGCTGCTCGAGGCCGCATATCGGCCCAGCCTCGCCCTCGCGATTCGACTGCGCTGGTGGGTGCTCGCCGCGTCGGCGGCGGCGACCGTCGTCGCGGCGATCGTCGCGACGCGCTGCGGGACGAGCTTCCTGCCGCGCTTCGAAGAGGGCATGTTGACCGTGTTCGTCAACATGCCGCCCGAGACCTCGCTCGAAGAGAGCGAGGACACAGGCGGCTTGATCGCGGCCCGCATCGCTGCGCTGCCCGACGTCGCGAGCGTGACGCGCCGAACAGGGCGCGCGGAGAAGGACGAACACGCCGAGCCTGTGGCGAATTCCGAGCTCGAGATCGCGTTGACCGAAGGGGCCGTGCCCGAGAGGGTGCGCGAGCAACTGGATGTGCTGCTCGCCGCGACCCGCGGCGTGACGACCTCCCTCGGACAGCCGATCGAGCACCGCCTCTCGCACGTCTTGTCGGGGGTCAACGCTGACCTGGCGCTCGACTTCTACCACGAGGATCCGATCGTGTTGAAGCTCGCGGCCGACGAAGCCGCGGCCATACTCGAGCGTCTGCCCGAGGCGCGCGACGTCAGCGCGCAACGTTCGCAGACGGTCGAGACGCTGCACATCGAATGGGATCGCGAGGCCCTCGCGCGCGCGGGCCTCACGATCCGTGATGCGGGCGAACAGCTGCGCGCGGCCATCCATGGCATCGAGGTCGGGACTGTCGCCGAAGGTCTGGCGCGCACGGACATCGTCGTGCGCCTCGTCGATGGCGAACGCGATGGCGCATCGGATGTCGCGCGCCTCGAGCTCGTCGCGCCGTCAGGGGCGAGGCTGCCCGTGGAGCAGCTCGCCGCCTTGGAGCCCGTCGAGAGTCCGACGATGTTGTTCCGTCAGGACGCGCGCCGCAAGTCGATCGTGACCGCCAACGTCGCCGCGGGCAGCAACATCGGCGACCTCGTCGCGCGCGCGGGCGAGGAGCTGCGACCGCTCGCGGCGCGTTACGGGGTCGAGGTGCGCTTCGGCGGCCAGTCGGAAGCAGCGGCGAACGCGCGGCGCGTGCTCGGATTCGCGGGGCTCGGCGTCGTGCTGTTCGCGTGCCTCATGTTGCGCGCGGGGGTCGGCAGTTGGGTCGGCGCCCTCGCGGTGCTCGTCAACCTGCCGCTGGGCTTGATCGGTGGTGTCGCGGCGATCGTCCTCGCGACCCCCGGGGCGACGCCGGGCACGGCCCTGGCGCTGCTCCTCGGACGCCACACCGAGGTCGTCCCGATCGTGTCGCTCTCGACGCTGGTCGGGTTCTTCACGCTGTTCGGCATCGCGCTGCGCAACGGTGTCCTGCTCGCGAGCCGCTTCGAGGCGCTGCGCGCCGAAGGCCTCGGGCCGACGGAGGCGGTGCGTCAAGGCGCCGTCGAGCGCTTGGTGCCGATCCTCATGACGGCGTTGACGGCGGCCCTCGGGCTCCTGCCCCTCGCCCTCGGCGGCGCCCAGCCGGGCACCGAGCTCCTCGCGCCGCTCGCGGTCGTGGTGCTCGGGGGTCTCGCCTCATCGACCTTCCTCAACCTCGCCGTGCTGCCCGCGGCTTATTTGGTGCTCTGCCGTGTTCGACCTTGAGGCCGAACCGCGTGGCAGGGCCGTCCGGGGCCCTCAGGCCGCTCGGGACTCGGGGAGCACCGGGTCGAACTGGACGGGCGGCCACGCGATCGTTTCAATCTCCCAGCTTTCTCATCGCTGGTCTCGGCCCATACTCTGGGCCCGAGACTCCTCCGCCCGCTCCGAGGGCCTCGTCCCAAGCGTCTCTCCGTGGAACTGAACGTCGAAAAACCGACGACCGTCGTCGCGAAAGTCACCTTCACCGTCCCTGCTGCCGAGCTCCGAGCCGAGCTCGACAAGGGCCTCCGAGCGGTAGGCCAGAACGTGCGCATGAAGGGCTTTCGCCCGGGCAAGGTCCCGCGCAAGGTCCTCGAGAAGGCCTACGGCGAGAACGTCCGCCAGGAGGTGATCGGGAACCTCGTCAACCGGGCCTACCAGCGCGCGATCACGGAGCACGAGCTGCGCCCGTTGGCGCACCCCCACCTCTCCGACGAGCATTTGAAGAACGGCGCCGACGGGTCGCTCTCGGCGGAGTTCGAGGTGGCGCTGCGCCCGACGTTCGATTTGCCGAACTACGTCGGCCGCGCCATCACGAGCGAGCTCGAGCCGGTCATGGACCAGCAGATCGACGCCGCGCTGGAGGAGTTCCGCGATAACCAATCGACGCCCGAGCCGGCGGGCGAGGCGGGCCTCGCCGAGAAGGGCTTCTTCCTCGGCGACGTGGCCTTCCTGCACGAGGACGCTTCGGTCTTCGGGCGGGAGGGGATCCGGCTCTCCGTGCAGAGCACGCCGCCTGGAGTCGAGCCCGAGCTGTTCAAGAGCACCCTCCTCGGGACCCAGAACGGCGCGGTCCACGAGTTCGACATGACCCTGCCGAACTACCTCGAGGACGAGAGCAAGCGCGGGCAACCAGGTGTCTGCCGTGTCACGATCAACGAGGCTTTCAACCTCGCCCCGCCGACGGAAGAGCGGCTGTGCGAGTTGCTCGAAGTGTCCGACATGCCGGCGCTGCGCGAGAAGGTGCGCGAGAAACTCAGCGAAGCGGCCACTGCGCGCGAGGAGCAGCGCATCGAGTCCGCGCTCCTCGATATGGTCCTCGCAGAGACGCAGATCGAGCTGCCCGAGTCGATCATCGAGCAACAGACCGCGGCGCGCCTCGAGCAGTTCAAGCAGCGACTCGAGGAGAAGGGGCTGGGCGAAGAGGACCTCCAGGCCCAGCTCGACGGCCAAAAAGCGACGAGCCGCGAAGAGGCGACCAAGGGCCTGAAGGCGCTGCTCGTCGTCGAGGAGCTCGGCCGCAAGGAAGAGCTGCTCGTGACCCAGGACGAGGTCCGGACCGAGCTGAACACCATCGCCGAGCGGAACCAGGCGTCCATGGAGGACGTGCAAAAATTCTATTCCGAGGGCGGGCGCGGCCAGCAGCTCATGATCGAGCTGCTGGAGCGGAAGGTGCGCAAGTTCCTGCGCGCCAAGGCCGATATCCAAGCACCCGCTTGAGCCGCCGGTGGCAGATGCCACGGCCCAGCTGTCCGTAACCACGAAAATCTGACGGGGCCGTCCATGTGGGCGGCCCTCGAGCTTGAATCAGCCCCCCGAGGTCCCTAAGAAGCTGACATGGACGCCTACTACCCTGTCCCCTTCGTGATCGAGAAGACCGGTCGCGGCGAGCGCCAGTACGACATCTACTCGCGCCTGCTCGAGGACCGCATTATCTTCCTCGGGACCGCGATCGACGACAACGTCGCCAACGCCGTCATGGCCCAGCTCTTGTTCCTCGACAAGACGGGTCGCAACCAGGACATCAAGATGTACATCAACTCGCCCGGTGGGTCCGTAACGGCCGGCCTGGCGATCTACGACACGATGCAGCTCGTCGAGCCCGAGATCGCGACGTACTGCCTGGGACAGGCGGCGTCCATGGGCGCCGTGCTGCTCGCAGGCGGAGCCAAGGGCAAGCGCTTCGCGCTCCCCCACAGCCGCGTGATGATCCACCAGCCCCACGGGGGGATGGGCGGGACCGCCCTGGACATGGAGATCCAGGTCAAAGAGATCATGAAGATGAAGAAGCAGCTCGAGCACATCCTCGCCACGCATTCCGGGCGATCCGATGAGGAGCTGGCCCGGGCGTGCGAGCGCGACAACTTCATGTCTCCCGCCGAGGCGAAGGACTTCGGGCTCATCGACCACATCGTGGCTCGGGCCGACAAGAAAGACACGAACGCCTCCTGAATGAACGGACGCGCGGCGGAGTCTCGAAGAGGGGCTCCGCCGCGCGGACACATGGCGGGGAGCCTGCGAGCCCAGATTTCAGGATACCCCATTCGGGATCCGAACAAGGAGCGGCACGTTGCACCTGCAAAGGCGTTCCCGACCGACTAAGCTCTAGCCATGAGTTCCTCGAGGAGAACCGGACGCCAGGTGGAGCGCTGCACGTTCTGCGAGAAGCCGCGCCACCAGGTCGCATCGCTCATCGCCGGACCGCCAGGGGTCTACATCTGCAACGAGTGCATCGAGATCTGCAACTCGATCCTCCAAGAGGAGCAGCGGCGCAACCCAGGGGCCGCCCCCACCACTCGCCGGGCCGGCAAGACGGCGCCCAGCGCGACCAAACCGAGCCCGGGTACGCGCCTGCCCGCGCCGATCGAGATCGCGCGCTTCCTCGACGACTACGTCGTGGGGCAACACGGCGCCAAGAAGACCCTCTCGGTCGCGGTCTACAACCACTACAACCGTCTGCGCCAGGTCATCGACGACTCCGGCAACGACGTCGAGATCGAGAAGTCGAACGTCCTGCTGGTGGGCCCCACCGGCTCCGGCAAGACGCTCCTCGCGCGGACCCTGGCGCGCATGCTCCAGGTCCCGTTCGCGATGGCCGACGCGACGACTCTGACCGAGGCGGGCTACGTCGGCGAGGACGTCGAGAATATCCTGCTCAAGCTCCTGCAGGCCTCGGACTTCGACGTCGAGCGCGCGCAGCAGGGCATCGTCTACATCGACGAGATCGACAAGATCGGCCGCACCACCGGCAACGTCTCGATCACTCGCGACGTGTCGGGCGAAGGTGTCCAGCAGGCGCTCTTGAAGATCCTCGAGGGCACGGTCGCGAGCGTGCCGCCGCAAGGCGGGCGCAAGCACCCCGAGCAGTCCTACATTCAGATCGACACCACCAACATCCTGTTCATCTGCGGCGGGACGTTCTCGGGGATCGAGGAGATCATCGGGCGTCGCATCGGCCAGGAGGTCATCGGGTTCGGTCGCGACACCGCGCAGAATTCGACGCGCGAGCGCGCGAAGCGCAAGTCCGGTCTCGCCACCGATGCGGGCCGCGGCTTGTTGCCGTCCCTCGACTCCTACGGGGCCCGCGACGAGTACGTGCGCTACTTGGTACCTAAAGACCTGATGGAGTTCGGGTTGATCCCGGAGTTCATCGGACGCTTGCCGGTGATCGCGACGCTCGAGACGCTGCGCCGCGATGAGCTCGTGCGCATCCTCGTCGAGCCGAAGAACGCGCTCGTGCGACAGTTCGAGAAGCTGTTCGAGCTCTCCGGCAAGACCCTCGAGGTGACCCCCGATGGCCTGGAGGCGATCGCCGCGCTCGCCATCGAGCGCGAGACGGGTGTGCGCGCGCTGCGCTCGATCCTCGAGAGCCTGTTGCTCGACCTCCTGTACGAGCTGCCGAGCCGCAAGGACACGGACCACTTCGTGCTCGACGCATCCGTCGTGCGCGGCGAGACGCAGCTCGCGCGCGGCTTGACCGCGGCGGACCTCGAGTCCGAAGCCGAGCCAGAATTCGAGCCGGAACTCACGCACGACGACTCGGAACGCGAGAGCGCGTGAGGGTTGGCGGACGGGAGCCCGGCTCCGTCCCGCCATGGGGGTCGCCGAATCCCAACCCCAACATCAACCCCCGAACAACTGCGTCCAATGCTGCGCGCTGCGGCCTAGACCGGTTCGGCTGCCGCCCCCAAGCAGGTTGCGGTGGTGCCCGGGGCTGTACCACCACTGCATGATCGTCGCCGGCCCCGAGCCGCTGCCCATCGCGATGTTCTCCGCAGACGCGCTGGTCCCGACCTCGGCGGCGCGGTCCCACGGCGTAGTCCGGCCAGGCACCGGCGATTCGTGCGCGAAGAACCCCTGCTCCACCATGTCGCGGCTGTGGTTGCGGCAGGCCTCGACGAGCTTCATATCAACACGCTGTACCGGGAGACCGAGCAGCAAACGCCTACGCCCCAGCGCGTGGATCCCGAGCAGCTCCTCCGGATCGAGCTCGGACGCCGTCGCGAATAGCAGCTCGAATGCCCCGCGATCGGACTTCGACATCGGAGAGCCGTACTCCGCACGCCGCGCCGATTCGGCGAGGAGGCCCTTCACGTCGCGCTCGGGCCGCGATGGCGACTGCTTGCGCGCCGCAGCTGTCGCCGTCGTTGGCGAAGCCGCGAGCCCCGCGATCGCCCGCTCCCACCGGTCATGGATACGCAGCTCGCGCTCGACATCGTCGAGCAACGCGGTGTGCTCGGTGAACAGCTCCTCGTCGGCGTCGAAACACTGGTTCACCGTGACGACGAGCAGCTCCTCGAGCTTGCTGAACGCAGGGTCCGAGGTCGAATGAACCGTCTCCTTGGTGAGATTTGGGTCCGCAGCGGCGGCGAGCACGATACGGCGTTGCGCTTCGATCTCCGCCTTCGCGGCGCGATCGAGGCGCGCGCGAATCACCCGCTGCGCGACCTTCTCGAGACGTGAGTGCGCGCGCGCCTCGCTCTTGTCATTCGCGCGACGCAAGCGCGTGAGCAGCGGGTCGAGTTCGCCGAGCAGCGCCGACGCGCCCTCGAGGCCGAGGCCGAGCAGCGTGTCCATCGCCGCCTCCCGCTCGAGCTCGTCGACCCGTGAGTCGCGCACGAGCGCGATCGCGGCCCGCACTCGCGCGGCTCGGTCCGCGGTAGGGTCGTCGCCCGGATCCTGGTTGCCGCGCGATGGGTCCGCCAGTACGGCCGCTGAGAGGCCCACCCCCCACAACACTACGGCGAGCGCCGAACCAACGACGACGGCGCGTGGTCCGCGGCCCTTGGGACCGGCGGTACGTGGGTCGAGCGAATCGCGCATGGGTGTCGGGCGCCGGCAAGGACTCCCGAGGCGAGTCTAAGCGATGGCTCTCGCTGCGCGACCGACGACGGTCCACCGGCGCGACCGTGACCCGAAGTCAGGCAGCCAGGTGCGCCCCCCGACCCTGGTACAGTGCGCACAATGTCCGGCACGAAGCTCACCATCCATTACCACCGAGACTTCGACGGCATGGTGTCGGGGGCACTCCTCGCGCACCTGCTCCAGGGCCGCGGAGAAGAACCGCTGCTGCGCAGCGTGAACTACGACCAACGCGAGGACTGGGACGATTTCGAACGCGGGCGCCGCTTCGCGATCGTCGACTTCCACTTCCACCCCCGCGCGGAGTACTGGTTCGACCACCACCCGACGACGTTCCTGCGACCGGAATACGAACAACTCTACAAGCCGAGCGAACGGTGGCGGTGGGATCCGAACTCGCTCTCGTGCCCGCCGATGATCCTCGCGCACGCGGCCGAACACTGGGGCCACGTGCCCTCCGCGCGCTTCAAGGAGATGGCCAAATGGTCGGACGTGATCGACGCGGCGCGCTTCGAGTCCGTGGAACAGGCGGTCTTCGGCGACGCGCCGGCGTTGCGCCTCATGCGCTGCCTGACGGCCGCTCCGAAGCCGGATTGGATCGACCAGCTCGCGCGCGCGATGGTCGACTCGAGCCTGGACGAGCTGGCGGATCGCGAGGACGTCGAGAAGGTCTATGAACGGGCGTCGCGCAACCGCGACAAGGCGCTCGAGCAGTTCCCGCCGACCGTGCGTTGGCAGCGCTCAGGCGTCGTGTTCTACGACGCGAGCTCGAGCAAGATCCGGCGTGAGCGCTTCGCGCCCTTCTACCACTTCCCAGAAGTGCAATACGCGGTCGGCGTCATCCCGACCCGCGCCGGTTTCCACATCACGTGTGGTGAGAACCCTTGGAATCCTCCCCCGGATGGCGTGCACATCGGTCACATGCTCGAGGCCTACGGCGGTGGCGGACACCGCGCGGTCGGTGGCGCCAACCCTCCGAGCCTCGCCGCTGCACGTGAGCAGGCCGAAGAGGTCGCGAACACACTCGTCGAGCACTTGACCCGCACGAGGGCCTGAGCGCTAGGTCCTCGCCTTATGGATCGTCCTTCGCTCCTGGCGTTGTCTTCGACGGAGCTGCGCGACACGGTCGAGCGGCTCGGTGGCCGCGCGTTCCACGGCCGAATCGCGCGGCGCGAGTTGCTCGCGAATGGTGTCCTCGACTACGCAGAGATGACGGCGCTTCCGGCCGAGCTGCGCACGAAGCTGGCCGCCGAGCTGCCGCTCCTCGTCGGGAACGAGCTCGAGCGCCGCGTCGCGCGCGATGGGACGACGAAGCTTCTGATCGCCTTTCCGCGGCGCGCCGCGCGAGGCGCTGGCGCGACGACGGTCGAGACGGTGCACATCCCGCGCCGCAAGGCCAGCGCGGCGGAGAGCGCGGCCGAACATGCGCCGGGCCCACGCCCTGCGAACGCCACCCTGTGCGTCTCGACCCAGGCCGGCTGCGCGGTCGGCTGCCCGTTCTGCGCGTCTGGCTTGGCGGGGCTCGCCCGCAACCTCGAGGCCCACGAGATCGTCGAGCAGTACGTGCGCGGCCGCGCGGTCGGCCCCATCGACCGCAGCGTCGTGATGGGGATCGGCGAGCCCTTGCTCAACTTCGAGAACCTGAGCGCCGCGCTGTCGGTCGTCGCGGATGAGATGGGGCTCGGCGCACGCAAATTGACCGTCTCGACAGTGGGCTTCCCCGACCGCTTGCGGCGCGCCGCGCAGTTGAAGCCGCGTTACCAGCTGGCGATCTCGCTGCATACCCCGGATCAAGAGCAGCGCGACGAGCTCGTGCCAGCGATGAAGGGGGTGCCGATCGAGGAGGTGCTCGCGGCCGGCGATCACTGGTTCGAGGTGACGGGCCGCGAGGTGACGTACGAGTACGTGTTGCTCGGCGGCACGAACGACTCGCTCGACGCCGCCGAGCGGCTCGCGACGCGCCTCGCGGGGCGGCGCTGCTCGGTCAACCTGATCCCCTACAACCCGAGCCCCGAAATGGCGTTCGCGCGCCCGAGCGCTGACGCCGCGGCGGCCTTCCGCGACCATCTGCGCGAGCGCCACATCGTCGCGACGATCCGTTGGTCGCGTGGCCTCGACAGCGACGCGGCATGTGGTCAGCTGCGGCTGTCGCGAAGCGCCGAGCGGTGAATCAGTCTTCGGTCGAGGGCAGCTGCAGCGAGCGCGGCGGGGCGACACGCAGGAGACGCAAAACACCTGCCGGCGACAGCTCGCGCATCAGCCTCGAGTGTGGGTCGACGTTGGTGAAGACGGCGCGCAGCGAAACGCTGCGACCCTGGGACTTCGAAGTGCCGGTCGCGCGCCCCGACGTGTGAATCAGCGTCGCGCCCTCGTCCAAACCGATGCGCAAGAGCGCCTCGTGCGCGCCGCGAAACGGCTGCACGAGGCCGATCGCTTCGGCAGCGGGCGCCGCGGAGCCCTCGAGCGCCTCGAGCAACGCGGCATGGAAGGACGCGCTGCGGCGTGGATGGACCCAGACCGCCCCCACTGCGGCGACGCAGTGACCACCGGCGACGGCCGGGCCGAACGCGTGCCGGACGATACGCGCGGCGCACTGCACGGGATCGTCGTGCTCGCCCACGACGAGCGTCGCCGCGCCCAGCGCGTGCACGGTCAGCGGGCCCATCTCCTCGCGCACGGCCTGGACACGGGGGTCCGGCGCGGCAGCGTCCTGCCGGGCGCCGGCCTCATCGCCTCCGATCAGCGACCACAGGGTCTCCACGAGCGGCCGCACCTCCGCGGCAGGGACCGCCGCGACAAAACACCCCTCTCCAGCCAAGAGCCGCGCGACCGTCGCGAGCTCCAAGGCCGGCGAGGGTGTCGACCGGAGCGTGACCGGGGGCGGCCCGACGAAGGAGCGCGGGAGCGCGGCGTCGAGGGCCTCGATGAGCGCCTCGAAGGGCGCCGCGAGCACCTCCGGCACGAGCACGACGACGTGCCGCCCCGCGCCGAGCTCCTCGAGCACCAATCCGAGGGCCGGGCCTGGGCCCGAGATGACATCGACCGCGACGATCGCCGGCGCACCTGGCGGAACCTCTGGCGATCCGCCACGCGTGCGTCGCGACTCCAGCGGGCCGCCCCTCGAGCCACTCGTCGCCTCCGATTCGGCGCGCCTCGCCCCGGCCGCGAACGCCCGACCGAGGCGCCGGCCGAGGGCCGGCACTAGGGGCCCGAGCGCGACGCCCATGGCGGCGCGAAAATCACCGTCGGGGTCCGGGTGCAAGGCGAACTCCCGTAGGGCGAGCTCGAAGGCCCGCGCGCGCCGCGCCGGCGCGAGCGCGGGCCAAGGACACCGCTCCGCGTCGCGCAAGGCGGCATCGAGCGAGGTTCGGGAGTGCGCGTCGGAGGTCATGTCCGTGGTGGCGAGAGGAGGCCCCGTGCGCACGCCGGGGCAGCACTCGGTCTGGACGTTATCGTACGGTCGGCGCGCCGCCGCTCGCGCGCCCGAAGATGCGCCGCCCCCTGGGATTCCCTCGACACTTCCGCCTCGTCCGCAAGGCCGACTTCGCGCGCACGTACCGCGACGGCCGTCGCGCGCGGGGCGCGCTGCTGCTGGTTGTCGGCGCTCACAACGGGCTGGCCCATTGCCGCCTCGGCCTCTCGGTCGGGCGCCGCATTTGGCGCGGAGCCGTACAGCGCAACCGGGTCCGGCGGATCTTCCGCGAGGCCTTCCGCCTCTCGGCCAGCGAGCTGCCCGTCGGGCTCGACCTCGTCCTGATTCCCGCCGCGCCCAAGCTCGTGCCCGGCCTCGCGGCCACACGGGAAGAGCTCGTCAAGCTCGCGCACAAGGTGGCTCGCCGCCTCGCGGAGGCCGAGGCTGCCAGAAACCCGGAGCCGCCCGCAGCGGAGTCCATACCGTCCCCGGAAGGACTCTGATGGGCAGAGAGGACGACCACCTACGCGACGCGGAGGGTGGCGCGGACGGGCGAGTGGACGCTCCGATCCCGAGCCCTCTCCCGGGCCCTCGCTGGCTCGCTGGATTGCGCAAGCTCGCGCGCCGACTCCTGGTCGCGCCGATCGGATGGTACCGCCGGTGGATCTCGCCTCTGAAACCCGCCACGTGTCGCTTCTCGCCCACTTGCAGCGCCTACGCACACGAGGCCATCCTGCGACACGGCGTCATCAAAGGTGTGCTGCTCGCCATCTGGCGCATCTTGCGCTGCCAGCCATTCGCCCGTGGAGGCTACGATCCGGTGCCCGTGGAGCAGCGGCGCAAGGCGTGTCCACACGATGACGCCGCGTCACCGCCCCCGGCGCCTCGACGATCTCCCGACCCACCCCGCAGCTGAGATGACCTTCGCTCGAACGAACAGCCACTATCGCCGCGCCTTCGCGGCCGTGACCCTCGCTCTCGCCGCTTGCCAGAGCACCGGTAAGCGCGAAGTTCAGCGAGCGGCGCCGCCCATCGCCGGAGCCAAAGCCGCGCACCACCTCATTCAGCCTGGAGAAGAGCGCCACTTCGCGGGGCTCTGGCAGGTGACGTCCGGTGGCGAGAATGCCGAGGCCTACTGGAACTTCGCGGGTGATCGACTCTCGTTGCAGATCTCCAATCGCGAGGAGAATATCAACTGCGATCGAATCTACGTCACCGACGCGGAGAACGGACGCCCGACGCAGATCTCGAGCGGGCTCGGGGTCACGACGTGTTCGTACTTCATGCCCGATGGCCAGCGCGTCCTGTACGCATCGACCCACGCAGGCCACGACTCCTGCCCAAAGAAGCCACGGAGCGAGGGCTACGTGTGGATGGTGTGGCCCGACTACGACATTTACGTCACGTCGCTCGCGGACCTCGACGAGCGCCCGCTCATCACCGGCTTCGGGTACGACGCCGAGGCGACGGTCTCGCCCTTGGGCGATCGCATCGTGTTCACATCGACCCGCTCGGGCGATCTCGAGCTGTGGACGTCGGACCTCGATGGCGGCGACCTGAGGCAGGTGACGAACACCCTCGGTTATGACGGCGGCGCGTTCTTCAGTCACGACGGCCAGCGGCTCGTGTTCCGTTCCACCGAGTGGACGCCGGGAAAAGAAGCGGAGGAACAAGCGGCCTATCGGGACAATCTAAGTCGTTGGATGGTGCGCCCTCAAGCGATGGAGATCTACACGATCGGCGTCGACGGCACAGAGCGCCAGCAAGTGACGGCGCTCGGCGGCGCGAACTTTGCGCCTTATTTCCACCCGAACGACGAGCGCATCCTGTTCTCGTCGAACCACCACGCGCAAGGCCGTCAGGGTCTCGACTTCGACCTGTTCGCGATCGGCGTCGACGGCAGCGACCTCGAGCAGATCACCTTCTTCGACGGCCCACCAGGCAAGCAGTTCGACGGCTTCCCCATGTTCAGCCCGGACGGTCGCTGGTTGGCTTTCTCGAGCAACCGAGGCGACGGCCCGCCAGGCAGCACCAACGTCTTCATCGCGCGGTGGAAGGACCGCTGAGCGAGACGTTGCCGAGCGCGGAACATCCGCGAACTTGCGCCGCCGCGCCTACCAGCGCGACGGAGTGCCGAGATCGGTACGAAGGCGTGATGCAAGCCACGCTGGACGGTATCTGCGCCCTCGACGAGGAGCTCCACATCCTCGAGGGTAATGATGCGCTCGGGGCCCTCGTCGGAGCGACGCGCGAGGCGCTGATCGGCCGCGATGCGCGGAAGTTGATGACGACGACCTGGGGCAAGTCTAGGTCGGACTTGGTGCAAATTCAGGTGTCCGACCAAGGCTCGGGGGTCCCGACCGAGGATCGGGCGAGCCTCTTCACGCCCTTCTTCACGAGCAAGCCCACGGCGCTCGGATTGGGGCTCTCGATCAGCGCCTCGATCGTGCGCGCCCAAGGTGGCCGCCTCTGGTTTACGGCGCCGCTCGAAGGAGGGTCACGTTTCCACTTCACACTGCCGGCGCCAGCCTCCAACATAGAGCCATGAACGAGCGGCCTACCGTCTTCGTGGTCGATGACGACCCCGCGATGCGCGACTCCCTCGGTTTCCTCCTGGGGTCCGTGCAGCTGCCCGTGGAATGCCACGCCTCGGCCGAGGAGCTCCTGTCGGCGAACGACTCGCAGCGTCCGGGCTGTATCGTCCTCGACGTGCGCATGCCCGGGCTCTCGGGCCTCGAGCTGATGAGTCACCTGCGGGTGGATCGCTCGGCGCCGCCGGTGCTGCTCATCTCCGGTCACGGTGATGTCCCGATGGCGGTTCAGGCGCTCAAGAACGGCGCCTTCGATTTCATCGAGAAGCCGTTCAGCGACGCAGCATCGCTCGAGCGCATCCAGCTAGCGTTGCAACAGGACGAGGCCACCCGCAGCGAGGCCGCGACGCGCCTGGACATCGAGCAGCGACACGCGAGCCTGACGCCGCGCGAAGCCCAGGTCCTCGACGCCGTCGTGGCGGGCAAGGCCAACAAGGTGATCGCCCAGGACCTCGGCCTCTCGCAGAAGACGATCGAGGTGCATCGCGCCCACGTCATGGAGAAGATGCGTGCAGACAGCGTCGCGCACCTCGTGAAGATGGCCGTCGCGCTCGACGTGACAGGTCCGCCGCAATCCGTCGAGTGAGGCTTCAGGTCCTCGCCAGCGGCTCGGGCGGCAACGCGGCAGTGTTGCGCGCGGGAGGCCTGACCGTGCTGCTCGATGCCGGGCTCGGCCTCGTCGACATGCGCTCGCGCATCGGCGCCGCCGGCGTGGGGCTCTTCGGCCTCGACCATGTGTTCGTCAGCCACGCGCACCTCGATCACGCGCGGAGCTCCGGCAAGATCGCGCAAAGTCACCGCGCGACGTTGCACGCCCCTGAAGCCGTGCTCCAGCAACGCTCCTGTCGCGCGGCGAAGTCCATGGCGACCCTGCCTGTAGGCAAGCCTTGCGAGCTGCGTCTAGCCGCCGAGCCGCCGCTCGTCGTGCAGACACTCGCGCTGCCCCACGACTGCGACCCGACCCTCGGGTTCCGTTTCGAGCACGATGGGCGCGTGCTGGTGCACATGACGGACCTCGGCGAAGCGCGCGCCGACGCCGTCGTGTTCGCGCAGCACGCGCACGTCCTCGTGCTCGAATTCAACTACGACTCCGAGATGCTGGCCGCTGGACCGTACTCCGCCGAGCTCCAGCGCCGAGTGCGCGGCCCGCGTGGTCACCTCTCGAACGAACAGGGCGCGGAGCTCCTCGCGAAGGCCGCGGGCCCCGAGCTGCACACGGTCGTCCTCGCGCACCTCTCGGAGAAGAACAACCGTCCGGACCTCGCCGAGGCCGCCGCGCGGGCGGCGCTCGTCCGCGCGGGACGCGCCGAGGTCACCATCCTCGTCGCACGTCAGGATGACCCCCTCGCGGAGCTCGCCGTATGACCGCCCCAGAATCCCAGCACCCGGTCCTCGGGGTCATGCACGCACACCGCTCCATCCGTCGATTCACCGCGGACGTGGTGCCGGACCTCGACATCCAGCGCGCGGTCGAGGCGGCGCAGTGCGCGGCGACATCGTCGTGGATCCAGGCCTACTCGCTACTCCAAGTGACGGAGCACGAGACCCGCACACAGTTGGTCGAGCTCGTGGGAGGACAGCCGCAGGTCGCCCGAGCAGGCGCGTTCTTCGTGGTCCTCGCGGACACACGGCGACATCGCCTCCTCGCCGAGCGCGCCGGGGCACCCTACGCGAACAACCTCGAGGTCTTCCTGCTCGCGACGGTCGATGCCTCGCTCTTCGCCCAGAACCTCGCGCTCGCGTTCGAGTCGCTCGGTTACGGCATCTGTTACATCGGTGGTTTACGGAACGAGCTGCCCACAGTCGACCGCTTGCTGCGACTCCCCCACGGGGTCTTCCCGCTTTTCGGCATGGCGGTCGGTAGCGCCGCGGAAGATCCGGGCATACGTCCGCGGCTCCCGAGCGACGCCGTCTGGTTCCGCGACCGGTATCCCGACGACGAGGTGATGTTCGAGGCCATCGAACGCCACGACGTTGAGGCGCGCGCCTATTACACGGAGCGCGGCGCTCCGGGCCGCGATTGGTCCGGTGGCACGTGGCGCAAGTTCCGGGCGCCATCGCGCACGGACCTCGCGGAATACTTTTCCTCCAAGGGCGCGAGCTTCGAATAGACCGCGTGGACCTCCACCAAACGCGGATCCCGCCGCTCGCTGCTCAATACGGCAGCTTCGCGAAGCGCCAACGCACGATCGCCCAGACCGCGATGAACGCGTCCTTCAGGCCGATCTTTTTGCCCTCGTGATACCCACGTCCCGCGTAGCTGATCGGTATCTCGTAGACAGGGACACGCATACGGGCAATCTTCGCGGTGATCTCGGGCTCGACCGCGAACGACCGTGACTGCAAGTCGAGTTTCGCCGCGATCTCGCGCGTGAACGCCTTGTAGCAGGTCTCCATGTCTGTCAGGTACAGGTCCGTGAACATGTTGCTGACGAGGGTCAACAAGCGGTTCCCGAACGTGTGCCAGAAGGCGTGCACTTTGCGCACGGGCGTGCGCAGGTAGCGACTCCCGAAGACCGCCTCCGCGCGGCCATCGAGCAACGGCGCGAGCAACGCGGCGTAGTCGTTCGGGTCGTACTCGAGGTCCGCGTCCTGGATCACGACCAGGTCCCCGGTCACCTCGCGCATGCCGGTCGCGAGCACGCCGCCCTTGCCCTGGTTCACCTCGTGGTAGATGCAGCGCACCTCCGGATAACGCTGCGCGAGCTCGCCCATGATCTCACGCGAGCGATCGCGCGAACCGTCGTCGATCAGGAGGATCTCCTTCTCGAACGGCTGGGCGACGACACGCGCCACGATCTCCGCGAGCGTTCGCTCCTCGTTGTAGACGGGCACGACGACGGAAAGTTTCATGATGGCAGGGCGAGGTGATTGGTTTCCCAGGTGGCGCCAGGCGGCTTCAGCCGCGCGGGTCTTCTTGCAACGTCGTCAAGCCCTCGAACAGATCCGAGATCCCGAAGAAGTCCTCGAATCCGCGCTGCAACTCTTTGTAACCGAGCTCTTGTTCGATGCACCACAGTGGGCGTAGAAACAGCTGCAAGATCTCCGCATCGGGACGGCGCCGAGCCTGCTGCACCGTCTTGCGGCGCGCCATCCAATGGTCCCAACGACCGAGGAGGTCCTGCAGCCCGACGAGGTCCGCCATGCCGACGCGGGCCACGTCGGCCCGCCCCGACACCTTGCGGCGCAGCCGGTCCCACAGGCGCTTGGGCCCGCGCTCGGCCGTGAGAGTCGCGAGGTTCTCGATCCGATACGAGTCGATGTCACCGATTCCTGCGCAGAGGAAGGCGCGCCGCGTCGCGAGACCGAGCATCGCAGGCAGAATGCGCCGGAGATTCGTGTCGTCGTAGTTCTTGAAGCACGCGAGGAGCGGGTTGCGCACTTGCAACAAACGGAGGCGCTCGACGGGGACTCGCCGACTCGTGCTCGAGTGATGGTGGTAACAGACCGCCCGCGGTTCGTAATGGATCTCGTACCCCTGCACCCAGGTGCGCCACCCAAGGTCGACGTCCTCGTAGTAGGCGAAGAACTCCTCATCGAAGCCGCCCACGGCAAAAAACGCGTGGATGTCCATCGCCATGGCGCCGCCGCACGCGAAGAGGGTTTTCCGCGGTCGGTCGTACTCGGGCGCCGGAGCCGCCAAATAGCCCCGTTGCAGCCCCAGCCCATAGAAGTTCATCCCGCCGCCCGCGGAGTTCAGAACGGACCCGTCCCAGGAGTACATCTTCGCAGTCGCCGCGATCGCGACGCCGCGCACGATGGGCGCGACGAGCGCGCGCAGGAATCCGCGCTCGACGTGCATGTCGTTGTTCAGGAACACGACCTGCGACGGCCCGAGGGGACCCTTCAGCCCCTCGAGGGCGCCTTGGTTGCAACCGGCGCTGAAACCGCGGTTGTTCGGATTCTCAATGAGTCTGACCCACGCATACCGCTCGCGGACGTAGGCCTGGCTCCCATCGTCCGAGCCGTTGTCGACGAGGATCACCTCGAAGCGATCCGCGGGGTAATCGAGGGCCCGCAGCGTGTCGAAACACGGCCCGAGGTGCTGCCGGCCATTCCAGTTCAGGACGACGATCGACACCCGGGGCAGCTCGCTGTCGGCCAGCGGCTCACACAGGTCGACCGAGAGCCAACGGGCGATGTCCCCAGGTTCAGGAGGTGCCCCAGGGTTCGATCCTGCGGCGGGTTTCTCGTCGGCCATGGGCGGTGGGTCCCCGCGAGCTCGGCGCGCGCAGGGTAGACCTGCGATAGTAACCCGCCCTCGGTATGGAGGCACGCCCGAAGAGCCGTCCGGTCGCGCCCGAGACCCCGCGTCAATCGGCGCCGCGTACCTGGTACCGTACGACGATTCGGCAACCCTCAACCCTCGCCTAGCGACTCCCCACGTACTGGCCGAGCACCTGCCCCAACCGCAGACCCGGGGCCCGCGCCAACTCACGCCACGGCGCGCCGACGCGCCGCACGAACCGCCAGTCTGCGCGCAGCTCGAACACCACCCCGCGGGCCACCGACCAGAGGCTCGGCCGGATCACGCGATCGAGGTGTTCGCGCTGGAAACGAGCGTCCGTCCGGTAGCGCTCGAACGCGCCGCGCGCGCTGTACCGATGGGCGTGGCGAGCGACCGCGCCGGGCACGAAGCCAAGCGACCAACCCCTCGCGAGCGCGCGCTCGGCCCAGGCGAGGTCCTCGCCAAAGCCGACGTCCGGGAAGGGCTCGGCGCGGAGGCAAGCCGCCCGCACCATGCTCGCGACGTTGTTGAAGCGCGGACCCGGTCGGCCGGCAGCCGGTCCCTCACCGCGGCGGGGCACCTCGAGAGCGCTCGGCGACAAGCCGGCCTCGGGCGCGTCGAGCACGGTACGCGCCGTCAGCGCGTCGTCGGTAGGGTGTGGCAACACACGCGCCGTCACCGCCGCGAGCCCTTTGGCCGTGTCGAACTCGCGGGCCAACGTCGCGATGAACGTGTCGCCCTCGGGCACAGCGTCCTGGCTCAAGTACAGCAGCAGCTCGCCCCGCGCCATCTCCGCCAACCGGTTGCGTGTCGCGCCGTGGCGGAACTCCGTGCGCGGGATCACCTCGACCCGGGCGCCGGCGGCCAGGAGGCGCGCCACGGTGTCGTCGTCGCTCGAGGAGTCGATGGCCACGAGCTCGAACCCGCCGGGCACCACCTGTCGCGCGAGGGCGGGCAAGAGCCGCGCGAGGTCCTGCGCGCCCTGCAGCGTCGGAATCAGAATCGAGACACGCGGGGTGCTCATTCACTCACCGCCGATCACAGAGCTCGCGGTAGTTGCACGATTTGCACTCCGCGGCCGCGGCCTCGCTCCCAGCCGCGAGGAGCGGGAAGGCAGCCGGGTCCCCGACCCCGCGGTCGGCATCGAAGTGGACGGCTTGCATGGGCGCGATCGAGTCGCCGATGCGGGCCTCGATCGAGTCGAGGGCAGCCGCATCGAAGGTGACGCGGTGCACCTCGTCCAGCGCCAGATACACGTCCTCGGCGACGATCTCCTCGGGCGCCGCCCCCCAGCGCTCACGCGCGTAGAACGCGTAAACCTCGAGCTGGAAACGGTCCGCGGGTCGGGGCCGGCCAGTCTTCCAGTCGAGGATCCGGACCTGGCCGCTCGGCGTGCGATAGGCGAAGTCCGGGACGGCGTAGACCTTGGTTCCGAAGAGCTCGAACGTCGAGAGCTCCTCACACGCGAGCCACGTCCCCGGCTCTGCGTCGCGCGCTTCCGCGAGCGCAGGCGACTCGAAAAACGTCGCCAAGCAGCGCTCGATGCGTTCGACGAAGCGCTTGCCGTAGGCGCCAGCGGCGCCGCTCGCCTCGTCGATCTGCGGCTCCTCGTAGTGGTGCTCCGCGAGGTGACACAGCTTCGACGGGCGCGCCTTCCAGAGGCCGTCGCGCGACTCCTTGTACTTGCCGCGCAACGCGGCGAGGGCTCGATCACGCGCCCCCTCGAAGGTGGAGTCGGCGCCCTGTTTCCTGCGCACAAAGTGCTCGGCGATCGCCTGGTGTACGAGGTCCCCGGCCACAATCGGGAACCGCGACATCTTCTTCAAGAGATAGGCCTGTTTGCGCTCGGGCGCGGCGTTGCGGTCCCAACCGAGCCACGAGAGGTAGTAGTCGAAGTAATACCGCCGCGCGCAGGTCGCAAACGTACGCGCGCGTGAGGTCGACCAGGACAGCTCGTGGACGATCGCCATGGCGCAGAGCTTCGCGCGCTCGGCTTCAGAGTTCAAGCTCGACGCGGGGCTTCAGGCGCTGCTACGTCCGGTTTCCGATGGCGTGGTTCCCGCGGCGCCCCCCCCATCGAGGAACCGCTTCGCCTTCGTCGAGTCAAAGACCCGCACGTCGACACCGTCCGCGACGATCACGCGGCCGTCGCCCTCCTGCAGGGTGTAGAGCCGGACAGGAGCGCGCCACAGCCCGTGAAGCGTGCGCACCTGCTCGCTCGCCTCGTCCAGCTTCAGGTCACGCCCGTCGTGGCGGTGTACGAGCAACAACGCCCCGGTGCCTTCGAAGTCCCCGTCGACCAGCTCGATGCGGGGCTGCCCGCCCCAAGTGAGGCCCTGCAGCAGCTCCGCCTTCACCGCCCGCCAATCGCGCTCGACGATCTCCTTGCGCCCGGTGCGCCCGTTGCGACCCCACAGGAAAAGCTGATTCTGCGCGGCGAACTCGGCGTCGACGAGCGCATCGACGAAGCTGACGTCGTTGTGGATGCGGCGCAGCCGGAAGAGGTCCTCGCCGCAGCGCTCCGCATGCCGGAAGAGCTCGATGCCCAGCTTGTACGGATTGAGCTGGCCGGGTGCGGCCGCGGTCGCGCCCGAGTGACAGTCCGCGAAATCGACGATCTCCGACGCGTCCAGGAGCCCACCCGTCAGGAGCCGCGAGTGCCAGAACGAGGCCCAACCCTCGTTGATGATCTTGGTCAGCCGCTGCGGCAGGAAGTACTCCGCTTCCGCCGCAACGATGCGCAGTAGCTCGCGCTCGTAGGCCTCGAGCGGCGCGCGCTCGATCAGGAATGGCAAGAGGTCGAAGGTCGGCAGGGCGACCTCACTCGGCCGGCTGAAGGGTCGCAGTGCTCGCTCGAGTGCACGCTCGGCGCGCTGCGTGCGCCGCAGCGGCCCGAAGGGATCCTGCAGACTCTCCAGGGCGAGCGCCGAGTCGAGGAAACGCTCGACGGTGTCCTGACCATGTTCGGCGATCAGGTCGCGCACCCGTTCGGCGTGCTGGTTCATGCGCTCGACCATGCGCCGCTCGGTCGGCCCGAACCACACGTTGTGCTTGAAGAAGTCGGCGTGCCCCATCACGTGAGCCATCACGAGCTTCTGCTCCATGAGCGAGTTGGAGCGCACCAAGTAAGCGATCGTCGGATCGTTGTTGATCACGAGCTCGTAGATCTTCGAGAGCCCGTACCCGTACCCCTTCTGCAGACGTTCGAAGTCCATGCCGAAGCGCCAGGAGGGGTAACGCGTCGGGAAGCCGCCATAGGCCGCGATCGCGTTCACGTCGCGCGCATCGAGCAGCTCGAAGTGCACCTCGAAGAAGTCGAGGCCGACTCCGCGCGCAGCGTCCTCCGCGCGTGCGGCCTCGTAGGCGAGGCGCCCGGACAGATTGCCCCCGACCATCAGCGCCCCTTCCCGAGGAACGCGATCAAGGCCTCGGGGATCTCCTCGCGGCCCGCGACGCTGTACGACGCGACGCGCTCGTCCGATCCGAAGGCGGTGTCGAGGTCCTTCTTGAATTGCCCGGAGCCGTAGGAGCTCTTGACCTGCCCATAGCAGAACTGATTCACCCGCGGCAGCAGATCATCGCGCAGGATGTTCAAGCAGCGCTCCGTGTCGCGCGCGCTCCAGTTGTCGCCATCGGAGTAGTGAAACGGATACACGTTCCAATCCTCGGGCCGGTAACGCTCACGCAAGAGCCGCAGGCACAGCTCGTAGGCGGACGAGATCTTCGTACCGCCGGACTCGCGCACGCGAAAGAACGTGTCTTGGTCCACGACCTTGGCCACGGCGTCATGGACGATGTAGACGACCTCCAGGTTTCGATACTGGCTGCGCAGCCAGGTGTCGATCCAGAAGGCCTTGATGCGCACGACCTCTTTCTGTTCGCGCCCCATCGAGCCCGAGACGTCCATCATGTGCACGATGACCGCCGAGGACTCCGGCTTGGGTTTTGTGCGGCGCGCGCGGAAGCGCTCGTCGATGTCGATCGGGACGACCCGCGGGCGATCGCGGTCGTAAGTCCCTTCCGCGATGCTGCGCACGAGCGCGCGCTTGAACGTGCGCCGAAAGTGCCGCAGCGAACGCGGCCCGCGGCTCCGGATGCCTGTGTACTTCGAGCCGTCGGTGTTGAGCTCGCGATCGCCCCGCGGTTGGATGTTCGGCAGCTCGAGCTCTTCACCGAGGAGCTTCGCGAGCTCTTCGAGCTCGACCTCCACCTCGAGCGGGTGCTCCCCCGGCCGCTCCCCGGCCGAGCCAGCGCCTCCGCCGGGGCGCCCCTCGCCGCTGAGCGCCTGACCAGGCTCGCCGCTGCCCTGACCGACCCCGCGCCCCTGGTTCGAGCCAAAACGAAAGCGTGGCAGCTCGATCGCGGGCACCGGGATCGAGATCACGTCCTGGCCCTGGCGTCCGAGGAGCTCGGACGACGAGAGATAGCGCCGCAGGTCCTCACGGAGCCGGCCCTTGACGATGTCTTTGAAGCGCGCGCGGTCGCGCTCCATCCGCCAGACTCGTTGGCCCACGTCAGGCCGCCTCCTCGCGCGCTCCGTCGGAGGCGCTCTCCTCCGCGGTCCGCGCGAAGAGCGCCGAGACATCGTGCAGGACAACATCCGCGCTGCGCTCGTCGTAGCCGAAGCGTCGGCAGAGCCGATCGCGGATGACGGCGATCTTCTCGCGCGTGTCGGGGTCGACGACGCTCGAGACGAGTGTCGTCAACTGGATGGTGTCGCGTTGATCCTCGAACAGCTTGGCCTCGAGCGCGCGCGTCAAGCGCTTGTTCTGGCGGTAGTCGAAGGTGCGCCCTTCGAGGTGCACCGCCGCGATGTAATTGATCAGCTCTTGCCGGAAGTCATCCTTGCGCGCCTCGGGGATGTCGGTCTTGGTCTCGACGGCCCGCATGAGCCGCTCGTCGGGGTCCCGCGCGACGCCATCACGATCCAGGACCTTCTCGCGCGTGGTGTAGGCGCGCACGTTGTCGAGGTACTTCGCGCACAGGCGGTCGATGCCGTCTGCGTCCGCGGCGATCGCGACCTGGACCTCGTGTTTCACGATCTCCTCGTAGCGTTCGCGCACGCGCGCGATCAGCTCTCGGTAGCGCTTCCGAAGCTCTTCACCGGCCACCATGGAGTGGTGATCGAGGCCGGCCTCCAGCGCTTCGAGAATGTCCTTGGGACCGATCGAGGCCTGGTCGGCGACGAGGCACGTCGCGATGCGATCTTGCACGTAACGCGGGCTGACGCCCTCCATGCCCTCGCGCGGCGCCTCGCGACGCAGCTCGCTGATCTGCTCGGGGCTGAACCCTGGGACCTCCTGGCCGTCGTAGAGCTCGGCCTTCTGCACGACCGACAGATTCGGCAGCGTCGGCTCGACGAGGCGCGTCAAGATGGACCATAGCGACGCGACGTAGAGGCTGTGCGGCGCGAGCACACGCCCGGGCGTGCCACGTTCGCCGTAGCGCCGGCGGTGGATGCGCACCTCGTCGGACACCTTCAGGTTGTAGGGCACGTCGATCTTGATCGTGCGGTCCCGGAAGGCCTCCATCAGCTCGTTGTTCTGGAGCTTCTTGAACTCGGGCTCGTTCGTGTGCCCGAGGATCACTTGGTCGATGCTCGTCTGCTGGAACTTCTTGGGTTTGATCGTGTGCTCCTGCGTGGCGCCGAGCAGGTCGTACAGGAACGCCACGTCGAGCTTGAGCACCTCGACGAACTCCAGCATGCCGCGGTTCGCGACATGGAACTCGCCGTCGAAGTTGAACGCGCGCGGGTCGGAATCCGAGCCGTACTCGGCGATCGCGCGGTAGTTGAGGTCGCCAGTCAGCTCGGTCGAGTCCTGGTTCTTCTCGTCCTTCGGCTGGAACGTGCCGATGCCGATGCGATCCGACTCGGAGAAGTAGAAGCGCCGCGCGCGCACGTGCTCGACGACCTTGGCCCAATCGCCGTTGTGGCGCAGGCCGAGCTCGCGCAGCCAGAAACGGCTGACGGGATCGAGATCACCCTGGATCCGCAAGCGGTCGGGCCGCCGCGCCTTGGATTCGAGGCGCGCCTCGACGATCGCGCGCTGCTCGAGCGGCACGAGCAGCAGCGGGTCCTGGTTCATCGGCGACGGGATGACCTCGCCGTCGATGAGCCAGTCAAAGGTGTAGATCGCGCCGTCTTCGGTGTGGGTGTATTCCTCGAGGCCGCGCTTCAGGAGGCGCGCGATCGTGCTCTTCGCCGAGCCGACGGGCCCGTGCAACAGCACGATGCGCCGCTCGGGCCCGAGCCCGCGCGCGCCGGCCTGGAACGTGCGTACGAGCTCGTCGAGCGCCCCGTCGAGGCCGAACACCGCGTCCTCGCCGCCCCCGAGCGGATCGTCGAAGAGCCGCCACCGGCGGGGAGTCTGCGCGCGTCGCGGCTCGCAGCCGTGGCTCGCGATCATGTCGCACATGCGCTGCCACGCGTTGCGCGCGAGAGCCGGCCGCGTTTCGACCAGGGCCACGTAGTCCGCGAACGTGCCCTCCCACCGGGGCCCGCGTTCGGCACCCAGGGCCTGCTGCTCCTTGAGGAGCTCGAAGAGTGGTCTGTCGCTGGCTGCGCTCATGATGGACGCGGACTCCTCGCCCGCGAGCTCGCTCGGGGATGGCGGCGGTGTCGACCCAGGGGGTCGATCCTCAGCTCCATCGACCGCGCGCACACCCCGACATGGGTTCAGCCCAAAAACTCCCTCCCAACGCACGCGCTGCAGCCCAAACTCCCGATCCCAGTCGTGATTTGGGACAGCGAATCGGGGTTGGGCTGTCGAATCGGCGTACGGCACCAGGTACGCGGCGCCGATTGACGCGGGGTCCCGGGCGCGCGCTCCGCGCGCGTCGCGCGCTGAGCGCGCGCCCGGGACCCCGCGTCAATCGGCGCCGCGTACCTGGTACCGTACGCCGATTCGACAACCGCATGCGCAGCCGCGCTGAACCCATCAACGCTCGCGCTGCGGCGTGACATAGATCCGCCCGGAATGCGCGCGGGGCGCACTCGCGAGGACCTGTACATCAGCCCCTGCGGGCGCGCGGACGAACAAACGCAGCTCGACCTCTGCGCCCGCAACGAGGTCTCCGAGGCGCAGCACACGCGCGGATCCTTCGCCAGGCCTAGGCTCCACGACCTCGTACGCACCTCCCCGAATGCGCATCGAGCCCATCACGAGCTCGAACCCTGGGGTCGCGATCTCGATGCCCCGCGGCCGCCGCTCGCGCTCGTGCACGACGTTGGCGGTCGCGAGGGCGCCTACGTTCGTGAGCACGAGGTCCAACTGCCAGAGGTCGTCGCCGATCGGGCGCGGCCGCGCGTCGGCGGCGAAATCGAGCTCTGGCGCCGCGTCGAGCAGCGCGGCGAGGCCAGCGCGCCGCTGTTCGTGGATGCGCGGCGAAGGGACCGGCCCGGATCCGTCAGGGAACACAGACCCGTCAGGGAAGGCGATCACCGCGAGCCCGGTTCGTAGGCGGGCGTGGCGCGAGAAGCAGCCGTACGCGAGCTCGCCCCATTCCGCCGCCTTGTCGTCTGTGGGCGCGAGCGAGGCCGCCAGGAGCGCTTCACGCGTCAGCTTCGTGAGCTCGGCGTCGCTGCTCGACTCACCGATGGCGACGTCGGCTGGGTCGATCGTCTCGCCGCCGATCACCGCGGCAGCAAAGAGCTCCGGATGGGCATCGAGCCAGAGCGCCAAGGTACGCGCTTCCGGGACCGCGAGCGGGTACGCGCCCCCACCGGCGCGCGCGGCGAGGTCGAGATCGACGGGGAAATTCTGGGTCACCTCCCAGCGATCCGCGGGCAACGCAGGCTCCAAGAGGTCCGCGCGCGCCCCGACGACGAACACGAGGCGCCCGCGCTCGAGGCGTCCGCTGAAAGTCGGATCGCTAGCCTCGAGACAGGCGCGCGCGAGACCCAAGAGCGCGTCCACGGCGACCTGCGGGTCGGAGCCCTGCGCGGGCGGACGCTCGAGCGTCGCGGGCACGACGACCACGCCTGGCGCGCCGAGCGCGCCGACCTCGAGAGCCAACACTGTGCGTCCCGACCGACCTGGCCCGAGCTCGATCACTCGCGCGCGCGCCGGCGCGCGACGGACGAGCTCGTCGAGGAGCGCGCGCAGGGCGTGCGCGCCGCCCTCCGCGTGCCACACCGCCAACGCTTGTTCGAGCCGCACGTCGGTGGCGCCATGCGACTCCGCCAGAGAGCCGCGAGGTGACCCGGCTCGCTGCGGCCCCAACCCGTTCGCCGCTGCGCGCGTGGCCCCTCCGCTGAGGATCCCGACCAACGCCGACACGACCAGCGTCGACACGCACTGCACCGACAGAGGCCACGCTTGGATCCGGCCCCTCATGGCCGCAGCTCCCGCCGGGCCGTCCCGCACGCCGGCGCGTGAGCCTCGAGCACGAGCAATGCGCCGGGCGGCGCAAGCACGAGCCACTCGCCTTCGCGTCCCGCCGAGCCGCCGCCGAGCACACCGAGGTCGATCCGCGTGTTCCCGGCGAGCAGCGCCTCGTCACACGGCGCTTCGAAGCGCAGCTCGACCGCGCCGTCGCGCATCCAGGGCGAGGTCGCCCACTCGGGCGCGGCCCCGGTCGGGAAGACGCCGCGATTCACGGCCCGCGCCCGAACACGAACGAGCTCGCCTTCACGGCGCACGTCGAGCACCTCGATGTCGAGGCGCGGCAGCCCATCGATCACCTCGCGCACGAACGGCGCGATCCCCTGCAGCGCGTTCGGGAGCAGCTCAGCCGGCGGATCCAGCCACACTCGCTCGCGCCAACCACCGACCCAGGCGCGGCGGCCGATGCCGAGCTCGACCGGCCGCCAGTTCGCGAAGTCGAGGCCGCCGCGCACGTCGTCGAGCCAGCGCCCCCAGCGGCGCTGTTCGTCGGACGGCGGCGGCCCGCTGCGCGTGCGCGAGACCGGCGCGAGGCGTCGTTCGACCGGGCGTCCGTCGCGCCCGACCGCGTCGGGACCCCAGACCGCGACCTCGACCGCCACGGCCCCGAGGGTCGCGTGCAGCCAATCTACGAGGGCCCCTGGGCGCTCGCCGCCGTGCGCGCCGCGCAGCGGCCGAGCCTCGACGGATGAGCGCCCCGTGTTGCGCGCGAAGAGGCTCGCGAGCGCATCGAACGTCGCGCGTTCACGGGCCGAACCGAGCTCGGCGGCGAGGGTGCCGCCGGGTCGCGCGAGGCCGCCATGGTTGCCCTGGAACACGAGCGCGAACACCGTACGGCGCTCGAGCGCCATGTCGGCGAGCGCCCGCGCGAGCGTGTCCGTGAGAGGGAATCGCCCGCCTGCGCCATCGACACCGGGGCCCTTCCAACCGGCCGGGAAGTGCGCGTCGTATTGGACGCCGCCGGGTCCGTCCTCGTTCCAACGCCCGTCGCCGTCGTCGTCGCGTCCCTCGGGGACGAGCACCAAGCGCGGACCGTCACCGTCGACCGCGGGCACGAGGAAACGTCGATCCGAGCTGAACGTGTAAGGCCCTTGGCTGTCCTCGAGGAGCAGCTGCAGGATCTGGCCGTCCCCGTCGAGGTCGTCGGGGCCGTCCTCGTCCGAGCGCCCGTCCTCGTCGTCGTCGACGGCGCGCGCGTCTCGGCCGTCGCCGTTCTCACCGGCTGCGGCCCGCGCGAGACCGTCCGGCGAGGCCCAGGGGACCGCGATGAAGGCGAGGTCGGGCCGCAGGGTGTCGAGGCCGCTGAGCAAGAGGTGCGCGGTGCGCAGCACCGCCTCCGCGCCCGCGAGCGAGCGCCCGTCGACGCCTCCGAGGAGCAGGACGGTGGCGCGCTCCGCGAGCGGCAGGGCTGAAGGGCCGTCCGCGCCGAACACGATCGCAGGCGGCACGAGGCCACCGGCCGAAGCAGGTAGAACGAGCGCCTCGACGCGGCGCGGATCGAGGGCGCGCCAGCCCTCGAGCAGCGCGCGCATCTCGTCGAAGCTGTGGTAGCGCTCGGCTGGCGCGACGGGTTGGCCCGCACCCGAGGGCGTCGCGGCGCGCGTTCCATGGCCGAGCAGGAACCCCGAGAGCGACCACACGGCGAGGCCGCTCGCCAGAAAGAGGGCTGTGCCCAGGGCCTTGGAGCGAGTGTCGGGTCGTGGGGGCATGGGCGCGGAGCAGGGCGATGCCGCTCGGCGCGGGACCCGAGGTCTGCGTCGACCAACGGGCCGACACACCTTGACGCGCAAGCTGAAGGGCCCACGCTCAGCATTGCGCGAGCATCGGAACGGGACAGCGAGATTGAAACGCAGGAGCCAAATCCGAAGTACCGAGCCAGGGTCGTTTCTTCGTATTTAGGTGATGGCTCGCGCTCCGCGCGAGCCATCACCTAAATACGAAGAAACGACCCTGGCTCGGTACTTCGGATTTGGCTCCCAACCGCCAACGCGTCAGTCCGCGTTCATTTCGGACGCCGGCTCGAGTCGTGACGGCGTCCGCACTTCGACCTCATCCGTCAGCCCTCCATGGGCCCCGCGGCCCTGCGGCACGAGCTCCTTCACCGGCTCACCGGTCTCGACGTCGCGGCTGGTGGCCGCGCGCTGGTGTGACTTGGGCCGGCCTCGTGGTGCCTCGCCGTCGTCGTCCGCGCCGTCTTCGTTCTCCGGCGCGCTTTGGGCCTCGCGCGCTTTGCCGGTCGTCCCCGGCGCGAGCTCGTCGACTTCGCCCAGCTCGACTGCCACGAACCGCGAGACGCCTTTGATCTGCATCGTCACGCCGTACAACGCTTGGCACGCGCTCATCGTGCCCTTGTTGTGCGTGACCACGATGAACTGCGTCGACGCTCGGAAGCCGTCGAGCATGCCGAGGAAACGATCGATGTTCGCGTCGTCGAGCGCGGCGTCGACCTCGTCGAGGACGCAGAAGGGGCTCGGGCGCGCCTCGAACACGGCGAACAGGAGCGCGAGCGCCGTCATCGTGCGCTGACCGCCGGACAAGAGCCCGATCGGCAGCAGCTCGCGCCCCGGCGGACGCGCGAGGATGTCGACGCCGGCCTCGAGCACGTCCTCGCCCTCGGCGAGCAGCATGTCCGCCTTGCCGCCGCCGAAGAGCTGGCGGAAGATGCGTTGGAAGTTGATGCGCACCTCCTCGAACGTCTCGAGGAACATGCGCCGGCTCTCCTCGTCGATCGTGCGGATCGTCTCCATGAGGCCCTTGCGCGCGTCCGCGAGGTCCTTGGCCTGCACCTCGAGGTGCTCGAGGCGCGCTCCGACCTCCTCGAGCTCTTGCACAGCCTCGACGTTGACGGGGCCGAGCTTGTCGAGCTGCGACTTGAGCTCGTTGACGTGCCGCTCGAGGGCGCGCAGCGCGCCGTCCTCGGCGAGCTCCGGGTCGGGTGTGAAGTCCGTCGCCAATCCGACCGAGTCGAGCCCGAGCTCCTCGCGTGCGCGCACCAGAAGCTCGGTGCGGGCGAGCTCAGCGCGCTGCAACGCGAGGCGCTGCGTGCCGAGGACCTCGGCGCGCTCGTCGAGCTCGCCTTGGACCTCCTCGGCGGCGCGACGCAGCTCCTGCACATGGGCGGCGCCTCCGCGCTCCTTTTCGCGCAGCACTTCGAGTTCGGACTCCAAGTCACCGCGGCGCTCGGCGAGCTCCTCGGTCTCCTCGACGAGCCCCGCGGACTCCGCCTCGCCCTCGATCGCGCTGCGTTCGTGGGCACGCGAACGCTCCGTCGCGCGCTTGATCTCGACCTCGGTCTCGACGAGGAGTCGCGCATGGCTCTCGAGGCGCTGCCGCAGCGAGCCGACCTCCGAGCGCGCGGACGCGTGCTCGACCTGCGCGCGGTTCTCGTCGCGCGTGAGCTCTTCGCGCTCGAGTTCGAGCTGGCGCCGGCCCTCCTCCATCGTGTTGAGCCGCTCGGACTCTTCCGCGAGGGTCGCCTCGGCCTCCTCCGCCGCGCGCTCTGCCGCGGCGAGGTCCGCGGCGAGGCGCTCGACCTCGACCTCTGCCCGTCGGCGCTCTTGGGCCTGGGTCTCGCCCGCCTGGGCGAGGTCCACGAGCCGCGCTTCGGCCGTACGCAGATGTGTATGTGCTTCAGCGCGTGCGCGTTGCGCAGCGTCGACGGCGCGGCGCGCTTCGTCCCGCAGGGCGAGCAGCGAGCTGCGCTCGGCGCCGAGCTTCTCGCCACGCGCCCTGAGGCGCGCGAGGTCGCTGTCGAGGACCGCGACCCGCTCTTCGAGGTCGTGGGCCGCCGAGCGCCGCCCGATGAAACCCTGCGCGACCTCGCGGTGCCCGCCCACGAACCCCGCGGCGTCGACGACCTCGCCGCGCGGCGTGGCGAAGCGCCAACCTGGCTCGAGGCCGACGAGGTTCAGCGCCAGGTCGAGGTTCGAGACGATGACGACGTCGCACAAGAGCGCGCGCGCCAGGAGACGCAGTTCGGGCGCGACGCGCGCGAGCTCGCCGAGGCGGCCCTCGACACCGGCGCCGTACTGCGCGAACAACGCGAAGTCCGAGGGCGGTGGACAATCCGGCGCGCCGATCCCAGGCGGCACGACGACGGCGACCTGCCCGAGCTCGCGCTCGGCGCACCAGTCGACGATGCGGCGCGCGACGTGCGCATCGCGCGCGACGAGGGCCTGGGCGCGTTCGCCGAGCACGACATCGAGAGCGCGCGCGAGGCGCGTCTCGATCGAGAAGTGGTCGGCGACGAGCCCGAGCAGATCCGCGGACTGGCACGGACCCTCGCCCGCGGCGACGGCCTCGAGCACTTGGCGGGCGCCCGCGGACAGGTCCGCGAGCTCGCGATCGCGGTCGCGCAGCGCGTCGATGCGGCTCTGGGCTGTGGCGCGTTCGACCTCGCGCGCGGCGCGCTCGGCGTCGTTGGTGCGCGTCGCGCTCTCGCACGCCACGAGCTGCTCCTCGGCCGAGGCGAGGCTCTCTTCGGCGCCGCCCTTGTGGTCGTCCGCAGCGGTGAAGGCTGCTGCGAGGGCCTGGACCTCCGCCTCGAGCGCCGTACACGTGGCCGCGAGTGTCGCCTGTCGTTCGACGACGCGCGCGACGCGCTCGCGCACCGCGGGCTCGGCCTCGGCGAGGTGCGTCGCGCGGTTCCGATGGGCTGACTTCTCGTGCAGCTTCGCGAGCACGACGTCGTTCTGCCCCTGCACGGCGGCGCGTACGTCGCGGTAGCTCGCGCCGAGCTCCTTCGACTTCGCCGCGAGTGTCACTGCGCGCGCCTCGGCTTCGGTCGCGCGGCTCTCCGCGCCATCGAGCGCTTCCGTGAAGGCCTCGTGTTCTTCGGATCGCTCGCCGAGCTGCGCGGCGAGGGCCTCGCCGCGCTGGCCCTCTTCGCGGGCGCTGGCGCGCCACGACGCGACGCGCATCGCGAGCTGACTCTGACGCTCGGCGAGGGCACGCAGGTCACCGACGACGCCGCCGAGCTGTCCTTGGGCGCGGTCGAGCGCCGCGACGACCTCGGAGCGCGAGCGCTCGGAGGCCTCGATGTCGCGCTCAGAGCCCGCTCGGCGACGCCGCAGCTCGCCCAGCGCGGCCTCGGCTGCGGCGATCGCAGGCGTGAGCTCGGTGATGCCGGAGTCGAATTCCGCCAGACGGTGCGCGAGGTAGCGGCGGCGCTCCGTCGTCCATTCAGCCTTCGCGGCGACGTAACGCTCGGCCTTGCCGGCTTGGATCTTGAGCGAGCGGACGCGGCTGCGCAGCTCGCCGAGCACGTCTTCGACACGCGCGACGTCCTGGTCGACACGCTTCAGGCGCAGCTCTGCCTCGTGGCGACGCTGGCGGTAACGACTGATGCCCGCCGCCTCTTCGAAGATCGCGCGCCGCTGCAGCGGATTCGCCGAGAGGACCGCGTCGATGCGGCCCTGTTCGAGCACCGAATAACCGCGGCTGCCGAGCCCGGTGTCAAACAGGAGGTCCTTGACGTCCTTGAGCCGCACCTTCTCGCTGTCGATGAGATACTCGCTCACCCCGTCGGTGAAGAGGCGCCGCGTGATCGCGACCTCGGGGCCGTGTTCGGGGAGCTCGTCCGTGTCGTTGGCGAGCACGAGCGTGACCTCGGCGACGCCGAGGGCTGACCGACTGGCCGAGCCCTTGAAGATCACGTCGGTCATCCCCGAGCCGCGCATCGACGTCGGGCGAGTCTCGCCGAGCACCCAGCGCACGGCGTCGACGACGTTGCTCTTGCCGCACCCGTTGGGACCGACGATGCCCGTCAACGAGTGCAGTCCGAAGTCGATGACCGTGCGGTCGGCGAACGACTTGAAGCCAAAGAGCTCGAGGCGTTGGAGGCGCATGGGGAGGTCGGGCAATGCGGCACCCCTGGCACGGGGCGCCGACGTTCACAGAGTGCCGGTTCGGCCCCCCTCGGGTCCAGCGGAGAACGCCCTTCGTCGCGCCTCGAATGTGCGCCAGACCTGGAACCGCCCCGCGGGTCCCTCGCGGCCGCCACCCTGAGCGCTGGCCCCGAGCCCTTCGAGCGTCGCGCCGAACGCTCCGCCTTGTGCCCCTTCGAGGGCGCCGAACGGCACGGTCGCGAGCAGCTCGGCGAGGCCCGCGCCGACGGCCTCCACCGCGCCCGAGCGGCGCGCGCCGAGCACCTCGGGGTCGAACAACGAGGGCACGTCGTAGCCCGTCGAGTAACACGCGACGAGGTCGTCCTCGGGCCGGGGCAGGTCCGAGAAGAGCCGCGGTTGGCGCGCGCGATCGGTGCCCGCGTCGAGCTCGGCGAAGCGCGCCGCGACGTCGTTCGCGGCGAGCGACGTGAGGCGCACGACGAGGCCGCGCTCGGCGGCGAAACGCGCGGCGGCGTCCGCGAGCAGCCCGAGCACACGCGCGCCCTGGGCGGGGCGCACGGCGCCGTCGCCGAGGATTCGCAGGGCCTCGTCGAGGCCGACGGGCACGATGCCGTAGGACGAGCGTTCGCGCAGCGGCTCGCCGTGGGCGCGGCGCGCCTCGCGCTGGTGGGCGTCGAGCGCCTCGAGGCCCTCGATCGCGCCGCGCGCGGCTTCGGCGACGAGGCCGAGGAGCGACTCCTCGCGCCATGGACCGGCGCGGCGCGCGAGGCGCGGCAAGTTGAGCGCGACGGCGGCTCCGAGGGCGAGCGGGGCGCGGTCGCCCTCGCGCCGCACACACCCGGGTCCGACCCACGCAGCGTCGGCGCCGTGCCACACCGGCACGAGGCGGCCGGCGACGAGGAGCCGCTCGACGGCGCGCCCGAGGTCGGATTCCGGGGCGAGTTGCTCCGGCCCGACGGCTTCGAGCTCGGCCAGGGTCAACCACAGCCGCGGCGCCGCGAGGCCCTCGGTGGCGAGCCGATCGAGCGTCTGCACGAGGCGAGCGACAAAACCACCCGCTCGGCTGCCGAGCACGCCGCCCGTCGGACGCACGAGGTCGATCGCGCGCCCCGCGCCCTCCGCCGCCGCGGCGAGCGCGAGCAGCCCGTCGTGCAACGCGGCGTCGGAGCGCGGCGCGCGCAGCAACGGGCCGACGACCTTGATCAGCTCCTCGAGCATCAAGCCGCGGCCCGTTTGTGCGGCGATCGTGGCCGCATCGAGCGCGACCTCGTGCAACGAGGACGTCCCAGGTTCGCGCCGCAGCAGCACATCGGCGGGCACACTGCGCCACAGGACGCGGTGCGGCCGATCGAGCTCGATCAGGTGCACGTCGCCGACGCGGTGGCGCTCCGCCACGGCCTCGCCGAGCAAGTCCTCGAGGGCCTGGCGCCGGAGCACCTCACCGGCCACCCGCTCTTCGTAGGTGTCCGCGCGCGTCGCGGTCGGTCCGTCTCCGCCCGGGCGGCGCGCGCGCGAGGTGGTGAAGATCCGGCGCAGATCGTAACGCGGCACGCCGAGCGCCTCGTGGGCGCGCAAGGCGCGATCGAGCCCGAGCGCGAACAGCTCGTTGCTCACGAGCTCGCGCACGAGGCCCGTCGAGAGGCGCCGCAGGCCCGCGCCGGCGACGCGGCTCTCGACACGCTCGGCCACCTCGGCCGCGCGCTCGCGCGGGAGGCCCGCTTCGGCCATGAGCGCGGCGACGATGCGTGTCGGGTTCCACGGCTCGGTGCCGGCCGCGCCGCGCACGTCCGGCAGTCGCCCACCGCTCGCGCGCTGCGGCACGTCCACGCGGAGCGCGTCGCGGGCGGCAGCGCGCCGCGCGCGGGACACGATGAAGGCGCGCGCGACCGGGGCGCGACCGAGCTCGATGAGCGCGCACTCGACGAGCTCGCCGATGGACTCGACGTCGACCGCGCTCGGCTCGCCCAGGGTCGCGGCGCTGCGCCCCGCGTCCGCGGCAGGCTCCAGCCACCCTGCGTTCCCCGCGGTCGCCGCGTTCCTCGGCGCGCCGGATCGGTCGCGGAACGGTCGCCCGAGGGCGCCGAAGTCGGCGCGCTCGAGGGCGAGGGCGACGATCGCCGCGACCTCGCCTGCGAAACCCTCGTCCTGGTCATGGGCGTCGACCTGCGCGCGTCGCACCGAGGCGGCGAGGCGCGCCCGATCGAACGGCAGCACACGCCCGTCGCGAGCGCGCACACGCAAGACGGCCCGGACTCGCGGGAGCACCCGCGATTCCGCGCGCGCGGGCTCCGACAAGAGCCACTCGCTGGGGCCCGAGTTGGGGCCCGAGTCGGGGTCGGGTTCGGCGCCCGCGGCAGAACCGCGACGCGGACCTGCGGCCTGACTCACGGCCGCTCCTCGCCGGCGCGGCGGCGTTCGAAGCCACCCGCCTGTTTCACCGTGCCGTCAGCAGGGCCATCCGCGGGACCGCCTGGGGGGCCATCCGTAGGCCCGAGCTCGGCCACCCGCGCCGCGAGTGGCGCGCGCTCGCCACTTCCGTCGAGCAGGCCCTGACCCTCGAGCATGCCCTGCAGCTCATGCATGAACTGCTGCACGTCCTTGAACTCGCGGTAGACACTCGCGAAACGCACGTAGGCGACGTGGTGCAGCGCGCGCAGCTCCTCCATGACCTCGGCGCCGATGACCGAGCTCGGGACCTCGCGATCGAATTCGGCCTGACAGTGGGCCTCGACGCGGGCCGCGGCCTCCTCGACCGCGGTCTGCGGCACCGGCAGCTTCTCGCAGGCGCGCATCATTCCCGCGAGGATCCGGCTGCGGTCGAAGGCGACGCGGTTGCCGTTTTTCTTGACCACTCGGAGCGGGCTTTCCTCGACCCGCTCGTAGGTCGTGAACCGCAGGCTGCACGCGAGGCACTCCCGGCGCCGCCGGATGACCGTGCCCTCGACCGAGGCACGCGAGTCGACGACCTTGTCGTCGTCCTGGCCGCAGCGGGGACACTTCACGGGTGTGGCAGGGTGGGTGGCCCTTGGGGGGGCAGGGGTGCCGGCGGGAGGGCGAGCGTGGGGAGGCGGCGCGCGCGGTCCCCTCTGGAACGGGAGCAGACCACTCAGCGCTGCGCGTGTCAAGGAACCGCAGCGGGATGGGCCACTATCCCTCGGGGTCGTGGGGTGGGCGGCCACAACGGGGTGGATAGGGGTTGTGGATAGGGGTTGGCGAATCGGCGTACGGTACCAGGTACGCGGCGCCGTTTCGTTTGCGCTACGGAACCTGACTCCGAACCAGCCAATGGCGCTGCGAATCGGGTGCCGCACGCCGCTTCATTTGCCGAGGCAGAAGCGCGCGAAGATTCGGTCGAGCAGGTCCTCTGGGGTCGTGCGACCGCTCAAGGTGTCGAGCCTCGAGGTCGCGTCCCGTAGGTGCTCGGCGACGAGGTCCAGCGGCGCGCCAGCGTCGAGCGCGGCGCGTCCGGCGGCGAGGTCGTGTTCCGCGGCCGTGAGCTGCGCTCCGGTTCGGATCGCGGACGCCAGCGCCGCGGCCGAGCCGTCGCCGCGCGCCTCGACGGCGCGCAAGAGCTCGCGCGCGAGGGCCTCGACCCCGACCCCGGTCACGGCGGACACCGGCACGACCGCGGCGACGCCAGGCAGCATCGGCGCAGGCCCGGCCTCGGCGCGATCGACCTGGTTCCAAGCGACGATCATTGGCACGCTGGCCGGTTCGCCAGGCGCTGCTCCTCGACCCACGGGCCGTGTGGCGTCGAGTACCCAGAGCAGGACATCGGCTGTCGCTCGCGCCGCCACCGCGCGCTCTTCGGCGGCGCGCTGGAGAGCGTTGGCGGCGCCCTCGGCGCGCTCCGCTCCCGCCAGGTCGACCCCCGCCGTATCGACGATAGTCAGACACCTCCCGTCCCACTCGAACGCGCCGCGTTTCAGGTCGCGTGTCGTGCCGCGCACCGGGGCAACGAGCGCCATGTCTTCCGGCGCTCGTGGCGCAGTTGGGCGCGCTCGCAACGACCGTAAACGGTTGAACAGCGAGCTCTTGCCGGCGTTCGGCTCCCCCACGAGCACCACGGTCGCTTCGCCGCGCAGGCCTTCACGCTGGGCCTCGAAGCCGCGCGCCTCGACGAGCGTCGCGGCGACCTGGGCGAGCTGGGCCACCAACTCCCCGGTCGGCACATGGCCCGTGTCGGACTCGTCGAAGTCGAGGCTCGCTTCCAAGAGCGCGCGGACCTCCTCCAGCTCGTCGCGTGCCCGCGCGAGGCGCGCGTCGAGCCCGCCGACGAGGAGCGCCGTCGCCGCGCGGCGTTCGCCATGTGTGCGCGCCGCGACCAACGCCAGGATGCCCTCGGCGCGCGAGAGGTCGATGCGCCCGTTCGTGAAGGCGCGGCGCGTGAACTCACCGGGCTCGGCCGCGGTCGCGCCCAGCGCCAAGAGCCGCGCGAGCGCGCGCCGCACGAGCGGCACTGCGCCTGGGACGTGCAGCTCGGCGACGTCCTCGCACGTGAACGAATGCGGCGCGGGGAACCAGAGCACTCGCGCCGGCACAGACGCGATGCCGTCGTGGAAGCGCACGCGGGTCACGCCGCGTCGGCCTCTGGCCCAGCTGGCCCAGGGCGCGCCCTGGATCGTGCACGTCGACGCGATGAGCGCGGCGGCGCGCGGACCGGAGAGGCGCACGACGGCGCGCTCTGCCCCGCCGGGCGCCGAAGCGATCGCCGCGATCGTCGTGCCAGCGCGGGAGGAATCCGCCTTGCGCTCTGCGCGGACGTCCACGGCCTTCAGCGCTTGCCGCCGCCGTCGCCCGGCCGCTTCTTTTTCTCAGCGCCTTTCGTGTTCGCAGCGCCCTTCCTGTTGGCCTTGCCACCGCCACCGCGCTGTTGCTGGGCCTGGCGACGCTGCGCCTCCTCTTGCAACTGCGCCATCTTGGCGAGGAACCCGCCCTTTTTCTTGGGCAGCTCGCGGTCGTCGAGCGGCCAGATCTTGCGGATGATCGTGAACTCCGCGATGCCGAACAGCGACGAAGTGATCATGTACAACGAGAGGCCCGCGGCGTACTCGTAGAGAAAGAGCCCGAAGATGATGGGCATCCACATCATCATCTTGTGCATCTGCAACGCCTGCGGCTCGGTCGGCTTCGGCATCACCTTCTGCTGACCGATCCAGAGCACGACCATCAAGATCGGCAGGAGGTTCAAGTACTCGAAGTTCACGACCCAGAGGTCGACCCCGAGACGCGTCAAGCGATCGGGTTGCGAGAGGTCCTCGATCCAGCCGAAGAAGGGTTGCTGGCGCAGATCGAACGCGACCCGCAGCGCGCTGAAGAGCCCGAAGAAGATCGGGATCTGGATGAGGAGCGGCAGGCAGCCGCCGAGGGGCGGGATCGCGCCCTCCTGCTGGATGATCTTCGCCTGCTCTTCACGCAGCCGCTTGGGTTCGTCCTTGTAGCGCTCCTTGATCGCGTCGATCTTGGGCTGGATGCGCTTCATCTTCGTGCCGTGGCGCGCCATCGACGTCTGCATCCGTCGATTCAACGGGAACAGCGCGCCGCGCACGAGCAGCGTGAGCACGATGATCGCGACGCCCCAGTTGCCGAAGAGGCCGTGCAACGAGCGCAGGAGCCACAGGATGAAGCTCGCGACCCCGTCGAACATACCGAGGTCGGAGCGCAGGATCTGTTGGAACTGTTCGGCGTCGCCGGTGAAGTGGGACTCGATCTTGGGTCCGGCGTAGAGCACGTAGTCCCAAGCGAGCTCGGCCCCGACCTGCGGCACGGTGAGCTGCAGCTTTGCGTCGGCCGCGACGTACCGGAACGCCTCGTCGATCTGATCCGGGTGCTCCGCGGCGAAGTCGCCGTCGAACACCGCGCGCGCGGTGGCCTCTTCCAAGGTGCGCGCCGCGGCGCCGTCGGCGGGGCGCAGCAGCACCGCGAAGTACTTGCTGTGAACGCCGATGTAGGCGAGGTCACCTGGCTTGGAGGACTTGAGGAAGCTGCGGTCCACCTTGCGGCCGCTCGGGTCGCGGTCCAAGGACTCGGGATCCTTGCCGACGCGCGCAGCGATCGCCTTCGGCTGGATATAGAAGCTGTCCTCGGTCTCGGCCGGGACCGCCTCGGCGGCGGTCAGGTCGAAGGACACCGCGCGCCCCGCAGGGTCGCGGGCGCCTTCGTTGCGCAGGATGAGCTTGACCTGGAAGTCGTGCGAGTCGGGCGCGGCGCGGATCACCTTCTCGAAGACGAGCCCGCTCGCAGCGCGGTACGTGAAACGCACTCCGACGACCTGCTCGTCCTCGCGCAGGAGCTCGTGGTCCCAGTGCACATGGGCGAGGTCCGCGGGCGCGAGCCCGATCGCCGAGGGACCCGGCGAGAGCGTGAGCGTGCCTTTGGTGCGCACGATGCCGCGCTCGTCGCGAAAGCGCGCGGGCATCAGGATCGGTGTGCGGTTCGCGCGTTGCGTGCGCGCGGCGGCGGAGAGGCCCTGTTCGATCCAGTATTCGCCGCTGCGCAGCTCGCGCAGACTGCCGCCTTCGGAGTCGAAGTGCGCGAAGACGTGGCCGCGCTCGCCCGGCTGCCCGAGCTCGATCCAGTCGTGCCAGGGCTCCGTTCCGGCGGGCGCCGGGACTTCGTCCTGACGCGGCGCCGACACGGTGGATGCCGCCGCTGCTGGGCGCTCGTTGGTGGACGCGTTGGCGGCGTTCGCGGCCGCGGCGGTCTCCGCCGCTCGCGCGTCAACGGCGGTGCCAGCGCCCTCGGGCGCCCCTTCGGGGGCGACGTCGTCCGCAGGTTCGGCGTCGAAGAACGCAGCCTCGGTCGGCGTCGGCCCGTCGGTGGACGGCGCAACGCTCGATGCAGAGCGCGAGGTCTCCCCGGTTTCAACGGGCGGCGCTGGACGTTGCAGCAGCCCCCAACCGAAGAGGACGACGAACGAAGTCAGCAGTGCGAGCGGGAGTCGCTTCTCGAGGCTCATGGTGCAGGGAGGGGTGCGGACGAAATCAACGCCCGACGGCGAGTCGCTCGGCCAGGTAGTCGGGTAACTCGGACACGGCGCGGATCGCGGCGGCCGCTGCTTCGACGTCGTACTCGAGCCGCACGAAGGTCAGCTCCTTGCCGTCGAAGAGCGCGTACGAGAGGCGCGGGTCGCCGTCACGGGGTTGCCCCACCGAACCGACGTTGATGATGGCGCGATTGCTCGCGAGCTCGTCGAGGAGGAACGGCCCCTCTGTGCCTTTCGGCATGAAGTAACTCCCGTCCTCGAAGTACACCGCCGGCACGTGGCTGTGCCCGATGAAACAGAGGGGTCGCTCGAGGTGGGCGAACAGCGCGCGCATCTTCTGGGTATCGCGTACGTCGCGCGGCAGCACGTATTCGCGGACGGGCTCACGTGGCGAGCCGTGTGCGAACATCGCGAGGTCGTCGCAGTCCGACGCCTTCAGACCGCCAAGGAAGTCCCAGTAAGCCTCGCTGCGCTCGGGATCGCGGTTGATCTCGTCGCGTGTCCACTCGATCGCGGCGCGCGCTTTCGGGTTGAAGTCGTCGGCGCTGTAGAGCAGCGCCTCTTCGTGGTTGCCTTTGAGGCAAAGGCCGCCCTCCAAGCGATCGGGTGTCGGCTTCGGCACTGGGAAGGCGACCGTCGTGTCCTCGCCGTTCCGGCCCTCGACCCCGTCGACGTCGATGGCGACGCCAGTCTGGTCGATGGCGAGGCCACTCTGATCGATCGCGGCGCCACTCCGGTCGATAACGATTTTCGTCGGCGCATGGCCATCATCCGCGCTCGGCGAGAGAGGGTCCCAGCGCGGCGCGGGCACGCACAAACGCATGACGGCGTCCAAGCAGAACCTCGGCTCCGCCCCGTACCCGACCATGTCGCCGAGGCACACAAAGCGCTTGACGCCGCGCACGCGAGCGTCCGCGAGGGCGACCTCGAGCGCCGGACGGTTCCCGTGCAGATCGCTCAGGATGGCGGTGAGGTGATAGGGCAAGTGGATCGGCCGTGCGCCGACGAGCGCGGGGTGTGTCGACGCGGAGGCGGCGCGGTCGGCGCCACCCGCGTTCAGGGCGCACCATGATCGGGGCTTGGCCCCCCCGTATCAAGCTTGTCGGGCCCGAGCAGGTCCGGGTCCGGTGTCAGGTAGAGGGCGAGGAAGTAGAGCGCCGCGCTGCCCAGCAGGCCCAGGGGCAGCAACTCGGCCCCTGAGCCGATGCGGGCGGCCAGCCAGGTGGGCAGCAGAATTCCGACCAGGGCCGCGCCGACGAGGAGGGGCCCGAAGCCGAGCGCCTCGAGCCGGTGCGCCAGGTGGCGGCGATCCCCCTGCCACGGGCGTCGACCGAGTCGCTCCCGGACGATGGCGAGTCGTCCCAAGTCCAGCAGCGGCACGAGCAGGAAGGCCTCTGCCCCTGGTGTCGCCGCGACGAGGACCCCGAGGACGTGGCTCCCGCTGTCACCCAACATCGCGCGTGGCGGGCGTCCCGCGCCCGGCTCGGAGTCGCGCGGGCCTCGCAGGGCCAGCCTCAGCCAGGCGGCCCAGGTCCGCGGGGTGAGGTCCAGCGGCCGGCGCAGGAAGTTGAACGGCAAGTACCCCGCGAGGCCACCGCGAGCGCCCCCGACCGGCCAGAGGGCCGCGAGCCCGAGGATCCCGGCGGCGCCATCCGAGTTGTCGAACGTGTTGACCGCGTTCATGGCCACGACGGCCACGATCGCGAGCGCGCAGCGGTCGAGGACGGCGCCGAAACCCTCACCCGCGACCCCGGCGCTCGCCGGGAAGAGCGCCAAACAAAGGGCCACGGCGAGCTGTCCGCGGAATTTGCTGCGCGGCGTGAGCCCACCCGGCAGCAGATCGTCGACGAGGCCCAGGAGGAACGCGCCGAGCAAGGCCAACCAGGGCAGGCCGCCCCCACCCGAGAGGTCCCAGGCGACGAGCGCGCACAGGAGCGCTGCGCCGCCGACGAGCGGCACCGGCGCCGTGCGCGGTTTGCGCTCCTCCGCGCCTCGGCGCTGGTCGATCCAGCCGCGCTGGAGGGCGAGGGCCGCGAGCCCATGGGTCGCCGCCGCGGCGACCGCGGCCGCCACCCACGCCGAGCCGCCGTCAGGCATGGATCCCCTCCCAGGTCCAGGGCTCGCCGCCGTGGGGCCAGCCGTAGGCGCCGCGCTCGTGGATGAGCTCGAGTGGGAGATCGGGGATCCAGTCCGAACAGTCCTCGCCGCGGGCGAGTCGCGCGCGGAGCTCGGTCGAGCTCACCTCGATCGGTGGCAAACGCAGGAGCCCGCGCTCGATCTTCGCGACCAGCTCGGGCGCGAGGCGTCCGGCGAGGCCCGTGAGCAGCTCGTCGAGGTCGCCGCCGCGCCACGCGACGATCGGCTGGACCCGCTCGAGGAGGCCCTCGACCTGGTACCAGTCGGGCAGGCCGGGGAGGTTGTCACTCCCGATGAGCAGGTGCAGATCCAGCTCATCCGGCGCCACGCCGAAGAGCCGCGGCGCGGCCGTGACCGTGTCGTAGGTGTACGAAGGCCCCGCGCGCGCGAGCTCCTCCTCGCTGACCTGCCAGGTGGAGCGGTCGGCGGTCGCGAGCAGCAGCATCGCGTAGCGCAGGGGCCCACTCGCGAGCTGTTGGTCGAGTTTGTGCGGGGGCTTGGCGGCGGGCATCCAGAGGACGCGATCGAGCTGGAAAACCCGTTCCGCGCGCCGCGCGGTCTCGAGGTGCCCGATGTGCACGGGGTCGAAAGACCCCCCGTAGAGGGCAGCGCGCAGGCGGGTGGTCAAGGTCGGTGTGGTGCGAAGGGGCGTCGCGCCTGGGGCGTCGCGCGGGGGTCTAGGCCGTGCAGATTCGATGCGGCACGAAAGATCGGCCGCGCTGGATCCGTGACCGCGGCCTCGGGGCAAGGTAGTCCTGTAGGACGCCGCCGTCGGTCCAGAGGGGCAGGTTAGACCACGCCGCACCCCGAGGGAATCCCGGTCGTCGGCCTGGACATGGGCCGATCGGCCCCCGACACTCTTACCTCCCCCCGGAACGTGTCTCCCCCCGGAGACGCGGAGGTGCCGAGGCCCCCGGGCCCCGCCGCGCCTTCCACTGGATTCGCCCCCCCAGGAACGGGGATCCCCCGAATGGGATCCCGCACGCATTCAGGATCATGCTCAGGACCAGCCCCAACTTGTCGGCCACCTCCTCGGCCACCCCCTCGGCTGCGCCGCGGCGCTCCCCTGTCACGGTCCGCTCGCTCCTCGCCAGCGTGGCGTTGCTCGCGGCCGGAACGAGCTGCCAGTCGGCGGCCCAGGACATCGACGACCACTGGAACTTCCGTTCGGTGCCCCCGCGTGTCGCGCGCCACTTGCTCGGTTACGACGCGGCCCGCGACGGCTCGTACCGCGACTTCCAGTGGCAGCGCAAGCAGGACATCAACCTGACCTTGCGCCGCTACTTCTTGAACGACAACCCGGAGAACCCGTTCCAGGAGTTCGACCCGAGCCTCTACGAGGGTCGTCCGGTGCACTCGATCCTGCCGAACCCGTTGCGCTACATCCACCTCGAGGGTGTGCTGCTCGGCTGGGCCATCACGGGCGCAGGCGGCGTGTTCTTCCCGATCCCGCTCGACTCGCTGATCGGCAGCTTCGAAGAGGGCGGCGGCGAGGAGTTCTCGCGCGGCATCTCGGCCTCGCTGTCGGGCAAGGGTGTGCTGACGGCGTCGGACACCCCCGCGATGTACGCGGCGGGCCTCGAGAACGAGGACGTCAACTCGCTCACGCGCATGTGAGCGTCGCCGCGTGACGCGGAGCACTCGCCCCGTGTTACGCCGCGTGACGCGGAGCACTCGCCCCGTGTTACATCGCGTGGCGCGGAGCACTCGCCCCGTGTTACGCCGCGTGACGCGGTGCACTCGCCCCGTGTTGCATCGCGTGGCGCGGAGCACTCGCCCCGTGTTACGCCGCGTGACGCGGAGCACTCGCCCCGTGTCACATCGCGTGGCGCGGCGAATTCGCCCCGTGTCACATCGGTTGTCGAATCGTCGTACGGTACCAGGTACGCGGCGCCGATTGACGCGGGGTCTCGGGCGCGCGCTCCGCGCGCGACGCGCGCGGAGCGCGCGCCCGAGACCCCGCGTCAATCGGCGCCGCG
>Ga0163144_10001087_pt1 | contig 64292 bp, 68 predicted proteins | sample OliLak19BULKMAT1_FD_123175 | JGI IMG/M metagenome (GOLD analysis project Ga0163144, IMG submission 123175) | Freshwater microbial mat bacterial communities from Lake Vanda, McMurdo Dry Valleys, Antarctica - Oligotrophic Lake LV.19.BULKMAT1 | ecosystem: Environmental > Aquatic > Freshwater >...
GACGCCAAGCATAGATCAGGCCCACGCTCAGCCCCTGCGAGCGAGCCACAGCCGCAACGCTCGATCCCGCCGCAAACGACGCCGACACCAGCCGCGCCTTCGTCGTCCAATCCCACCGTCGCCCCGTCGCCATCGCGCCCTCCGTCGATCGCCCAACTCCTACGGCGATCTCAGCACCGCGAATACAAGGGTGCGTCGATGACGCTCACGTTACGCCTCCGATGCGGCGTCGCCATCCCTGTTCCACGCCACGGCCGATGGCGTGCGCGATGCGAGGGGAAGCCGTGTGGCAGGTGGCGACGCAGCGGCGCTGCTCGTCCTGTCCGAGCCGCTCGACGGCGTCAGCGAACATTGGGTCGCAGTGCCGGATGCGCATGTCCTCGTCGCCGAGAACGGCCATGTCGCGGTGACGCCGTTCACGCCGTTCCGGTCACCTTTGCCCTCGTTGATGAACGATTCTCCACTGCGCGTGCACGCTCTATGATCGCGATCCATGATTCGATGCTGGTCAGCACTCGCCATTCTCGGTCTGGCCCTCGGCGCGCTCGCCGGCTGCACCTCGACGCCCGAACCCTCCCCGGTTGCGTTAGGGCCGAGTTGCGGCCCGGTCCTCGCCGCGCGCGGCGCCGTTTTCGAATCCCTGCCGGATCGCTTGGACAGCGGCGGCTGCCAGCGTCTCGATGCGGTTCGCATGAGCCGTAGCAGCGTCATGCTCGATCAACCCGTCGAGCTCGGCTGCCCGATGGCGCTACGTCTGACCCAGTTGGAGGAAGAGATCCTGCAGCCCGCCGCGCGGCGTCATCTCGGTCAAGCGCTCACGCGTCTGCGTCATTTCGGCGGATATTCTTGTCGCGCACGCACGGGTGATGGGCGCTACATCTCCGAACACGCGCTGGCCAACGCCATCGACGTCGCCGGTTTCGATATGGCCGATGGCACACAGATCAACGTCGAGCGCTACTGGAACGATCCCGGCCCGCGCGGTGCGTTCCTGCGCGAAGTCGCGCGCGGCGCTTGCCGGATTTTCAACGTCGTACTGACGCCGAAATCGGACGCGGCGCACCGCAACCACTTCCATCTCGATCTCGGTCGCTACAAGCGTTGCGACGCCTGAGACTGCTCCCAGGTCAGCGCCGCGCGCGGCCTTCGTCCACGCGGCGCTCGATCGCGTCCCAGATCCCCTCTGCGAGATTGACGCCGTCATAGCGGCCGATCTCTTGGATGCCGGTCGGCGAGGTGACGTTGATCTCCGTGAGGTAGTCGCCGATTACGTCGATGCCCACGAAGATCAGGCCGCGCGCGCGCAGCTCCGGCGCCAGGCGCTCGCAGATTTCACGCTCGCGCCGAGTCAGCGCCGTCTTGATCGCCTTGCCGCCGACATGAAGATTGGCGCGCGCTTCGCCGGCGGCCGGCACACGCAGCAGGCCGCCGCCGATCTCGCCGTCGATCAGGATGATGCGCTTGTCGCCGGCGCGGACTTCCGGAAGGTAGCGCTGCACGATGATCGGCTCGCGCGAGCGCTGGGTGAACATTTCGATCAGCGCGTTGAGGTTCTCGTCATCAGGCCCAATATGGAACACGCCAGATCCGCCATTGCCGAACAGCGGCTTGACGATGATGTCGCGATGCTCGGCGCGGAACGCGGCGATCTCCACCGGATCGGAGGTGATCAGCGACGGCGGCATCAGATCGGGAAAATGCGTGACGAAGAGCTTCTCCGGCGCATTGCGGACATGCGCGGGATCGTTGACCACCAGGGTGCGGGGATGGACATGCTCGAGCATGTGCGTGGCCGTGATGTAGGCCATGTCGAAGGGCGGATCCTGGCGCATCAGGATCACGTCGAGGGTTGCGAGATCGACGACCTCGAGGCTGCCGAGGGTCGCGTGGTTGCCACGCTCGCGTCGGAGTTTCAGCGGCTGCGCCTTGGCGGTGAGCCGGCCACCGTTATACGAGAGGCGCGAAACCAGGTAGTGCCAGAGCGTATGGCCGCGCTTCTGCGCCTCCTCGGCGAGCGCGAAACTCGAATCGGCGTCGATGTTGACGCCTTCAATGGGATCCATCTGGATGGCGACGGCGAGGCGCATGCGCGAAGACCCGGGCAAAAGGAAGCGCAAAAGGAAGCGCAAAAGAACGGAAGACGGCGAGGGCGTAACGATCGCCCGCGCGGGAACCGTCTCAGTTGAGACGCCCCGTCAGCCGCGCGCGATCAGCGGCGATACGTTGCCGTGCGTCGCCGCTGGCAGCAAGCGCGATCGCGGTATCGAGGCAATCGATGGCGGCGCGTAGATTCTCGAGCTCGGCGTTGATCGCTCCGGCCTCGCGCCACAATTCGGTCGCACCGGGCGCGACGATCAGCATCCGTTCGACGACCGCGAGGGCACGATGCTTCTGGCCGTCGCGCTGCAGGCGCAGCTTGATGTTGTTCTGCAGGCGCAGCAGCACCGCGCGATCATCGACCGTCGCGACGTTCCCGACGGTCAGCTTCTCATCGCGGCCGATCAGCATCTGCAGCGCCTGGTGATCCAGGATCGTCCCACCATCGAAGGGATCGAGGATCCAGCTACTGCCCTGCGCATCGAGCCGGATCACGAAATGCCCTGGCGTGTTCAGGCCCCTGCAGCGCCACCCGCAGCCGCGCGCGACATGCATCCACAGGATCGACAGCGCGACGGGCAAACCCTTGCGCCGGTCGATCACATGGGCAATGTCGGCATTGGCGATGTCGTCGTAGGTCTCGCAGTCGCCGCGATAGCCATGCCATTGCGCGAGCACCGAGGCGAGCTCCATTGGCGGCGTCGTCTTCTCACGCGCACGCATGTCGCCAATCAGCTCGGCGAGGTGTTGGCGATAGGGCGCGAGATCCAACCCGCCGCGGTCGAGCGCGGCGCATGCCAGCGCGGCTTCCGCCAGATCCACGACCGGTCCCGCGACCGCGACGGCGGCGCGCAGGATCTCCGCCGGGCTTTCGCTCTGCGTGGACACGCGCATGCGCAGGGATCAGGCGGGTGGCGCGCGGAAGCGACGCGGATCGTCCTTCAGCAGGACGTGGCTGACGACACGCTTCACGCCCGAGACATTGCGCGCCAACTGCAGCACACGGTTGAGCTCGGTCTGATCCTGCGCGACGCCGAGCAGATAGACATTGCCGTTGAACGACTCGACTGAATAATTCACAGAGGTGACGCCCTTCTCGAACAGCATCTTGCCCTCGAGCTCGCGCACGATGCGGCTATCGACCAGGTAGGTTCGAGCGCCGCCGGAATTGCCGACCTCGAGCTCGTTGATGACTTCGCGCACGCCCGAGGCCTTCCAGGCCAGCTGGATCGCCTGCGCGCGCAGATCCGAATTCGCGACCTCGCCGGAGACGAGCGCGCGCCCCTCGTAGACCTGCAGGTTCAGATCGCGCATGTAGACTTGATCGGCCTTCAGCCAAGCGTCGTTGATCTGGGCACGTATCCCGAGATCCGACGCCGCACCCTTGACGCCGCGCTCCTGCAGGACCGTCGATCCGACAGCCGCCACGCCGCCAACCACCGCGGTCTCGACGCACGCCGCCAGCGGCAGAATGGCGAGGATCGACAGGAGTCTCAGGCGTGTTGAACGGTGCGACATGGTTCCCTCGCTGGTTGGACGCAGAAATCTAGCGCCGTGCGCCGTGGCGGAATCATGGCATTGGCGCCGCGCCGCGCGACCGCCGCGGATCATCGCGCAGCAGGACATGATTGACGATGCGGCGCACGCCTGGCACGTCGCGCAGCACCGCGATGACGCGACCGAGCTCGGCACCATCGCGCGCCGTGCCGAGCAGATAGACGGCGCCATTCACCGCTTCAACCGAATAATTGATCGAGTCGATGTCACGCGTGAGCAGGAACCGCAAGCTGATCGCCGAGTCGAGCTGCACATCCTCGGCAAAGCCCGAGAGTTCGCGGCTCGGCGCGACTTCAATCTCGTCGATGAGTTCGCGAATGCCTGCCGCCTGGCGCGCGAGGGCGAGTGCTTCGGCGCGTTGGGTTTCATCCGGCAACGCGCCAGCGACGAGCACGCGCCCTTCCCAGACTTGCAGCCTGAGCGCCATGTACATCCCGTGATCGCGTTGCAGCCAATAATGGTTGATCTCCGCGCGGATGCCGGTGTCCTGGGCCGCACCCTTGATGCCGCGCTCCTGCAGCGCCAGGACGCCGCCGGTCGCCGCGACGCCGACATAGAGACCGACGCAACCCGGCGTCGTCGCAAGCGCGGCGATCGCGAGGAGAGGGCCCGTCAAACGCACGCTCGGACTCGGCAAATGGCGACAGCCTCCGCAGCAGATCCTCGCCTTTCTAACGCGCTAGGACGAGTCCCGCCAAGCGTCGGCGATGTGGCGCGGCAGCGCATGGCGACCGAAGACCATCGCATCGAAACGCAGCGTGAGCGTCCGGAGTTCGGGCCGCGCGGCGAGATAGGCCTGCGCCGCGCGCGTGATCCGGCCGCGCTGCCGGGCGCGAATGGAATGCGCCGCGTCGTCGACGCCAGCGCGCGCCTTGACCTCCACGAAGATCAACAACCCGCCGCGACGCGCAACCAGATCGATTTCGCCAAGCTGGGAGCGGAGGTCGCGTTCCAGGATCCGGAAGCCCTTGGCGCGCAGCAGCCAGACAGCGATCCATTCGGCACGCGCCCCGCGGCGACGCGCCGCCGAGCCGCGCGCCGAGCGGCTCACGCCTTGCCATCCCTGGCGCGCGCCAGGGCACGCGCATAGACGAGCCGTCGGGGTTGACCGGTGGCGCCCGCGACCGCCGCCACGGCATCGCGCAGGCTGAGCGTGGCGAGCGCAGCGCTCAGCTGCGCATCGATATCGGACTCCAGCGAGTCGCCCGGCGCTTCGGGCAGCGGTGGACCGATGATCACCACGATCTCACCCTTCGGCGCTTCACGGGCAGCATGAAGGGCGGCCAGTTCGCCGAGCGTGCCCGACTGGATCTCCTCGAACATCTTGGTGAGCTCGCGCGCAATCGCGGCTGGGCGACCGGCGCCGAGGGTCGCCGCCATGTCGGCGAGGCTGGCTGCCAGCCGCGACGGCGCTTCGAAGACGACCAGGGTCGCCGCGATCGTCGCGAGCGCATGCAACTCGCTGCGCCGCGCGCCGCTCTTCGCCGGCAGGAATCCGACGAAAAGGAACCGATCGCTCGGCAGTCCAGACAGCGCGAGCGCCAAGACAGGCGCCGAGGCGCCGGGAATGCCCGTGACACGCAAGCCGGCCGCGCGCGCCGCGCGTACGAGCTTGAATCCGGGATCCGCGATCAGCGGCGTGCCGGCATCCGAGACCAGGGCGATCGCCTCGCCACCCGCGATCAGCTGGAGCAGCCGGTTGCGGGCCGCCTCACCGGCATGATCGTCGTAGCGCTCGACGCGCTGGCGGCCGATGGCGAGCGCAGACAGCAGCCGACGGGCAACCCGGGTGTCCTCGGCCGCGATGCGGTCGACCGACCTCAAAGTTGCAATTGCACGCCGTGAGATGTCACCAAGATTGCCGATGGGTGTCGCGACGAGATAAAGGCCGGCCGGCAATTTACTCGCGCCCGGCACGCCGATAGTCTCGCCACCTTCTTCAACGTTTTCCTCGAGCGGCGATTGGTTGTTGGGCGTCATGTCGATTTTCGATTCTCTCTCGAGTACGCACGCGCGTCGCGCGATCGCGGTGGTTGCCGGCATCGTGCTTGGAGGCCTGTCGCTCACGGCTTGCGAAACGACGGTACCGGCCGGGCGCGCGCCGGTTCAAGCGCCCTCGACTTCTTCAGCCTCGTCACAAGTCGTACCACCGCCGCCGCCTGTGGCGACACAGCTGCCGGATGCCGCACCGACGCTGCCGGGCGGCACGGCGAAGATCGCCGCGCTCGTCCCCCTCTCCGGGCCCAATGCCGCGCTGGGTCAATCGATCATCGATGCGATGCAGCTGGCGCTCAATGACTCGAAAGGCACGCCGGTGATCGAGTTGCTGCCCCGGGACACGGGCGGCACGGCCGAAGGCGCGCGACGCGCGGCCGAGAGCGCTGTGAAAGCCGGCGCCACACTGATCGTGGGTCCGTTGCTCGGCGCCGAAGTCCCAGCGGTCGCTGAGATCAGCCGGCCCGCCGGCGTACCCGTGCTCAGCTTCACCAACAACGCCGCGACCGCGGCGCCGAATGTCTATGTGCTCGGCATGCTGCCGCAGACTCAGGTCGAGCGCTTGATCGGCTTCGCGCACAGCCAGAGCGCTCGGCGCTATGTGCTCGTCACGCCCGATGATCTCTACGGCAAGATCATCGAGGACTCATTTCGTCCGGTCGTCACGGCGATGGGCGGCCAGATCGTCGCCGTGGAGCGCTATGCCCCGAATATGAACGGCGCCTCCGGCGCCGTGAAACGCGCAGCCGGTGTCGGTGGCGGCATGGATGCTCTGCTGCTCGCCGGGAACGGCGACACGTTGCTGCTCGCATCGACCTTCGTTCCCTATTACGACATCGACAGCAAGCAGACGAAGGTGCTGATCGCGACCGTGGGATGGGATGATCCGCGCCTTCAGCAGGAGGCCGCTCTCTACGGGGCCTACATGGCGGCGCCGCTGACGCCCAAGCGCGAGGATTTCGCCCGGCGCTTCAAGCAAGCCTATAACCACGACGCGCCTCTGCTCGCGAGCCTCGGCTACGACGCCGCAGCTCTTGCAGCGGCCGCCATCAGAGAGGCGGGCGCGTCGGGCATGACGGTTGCGCTCACCAATCCGTCGGGCTTCGAGGGCTACGATGGCGTCTTCCGTCTGAAGCCGGATGGTGTGAATCAGCGTTTGCTGCCGATCGTCCAATTCCAGCGTGGCGGCGCGAAGATCGTCGAGACGCCACCCAACCGCTTCACAGACCTGACTCAATAGAACATTTCCATCCATCGGCATTGAACCGGAATGGTCTCTCGGTGAGAATGCGCCATTGCCTGCTGACTGCGTAGCCATGCCGCGTCGGAACGCTGGGCACTTCCACGAAAAAATCTCAACTCAGCGAAAACAACGGGGGCATTAAATGCTTCAAGAATTCAAGACCTTCATCTCGCGCGGAAACGTTCTCGACCTCGCGGTCGGGTTCATCATGGGCGCCGCCTTCACCGCAGTCGTCGACTCGCTGGTGAAGGATATTCTGATGGCCCTGATTGGCCCTCTGTTGGGCGGCATCGACTTTTCCAACTGGTTCATCCAGCTCACGGACCGCGCCAAGCCGGTCATGACATTGAAGGCCGCGGCAGATGCCGGAGTCGGCACGCTGAATATCGGCGTCTTCATCAACAACGTGATCAAGTTTGTGATCGTGGCCTGGGCGGTGTTCATGCTGGTCAAGGCGGCCAACAGGTTCATGCCGAAGCCGGCGCCGGCGCCGACGGGTCCGCCCGCGGAAATCGTGCTGCTCGGTGAGATCCGCGATCTCCTGAAGAAGTAACGCGCACGAAGGAACGGGCCGATCGCGCCGACGCGGTCGGCCGTTTCCATTTGTGCGAACGCTCAACGCCCGAAACGACCTGCCGCGGAGATTCCAGATGATCGATCGTCGCACTTTGCTCTTCGCTGCGACTGCGCTCGCGTCACAACCAGTCCTCGGGCAGACCTTGCCGCCAAGCCTTCCCGGCGGGATCGGCGCCCCAGGGGCCAGCGGCAGCACGCCAGGCGTGAATCGAGGGGCCGGCCTCGGCAATGACGAGATCGGTCGCGGTCTCAAGGAAGCACTGCGCGTCGGTTCCGACCGTGTGGTCAGCTCGCTTGGTCGCCAAGATGGCTTCTGGGGCAGGCTTGACGCGCAGATCCCGCTGCCGGGCTGGCTCGAGAGCACGCAGCGCGGGCTCAAGGCGATCGGACAGAGCCATCTCGTCGACGATCTTCATCTGCGCATGAACCGCGCGGCCGAGGCGGCCGTGCCGAAGGCCAAGCAACTCTTCTCCAATGCGATCACGGCGATGACGCTCGACGATGCACGGCGCATCCTCAACGGACCGAGCAATGCGGCAACCGAGTATTTCCGCTCCAAGACATCGTCGCCGCTGGCGCGCGACATGACGCCGATCGTCGATCGCAGCCTCGCCGAGGCCGGCGCGGTGCAAGCCCTCGAACGTATGACGGCAAGCGCCGCAGGAGGCGTTGGAAACGCCGCCAATCCACGCCAACGGCTGACGCGTCACGTCGTCGAGAAGGGCATCGACGTCGTGTTCAGATATCTCGGGCGCGAGGAAGCCGCGATCCGCCAGAACCCGACGGCGCGCACGACGGATCTGCTCAAACGCGTGTTCAGCTGATCGCGCGGCCGGCTGTCAACGCGCGATCTCGGCGATCAGCGCGTTGAGCACCCGCCTGCCGGCTCGCGTTGCGACGAGGCCGCCTGCGGGCGACAGGACCGCAAAGCCGCCGCTCAGCACGCGCTCGAGGCCGCGCGGGTCGAGCGCATCGTCGAGCTCGATGCCCGTCACACGTCGAAATCGCGCCGGATCGATCCCTTCGCTGAGCCTCATTCCCATCAGGAGCGCTTCGCGCGCCGCATCTGCCGGGGCCACGAGGGAATCTTCGTCCGTCCCGTGGCCGAGACGCTCGACCCGGTCCATCCATGCTTCCGGGGACCGCGCCGCGCGCAGCGCATGCTTGCTGCCATCGATCGTGACGCGCCCATGCGCGCCCGGGCCGAGCCCGAGATAATCCTCGTAGCGCCAATAGATGAGATTGTGGCGCGATTGCGCGCCGCCTCGCGCATGGTTGGACACCTCGTAGGCGGCGAGCCCCGCGCGTCCGAGGGCGTCTTGCGTGAAATCGAACATCTCCGTCGCCACGTCGTCGTCGAGCGGCACGATGTCGCCGCGCAGGCGCAGCTGCTCGAACCGCGTGCCCGGCTCAAAAGTCAGCTGATAGACGGATAGGTGCTCGCCGACGAGCCCGAGGGCCATATTCAGCTCTTCACGCCACGCCGCCATCGTCTGGCCCGGCCGCGCATAGATGAGATCGAAACTGGTGCGATCGAACGCCGCGGTAGCGGCGGCAATCGCCTTTCGCCCTTCGCTCGCGTCATGCGCGCGGCCGAGAAAACGCAGCGCCGCATCGTCGAGCGACTGAATCCCGATCGAAACACGGTTCACGCCCGCGGCACGGAGCTCACGAAACCGCGCGACCTCGGCGGAGTTGGGATTGGCTTCGAGCGTGACCTCCGGATCTTCGGCAAGCGACCAGCGTGCAGCGATCCGCTCGAGTATCTTCGCCACGCTGCGCGGCGCCATCAAAGAAGGCGTACCGCCGCCGAAGAAGATCGTCGTCACCACACGGTCGCGCGTCAGCGCGGCGTAGTGATCGAACTCGCGCAACAAGGCGCCGAGCCAACGTTCCTCGTCGAACACCGTACGGACATGGCTGTTGAAGTCGCAATACGGGCATTTCGATAGGCAGAACGGCCAGTGGACATAGACGCCGAAGCCGGGGATTGCAGGCGCGCTCATGGCGTTCATCAGCGCAGACAAGACGCGATGAGCTTCTCGAATGCGACCGCGCGATGGCTGATGCGATGCTTGTGATCGGGATCGAGTTCGCCATAACTCAGCGACAGCCCGTCATGAATGAAGATCGGGTCATAGCCGAAGCCGCGCGTGCCACGGGGCGGCCAAACCAACTGGCCATGCGCCTCGCCGCGGAAACTCTCGACATGGCCATCGGGCCACGCCAGCGCGAGAACCGCCACGAAATGGGCGCGGCGATCCGACGCGCCGGCGATTTCAGCTTCGACTCGGCGCATCGCGCGCGCGAAGTCCTTCTCTGGGCCAGCCCAACGCGCCGAAAAGATCCCCGGCGCGCCACCGAGCACCGGCACGACCAGGCCCGAATCATCGGCGAGCGCAGGCAATGCGCTCGTCCGCGCCGCAGCCAGCGCCTTCAGCTCGGCATTCGCCTCGAAGGTCGTGCCCGTCTCGTCGGGCTCCGGGAGCCCGAGCGTGGCCGCATCGACCACCTCGACCCGAAACGGCGCCAGCAACCCACCGATCTCCCGGACCTTGCCCGCATTGTGACTGGCGATCACGAGGCGTGACGCGTCAAGACGCCTTCCTAATGGCAGACTAATCAAGATTTCCTCGCCTGTGTTCGATATATGTCGGAAAGGATTCTCAGGACAAGCAAGCAAGCTACGTCCGCTCAACAAGCCCCATCCGTAGCGAGGCTCGTGCTTTCAAGCTAGGCTTCCTTCCCATCTCCCGTCTCAGCAGAGATCATGTAAATCGAGATATCGATGCTTTTCAATCTGACAAACCGGCTCCAGCGCGCGATCCACTCGACTCGGTGTAACGGCATCTGGTCGACACGGTCCGTGCCGGTGCGCGAAGGCGATTTTCCGCTGATTTTTCTGAGCCAGATCACGCGTCGCGACCTACTTATGTACCTAGTGGCGATCAAATCGATCCTGCACCGTGTAGGGTATGGCAGGGTCATTCAGATCGACGACAACTCACTCACAGAGAATGATCGGGTCGTGTTGCAGCGGCATTTGCCGGGCAGTACTTGCATCCCGATCACTTCAGTGGACACAGGAGCGTGTCCCCGGGGCGGCACATGGGAGCGCCTGTGCCATATCGTGAATCTCCTGGATCACAGCTACGTTATTCAGGTCGACGCGGACACATTGGTTTGTGGCGATATCCCCGAAGTCCTTCAATGCGTCCAGAGCAATCGATCCTTCACTCTGGGGACACGGCAGGGTCAAGCCTTAGTGTCAGCGCGCAAGGCGGCCAGCTTCGCTCACGAACATGGTGGAAACCATACGCAGCTCGTTGCGGAGCGTGCCTTGGGAGAGCTGCCGAATGCGGACGAACTTAGCTACGTCCGAGGCTCATCTGGCTTCGCAGGCTTTGCCCGCGGCGCGTTCTCACGTTCGCAGTTACAAGAGTTCTCGACGCATATGTCACGGATGACCGGCTCGCGTTGGCACGAGTGGGGCACAGAACAGGTCTCCTCGAATTTTGTCGTTGCAAACAGTCCGCTGGCGACCGTGCTGCCCTATCCGAAATATGCCTGCTTCGATCTCAACATGGATCCGAACCAGGCTGCGTTCCTGCACTTCATCGGCACGAACCGTTTCGACCACGGCACCTACGCAGCGCGCTCGCGCGACGTGATCGCGCAGCTCCGCCCTGGCTGAGCTTCGGGCGCAGCTGAGGCGGCCACGGCATCATTCTCCAGCTTGCATCAATTTGCTGACGTCTGCGCCAAAGGTCTGGGTGTCGCAGTCGACCTGGAGCGCATATTCTTTCTCCACGTGGTCCAGGATCACCATGGGTTCTTCAGTTACGGCCGAAGTCCCTCAGTCGCAGCTCGAGTTTCTTGCTGGTTTCGAAATCCATAGATCATCCCGGCACCCGGTACGATGAAGGACTCGTCGATCGTGTAGCCAAGACTCGAGAGGCGCGCGCAGCACCGCTCGCGCGCATCTTGAACGTCTTTCACGCGATGCCATTCCATCAAGACTGCCCGTGCATCGATTTCGGCGAAACGAGGGTCGTCGAGGATGCCGTGTTCCGAACCCTCGATGTCGATCTTCAGGACGTCGATCCGCCGTCCGAGCAACAATGGAAAGATATCAATCACATCGACATCGATGCCGGTCTCTGCACCCAATTTGGCGCCGGATCCTTGATCGGTCAGCTTCGCGCGAGCCTGGCGCGGCCCCGCGGCTGCTTGGACCAACTCGACGCGGTCCATCCAGCCGTTTAGCGCGACGTTCTGGCGTAGCGCATCTGCGTGTCGAGGATGCGGCTCCACCGCGATCACCCGGCAATTCGGGAACCACGACAAGAACCGGATGACCGTGAACCCGGAGTTTCCTCCGAGATCAATGACGTGCTTGACCGAGGCCCGATCCAGCCTGAGCGCCGGCCGATACATGTCGTGGACGAAGATCTCGTAGGCCACGCCGTAGTCGTTTGAGAGTTTCGAATGCGATCGGAGGCGGAGCTGCAGGGATTCCCTGAGAGTGAGTTCGATCGGGCGCCCGCGACCGGTGATCACCCAAAATAGGTAGCGCACGCGACTGGTGAGGGTGAGCAACTGCCGGAAAGAATCAACCGTCGGTGGCCATGTTATCGTTGGCATCGCTTACTCGAAGGCTAGAGGGAGAGCTGGGACCGGCGGATCCCAGCAATATCGGACCGGCATCATCTATAGGCGTGAGATCTTAAGTTGCTCCTCACGTTGAGACACGTGTTCCGCACCCGGAGAATTGCTCAGCCGTCACCCGGCCACCGCAGCCTGCTGCAGCGCCGCCAGCTCCGCGATGCCGCGGCGGGCGAGCGCCATCAAATCGAGGAACGCGGACTCCGAGAAGGGCTCGCCCTCCGCGGTGCCCTGAACCTCGATGATCCGCCCGTCGGTCGTCAGGACGAAATTCGCGTCGGCTTGGGCCTTGGAATCCTCCGCATAGTCGAGATCCAGCACTGGTACGCCAGCGACCAAGCCACAAGAGACGGCCGCGACTTGGCCGGTCAGCGGCGAACGCGTCAATTGACCGTTGCGCTGGAGCCGGCCGAGCGCCCCATGCAGCGCCACCCAACCGCCGGTGATCGCGGCAGTGCGCGTCCCACCATCGGCCTGGATCACATCGCAATCGAGTTTGATCTGACGCTCGCCGAGGATCTTGAGATCGACACAGGCGCGCAAGGAGCGGCCAATCAGGCGCTGGATCTCCAGCGTCCGACCCGATTGCTTGCCGCGCGCGGCTTCGCGATCGGTGCGGGTATGCGTCGATCGCGGCAGCATGCCGTATTCGGCGGTGATCCAGCCCTGCCCGGTGTTGCGCAGGAACGGCGGCACCTTCTCGTCGATGCTCGCGGCACACAGCACATGCGTATCCCCGAAGCGGACCATGCATGAGCCTTCGGCATGCTTGGCGAATCCCGGCTCGAGCCGAACCGCTCGCAATTGATCGTTAGCTCGGCCCGAAGGACGCATGAAAGACCGCCGCTGAGATTGTGGATCTGAAATGAATGAGAATGTGGGACGATTAGTCGCCTCCCCTGGCAAAGTCTATAGCTGTGTCCGCAGCCTGTACGAGCCCGTCGCGTTGACGCCCCTGGTTGTCATTCATAGATTGAGAGCCATGAACATGGTCAAGCTCGGCGGACTTGCGACACCGGCCCAGACCTCTGCGACGATTGCCGCCCTCAACGAGCGCAGCCGCGAAGTCTTCCGCGAGATCGTAGAAGCCTTTGTCGAAACGGGTGAGCCAGTCGGCTCGCGCACGCTTGCACGTCGGCTCGGAGTCTCCCTGTCGCCCGCGACCATTCGCAATGTCATGGCCGATCTGCAGGATCTCGGGCTGCTGTACGCGCCGCATACCTCAGCCGGACGGTTGCCGACGGCAATCGGGCTGAAGCTGTTCGTCGACGGTTTGCTGGAGCTCGGCGCTCTGAGCGAGGACGAGCGAGCGACGATCGATGCGCAATGTGCGGCCGCCGGCCAGTCGTTGCCGCAAGCGCTCCAGGATGCGTCGATGGCGATTGCCGGATTGTCGCGCTGCGCCAGCCTGGTGCTGGCGCCCAAGAGCGACCAATCCCTCAAACATGTCGAGTTCGTCAATCTGGGCAACTGCCGCGCTTTGGTGGTGTTGGTCACCACCAATGGTCTGGTCGAAAATCGTGTCATCGAGGTGCCCCCCGGGCTGACTCCCTCCCAACTTGCGCAAGCGAGCAATTTCCTCAGTACACGGCTATCCGGGCGGACACTGGGTGAGGCGCGCAGCGACGTCCTGGCCGAACTCTCCGCTCAGCGCGCAGCGCTCGACGAGCTCACCTGCAAAGTGGTCGAGGCAGGACTGGCGACTCGATCGGCCGACCTTCGCTCCGACGCGTTGATCGTCCGCGGCCAGGCCAGCCTACTTCAGGATGTGACGGCTCTCGAAGATCTCGAACGCATCCGCTTGCTGTTCGAGACGCTCGAGACGCGCGAGACGATGGTCAAGCTGCTCGAAGCCGCGCAAGGAGCCGATGGCGTCCAGATATTCATCGGCGCCGACAATGCGCTGTTCGATCTTGCTGGCTGTTCGATGGTGATCGCGCCGTATAAGAACACCCGCTCGGAAATCGTCGGCGCGATCGGCGTAATCGGGCCACAGCGCCTGAACTACGCGCGCGTGATTCCGATGGTCGACTACACGGCCCGGATGATCGGTCGCCTCATTGGTTGAATTGGTTGCAGGAGTAGAGTGTCATGATGCCCCAGGAGACTTCAAACTCGGACGTGCCGAATTCGGCCGACGAGTCGCTTGCAACGGACAATCCGTCGCAAGACCCGTTGAGCCTCATGATGGCGCGGGTGGCCGAAGCGGAGACGCGCCTCGCTGAGGCAGAGGCCGAGCAGGCCAAGCTCAAGGATCAGGCATTGCGCGCACTGGCGGAAGCCGAGAATACCCGCAGGCGCGCTCAACGCGAGATTGAAGAGCGCGGGCGTTTCGCGCTGTCGTCATTTGCACGCGAGCTGACCAGCGTCGTCGATAATCTGCGTCGCGCCCTTGAAACCGTGCCGCCTGACGCACGTTCCGCCGATGCAAAACTGAACCAGTTCGCCGAGGGCGTCGAACTGACCGAACGGGAATTCATGGCGATCCTGGAACGCAACGGCATCAAACGCGTGGCGCCGAACGGCCTACCCTTCGATCACAATCTGCATCAAGCGATAGCGCAGGCCGAAAGCCGTGAAGTTGCGCCCGGTACGGTCATGCAGGTCGTTCAGGCCGGCTACACGCTTCAAGGCCGGATCTTGCGACCGGCCCTCGTGGTGGTCGCCAAGGCGCCGGCGGGTGAAACGCCCCCGGGCGCTACGATCGATCAGACCGCCTGACGCCGCAGAGCGGCATCATGGTGACGGTCGATGCGTCATTTTGTCGTTTGGATCAGCCGGCGCGGCGCCGACCCGTGGTCTCATAGGCCCGGCTGGCCTTCTCCGGTGACGTCGGATCGTCAGTGGGCGCGCGCGATGGGCCGAAGATGCGCATGAGTTCTCGCTGGGTGCTTTCGTCGACGAGATCGACGAAGATCATCGTCGAACCGTCGAAATAGCCGACCCGATTGGAGAAATTCGGCTTCGACGCAGCAGCTTCCCGCAGGGAACGCTGCTCCGGCTCCTTCACCGCGACATCCTGTGCACTGATCGCAAGGCGCTCGCGCTCCTCGTCGACGCGACGTCGCGCCGCGTCAGGAACGCCTGATCCGCCTTCTGATCCTGGCCGGATCTCAGGAACCGGTGGGCGATCACGCGTGGGTGGCTTGGCGCCGGGAGGCGCGTTGCTCACCGCTGAATGCGGCATGATGTCAAAAATACGGGGTGAATTCATTTCAATCTCTATTAGTCCAAGTGGACAGATCCTCTTTCTAGACTTGGAACGAGTATGTACATTCCCAAGTATAGATCAAGAGTTCTCCTGAAAAATCATTTGACTCAACTTGCATGCATCTCCACGACACGGGGTCACGAAGAGTGAGCCTCCCTCGATCGCCCGCGGCCTCGGGGTGAGGGCGAGATCGCGCATTGCGGTGGCTCGCCGACTGGCTTAACGCTTGATTAACCGCGCAGCGTTATCCCGCGGTTGCAGGCCAAGATACCGGCTCCTATATACGCCACTCGAATGCCCCCAGTTCTGCTGGGGGTCCACGCCGGGGTGCTTGCCCCGAGGCCTCGGCATCCGACCCGCCGCTTATTGAAGGACGAGCGTCACATGAGCAAAGTCATCGGCATCGATCTCGGTACCACCAACTCCTGCGTCGCCGTCATGGAGGGCTCGCAGCCGAAGGTGATCCCGAATGCAGAAGGCGCCAATACTACCCCGTCGATCGTCGCGTTCGCCGACAATGGCGAGCGTCTGGTCGGCCAGGCCGCCAAGCGTCAGGCGGTTACCAACCCGGAAAATACGTTGTTTGCCATCAAGCGTTTGATCGGCCGGCGTTTCGACGACCCGATGGTGTCGAAGGAAATGGGGCTGGTGCCCTACAAGATCACGAAGGCAGACAATGGCGACGCGTGGGTCGACTCCCGCGGCCAACGTTTTTCCCCATCCCAGATCTCGGCCTTCACCCTGCAAAAGATGAAGGAAACCGCCGAAGCCTATCTCGGCGAGACCGTCAGCCAAGCCGTCATCACGGTGCCGGCCTATTTCAACGATGCGCAGCGGCAAGCGACCAAGGACGCTGGCAAGATCGCCGGGCTTGAAGTCCTGCGCATCATCAACGAGCCGACCGCTGCGGCCCTTGCTTACGGCCTGGAGAAAAAGAAGACCGGCACGATCGCGGTCTACGACCTGGGCGGCGGCACGTTCGATGTCTCGGTTCTCGAGATCGGCGACGGCGTATTCGAGGTCAAGTCGACCAACGGCGATACCTTCCTTGGCGGCGAGGATTTCGACCGGGAGATCATCGACTATCTCGCCGGCGAGTTCAAAAAGGAGCAGGGCATCGACCTGCGCACCGATCGACTTGCTCTGCAGCGCCTCAAGGAAGCAGCAGAAAAAGCAAAGATCGAGTTGAGTTCGTCCGTCCAGACCGAAGTGAACCTGCCGTTCATCACCGCAGATGCCTCCGGTCCCAAACACCTCAACATCAAGCTCACGCGTTCGAAGCTCGAGACTCTGGTCGACCAACTGATCCAGCGGACTGTCGAGCCATGCCGCAATGCGCTCAAGGATGCCGGACTGAAGGCGTCCGAGATCGACGAGGTGGTGCTCGTCGGCGGCATGACACGCATGCCCAAGGTCATCGAGACGGTGAAGCAGTTCTTCGGCCGCGAGCCGCATCGCGGCGTGAATCCCGATGAAGTGGTCGCGATCGGCGCGGCGATCCAGGCCGGCGTTCTCAAGGGTGAAGTCAAGGACGTCCTGCTCCTCGATGTCACACCGCTGTCGCTCGGCATCGAGACCCTGGGCGGCGTGTTCACGCGGCTCATCGATCGGAACACCACGATCCCGACACGCAAGTCGCAGGTCTTCTCGACAGCCGAAGATGGCCAGACGGCGGTCACCATCCGCGTCTTCCAAGGCGAGCGAGAGATGGCGGGGGACAACAAGATCCTTGGTCAGTTCGATCTCGTCGGCATTCCGCCCGCACCCCGCGGCATCCCGCAGATCGAGGTGACCTTCGACATCGATGCCAACGGCATCGTCAACGTGAACGCCAAGGACAAGGGGACTGGCAAGGAACAGCAAGTCCGGATCCAAGCCTCGGGCGGCCTCAGCGAGGCGGATATCAGCCGTATGGTCAAGGATGCCGAAGCGCATGCGGCCGATGACAAGAAGAAGCGAGAACTGGTTGAAGCGCGCAATCGCGCCGACGCAGTCGTCCACGATACCGAAAAGAACCTCAAGGAACACGGCAGCAAGCTGTCCCCCGGAGAGAAGGCCGGCGTGGAAGTGGATCTCGCGGCCGTGAAGGAGGTCCTCACAAGCGAGGATGCTGAAGCGATCCAGGCCAAGACTCAGGCATTGCTGCAATCGGCGATGAAGCTGGGTGAAGCCATGTACAAGGCTGGCCAGTCCGATGCGACCACCGCGCCAGAAGGCGCCGGCCCCAAGGCCGACGCAAAGCCTGACGACAAGGTCGTCGATGCGACGTATGAAGAGGTCGACGACAAGGACAAGAAGAAATCCGCCTGAGCGGCACTCAGCTGCGATGATCTACGGCAGCGGCGCGATGGCGAAAGCCGTCGCGCCGTTAGTCTTATGAGCCCGAGAGTTTCATGTCAAAACGCGATTTCTACGAAGTGCTCGGCGTCAAAAAGGATGCCAGCCCGGACGATCTCAAGAAGGCGTTCCGCAAGCTCGCGATGCAGCTTCATCCGGACCGCAATCCCGGAGACAAGGAAGCCGAGCAGAAATTCCGGGAGATCAACGAAGCCTATGACGTCCTCAAGGACGACCAGAAGCGCTCAGCCTATGACCGCTTTGGCCACGCAGCATTCGAGCAAGGCGCCGGTGGTGGAGGGCGCGCTGGTGGCGGCCCTGCTGGCTTCGAATTCAATTTCGGCTCCGGCGGTTTCGCCGACATTTTCGACGAGATGTTCGGGGAATTCGTCGGCGGACGTCGCGGACAAGGCGCTGCGCCAGGGCGAGGTGCTGATCTGCGCTACAACCTCGAGATCTCGCTCGAGGATGCGTTTCGCGGCAAGCAATCGACCGTCCGCATCGCCAGCCTTGCGATCTGCGAGACCTGCACCGGCAGCGGCGCCGAGCGTGGCGCAAAACCGGTTCCCTGCCCGACCTGTCGGGGTCAAGGCAAGGTCCGCGCCCAACAGGGCTTCTTCACGGTTGAGCGTACCTGCCCTACATGCATGGGTCGCGGCCAAATGATCGACAAGCCTTGCCGTGCCTGCAGCGGCGAAGGTCGTGTCAAGCGCGAGCGTACTTTGAACGTCTCCATCCCCGCAGGTGTCGAGGATGGCACGCGCATTCGCCTCGCAGGCGAAGGCGAAGCTGGCGTGCGCGGTTCTCCAGCGGGAGATCTCTACATATTCCTTTCGGTCGCGCCCCATCGCTTGTTCAAGCGCGAGGGCACCGATCTCCACGTGCGCGTGCCGATCCCGCTGACCACTGCGGCTCTGGGTGGCTCGATCGAGGTTCCCTCCGTCGACGGCACCCGCGCGCGCGTGAACATCCCGCAGGGCACTCAGTCGGGGCAGGCGTTCCGCCTGCGTGCCAAGGGCATGTCGGCGCTGCGCAGTCAGACACGTGGCGATCTCTTCGTCGAAACGATCGTCGAGACGCCGGTGAATCTGACCAAACGTCAGCAGGAGTTGCTGCGCGAGTTCGAGAAAGCAGGTACCGCGGAGAAGACCAGCCCCGAATCGGCTGGTTTCTTCACCAAGGTGAAGGAACTCTGGGAAGACCTCCGAGAGTAGCCGCGCAGGGACGATCGGGAAGAGGGGTCGGCACGTCCACGTTGTGAGCGCATCGGCGATACCCTAGAACGAAGCTCGATGCATCCCGCGGCAATCTTCCGGCTCATGCGCCCACGACAATGGGTGAAGAACGCGTTTGTCGTTGCCCCGCTCTTCTTTTCGCCGTGGGTGGTGAACGCGGCCAGCATGCGCGCAGTGGCCATTGCCGTCGTCGTCTTCTGTCTGCTCTCCAGCGCGGTCTACGTCATCAACGACTACTTCGACCGCGAAGGCGATCGTCTCCATCCGGAAAAGAAGCTCCGCCCCCTCGCCTCGGGAGAAGTCACGCCGGGTCAAGGCATCGCCTTGGCGACCGCTCTGCTCATCCTCAGCGCGGCTCTCTCGAACTTCCTGCTGCCGCCGCGCTTCGCGGTGTTCGCGGGCACTTATTTCGCGATCAACCTGCTCTATTCGATCTGGCTGAAGCAGGTCGCAATTCTGGACGTGCTGATCGTGGCCGCGGGATTCGTTCTGCGCATCGACGCCGGCGCGAGCGTGATCGACGTCTCGCCGAGCGTCTGGATCAGCCTGGCGACCGGGTTGCTCGCGCTGTTCATGGCGCTCGCCAAGCGGCGCGACGATCTCGTGAAGACGATGACCAATACGCATCGCGCGAGCCTTTCGGGCTACAATTTGCGCTTCGTCGATACCTGCCTCGCCATGACCCTGGCAGCGTTGATCGTCTGCTATCTCATGTACACGACCGACACCGAGACGATCCGGCGGTTCAAGACGGAGCATCTCTGGCTGACCTCGACATTCGTCATTGCCGGTGTGATGCGCTACCTGCAGATCACTTTGGTGGAAGAACGCTCCGGCTCACCAACCGACATCGTCCTCACCGATCGATTCCTGATCGTCACGGTGGTCGGTTGGGCGTTCGCCTTCGGCGTCTTGATCTACGGATGAGAGCCAAGACGACCACGCTCACGGGTTGGGGGCGCTCCAGCCAGGCAAGGCTCGAGGCCTGGCGACCCGAGCGGGGCGCGGAACTCGAGGCCGTCCTCGCTGCCGCGTCTGGACAGGCCGGGGTGATTGCGCACGGCGCCGGGCGCAGCTATGGCGATTCGGCGCTGAACGATGGCGGCGCAGCCATCCTCACGCAACGTCTCGACCGCATCTCGAGCTTCGACGCAGGCACGGGCGAATTGGTCGCCGAGCCAGGCGTCACGTTCCGCGACTTGATTTCGACCTTCGTGCCGCGCGGCTTCATGCCGCCCGCCTCGCCGGGGACGGCGTTCGCGACGCTGGGTGGCGCCGTCGCCGCCGATGTCCACGGCAAGAACCATGATCGTCATGGCAGCTTCGGCGATCACGTCAGGTGGATCGACCTGCTCGGCGCGGATGGTCAGACGCGGCGCGTGTCGCCCGGCGATCACGCCGAACTCTTCGCCGCGACCATCGGCGGCATGGGCCTGACCGGTCTCATCCGCCGCATCGCGATCACCTTGCTGCCAGGCGCCAGCGAAGTCGTCCGGGTCAGTGAGCGTCGGGTACGCGACCTCGACGAGCATCTCGCAGGATTGTTCGCCGCGCGTGCGCAGGCGAATTTCTCCGTCGGCTGGGTCGACGCCATGGCGAGTGGCGCGAGCCTGGGCCGCGGCATCCTAGAAACTGCGGAATTCGCGCCGGGCCTGGCCGTTCCGCCACCGCCGAAGCGACGCCGGATCCTGATCGACTTGCCCGGCTTCGTGCTCAATCCGCTCTCGATTCGTGCGTTCAACCGGCTCTACGGCGCCCGTGTCCCGCAGGCAGGGCGTGAGAGCGTCAGACGCCTCGATGTCTTCCTCTACCCGCTCGACGCCATTCACGACTGGAACCGCATCTACGGCAAGAAAGGCTTCTATCAATTCCAATGCGTCATCCCCGATGCCGAAGCGCCACGCACGATTCGCGAGATGCTCGAGACGATTGCGCGCGCCGGCCGCGCATCATTCCTGGCCGTGCTCAAGACGCTCGGCAGCGCCGGTCAGGGCATGCTGTCCTTTCCGATGCGCGGCGTCACGCTGGCGTTGGATTTCCCGCGTAAAACGGGCGTCGAAGAACTCATCGTCGGCCTCAATCGGCTGGCACGCGAGCGCGGCGGGCGCGTCTACCTGGCGAAGGATGCGCTGCTCGCGCGCGAGGATTTCCGCGCGATGTATCCGCGCCACGCAGAATTCGCCGAGCTTCTCGGGCGCATCGATCCCACCGCGAAATTCACGTCGGATCAGGCGCGTCGTCTCAGTCTCACGCCGGCGAGGCGCGCATGAGCGAGTGCTGGCTCGTGCTCGGTGCGTCCTCGGCCATTGCGCGCGCCTTCGCGCGGCACGCGGCACGCGCAGGCGACATGGTGATCCTCGCTGGGCGCGACGCCGACGATCTGGCCGCCGGCGCAACGGATATCGCGATCCGCGGTCCCGGCGCGGCCCACACGCTGCAATTCGATGCCCGCGATCACGCCAGTCACATCGCCGTTGTGGCCCACGCGGCGGAATTGGCCGGCGACCTGCCGCTGAGCGTCTTCCTGGCGTTCGGCGCGATGCCGAGCCAGGCCGAGATCGATGTCGATTTCGCCGTCGCCTGGACGGCGCTCGATACGAATTTCGTCGGCGCCGTTTCCATCCTGCAGGCGCTCGCGCCGGTCTTGGAGCGATGCAAGGCCGGGCGCATCGTCGCGCTCTCATCGGTCGCGGGCGATCGCGGTCGGCTCAAGAACTTCGTCTACGGTGCCGCCAAGGCCGGCCTCACGACCTATCTGCAAGGTCTACGCGCGCGGCTGTTTCGAGCCGGCGTGCCGGTGACCACCGTGAAGCCCGGCTTCGTCGATACCGCGATGACCTGGGGATTGCCGGGCATGTTCCTGGTCGCCAGCCCAGAAGCCGTCGCGGCAAAATGTTACGTCGCCGCGACGAAGGGCAAGGAAGAGATCTACGTGCCTTTCTTCTGGTGGGGCATCATGACGATCATCCGGAACATTCCGGAGCGGATCTTCAAGAAGCTGAGTATCTGAGGGGAGAGAACGATGGCGACACGGATCGGCGTGGTCGGTGCGGCCGGCCGCATGGGACAGATGCTCGTGCGCGAGATTGCAGGCACCGGCGGTGCGATCTTCGCTGGCGGCACGGAATCGGGCAGCAATTCGACGCTAGGCAAGGATCCCGGAGAAATTGCCGGCATAGGCCCGACGAATACGCGCCTGTCCGACGATGCGGCCGCGTTGTTCGCGAGTTGTGCCGTCGTGATCGACTTCACCGTGCCTGCGGCGTCGCTGATGCATGCCAAGCTGGCCGCCAGTGCTGGCAAGGGGCTGGTCATCGGCACGACAGGCTTCAGCGCCGAGCAGGAGCGCGTGATTGCGGAGGCTGCGACGCGCGCGCCCATCGTCAAGGCGCCGAACATGAGCCTGGCGGTGAATCTGCTGATGGCGCTCACCGAGCGTGTCGCGGCCAGCCTCGGGCCCGACTACGACATCGAGATCTTCGAGATCCATCACAAGCACAAGATCGACGCACCGTCGGGTACCGCTCTGGGCCTCGGTCAGGCCGCGGCGCGCGGACGCAAGGTCGACTTCGCAGCGAATGCCGTGCGCGCGCGCGATGGCCATACCGGGCCACGTCGGGAAGGCACGATCGGCTTCTCCGTCGCCCGTGGTGGCTCGGAAGTAGGCGACCACACGGTGATGTTCTGCGGCGGCGCCGATCGGCTGGAGCTCACCCACAAGGCCCATAGCCGCGCGGGTTATGCCACCGGAGCCGTGCGCGCCGCGCTGTGGCTGGCTGGCCGGCCGCCTGGTCTCTATTCGATGAAGGACGTGCTCGGTCTCTGAGATCGAACGCGGTCACGCCGTCACGGATAGCGTCGGCGTGGGATGCGGTGGCGGGACGGGGAGTGGGCGACCGTCGCGCAGCGCGGCGAGCACGTCATCGAGATGGAGCGCGAGACGCTCGCGCTCATCGGGCGCCAGGAACTGGCCGATGACGTGGCGTCGGCCGTGGCTCAGCAGCATCAGCCGCGCCACTGTGCCTTGGTGGCGCACGACACGGACGCGCAGCCAATAGGGTTGCAGCTCGGTGACCTGCTCGCGCCCCCAAGGGTCGCGCCGCCAGATCGATAGTCGATCGGGATAAAGCGCCAGCCGCTCGGCCTGTCGGGCATGGGCATAGCTCATGCGAAAGGCGAGCCAGACAAGCAGTACGTCGAGGCCGAGAAAGCCGACGACCGGCCAGGCGCCGACCATCAGGAATACGATTCCGGCCACGAAGTTGAATGTCACCAGCGCCGCCATCAGCGCCACGAAACCCGAATGGGAAAGGCTGCGATGCGGCGTCAGCGTCAGTTCGAGGAGCGGCTGGCCGGCAGCCGAGACGGGTGACATGGGCGCCGACCCTAGCCCGGAAGCGCGGAGGCGTCAGCGGTCTTCCGGTCCGGTCGCCGCTTCGCTAAGACCAGCGCCATGAAGCCAGACGCGATCACCGAGTTCTACCGCCGCCTCGCTGCCGCCAATCCGGCGCCGCAGACAGAACTCGAATACGCCGATGTGTTCCAGCTGCTCGTGGCCGTCGTGCTGTCCGCCCAGGCGACGGATGTCAGCGTCAACAAGGCGACCGGGCCGCTCTTCGCGCTCGTGAAGACCCCGGCGGAGATGGTCGCCCTGGGCGAGGCCCGGCTGCGCGATTTCATCAAGACGATCGGACTGTTCAACACCAAAGCCAAGAACGTGATCGCGCTCTCGGCCCTCCTGCTCGAACGCCATGGCGGCGCCGTGCCGCGCAGCCGCGAGGCGCTGGAGGCGTTGCCAGGCGTCGGGCGCAAGACCGCCAATGTCGTGCTCAACGTTGCATTCGGCGAAGCAACGATCGCCGTCGACACGCATATCTTCCGCGTCGGCAATCGCACCGGCCTCGCCAAGGGCAAGACACCCAACCAGGTCGAGGCGAAGCTCGAGAAGGTGACGCCAGCCGAGTTCAAGCGCCATGCGCATCATTGGCTGATCCTGCATGGCCGCTACACCTGCAAGGCGAGGACTCCGGGATGTCCGACCTGCTCGGTCCGCGATCTCTGCGGCTTCAGGAAGAAGACGGTCGCGCCGTTGCCGCCGGCCACGAACGTTCGCGCAAGGCGAGGACGAGCGCCTGCGGCCAGGGGATGACGCGGCCATTCGTGCTGGCCTCCTGGGCCACGCCACGTTGCAGACCACGGATCTGAGGGGCCGAGGCGATCACGCCGCGATCGCTGAACGCCTCGTGGTTTTCCTCGATGTCATCGAGATCGTAGAGATAGTTGACCATCAGCCCGTGCGCCTGGGCGAGGCCCTTGGGCGAAGGATCGGCAAGCCAGTTGAGCCGCTCGAGCCGTGCGCCATTGCCGAGGTGGAAACGCGCGACGGGATCGATGACGCGGCCGTTTGCCGATCGGGCGACCAGGAAATATGAGGCGGCGAGCGCAAGCATCGGCCCGCGCAAACGTTCGGCCCGTGCCTGATCCTCATGCCAGCCCGGTTCGTCGAGCAGCGCCAGCGCTTCGCGCGCGGCACCGGTGATGAAGACCGAGCTCGTCGCAGCGCGTTCGCGCGCAAGCCAGGCGGCGAAACCCGGGACCGGCGATAGCGTCACGAAATTGGCCAATGCCGGCAGCTGGCGGCGCAATTCCTCCGCCACCTGCTTGATCAGAAAACTGCCGAAGGAAATGCCGCGCAAACCCGGCTGGCAATTCGAGATCGAATAGAACACGGCCGTCGTCGCCGTCGCCGGGTTCGTGATGTCGCGCGTCTGCGTCAGCAGATTGTCGATCGCGTCCGGGCTTTCGCTGGTCAGCGCGACCTCGACGAAGATCAGCGGCTCGTCGACCATTTGAGGATGGAAAAACGCGAAGCAGCGCCGATCCGGCGGCGCCAGGCGGCGGCGCAGATCATCCCAGCTGTCGATCGCATGCACCGCTTCGTAGCGGATGATCTTTTCGAGGATATTGGCGGGTGTCGTCCAATCGATCCGGCGCAGCACCAGAAAACCGCGATTGAACCAGGCGAAAAACAGCTGCTCGAAATCCTCGTCGACCGCCGCGAGACGCGGATTGCGCGGATGATGCGCGAAGACATCCTCGCGCAGGCGCACGAGATCGAGAGTGCCGCCAGGCGCCGCATTGAGTCGCTGCAGCAGCTGCAGCCGCCGCGATTGCGTCGCGCGATGCAGCGCGGACAGCGCGCCATCGTCGGCTGTCGCACGATAGGCATCGATCGCACGATCGATCGCGACCGGATCGGGGCCGAACCGCTCGCCGAGCATGTCGAGGAACTGGCCACGCCCGGTCGTATCCAGCCCTGCATAGCGATCGAGGATCTCGCGCGCGAGAACGGCGCCGGAAGCCTCGCCCTTGCTCGACAGCAGCGTCTCGCAGAGCGGCGTCAGATCGGTGGTCGGCAGGGCTGTCCCGGTCCAAACACGCGCCAGAACCGCCCGCCCGCGCTCGGCGATCGTCTGCATCAGGTCGCTGAAATAAAGCGTGCTCATCGCAACTCTGGACTCCGCGGGCGCCAGCTGGCCATCGACCTTGTAATTTTACGCAATGAAATGTGATCCAACGATGAACATGGCGGGTCCAAAGCGAAAATCGACTGGCAGGCGCATTGTTTGACGCTGCGCCGGCGCCGGGATCAACTGGCGGCTTCGCAATCTTTCCGGAGGGGAAAATGCCCAGCAAGAAGAAGCCGCGTGTCGAAGCCCTGGCATTCAAATCCGACATCCGCGTGGAGCGGATCACGCTGCAGCCAGGCGAACACACAGGCTACCACCTGCACCACCGCAGCTGGCCCTACAAGCTCGTGGCCTGCACACCCGTGCGCAGCGTGCGTCTGGACAAGGACGGCAAGTTCATCGAATTGCTGCGCCTGCAGCCGGGGGAGACGGTCGATCGCCCCGAAGGCTTCGCCCATGACCTCGTCAATGTCGCCGACCATGAGGTCGTGATGATGAAAGTCTACGACCCGCCAAGGAAGCCGAGCCCGAAGCCCGCCAAGAAATGACGGTGCGTCCAGCCTAGCCAGCAGCAGCCGCTCCGACTGCGCGGATCTGCAGTCGCAGCAGCGACGGCTTCATGTCCAGGCGGCGGAATTCCTCGGCCGCCGCGCGCGATTCCGCCGCCGCGCGCGCGTCACGTCCAAGCGTCCGATAGATCTCGGCGAGCGCGAAGCGGCATGTCGCGGCCAATGGCCGCATGCCGCTGCGCTGTGCCAGCACGATCGCGCGCAACAGCGCGATGAGTGCATTCACCAGTGCCGCGCGCGGATCGTCCATGAGCGCCAGGGCCCGAAACCATTGCGCGTAGGCCTCGGATCCGGTCTCGCGTTGCTGGCGCGCGAGGCGGATCGCCTCGCCCGACGTGGCGTGAGCGGCCGCGATCTGGCCATTGAGCCGCCGGCACTCACCCAGCAACGCGAGCCGTAGCGGCTGCTGCGACATCAGGCTCATCGCATCAGCGCGCCGGACCGACTCCGCGACGAGTTCCAGCGCCTCGACATGGTTGCCGGCTAGCAGGCGCGCCCAGCCCAGAAAGCCGAGCACGACCGTCTCCATCGTGCGATTGCTGAGCGCCTTGAATCGCTCCGCCGCCTGCGCGAGATGTTGACCCGCCGCGGCCGCTTCGTTCTTGATCAGATGCGCATAGCCGAGCCCGAGCTGCGCCATCGCGCGGCCGAACGCCAGGTCCACCTCGTTGGCGATCTGCAAGCTCTGCGCGCCATGCGCGAAGGCTTCGGGGAAAGCGCCGAGCTCGCCCAGTGAGCGCGTGATATAGCTGCCCGCCAGCACGCTGAGCGGCGCGTTGAGTCCGAAACGTTCGTGACGCCGGTCCTTACCCAGGCCGCGGATCAGCGCCTCGAGACGTTCGCTGGCCTCGGGAAAGCGGCCGAGGTCCTTCATGATCAACGCGACGTGATAGCGCGCCGGGAGCGCAAGCTCGTCGTCGCCCAGCGCCTCGGCGTGCTGCCCCGCCATCTCGGCATGCTGCAGCGCCCGCGGCGCATCCCCGGTCACCCAATAGGCGTGGCTCAGAGACGATTCGAGTCGCGCGATGCGCCGCAAATCGCCGAGCTCGGCGGCGACGCTTTCGGCTTCGGTGAGATAGGCGAGGATCTTGCCGATCTCGCCGATGAGCAGCAGCGTGTTGCGCAGATCGAGACAGAGATCGACGCGAAGTTCGAGCGCGGCACGATTGATCGGCGCGGAAGCCAACGCCTCGAGCGCCTGCTCGTAGAGTCGCGATGCTTCGACATTGGCCGAACGCGCATAGGCGTTCTGCGCCGCCAGTCGCAAGTAGCGCGCGCAGGGCTCCCAGACCTCACCCAGACGCGCGTGCTCGGCAAGGGTTTGGGAGATTTCACCCATCCTGCCGGCATAGAGAGACTCCAGCGTGACGAGGGCGCGTCGATGCAGCTTGCGCCGCCGCGTCTTGAGCATGCCGGCATAGGCGATCTCATGGATCAGCGGGTGCTTGAACGCGATCTCATCCTTGCCACGGCCGGCAAGACGGGTGAGGAGCCCCGCTGTGATGAGACGCTCCAGCGCCAGCTCGACGAAATCCGGCTCCGCCTCCAGCATGCCCGCCAGCGCCTCGACAAGAAATGTGGCGCCGGCGACGGAGGCGGATTGCAGAACAGCCTTGTCATGCGGCGCGAGCAGATCGATGCGGCCGGCGAGGATCGACTGGATCGTCTGCGGGATGCGCACGCTATCGAGCCGCTCGACCAGAGCGAGCTGTCCATCCTGACGCGCGATCACGCCGCGATCGATGAGGGCATGGACGCTTTCTTCGATGAACAGGGGATTGCCGCCCGTGCGGGTGAGGAGCATCTCCTTCACCTCGCGCAGCCCCACCTCGTCCTCCAGGAGATCGTCGAGCAGCGCGCGCGCCGGTTCGGGCGCGAGCGGATCCAATGCGATGTCGTGCACATGGGCCAAGCGACGCCAGCGGTTGCGATATTCCGGGCGGAAATTCACCAAGGCGAGGATCCGGCCGCGCGGCAATTGCCGAACCAGATTGTCGAGAATGGTCTCGGATTCAGGATCGATCCATTGCAGGTCCTCGATGACCAGCATGACGGGCTTGCGGCGCGACAGCGGCAGCAGCAGCGAGCAGAGGATCTCGGCCACCGTGCGCCGGCGCGTCGGCGCGTCGGCCGCGTGCCAGCCGGGATGCACGACGTCCATGCCCAGCAGCGAGAGCGCGGCGCTCGCGACGAGTTGCGCATCACGGCGGTCCATCGCTTCGGCAGTGACCGAGGCAATGATTGCGTCACGCGCGTGCGCATCGCTGATGGCGAAATACCCGCGCAGCAACTGAATCACCGGGCCGAGCCCCGCCGCCGCACCCTGCTGCGGGCATTCCGCGCCAAGCACGATCCAGCCGTCATCCGCCGCCTTGCGGCGGAGTTCATGGAGCAGCCGGGTCTTGCCTGTGCCCGGCTCGCCGCTCACGGCCCAGAGTTCGCCGATGCCGTCACGCGCGCGCTGCGCGGCCATCATCAAGGCCTGGCTCTCGCGCTCGCGATTGACGAACCGGATCAATCCGCGCTGTATCGAAACATCGAAGCGCGACACCGTGCCGGCCTCGACGGGTTCGAAGATCTCGAGGTCTCGATCGAGGCCCTTGATCGGCATGTGGCCAAGCGAGCGCACCGTCAGGAACGGCCGCACCGCCGCCGCCGTGTCCGCTGAAATGCGCGTCGCGCCGGCCGGCGCCAGAGCCTGCAGCCGCGCCGCGACATGCACGGTGCGGCCGACGGCGTCGTATTCGGTGTGCAGGTCGGTCGTCACCGAACGCACCACGACCTCGCCGGTGTCGATCCCGATATGCACGCGAAGCTCGGCGCCTTCCTGCGCGTAGAACCGCTCGCGCATCGCCTGAACGGTCTCCAGCACGTCGAACGCAGCACGACAGGCATGGACAGCGTGATTCTCGAGCGCGGTCGGCGCGCCGAACAAGGCCAGCACGCCATCACCCATGACGCGATTCACCGTGCCCTTGTGGCGATGGATCGCCGCTGTCAGGGCATCGACGACGCGGTCGAAGATGGCGCCTGCTTCCTCCGGATCGCGATCGCGGATCAGTTCCAGCGACCCCGCCAGATCGGCGAACATCACGCTGACATGGCGGCGTTCACCGTCGATGTTCTGCGCAACCGCGATCAGCGTTCCCGGCGCGTCCTGCGTTCCGGCGTCGAGCCTGGTCCCGCAGCTGGAGCAGAATCTGAAATGCGCCTGCTGCGGCGTGCTGCATACGGCGCAGAGAAGCTGCAGGCCAGTCCCGCACTGTGCGCAGAATCCGGCCTGTACGGGATTGTCGCCGCTGCAGCTCGGGCATCGCATGCGCGTTCGACTCCACGAATTGGCCACGCCAGGGGTTTCGCGGCGATCAGGTTAGGCCAAACCGGATCGCCGTTCGAACCCCATCTAGCGGATGGCGTGACCGTCCCGGCTCACTCGGCCTTCGCGAGCATACGGCCGAGCGGATGGCCCCCGAGCACATGAATGTGGAGATGCAGCACGTCCTGATGCCCGTGCTTGCCGCAATTGGAGATGACCCGGTACCCGGTTTCACCCACGCCGGTCATCCGCGCGACCTTGCCGACCGCACGCGACAGCGCCGCCTGCTCGGCATCGTTCGCCTTGCCATGAAAATCGTCCCAGGACACGTAAGCGCCTTTGGGGATCACCAGCACATGGACCGGCGCCTGCGGCTGGATGTCGTGGAAGGCGAGGACATGATCGTCCTCGTAGAGCTTCTTGCAGGGAATCTCGCCGCGCAGGATGCGGGCGAACACATTGCCATCGTCATAGGCCATGATCGTCAATCCTCTTCGCGGGCCGCCTTCTCGGCGATGCCGGACATGCCTTCGCGCCGCTTGAGCTCTTCCCAGATATCCTGCGGCCGCACATGCGCGTCGGCCCAGAGCACCATCAGGTGATACATCAGATCGGCGCTCTCCTCGATGATGCGCTCGCGTTTGCCGCGCACGGCTTCGATCACCAGCTCGACCGCTTCCTCGCCGACCTTTTGCGCGATCTTGCGCGTGCCCTTCGCGAACAGCTTCGCCGTATGCGAACTCACGGGATCGGCGTGGCGACGGCTTTCGATCACCGCGAAAAGCCGGTCGAGGATGGCACTTCCGTCGGTGGGAGGTTGATCGGCCACGCTCAGGCCTCTTCACGAAATGTCAGATGCCCGCACAGTGACGCAACCCTCACCATGCGTCCATAGTTGCAACAGGACGATCCGACGACGTTGATGATCCGGGCTTCCAGACCTTAGGGTATCCGGCTTCAAGCGGGGGGAACCGGCGCGTGTCAGCGGCTGCAGTGACGAGTGACAAGGAGCCGACTTGGCCGGCGGCGATCCATCGCCGCCTGCAGGCGGCCGAAGTGCGCCAGGTCGCCTATGTGCCCGATGGCGGACATGCCGCGCTGATCCGCCTCGCGCAGGCCGACCCGACGATGGCGGCGGTGCCGCTGACCACCGAGGAGGAGGGCATCGCGATGCTCGCAGGCGCCTGGCTCGGCGGCCAGCACGGCGTGCTGCTGATGCAGTCGAGCGGCGTCGGCAATTGCGCGAACATGCTGTCTCTGGTGCGAATCTGCCGCTTCCCGCTGCTCGCGCTGGTCACGATGCGCGGCGAATGGGGCGAGTTCAATCCGTGGCAGGTGCCGATGGGCTCGACGACAAGCGCGGTCTTCGAGTTGATGGACACGCGCGTGCTGCGCGTCGAGCGCGAAGAAGATGTCGAGCCGACGATCGAGGCGGCGGCGAGTACGGCGTTCCGCGGCGGGACAGCGACCGCCGTGCTGCTCGCCCAGCGTCTGATCGGGTCGAAAGTGTTCGTCAAGTGACCGAGGCCCCACGCCTGGATCGCCGTGACGCCGTGCGTCGTCTGTTGACCGGCCGGCGCGACACGCTGGTCATCACCGGCCTCGGCGCGCCGACCTATGACACCGCCGCCGCGAGCGACGATGCGCGCAATTTCTATCTCTGGGGCGCCATGGGCGGCGCGGCGATGATGGGATTCGGCTTGGCGCTGGCGCAGCCCAGCACGCCCGTGCTGGTGATCACCGGGGACGGCGAGATGCTGATGGGCATGGGCGCGCTCGCGACCATCGCCACGCGCAACCCCGGCAACCTCGCCATCGTCGTGCTCGACAATGGCCGCTATGGCGAGACCGGCGGGCAGGAGAGCCACACGGCGCATCGCACCGATCTGCGCGCGGTCGCGGCCGCCTGCGGCATCGGCGACACCCAGGCGCTGAGCCGCATCGAGGAGGTCGATGCGCTGGCGCCAATGCTGCATCGGCTGGGCAACACGACGCTGTTCGCGACGCTGGCGATCGAGCGCGGCGAGCGCGAACGTCTGCTGCCGCCGCGCGACGGCGTGTTCCTGAAGAACCGGATGCGCGGCGCGCTCGGCCTCGCGCCGATCTGAACAGCGGGCGCACGCGCCATGTATCGCATCGTCGCGGATTTGCGCATCGTCGAGCTGGCGGCGTTCATCGCCGCGCCCTCGGCGACGCTCTATTTGCGCGAGCTCGGGGCCGATGTGATCCGCATCGATCCGATCGGCGGCGGTCTCGACTATCGACGCTGGCCGCTCGCGCCCAATGGGCAGAGCCTCTATTGGGAAGGGCTCAACAAGGGCAAGCGCTCGATCGCCATCGATCTCGCGCGCGAAGAAGGGCGTGAGCTGGCCGGCGCGTTGATCGCGGCGCCGGGGCCCGGCGCCGGATTGTTCGTCACCAACATGCCGGCAAAGGGCTGGCTCTCGCACGGCGCGCTCGCCGCGCGGCGGCGCGATCTGATCAGCCTGCGTGTGATGGGCTGGCCCGACGGCAGGCCGGCGGTCGATTACACGATCAACGCTGCGACCGGCTATCCGATGATGACGGGCCCGGTCGATGCGCAAGGGCCGGTCAATCACGTGCTGCCGGCCTGGGACCTGCTGACCGGCGCGATGGCGGGGATGAATCTGCTCGCCGCCGAGCGCCGGCGCCGCATGACGGGCGAGGGCGCGGAGATCCTGCTGCCGCTCTCCGATGTCGCGTTCGGAACGCTCGCGCGGCTCGGCCATGTCGGCGAGGTGACGCTGTCGGGTGCGGACCGCCCGCGCAGCGGCAATGATCTCTTTGGCGCCTTCGGGCGCGACTTCGCCACCAGCGACGGCGAGCGGATCATGCTGATCGGCTTGACCGCCAAGCAATGGCAGGGGCTGCTGACGGTGCTGGCCATCGCGCCCGAAATGGCGCGAATCGAGACCGCGCGCGGCGTCGATTTCGCGCGCGATGAAGGCGCGCGCTTCACCCATCGTGAGGCGCTGAACGCGATTTTCACCGCGGCGATCGCGCGCCATACCCTGGCGGAGATCTCAGGCCTGCTCGAGCGCGGCGGCGCGACCTGGTCGATCTACCGCACGGTCAAACAGGCGCTGGCCGCGGAGCCCGGCCTCTCGCTCGCCAATCCACTCTTCGAACGCGTGACGCATCCGAGCGCGACGCCTTATCTGACGCCGGGCGCTTCCGCGAGCCATGCCGGCGCCACCCGCGAGAGCGTGCCAGCGGCGCCGCTGCTCGGCGCGCATACGGACGAAATCCTGTCGACCTGCCTCGACCTGCCATCGCACGAGATCGCTCGTTTGCATGATCAGGGATTGATTGCGGGCCCATGAGCGAGACACGCAGATCATCGGCGTCATCACCCAGCTGAGAACGACGGATCTGCCCGTATCCGCTCACCCGATCGGGCGCACGGGAATGCCGGCGGCGGCGAGGGTGGCTTTGACCTGGGCGATCGTGAACGTTCCGAAATGGAACACGGAAGCGGCGAGCAGGGCAGAGGCGTGGCCGTCGCGCACGCCGGCGACGAAATGCGCGAGCGCGCCGACACCGCCCGACGCGATCACCGGCACCGGCACCGCATCGCTGACGGCGCGGGTGAGCTCGCAGTCGAAGCCCTGCTTGGTGCCGTCGCGATCCATCGAGGTCAGCAGGATCTCGCCGGCGCCGCGTCGCGCCATCTCGCGCGCCCATTCGACGGCGTCGAGGCCGGTGGGTTTGCGCCCGCCATGGGTGAAGACTTCGAAGCGACCGGGCGCGACGCGCTTGGCGTCGACGGCGACGACCACCGCCTGGCTGCCGACTCTCTCGGCCGCCTCGGAAACGAATTCCGGGCGCGACACGGCCGCCGTGTTGATCGACACCTTGTCGGCGCCGGCGAGCAGCAACTTGCGCACATCGTCGAGCGTGCGCACGCCGCCACCGACGGTCAGCGGCATGAAGCAATGCTCGGCGGTGCGCGCGATGACGTCGAAGATCGTTTCGCGATTCTCGTGGCTCGCGGTGATGTCGAGAAAGGTGAGTTCGTCGGCGCCAGCCTTGTCGTAGAGCTGCGCCTGTTCGACGGGGTCGCCGGCGTCGACGAGGTTGACGAAGTTCACGCCCTTGACCACACGGCCGGCATGCACGTCCAGGCAAGGGATGATGCGGGTCTTCAGCATGGGCGTGGCCTCATCCGACCAGGGCGAGCGCAGCGGCGAGATCGATGCGGCCATCATAGAGTGCGCGGCCTATGATGGCGCCGACGACGCCTTCGGCCTCATGCAGCGCGAGCGCGCGCAGGTCATCGAGCGAGGCGACGCCGCCGGACGCGATCACCGGCAGACCACAGGCACGCGCCAGCGCCGCCGTCGCCGCGACATTCACGCCTTGCAGCGCACCGTCGCGATCGATGTCCGTGAACACGATCGCGGCGACGCCGGCGTCGCGAAAGCGCAGCGCGAGCTCGGTCGCGGTGACGTCGGAGGTCTCGGCCCAGCCCTCGACGGCGACGTGGCCGGCGCGCGCGTCGATGCCGACGACGATGCGGCCGGGCCAGCGCCGGCAGGCGGCGATCACGAAGGGAGGGTCGCGCAAAGCCTTGGTGCCGAGGATCACGCGCGTGACGCCGAGGCCGAGCCAGCGCGCGATGTCGTCGTCGCTGCGGATGCCGCCTCCGAGCTGCACCGACGCGCCGGCCTGCCGCACTTCGGCGACGATCGATTCGACCGCGGCCGCATTGACGGCCCTGCCCTCGAAAGCGCCGTTGAGATCGACGACGTGCAGGAACCGCGCGCCCGCCGCGAGGAATCGCCGTGCCTGATCGGCCGGATCGTCATTGAACACCGTCGCCGCCGACATCTCGCCACGCAGCAACCGCACGCAGCGCCCACCCTTGAGGTCGATGGCGGGGAAGATGATCACGGGAGAAGCCCCCCACCCCGACCCTCCCCCGCAAGGGGGGAGGGGGTCCATCGTGAGGGCGACCAGGTCACCCCAAGCACACCCGACTCCCTCCCCCCTTGCGGGGCAGGGTTGGGGTGGGGGGAGCCCGGGCGCAGGGCCTTGCTCATCACGGCCGCCACTTCAGGAAATTGCCAAGCAACCGCAACCCGGCGCTCTGGCTCTTTTCCGGATGGAATTGCGTGCCCGCGATATTGGCGCGCGCGACGATCGCGGTGATGTCGCCGCCATACTCGGCGGTCGCGATCACGTCGGCGGGATCGCGCGTCACGAGCTGATAGGAATGCACGAAATAGGCATGCGCGGAAGGCGCGATGCCGGTGAGCAGCGGATGCGCCCGGCGCACGACCAGATCATTCCAGCCCATATGCGGGATCTTGAGCCCGGGATCGGAAGGCGCCAGCCGCACGCAATCACCGGGGATCCAATCCAGACCGGGCGTGATGCCGTGCTCGGTACCGCGCGTCGCAAGCAGCTGCATACCCACGCAGATGCCGAGAAACGGCCTACCGTCTTCGCGCACGATGCGTGTCAGCATTTCGGTCATGCCGGGCAGTGCATCGAGACCACGCCTGCAATCGGCGAAGGCGCCGTCGCCGGGCAGCACGATGTGGGTCGCCGCCGCGACATCCGCGGCTGCGGCGCTCACCACGACGCGACACGCAAGCCCGAGTTCGCGCGCGGCGAGCTCGAAAGCCTTCGCGGCGGATCGGAGATTGCCCGAGCCGAAATCGATGATCGTCACGTGCATCGGGAGTCAGGTCGTCTGGTGCGGGCGTTCGTGCGACTGGCGCTCGAAGAAGCGATGCTCGGCGAGCTCGATAGCCGGCGCGACCACGATGCCGGCGTCGAGATAGCCCTGGCGCTTGAGAGCAGCGCGGCGCCAGTCATTCGCCTCGAAACCGATCCAGACACTCAACGCGAGGCCGGGCGCCGCGCTGAACATGGGATCGAGATCGAGCACGTCGTCGATGGCGGCGAGCCCGGCAATCGCAGCCGTCAGGCCGAGCGCGACGACCCACATCCGGTGCGAGAGCGCCCAGAAGACCGAGAAGAGAAACGCCATCCAGCAGAAGCCTTCGCGCACGAACACCGCATCGCGATCCGGCGCCGCCGACCAGGCGCGCAGATGGACGCTGAAGAATTTCAAACGCGCCATCGCGACGGCCTCATGCGCTCAGCGTGCCCTTGGTCGAAGGCACGGCATCCGCCTTGCGCGGATCGATCGCGACCGCGGCGCGCAGGCTGCGCGCCAGGCCCTTGAAGCAGCTCTCGACGATGTGGTGGTTGTTCTCGCCATAGAGCGTCTCGACGTGAAGCGTCAGGCCGGCGGATTGCGCGAAGGCCTGGAACCATTCCTTGAACAACTCGGTATCCATCTCGCCAAGTTTGGGCCGCGTGAAATTCACCTTCCACACGAGATACGGCCGGTTCGAGGCGTCGAGCGCTACACGCGTCAGCGTTTCGTCCATCGGGATCAGCGCGTCGCCATAGCGCTGGATGCCGATCCGCTCGCCCAGCGCCTCCGCGATGGCCTCGCCGACGACGTAGCCGGAATCCTCGGTCGTGTGATGATAGTCGATATGCAGATCGCCATCGGCGCGCAGGGTCAGGTCGATCAGGCTATGGCGCGACAGCTGCTCGAGCATGTGATCGAGAAACCCAATCCCGGTCTTGACGTCATAGACGCCCGACCCGTCGAGATTCACCGAGGCGGCGATCTTCGTCTCACGCGTCGCGCGAGAGACGGATGCCTTGCGTGCCGGCAAGTGAAGCATGGCGGGTTGAAGGAGCTTGGTCATGGCAAGGGCTTTCTAACAGACCCCCCAGACCGGTGCCACAAGCCCGGCCGCGGCCGATCGGTAAACTCGGCTCAACCCACACAAGGCGATCATGAGTCGCCGGATGACCCTCCGCGGGTTCGCCGGACTGGCTTCAGCCTGTCTGACCCTGCCAGCCGCGCAAACCGACAGCGCGGGACGCCTCGCGATCAACGGCACCGGCGCGGCGCAGAAACCGGGCGCACAGGTCGACGTCGCATGAGAGCCCACTGAACGATCTCACGAGCCGAGATGTCCAGGACATCTTCGCTCTCAAGCGCAGGAGCTGGGGCGATTGCAGCCCCATTCGCGTGATCCTGAGACCCAAATCGGACGCCGATACGGAGTTCCTGGTCGCGCATTTTCCGGACATCGAGGCCGTGCTGGATACTGTGCGGGCACGGCAGATCCTTCCCGTCGCGAAGACCGACCAGGACAATCTCGACGATGCCGAGGGCTGGCTTGGTCATTCACGGTCTCCGGCCTCGCCGCCATGCGCAGCGAGCGGCGCAAGCTTCATGTGCTCACACTGGATGGCGTCACCCCCGACGCGGCCAGCATCGCGAATGGCTCCTACCGCTACATCAAGATCCTCTTTCTGGTGACGTCGCCGACGATGAGTCCGGTTGCACGCGCCTGCGTCGAGTTCATCCGATCGGATTCAGGACGCGCTGTGCTGTTGATCGAGCCCGGCCGATTGGAGACGATGCCGACGCGATATCGGATCGAGGAACATCTCGGCGACACCTGGAAGCCGGTGACGGTGCAAGGCCGAGAGCCGGGCTGGCCACGCATCACCAGCACCGTCACGGTCGCAGATGCTGGGTAGTGTCTGCGAGCGCATCCGCGGCAACGCGACCGAGTTCGACCTGCGCGTCGACGGCGTGGACGGGCCATTGCCGATTGTCGGCGATGAAAAGCTGCTCGATCGGGTTTTCACCAACCTCCTGACCAACGCCGTGAAACACTCAGGGACGAGCAAGCGTATCGACGTGACCTGCGCCACCGACACGGCCACCGTGACGATCGCGATCCACGACCACGGAATCGGCGTGGCCGAGGATGAAGTACCCAAGCGCTTCTGCCGCGCGAGCACGGCGCGCGGCTTGCCGGGAACCGGCATCGGCCTCGCGCGCGAACTCGTGGTCCTGCACAAGGGTGAACTCACGGTATCGAGCCGCATCGGCGAAGGCTCGATCATCACGGTGAAACTGCCGCGCCCGGCGTCATCGACCACAGCGCAATCGCCGCAGGCCGCCTGAGACAGCTGATCGCGCTTCACGCCTGCGAAGGCCGGTATATCCTCGCGCCCTGAGCAGCGTCGCAGGAGCCGGCATGAGCAAGGGATCTCGCCTCAAGCAGAAGATGGCGCAGAGCGGCCTCGTCCACGTCATGGCCGCGCATAGCGCGCTCTCGGCGCGGCTGGCCGAGGAAGCCGGGTTCGACGCGATCTGGGCCAGCGGTTTCGAGCTTTCCGCGCTGCATGGCCTGCCCGATGTCAGCCTGATCACGATGACGGAGCATCTGCAGACCATGCGCTCGATGGCCGAGCAGATGAACCTGCCGATCGTGGCGGACATCGATACCGGCTTCGGCAATGCCGTGAACGTCGTGCATGCGATCGAGCATTACGAACGCGCAGGCGCCGCCGCCGTGGTGATCGAAGACAAGACCTTTCCGAAGGTGACAAGCCTGGTCGCAGGCGGGCGACAGGAACTGCTCCGCATCGAGGAATTCCAGGGCAAGATCGCGGCGGTCTGCGCAACCCGAGAGGATCCGGATTTCATGATCATCGCACGGGCCGAGGCGCTGATCGCGGGACGGGGCGAGGCTGAGGCGTTGACCCGCGCGGCAGCCTACCAAGACGCCGGCGCCGACATGATCCTGATCCACTCGAAGAAGAAGACACCGGACGACGTCGAGAGTTTCGTGCGCGCCTGGAGCCGCACGGCGCCGATCGTGATCGTGCCGACGGCCTATCCGGAGATGAATCACCAGCGCATCCGCGCGCTGCAGAAGATCAAGATGGTGATCTATGGCAACCACGCGATCCGCGCCTCTGTGACCGCGATGCAGGACATCTTCGCACAGATACGCCGCGACGGCGGCATCCACAATGTCGACAAGCCGATCGTCACGGTGGAAGAAATCTTCCGACTGCAGAAGATGGACGCGATGAAGAAGATCGAGACCGAGTTCCTACGCTGATCTATTTCTCTGCGAGATCGGCGACCGCTTCCCAATCCGGCGGCAGGCAAGAATCCGCAAGCACCGCGATCCGCGCCCGGAGCTTGATGGCGGGCGGATCGTCCGAGACATCGTCGAGAATTCTCATCGCCGCTGCGAAGTCCCGCGCACGCATCGCGGCGAGCGCCTCGGCGTAGCGCTGCAGCGTAGCGCCCCGGTCCGCATCGCGTCCGTCCTGCGCACCGACCAGCTCGAACAGCGACGTCGGCGTTGCGCGTCCGACGACGCGCACGCGGTCGACTTCGCGCCAGACGAGATCGGCCCCGGCTGCGCGCGCCGCTTCGACAGTCGATTGCGGCGCCAGGATCCCCGTCGCGAAGACCTTGTTCGCGCTTTCGAGACGCGCGGCGAGATTCACCGTGTCGCCCATCACGGTGTAGTTGAAACGCCGCCTGCCGCCGATATTGCCCACCAGCGCCGGCCCGCTGGCGAGCCCGATGCGCTGGACGAGCTGGCGACCCGCGAAGGCGCCCTGCGTATTGAGCTCGCTCAGCCGCTGTGTGCACGCGATCGCGGCTTCGGCGGCGTGGCGGGCGTGCGAGGGATCGTCGAGCGGTGCGCCGAAGATCGCGACGATCGCATCGCCGATGTACTTGTCGACGATGCCGCCGTGACTCTCGATCACTTCCGTCATCGCGTGGAGATAGAGGTTCATGAGCGCGACCAGCTGCGCCGGCGTCATGCCCTCGGCGATGCGCGTGAAGCCGGCGAGGTCGGAGAACATCACGCTCACCTCGCGCGTCTCACCGCCGAGCTCGGGCAATTTTCCCGAGCGTGCGAGGCGCTCGGCCACCGCGCGCGGCAGATAGAGCGAGAGACTGCGCAGCAGGTGCCGGCGATCACGATCCGATACCGTGACGCGGTAACCCTGGACCAGCGCGAGCACGAGCGCGGCCGCGAGGATCGGCTCGACGAGCGGCAGCACGAGTCCGAAGATGAAGCTGACCGTCGCAACCGCGATCCAGCCGATCGCGCCGAACAGGACCGTCATGGCCGCGAGCACGGCTGTGAGACCAAATCCGACCGCGGCGGCGGCAAGCGCGGCGGCGGCGACCAGGCCGAGCTGCAGGCTCATTGCGCTGGGCCGCAGCCAGTCGCCGCGGATCAGATTGTTGATCGCCGTGGCGTGGACATAGACGCCGGGAATCGAATCGCGACGGAGGTCGTCGCGCACGAGATCGCTGCGCGGCGGCAGGACGCAGCGCGCGCCATAGCCGGCATCCTCGCGCCCGGTCATGAAGCGCCGCGACGTGAGCTTGCGATCCTCGACATCGACGACGGCGCCGAGCAGCACGATCTTGTCGGCGAAATGCGCGCGCAGGAACTCGGTCTTCCCCTCTGCGACGCAGCGCACGATGTCGACCAGCGAGAAGCTCGGCACGTCGCCGCCCCTGCCATCGAAATTGAGCAGCATCGCATTCTCGTCCGAGCCCGGGATCTTCCGCCCGGCAAGGCTCACGCCACCTGTCGGCGAAGCGACGGCCTCGACACCGAGCGCGCGCGACGCGGCCTCCAGCGCCAACGAGGTTTCCCGTCGGGTCGCATCGCCACCAGCATCGCTGTCGAAATACAGCGGCAAGCGGCGGATCACCTCGCCGGGATCGGTGAGAAAATTGACGGCGCGGATGTTGCGCTGCGCGTGCACGGCGAAGCTCTGGCCGCGTGCGGGGCCGATCGGCAATTGCTGATGCTGGACCTTGCCGAGGATGACGCGATCCTGATCGGCGGCCTTGCGCAGGGCGCGCAGGAAATCCCGGTCGAAGCCCGGCACGAAGGCGTCGACGCTGGTCGGAAAGATGACGTCGAATACGACCTGCTTGGCGCCGACATCGACGAGGGCGCCGAGCGTCTGCCCCAGCTCGCGCGTCCATAGCGCCTGGGGGATGCCCGTGAAAGGCGGCGTACGGAAACTCTCCTCGTCGATGGCGATGACGACGCTTGGCGAATCCTGCGGCTTCCACCGAGGGCCGGTCACCTGATGACGGAGCCAGAACAGCGCATCGATCGAGAAGCCGCGCAATCGGTCCAGCGCCGGCGAGAGAATGGCCGCCGTGATCGCCGCCGCCGCGCAGATGCCAAACAGGAAATTCCGCCGCTTCATCACCGCGGCCGATGCGTCCGTCGTGTCGATCTCAAAACTTGACCAGACGCGCCAGCGCGCTGCCGCGCACGGCCTTGGCGCCAGGATCGACCCGGAACACGATCCAGCGCGTGCCGGATTTGGCGCAATACACGCCGCCAGCGACCAGCTGATGACCGGCGGCGCCGAGATCGAAGAACTTGCCGCGCTGCAACTGCGCGCTGGCGTTCGGCAAGTCGATCACCGCCGCAGCGGCGTCCAGGCGCTCGATCGAGATCGGGCCGGCCTGGCGCAGCTCGAAGATCGGCGCGAGGCTGTAGATGATCGCTTGCGGCTCCGCTGTCTGGCCATCGCGTTTGGGGCAAGGCGGGCTGCGGAACACCATCACGCCGCCTGCCGTGGCCTGGTTCGCCGCCAGCTTCAGCCGCCCGCCGTCGCACTCGATGCGCGCGCGCTCGACGCGGCCGCCGGTCACCTCGCTCTGCTCGACGCCGATCTTGACCACGCCGCCGGCGATCGTCTCACGCAGACAGGAGCTGAGATAGCCCAGGGTCAGCGTATCGCCGGCGCCGAGCCGCAAGGTTCGGCCGGCCGCGACGTAATCCATGAATTCGACGCCTTGAATGCGGCCCTTCACATCTTCGACCAGTGCGGTCATATCGCCCGCGCGCGCGGGCGTCGCGCAGGCTCCGAGGAGGAGCCCAACCAGGATGGCGCCACGGCGGAACGCCTGGATCATACGCATGGTGAACCCATTGCTCGACAGTCGCGGAAATTCGGCTGCGAGTAAAACACCGAACGGCCTGGCCGGTCAGCGCTCATCCGCGATGTCGAAGTCACGGCTGGCTGTGCTGGACGGGTTTCTTGTTGGGAAACAGCGCGAGCACCGCCGGATCGAAATCGCCCTTCGGCACCGGATCACGCTTGAAATAGCCGAAATCGTCGCGGCCGCGGACCAGCGTTGCGTAGGGCATGTCGCCGCGTTGCCGGACATGCGGGGCGACATAGCGGATCGCATAGCCATAGCGCCGCGCAGGCGAGCGATTGGGCGGTGAGCCATGCACGATGTTGACGTGGTGCAGTGACATCTGCCCTTCCTCCAGCAGCAGGCTCACACCCTGGCCGTCATCGACGTCGACCGCGATCTCCTCGTGGGTGAACAGCATGTTGGCGCTGCCTTCGGGCGAATGCGCGTGCGGAAATCGCGGCGCCTTGTGGGAGCCGGGAATGACCTGCATCGCGCCATTGGCAAGCGTGCTCGGCGCGAAGGCGACCCAGGCCGAAACCACGTCATCCGGCTCGAGGCCCCAATAATGCGAGTCCTGGTGCCAGGCGACGAAAGCCGGGTCGATCGGCTCCTTCACGAACAGGCTCGACGACCAGCAGAGGATATTGGGCCCGATCACCGATTCGATCGCATCGAGGATGCGCGCATCATGAGTCAGGTCGTAGAGAAAGCGAAGCTTGAGATGCCCCTTGTTGCGGATGATCAACGTCGCCTGCTCGCCCGAGCGCCGTTCGAATGCCTCGATGCCATCGCGATAGCGCCGCGCCTCGCCGGGCGTCAGGCACGGCAGCGGATAGGCGTAGCCGTCGCGCCGATAGTCCTCGACGGCGGCTGATGAGAGATGGTTCGACATGATTCGGTGCGCGCTCCTCTCCTAATCGTCGCTACGAGCGCGCCGTTAGCGCTTCGGCCAGCGCGTCCGGGGCGTCGAAGGGCGCCGAACACACAGGACCCTCGCAGAGATAGGCCGTGGCGCGGCCTGCGCGCATGCCCTTGTCCCGCGCGGGATGGTCAGGCGGCAGATTGCCATCCGGCGCAACCTGCTGCAGCACCAGATTGGGCAGCGATGCGGAACTCACGGCCGCGCGCAGCAGAGCACGTGTATCCGCTCGCGCCGGATCGCCGACGATGACCAGTTGCAATGCGCGCTCGAGAAATTCCGCCGCGCTGAGCAGCGTCGAAAGCGGGAAGAAGTTGCGCTCGACCTCGCCTGAAAATGCCGCGATCGTCGCCGCCGCGCGATCGCGGTAGATCGTCTCACCGGTCAGGAAGAACAGGCGCGCCAGCGCTTGCGCCATCACGCCATTGCCCGCGGGTGTCGCGTTGTCATGGGCGTGTTTCCAGCGTGCGATGACGTCCGATGCGCCCGTGCTGGTAAAGAAATACCCGCCCGCTTCGTCGTCCCAGAACAAGGCCTGCGCCTCGTCGGCCAACTGACGCGCCATCGTGAGCCATCTCGTCTCGCCGGTCGCTTCGTGCAGGAGCGCAGCCGCTTTGGTGAGATTGGCGTAATCGTCGAGCATTGCGCGCGCACCGCGTTTGCCGGCGCGGTAACTATGGCGCAGCTTGCCGTCGGTAGGATCGACGCAGAGCGCCATCACCGCGTCGAAAGCGCGAGTGCCCAGCGCAATCCAATCCGATCGCTCGAAGGCGAGACCGGCACGGGAGAGCGCGGCGATCATGAGGCCATTCCAATCCGCGAGAATCTTGTCATCCAGACCGGGTCGGATGCGCGACGAGCGATGCGCGAACAACAGGTTCCGGCACTCGGCAAGCTCGCGCTCCTGCGCGACATCACCCAGGGCCATCATGCGCGAGCGATTGAGAATGCTGTGACCTTCCCAATTGCCAGACTCCGTGACGTCGTAGACGAGCTTGAAATTTGCCGCGCGCGCGCCGAGCACGGCATCGATCTCGGCCGCGGTCCAGACGTAGAACTTGCCTTCCTCGCCTTCGGAATCCGCGTCGAGCGTGGCGGCGAAGGCGCCCTTCTCCGCGCTCATCTCACGCGTGAGCCATGCGATCGTTTCGTCGACGCGCGCGGCATAAAGTGGCGACTTATTGTCCTGCCAGACCAGCGTCAGCAGCTCGACGAGTTGCGCGTTGTCGTAGAGCATCTTCTCGAAATGCGGCGCCAGCCATACCGCATCGGTCGAGTACCGCGCATATCCGCCGCCGAGGTGATCGTAGATCCCACCCTGGCTCATGCGATCGAGCGTCAGCGTGACGGCCTGCTTCAACGCTGCGTCGCCGCCGCGCCGAAACCCACGCCAGATCAGATCGAAAATGCTCGGGTTGGGGAATTTCGGCGCCGCACCGATGCCGCCTTGCACGGGATCGACCTCCTGCGCCAGGCGCAGCGCGATCTTGTCGATCACCTCGATCGGAATCTCCGACCCGGCGCTCGCTTGCGCACGCGACTTCAACCCTTCGGACAACGCCTCGACATTCTTCACGATGCTCTCCGGCTTTTCGATCCAGGCCTCGGCGATGCCGCGCATGAGATCCTTGAACGCTGGCCGGCCGTAACGCGGCGTCGGCGGAAAATACGTGCCGCCCCAGAACGGCATGGCCTCGGGGGTCAGAAACATCGTGAGTGGCCAGCCGCCCTGCTCACCCATCATTCCCAGCGCCGCCTGGTAGATCTGATCGAGATCCGGGCGTTCCTCGCGGTCGACCTTGATGTTGACGAACAACGCGTTCATGACCGCCGCCGTCGCGTCGTCCTCGAAGGATTCATGCGCCATCACGTGGCACCAATGGCAGGCGGCATAGCCGATCGACAGCAGGATCGGCCGGCCAAGCGCTCTCGCCTCGGCGAGCGATGCGGCATTCCAGCCGCGCCAATGCACGGGATTGCCGGCATGTTGAAGCAGATAGGGCGAAGTCTCCTGGCCAAGGAGATTGCGTGCGGGCAAGACCGGAGTCATGAGGGCCTCCTTGCCCCGTGGTTCGGACGCGAGCGAACATAGAAGCCACCCGATGCGGCGACAACCGCGTTCGGCCGAGGGAGATCGCAGATGAAAGTGACGTTCGACATCGATTGCACGCCTGCCGAAGCCCGTGCCTTCTTCGGCCTGCCCGACGTGAAGCCGCTGCAGGAGAAGGTCCTGAAGGAGATGGAGGGCCGCATGATGCAGGCTCTCGCCGCAATGGACACGGCGGAGATGATGAAGACCTGGATGCCGCCGGCAATGCAGGGCGTCGAGAACCTCCAACGCTTCTGGACGCAATTCGCGGCCGGCGCACTCGACCCGACCAAGAACAAGAAGTAGCCCAGCGCAGCGGCGCTCGGGTAGAGAGCGTGACGTCCCGTCATTCCCAGGAGATCCGGCCCCGATGAGCTCACGCCCCGACGATCCCAAACCCTATTACGAAGCACATGTCTTCGCTTGCGTGAACGAGAGGCCGGCCGGCCACAAGCGGGGCTCCTGCAAGGAACGCGGCGCCGAACCGCTGCGCAACTACATGAAGGCGCGCGCCAAGGAACTCGGCCTCGGCGACGTGCGCATCAACCAGTCGGGTTGCCTCGATCGGTGTGAGCTCGGGCCGACGATGGTCATCTATCCCGAAGGAATCTGGTACTCGGTGAGAACCAACGCGGATGTCGACGAAATACTGGAAACCCATCTCAAGCGCGGCGAACGCGTCACGCGCCTGATGCTGAAATCCGAGGATGGTCCGGCGAAAGCCGGCTGAGAGTCACGTCGTCGACAAGACCCGTCGTACCGCGGTGATCGGGCTGCTCGCGCGCAGTTCGATCCGCGCGACGGCATCCGCCAGCTTCTCTGACGCAACCTGCATGTGATGACCATTGGCGTGCAACAGCGTCGCCGCATCGCGCATCACGCCGACATGCCCAGCCCAGAACACGAGGTCGCCGCGGCGAAGTGCGCTGAAATCATTCATGCGCTGCCCGAGTTCCGCCGCCTGCATGTCGCTGTCGCGCGGCGCAGCGACGCCTGCGGCGGATAATGCGATCTGGACGAAACCTGAACAATCGAGGCCGAGGCCTGTCTTGCCGCCCCAGAGATACGGCACCGCAAGAAACGACTCCGCGACCGCGACGAAATCTGGCGACCATGTAGAGATGTTGCTGGCGTGCCGAGCGATGATGAAACCTCCATCATCGAGTGCGAGAAAGCGGTCGTCATGGATACGTCCCGCAATCTCGGCGCCGAGCGGCAGCCACGACAGCGGCGGTGCTTTGATGTTGGCCAGGGGATACACAAAACTTCTGGGCACGATGACCCGATGGGTCGCAGGCGCACCGGGATCGGCTAGATCACTCCCACGCAGGTACCCGACATACCGATCCCGCTGCAGCTGAACCCAGCACCACCCATCTTCGCGGCGTTCGAATACGGCGACGTGCTCGCCATGGAGCGCTTCCGTGTCCAGCGGCGCGGTGTCGGCAGGCGCGCGACGAAGCGCTGTCGACGGCGCGATGACACGCTGCATTTTCCCGGCAACGAAGCGCGCGGCCTCGACCCGCCCTTCAAGTCTTGCGTCCGCGAGTTCGGGACGATGGGCGTTGCGGCGGGGATCAAGGACCATGACGAGATGCTCAGAGAAACGGATGGCGAATACTGCGGAACCGATGTGGCAACGTCGAGTGGAACTGAAGCCGGCGGCTGGGCTATTCGATAGCAGCATGAGTGAGCTGGCACCCGACACGATCTATGCACTCGCAACGGCGCCGGGCGTGTCGGCAGTCGCCGTGATCCGTATTTCCGGACCCCATGCGGCCACCGCAGTCGAAGCAATCACGCGGCGCAAGCTCCCCAGGCCGCGTTTGGTAACGCGGCGCCGGCTCCTGGATCTTGGGACCGCCGCCGCTTTCGATGACGCGCTCGTGCTGTGGTTTCCTGGTCCGAACTCCTTCACGGGCGAGGACGTCGCTGAGATCCAGCTCCACGGTAGTCGTGCGACATCGCGCGCGGCCTTGTCGGCGCTCGGTCAGGTACCGGGACTGCGACTTGCGCGGGCCGGCGAATTTGCCCGGCGTGCCTTTCTCCATGGCAAGCTGGATCTGGCGCAGATCGAGGCATTGGCCGATCTGATCGATGCCGAAACGAGTCAGCAGGCGCAGCAAGCCTTGCGGCAACTCTCAGGTGGGCTCGGCGCCGCATGTGAGTCGTGGCGCCAGCGGATCATGCGCGCGCGGGCCCACGCCGAGGCGGAGATCGATTTTCCCGACGAGGATATTCCCGCCGGGATGATACGCGCGCTCTATCCGGAACTTATTGTTATTACAGAGGAAATTGACAAGATACTCCAGGGTGACCGCAGGGGTGAGAGGCTGCGCGATGGCTTCTCGATCGCGATTCTCGGACCTCCCAATGCTGGCAAATCCTCGCTGCTGAACGCGATTGCCGGGCGTGAGGCTGCGATCGTGTCGACTGTGGCCGGTACGACCCGCGACATTATCGAGGTCGCGATGGACCTTGGCGGCTGGCCGGTGACGCTCGCGGATACTGCCGGGCTTCGCGAGCTGGATGACCCGCGCGCGTCTGCTCACGCCGAGATCGAGATCGAAGGCATGCGGCGCACACGTCAGCGTGCATCAATTGCGGATCTTCGATTGGTCGTGCTGCCAGCGGATTCTGGACTGGCCGCATTGGAAGACCCGGCACTGCGCGACATCATCGATCCGGCCACGCTGATCGTCTGGAACAAGATCGACCTCGTCCCTGGGTTCGTGCCGCCTGTCCCAAATTACGGCCGCCAGGCGATCGCGATCAGCGCGCGAGATGGAAGCGGACTGGATCGATTGCTGGGAATTCTCGAAGCCCAGGCCCAAGCCGCACTGGAATCTTCCGGCGCTGAGGCGATCATGATCACCCGCGCGCGGCATCGTGAGGTCCTGACCGTCGCACGCAATGCGCTGTACCGCGCGCGCGGCATGGAGGACGCTGAACTCATCGCGGAGGAGTTGCGCTTGGCGGCTGAGTCCATCGGCCGGATCACCGGACGCAGCGGCGTGGAGGACATGCTCGACGTCCTATTCGCCAGCTTCTGCATTGGTAAATAGTTGGCTTTAAAGGATAAATTTTCCTGCTTCACGTGAAACATTGACCGGTAGCGGGCGCGTCCATAAGGTCCGCCGCCCATGGGTAATGCAGAGACCTTTGATGTGATTGTCGTTGGCGGAGGCCACGCGGGTTGTGAAGCCGCGGCTGCCGCAGCGCGCATGGGCGCACGGACGGCGCTTCTCACGCATGACCCCCGAAAGATCGGCGAGATGTCCTGCAATCCGGCGATCGGTGGGCTTGGCAAGGGTCAGCTCGTCCGCGAAATCGATGCCCTGGACGGTTTGATGGCTCGGGCCATCGACCGCGCCGGCATCCAATTCCGGATATTGAACCTGTCGAAAGGACCAGCCGTCCGTGGCCCTCGCGCGCAGGCGGATCGCCAACTCTATCGCCTGGCGGTTCAAGCCCTGATCGCCGAGCAGGAGAATCTCTGTGTCCGAGCTGAAGCGATCGAGGATCTGATTTTGGACGCAAGCGGGGCAGTTGCCGGCGTCCGGACCGGCAATGGCAAGGAATTCAATGCTGGCAGTGTCGTCCTGACCACCGGGACATTCCTCCGCGGCCTCATCCATATTGGCGAGCGGCAAATCCCAGCCGGTCGCATTGGGGAGGCTCCAGCGCTCGGTCTGTCGATCACTCTCGAGCGTCTCGGCTTCAAGCTCGGGCGTCTCAAGACAGGAACACCGCCGCGCCTGGATGGCCGGACGATCGACTGGTCTTGCCTTGAGATCCAGCCCGGCGACGACCCCCCGACTCCCTTCTCCACGCTGACCCAGGCGATCGCCGTGCCGCAGATTGCTTGCCACATCACCCATACCAGCGCCGCGACCCATGAGCTCATCCGGGCCAATCTGCACCGGTCGCCAATCTACTCGGGACAAATCGACGGAATCGGTCCGCGCTATTGCCCATCGATCGAAGACAAAATCGTCCGCTTCGCCAGCAAAGCGCGCCACCAAGTCTTTCTCGAACCCGAGGGCTTGGACGATCACACGGTCTATCCGAATGGCATTTCGACCTCTCTGCCGGAGGCCATCCAGTCTGGTATTCTCAAGACAATTCGGGGCCTTGAGAACAGCGTCATGCTGCGACCTGGGTATGCGATCGAGTATGATTTCGTGGATCCACGGCAACTCCATTCTGGTCTGGAGACGAAACTTTGTCCGCGGCTCTTTCTTGCGGGCCAGATCAACGGCACGACCGGGTACGAAGAAGCAGCGGCCCAGGGTGTGCTTGCGGGCATCAACGCCGCGCGCCGCGCAGGTGGCGGCGCTGCTTTCACGGTCGACCGGACCGAGGCTTTTCTCGGCGTCCTCGTGGACGATCTGACAACACTCGGAACCGCTGAACCCTACCGGATGTTTACCAGCCGCGTCGAATATCGGCTTCAGCTGAGGGCAGACAACGCCGATCAGCGCTTGACTGATCGCGCGGTCGCCATTGGCTGTGTGGGACTGGAGCGCCAAAAAGCTTGGCGCCTGAAATCCGGCGGCCTTACCGTCGGCCGCGCTTTGGCAGCATCATTGACGGCCACGCCAACTCAATTGTCGCGCGCAGGTGTTGCGGTCAATCAGGATGGAATCCAGCGCAGCGTTTTGGATCTGTTGAGTCTTCCGGGAATCGACGTTCGGCGCCTGTCATCGATCTGGCCGGAGCTCGGAGAAATGCGCGACGACGTCGCCGAGCAGCTGAAGATCGACGCGCAGTACCGTGGCTTTCTCCACCGGCAGGAGCCGGACATCCGAAGCCATCGGATGGACGCGTCCATCCTTTTCGCGGCTGATCTGGATTATCCGTCCATTATGGCGCTCTCGATTGAGATGCGACAGAAGCTCTCTGCCGTCCGACCGACCAGTTTGGCGCAAGCCGCGCGTATTCCCGGCGTCACCCCCGCCGCTTTGGCAATTCTGCTGCGCTACGCAACCCGGGCGGCCGCATGACTCCCGAAAAATTTATGAAATTCGCCGGTGTTTCACGTGAAACACTGGCGAAATTCATAAGTTATCATGCGATCATGTTGAAGTGGCAAGCGAAGATCAACCTCGTCTCTGCCTCCACGCTCGACGAAATTTGGGACAGGCACTTCGCTGATTCTGCACAATATTTCTATTTATTGTCAGTTGACGACAAAGTAGTTGTCGATCTCGGAAGTGGGGCCGGCCTGCCGGCCATACCGTTGGCCTTGATGGCCCGCGCAAGTGGTCTAACGACGAACTTCCACCTCGTCGAATCCGACGGCCGCAAGGCCGCTTTTCTGATTGAGGCCGCTCGCGTCGTTGAGTTGCTCAACGTGAAACTTCGTATCCACGCTCAACGCGCGGAGAAATTCGCCGCCGGCGCCATGTCTGGCACAGCGGATTTGGTGACGGCGCGGGCGCTCGGCCGGCTTGCCCAATTGTTGAGCTACGCCCAGCCCCTGCTCGCGCCCACTGGACGGTGCATCTTTCTGAAGGGCGAGCGGGCACAGGGGGAGATTGCCGAGGCGCGCGACGCCGGCTGGCAGTTCGACGTCGTTGCGCACCCCAGCCGCCTAGCTCCCGATAGCGCCGCGTTGGAAATCCGCAACCTGCACCGTGAGCCCGGTCTGGCTGCCACCCCACAGGGCAAGCTATAGGTCGCCCGTGCTCGATCCCACCTTGCCGCCTCAAGCCCCACCGCCCCGCATGCGCGTGATCGCGCTCGCCAACCAGAAGGGCGGCGTCGGCAAAACCACGACCGCCATCAATCTGGCGACCGCACTCGCGGCGGTCGGCCGACGCGTCCTGTTGCTCGATCTCGATCCCCAAGGAAATGCATCCACGGGCCTCGGCATCACGCCGGATTCGCGCGGGCCTGGCAGTTACGCCGTGCTTCTGGGAGCGGCACGCCTGAGCGATGCGGTCGTGCCGACCGCCGTCCCGACGCTCTGGCTCCTGCCTGCCACAGTCGATCTGCTTGGCGCCGAGATCGAGCTCGTCGATCTTCCGCGCCGCGAGTATCGCCTCGCCGATGTCCTCCAGGAGACGCGTCGCAGCGCGGCGTTCGATTTCATCTTCATCGATTGCCCGCCCGCGCTCGGTTTCCTCACGTTGAACGCCCTCACCGCCGCCGATGCGCTGCTTGTTCCGTTGCAATGTGAATTTTTCGCACTCGAGGGGCTTTCGCATCTGATGCGCACGGTCGACATCGTCCGTCAGCGGTTCAACCCACGTCTCTCCATCGAAGGCGTCGTTCTGACCATGTACGACAAGCGAAATTCACTCTCCGACCAAGTCGCGGCGGACGTGCGCACGCATTTCGGCGACAAGGTTTTCGAGACCACCATTCCGCGCAACGTGCGCATCGCGGAAGCGCCGAGCCACGGCAAACCCGTGCTGCTCTACGATCTGCGCTGCCCCGGGAGCCAAGCCTACGTGATGCTCGCGGCGGAATTGATTCGACGCGAGGCCCACGCAGCAGGAGTTGAGTCATGAGCCAAGCTGAGCCGCCGAGAAAGGGCCTCGGTCGCGGATTGTCCGCTCTGCTCGGCACTGGAGGCGCGGCGGCGCTCGGCGCGGGCGCACCCAGCCCGCAACCCGCTGCTGGCAACCCGCGCGCCGCATCTCTGATCCCCGTCGCGCAGATCGAACCGGGAAGGCACCAGCCGCGCCGCGTCTTCGATGATGACGAGATCGGCGCGCTCGCCGACTCGATCCGCACGCAAGGCGTGTTGCAACCCATCCTCGTGCGTCGCTTGTCGGTCGAGCCGCCACGCTACGAGCTGGTGGCCGGCGAACGAAGATGGCGCGCAGCGCAACGTGCACAGCTTCACGATATTCCCGCTGTGGTGAAGGACCTCTCCGACCGCGAGGCGCTCGAAGCCGCGCTGGTCGAAAACATCCAGCGCCAGGATCTCTCGGCCCTCGAAGAAGCCGAAGCCTACAAGCGGCTCGTCGATGATTTTTCGCATACGCACGATGCGATCGGGCATGCACTCGGCAAATCACGCGCGCATATCGCCAACACCATCCGCCTCCTGAGCCTGCCGCAGCTCGTGAAGGAAATGCTCGCACGCGGAGAATTGGACGCCGGCCACGCGCGGGTGCTGGTGACCGCAATCGACCCGATCGGACTCGCGCGGCGCATCGTCGCCGAGGGCCTCACCGTGCGGCATGCCGAAGCGCTCGCGCGCGAGGCGAAACAAACTCCCAAGAAACAGCGCCTTCGGCGTGCCGGTGAAGCCCTCGGCGATGCCGATACGCGTGCGATGGAAAAACGCCTGGAGGAAGCCACGGGCCTCAAGGTCTCGTTGCAGCACATGCGCGGCGGTGATTCCGGCGCCGTGACGTTTCGCTACACGACGCTCGATCAATTCGACGAACTGGTGACTCGCATCACGCGTTGAAATGGCAGGGCCGGCGCACGCCACTACTTGGCCGGGCCGCGAAAGGACGTATCGCAGAGCGTATTTCTACGCCGCCTGTCGTAGGCTGTTAGCCCGCTCGCCTTGATCGCCGCGATGGGGTTTGAGTGTGCGCATCATGGATCACCCAGAAATCGTCCCTATCGCACATGCTCCGCTCGCCTTCGCACCGCAGGCGAATGCGCTCGTCCACGAGAAGCTCAGCGGCTATCAGCAGATCATGACCCTCGCGGAAGCGGGCCGCTTCGTCGCCGAATACACTGGATTGATCTGGACCGTCGTTCAGACCCGCGTCCTCGGTCAGGATCTCCACCATGCCGCGACGCGTCATCCATTCTGGCAACTCGCGCTCAGCGAGCGCCCCTATGCCAGCGTCGACGGACCTGGACGATTGATCGCCGAGGGCGTCGCGCGTGCGGCGCCCAACGGCAATACCGCACGCGATTTCCTGTTGGCCAAGTTCGCGCTTTCGAGCGACACCAGACGCCGGGCGATTCCCGTCACCGTGATGTTCCAGCCGCTCGCGATCAAACTCTGATTTCCACAGCGCCGCCTTCACTGCACCGTCACGTACCAGAGCCGCAAGCGGTTGTCGGGTGCTTGCTGAAGCACGAGGCCCTTCTTGGCCGCCCAGACGATCGGCTGCTGATGCAGCGGCACGTGGGCGACATCTTCCTTCTCCAGACGCAACGCTTCCCGGATCAAGCCGCGCCGCTTTGTCTCGTCACTTTCCTGAGCGATATCGTCGACGAGCTTGTCGATCGCGGGATTGGAGTAGCGTCCGGCATTCAATCCGCCGCGGCCGGGACCACGCGTCGCGATGACTTCGGAAAGCGTCGCATAGGTATCCACCGCCGGCAGGCCGGCATGGCCGACCATGAACATCGAGACATCCATGTTGTTGAGGCGCTGCGACCACTTCGCCGTCGGCTCGAATTGCGGCTCGATCTTCACGCCGACGCGCGCCAGCATGGATACGACGGCCAGGCAGATCTGTTCATCATAGACATAGCGATCATTCGGACAGGACAGCCCGACCGTGAAGCCCTCGGGATAGCCGGCCTCGGCCAGCAGCTTCTTCGAGCGCTCAGGATCGAGCGGCAGGCGCTGGTTGAGATCCGCCGGCGCGCCGGTGAGGAAGGGTGAGGCCATCATGCCCGCAGGCCAGGATTGGCCGCGCATCACCGCTCGCTTGATTGCCTCGATGTCGATCGCCCGATAGATCGCCTCCCGCACGCGCTTGTCCTTCAGCGGATTCTTGCCCTTGACGCTCGAGTAGAGGAGCTCGTCGCGGAACTGGTCGAAGCCGAAATAGATCGTGCGCAGCTCGGGGCCCTGGATGACCTGCAGCTTCGGATCGGCGGCGACGCGCTGCACATCCTGCAGCGGAATGCCGACCGAGGCGTCGATCGCGCCGGACAGCAGCGCGGCCGTACGTGTCGCATCGGACTTGATCGGCGTGAAGACCACGTCCGTGAGATTGTGTTTGGGCTTGTCCCACCAGCCGGCATAGGCATCGAGTGTCGTCTTGACGTCGACCTCGCGCGCCTGCACGCGAAACGGACCGGTGCCGTTGGCATTGCGGTTGGCGAAGTTCTCCTTGCGTTCCTGGAGATTCGACGACGAGACGGCGTCGTTCGCTTCCGACCATTGCTTGTCCATCATGTAGAACCCGGTCAGCGCGGAGAGCAGGATCGGGAATGGCCCCTTGGTTTCGATATCGACGGTGAAGGCGTCGACCTTCCGGATATCCTTGACCTGGTTGATGTTGCCGATGACCAGCGCGCCTGGCGTATTGGCCCGCGCCCAGGAGAACACGACGTCGTCGGCGTCGAAGCTGTTGCCGTTGTGGAACTTCACGCCCTGGCGGAGTTTGAAACGCCAAACGCTGGACGACACCAGCGACCAGGATTCGGCCAGCGCCGGCTCGATCTCCAGCTTCTGGTTATGCCGCGTCAGCCCCTCATAGACATTGTTGAGGAAGGCCTGCGTGAAGGTGTTGTTGTGGGCGTAGGGGTCGAGCGTGAGGATGTCGGTCGAGAACGACCAGTTGAGGCTGCGCGCCTCGGCTTGCGCCATCGCCAGGCCGGCGGCGAGCACGGTCGAAACCATCAATCCGGAAAATCTCATCGACAATCTCCTGTGGCGGACGGCCAGTGCGCTTCCGTCGTTGCTCCAAACATGCTTGCTTGCCGCAGCATCGCTGGTCAACCCAGGTCGAGGACGACATGAGTGAAATTCTGATCGCCAACGGCATTGTCGTGACGATGGACCCGCAACGCAGGGTGATCGAGAACGGCGCGGTGGCGATCCGCGACGACCGCGTGGTCGAGGTTGGCGATACCGCGAGCCTGCGACCGAACTATCCCAGTGCGCAGATCATCGACGCCACGCGCCACGTCGTCATGCCCGGCCTCATCGATGGCCATGCCCATGCCGGGCATGGCCTGGTCAAGACGCTCGGCGGCGGGGACGGCAATGCCTGGTACCAGGCTTGCCACACGATCTACACGGTCGGATCGGACCAGGAATTCTGGCGCGCCGAGGGTCGCCTCTCGGCGCTCGAACGCCTCAAATGCGGCGTGACCACCGGCGTGTCGCTGCTCGGCGGCGGCGATTCGATCTATCGCACCGATGATCCGCGCTACGGCATCGCGCATGCCGACGCCGTCGATGAAGTCGGCATTCGCGCCTTTGTCGCCGTCGGTCCATGCCGTCCGCCCTTCCCGCGCAAATACGCGAGCTTCGATCGCGGCGAACGCCGCGAGGCGATGATCGGATTCGAGCAGCACTACGCCACGATCGAAACGCTGCTGCGCGATCGCCATCGCCAGAAGACCGGGCGAATCCATTTCTCCACCTCGATGCCCGTTCACTCCGACGAGCTCGACCAATGGCAGCGTGACAATGTCGAGCTGATCCGCACCCAGGCACGCGAGATCCGCGCGCTCGGCCGCAAATACGGCGCGGGCTTCACGCAGGATGGCCACAAGTGCGGCTCACTCACGCTCGCGCACGAAGTCTTCGGCCTTCTCGGTCCCGACGCCTACATGTCGCACAGCATCGATCTGACCGAGCGCGACATTGCACTGGTCAAGGAGACCGACACCCGCATCATCCACAATCCCTCGGCCGTGATGTCCATTCGCGGCCGTTGCCCGGCGCCCGAACTGATCGATCTCGGCGTCACGGTGGCGCTTGGCTCCGACGGCACGGCGCCGGATCGCAGCTTCGACATGTTCCGCCACATGTTCCAATGCATGCATTATCACCGCCGCCATTTCCGTGACGCTGCGGTGCTGCCGCCAGGCAAGGTCCTGGAGATGACGACGATCGACGCCGCGCGGGCGCTCGGCATGGAGCGCGAGATCGGTTCGCTCGAGCCGGGCAAGAAGGCCGACATCATCCTCGTCGACATGTTCAAGCCGCATCTCTATCCGCTGAACATGCCGCTCTACCGTCTCGTGTGCTTCGCCAACGGCGCGGACGTCGCAACCGTCATCGTCGATGGCCGTATCCTGATGGAAAAGCGGCGCGTGCTCAGCGTCGATGAAGGTGAGGTGCTCGAGCAGGCGCAGGCCGCGACGGAAGCGATGCTCGATCGTACGGGATTGCGTCATCTCACCGCGACGCCGGAGCGCTTCTGGGGCGTCAGCCGGTACTGATATATGGCCGCAGCATCCAAACTCTTCGGCGCAGGGCTGCCGCATTCGATGGGCGGGTGAGCGGTTGATCGCCTATGTCATCCGCCGCGTGCTCAATGCGCTGATCGTGCTGTTGGTCGTCGCGTTCGTTTCATTCCTGCTGTTCAATTTCGTCGGCGATCCCGTCACCAACATGCTCGGCGAGAATGCGCCGCCGGCCGACAAGGACGCACTGCGCGTGGCGCTCGGCCTCGACCAGCCGATGCTCATGCAGTTCCTGCATTTCGTCGCACGCGCCGCTGGCGGCGAGTTCGGACTGTCCTTCCGCAATCTCGTGCCCGTCGCCGAAATCCTGCGCACCCGCGTGCCGGCGACGCTCGAACTCAGCATCTGCGCGATGGTGCTCGCGCTCGCGATCGGCATTCCCACCGGCGTCTATACCGGGTTGCGGCGCAATGCGCCGATCGCGCAAACGATTCAGGCGCTCTCTCTCGTCGGCGTTTCCGTGCCGTCCTTCGTCACCGGCATCCTCCTGATCCTCGTCTTCGCGGTCGAGCTCGGCTGGTTCGCCTCGTTCGGACGCGGCGATGTCGTTGCGCTGGGCTGGTGGACGACGGGATTGTTGACGGTGAGCGGATTGAAATCGCTGGTCCTGCCGACGATCACGCTGGCGCTGTTCCCTGCCACGCTGATCATGCGGCTGGTACGCGCGGAAATGCTCGAGGTGTTGCGCACCGACTATGTCCGCTTCGCACGCGCCCGCGGCCTGACGCATCGCGCCGTTCATTTCGGCCATGCGCTCAAGAACACGCTGGTGCCGGTGATCACGATCACCGGCTTGCAGCTGGGCTCCGTGATCGCCTTCGCAATCCTGACGGAGACGGTCTTCCAATGGCCCGGTCTCGGGTTACTGGTCGTGCAGGCCATGACTTTTGGCGATATCCCCGTGCTCTCCGCCTATCTCTTGCTGGTCGCGACGCTCTTCGTGTCGATCAACCTCACGGTCGATCTGCTCTACTACGCGGTCGATCCCAGGCTGCGCCTCGAACAGCGCGCGGCGGCGGGCTGATGGCCTTGGCGACGACATGGATGCGACTGGCGCAGAGCGATCTCTGGTGGAGCTTTCGACGATCGCCACTGACCATCATCGCGGCGTTGGTGGTGCTCGGCTTCGCGATCATCGCCGTGTTCGCGCCTTGGCTCGCCCGGCAGAATCCATTCGACCCGGGCTTGCTCGATATTCTCGACGCGAGATTGCCGCCGATGTGGATCGAGGGCGGCCTCGCGAAATATCCGCTCGGCAGCGACAGCCAGGGGCGCGATGTATTGTCGACGATCCTCTACGGCGCGCGCATCTCGCTGGGCGTCAGTATCGCAGCCAATATCACGGCGATGCTGCTCGGCGTCAGCCTTGGCCTGATGGCGGGATATTTCGGTGGACGCATCGACAATCTCATCATGCGGGTCGCGGACGTCCAGTTGTCCTTTCCGACGATCCTGATTGCGCTGCTCATCGATGGCCTCGCCCGTCAGGCGATGCCTCGGGACACGCATGCGACGCTCGCCATTCCGCTGGTCGTGGTCGCGATCGCGCTCGCCAATTGGGTGCAGTACGCGCGCACCGTGCGCGGATCGACGATGGTCGAGAAGAACAAGGAATACGTCCAGGCCGCACGGGTGATCGGCGCCGGCCCGGCCTACATCCTCACCCGGCACGTGCTTCCCAACGTCGTCGGTCCGGTCCTGGTGATCGCAACGTTAGGCTTTGGCTCAGCAATCCTGACGGAAGCTGCGCTGAGCTTCCTCGGTCTCGGCGTGCCAGCCACCCATCCTTCGCTCGGTACATTGATTAGGATCGGCAATGAAGTCTTGTTCTCCGGCGAGTGGTGGATCACGGTCTTTCCATCGATCGCCCTGGTTCTGCTGGTGCTCGCGGTCAATTTGCTCGGGGACTGGCTCCGAGATGCGCTCAATCCAAAGCTGAGATGAATGATTCGTGTCGTTCGAATGATTGAAACTGTTGGAATAACTTCTGCAACGCGTCGTTGTCGGGTGGTCAAGTCGATGCCCGGGTGCCGTCGGTGACGGCGCCCGTCGATCCCGCGATCCAGGCCGAGCTGGTGGCATTGCTGCCTCGGCTGCGGCGGTTCGCGAGAGGCCTTGCTGGCGCGCCCGATCAGGCCGATGACCTGGTGCAGGCCGCATGCGAGCGGGCATTGGCCCGGATCCATCAATGGACCCCGGGTACACGGCTCGACAGCTGGATGTTCAGGATCATCCAGACGATCTGGCTGGACCAGAAACGCGCACAACGTGTGCGTACGGGCGAAGGACGCGTCGATGCGGACTCACCCCTGGTCGAGCCGGAGCTGACAGTGGACGGCGTTCGGGAGATGGACGCGCAAATCACCTATGACGCGGTGCGGCGCGCGATGGGCCAGCTTCCGGAGGAACAACGTGCGGTGATCATGCTCGTATGTGTCGAAGGTCAATCCTACAAGGAGGCGGCGGATACGCTGTCGATCCCCATCGGCACGATCATGAGCCGGCTGTCACGCGCGCGATCGGCGCTGGCGCGGCTGCTCGGCGAACCGCCTACGGAAGCAAAAGGCAACGTCGTGCGTTTGAAACCCGAGGGTAATTGACTCCATGCCCACGACAACCGGAATGGATGACGTGATGTTGATGGCTTATGTCGACGGTGAGGTCGATGCAGCGACCGCGCGCGAGATCGAGGCGGCGATCAGCAGCGACGCGGCGCTTGCGGCGCGGGTGGCGATGTTCCGCCACACCGCATCCTTGATGCGCGGCGCCTTCACCGAAATCCTGCATGAGCCGGTTCCCGAGCGGCTGCTGGCCAAGATCCGCGCCGCACAGCCGGTCGAAGCCGCTGCACGTCCTGCGGACAACGTGATTGCCTTGCCGCGCCGCAAGGCGGCGGTGGCAAACAGCGCGTGGCGGACAGCTGCCTGGGCCGCTGCGGCGGCTATCTCGGCCGTCGCGATCTTCGCGGCGGGCACGCAATCGGGCCTCGTGCAATTCGGCGCGCCGCCGCCGATCGTTCAGGCCAATGTCACGCCCGATGGTGAACGTTGGCTCGAGAATCTCGCCGGCTATTATCGCGAGTATCGCGCCACGCTGACGCGCGAGAAGCGCATCCTCGTCGATTTCGGCGCCGAACATATCGGTGAATTGGAGAGCTGGTTCAGCGCTCGCCTCAACCGTCAGATCGCCGTCCCGGACCTCACGCAATTCGGGTTTCGAGCCGAGGGCGGCCGCTTCGTCGTCGTCGCCGGCAAGCCAGCCGCGCAGTTCCTTTATTCCGGTGACAACGAGGAGCTGGTTCAGCTCGTCATCGCGATCTCCGATCTGCCCGAGCGTGGCGGCCGGCTCGATCAGCGCGGTGACGTCAACATCGTGCATTGGCGCGAGAATGGCTACGCCTACGCCTTCGTCGGCCGGATCGACGGCAAGCAGCTCTGGAAGATCGCCGACATGACCTGGGCGAAGCTCAAGCCGGCCTGACGCCCGGCTTCGGGGCACTCAGGCCAGCACGACGAGGTCGATCGGTTCACCAACGCCAGCGACGGTCCGCGCATTGCGTTTCTCCTTGGCGCCGACGAAACCTTGTCGACAGGCAGTGTCGTAAGTCTCGGCCGTCGTCAGCGCCGCGACCCGCTCGACCTTCGTGTGCTTTTCCAATTTTGCGGCGAGATTCACCGCATCGCCGATCACCGTATATTCGAGCCGCGTCGCGTCGCCGACCGCGCCGAACAGCAAAGGGCCGGTCGCGACCGCCGCGCCCACGCGCGGGGTCGGCAGACCGGCCGCCTTGCGGTCCGACTGCCATTGCGCGACTTCGTTCATCAGCGCATCGATCGCGGTCAGGGCATCGGCCGCGTAGCGCGCGTTGACACGCGACGCGCCGAAGCTCGCGAGGATGCCATCGCCGAGAAACTTGTCGATCGAGCCGCCGTGCCGCTGCAGCACGGGCACGAGCCTGGCCTGATACTCGGCCAGCAATCCCACGGTCTGGTCGGGAGAGAGGCTGCGCGCGAGCTCGGTGAAGCCGCGCAGATCGATGAACATCGCGGCGGCATCGCGCACCATGCCCTGACCGGGCTTGATCGATTCCTCGGACCCGGTGATCACGTCGGCGACATCATCCGAGAAGAATCGCCGAAGTTCGCGCACTGCGCTGGTTCCAGCCACCGCCGACACCAGCGTGCGTTGCGCGCGCAGCAGTGACCACGCCAGCAGCAGGCTGACCACCAGGATCGCCACGACCTTGTCGATCTCCGCGCCGATCAGGATCATGTTCGAGGTCATATATCCCACGTAGTCGCGCGTGATCGGCATCGCATCGGGTCCGAAGGTCGCGGCATAGACGACCAGCGCGATCCAGCCCCCGGCCGCGGTGAAGCCCGCCAGCAGAACCAGCGCCGCGTCGAAGCGCAGCGCACGCAACGCGATGAAGATGAAGACATAGAGGATCGTCGGGGCCTTCAGATAGAAGGCCGGTGGCTGCGCGTACTGGATATGAAAGCTCCAGATCAGCCCGAACAGCAGACTCATGTCGATCAGGATCGAACCGGCCAACGACCAGCGCGGCAGACGTGTGCGATGCGACCACACGATGCGCACCAACGTCGCCACCAGATACGCGGCAAGCGCGTAGGGCACCGGCTGGAAGCGCATCGGCCGATCGGCTGGCTTGGTTCCGACCAGATAGAACACGCCGAAAAACACCACGAGCGCCAGCTGGCACCAGCTGATCAGCCGTTCGGCCTGATCCTGCTCATCACGCACGGCGCGACGCACGCGCTCGGGCAATGCCCCGACGGTCGTGAGGTCCTGCGTGAAGAGCTTGGGGAAAATTCGCGAGATCGCCTTTGCCATGGCGGCGATCATGTCACTTGCTGGCGACATCGGGCTTCAGATGCGCGTGAGCGCGCAAGCATGTGATAGATTTCCGCGATGCGCCAAAACAACTCACGCGTTGTTGACCCGGAATTTCTCGACCTGACCATCGATACAATCGGAGACGGCGGCGACGGTATCGCCGAGCCGGCCGGGCGCAGGATCTTCGTCCCCTGGACCCTGCCTGGCGAGCGCGTGCGCGCGCGGCGCACCGGTCCGCACCACGCCGTGCCCTTGGAGTGGCTCGTCCGCGCTCAGGCGCGCGCCGAAGCGAGCTGTCCGCATTTCGCCACCTGCGGCGGTTGCGCCCTGCAGCACCTGCAGCCGGATTCCTACGCCGCGTGGAAGCGCGCGCGCGTGCAGGCCGCGGCCACGGGCGCCGGCTTTCCGGAAGCGGTGGTCGCACCGCTCGTGAGTTCACCACCGGCCAGCCGCCGCCGCGCGATTCTCGCCTCCCTCCGCACGCGCGCGGGAGTCACGCTCGGCTTCCATGCGCCCGCCAGCGCCGACATCGTCGACATCACGACATGCCCGGTGCTGGTGCCGGAGATCGCCACGCGTCTCGATGAGCTGCGCGCCGCCTTGGGCGCCGTGCTCACGCGCACCCAGCGTTGCGATGTGGCGATCACGAGCACGCAGACCGGCCTCGACATGCTGATCATCGGCAATGTCGCCCGGGGCCGGTTGAACGGATTGGCGGCCAAACTCGATCTCGCCCGGCTGTCGCTGGCCCGCGACGCCGGGGCAAGCGCCGAGTTGATCGCCCTCAACCGCGCGCCGCTGGTTCGGTTCGGAACCGTCGGCGTCGAACCGCCACCGCACGCATTCCTCCAGGCGACGCGCGAAGGCGAACACGCGATCACGGCCGCCGTACTCGCTGGGCTGGGCAACGCGCGGCGAGTTCTCGACCTGCATGCGGGATGCGGCACGCTCGCCCTGCCGATCGCGCACCAGGCGCACGTTCTCGCCGTCGATGTCGCCGCAGACTCGCTGGCCGCGTTCGATGCCGCGGCACGTCGCTCCGGCCTCGGTGCGCAGGTGAAGATCCTGGCGCGCGATCTGGTGCGCCGGCCGTTGCTCGGCAGCGAACTCGATGGCTGGGACGCCGCCGTGTTCGACCCGCCACGCGAGGGCGCGAGGGCGCAAGCCTCCGCGCTCGCCGCGTCGTCCGTGCAACGGGTGATCGCCGTGTCATGCAATCCCGCGAGTTTCACAGTCGATGCGATCGCGCTGCGCGATGGCGGCTACCGGCTCGAACAGCTGATTCCGATCGACCAGTTTCTCTGGTCGCCGCATGTCGAATTGGTCGGCGTCTTCTCGCGTCCGCCGGCGCCGCGCAAGCGACGCTGAGCGCTTTTACCGATCTCTAACTTCCGGATGCGCATTCTCGCGCGTCATGATGCGCATCAATTGGCAAAGCCGCGGCTACTTCAGCGCGGAGATCGAACCGGGAATCGGGCCACGATCTGGTCAATGGCGATGGACTCTCTATCTGCGCGACGAGATCGTCACGTCGGACTATGCGCCGAACCGCAACGCCGCGATGGCGGCCGCGGGTCTGATGGCCGATCAGACCGCGCGTCCGCGTCTCGTTTCAGCCTGAGCGTTTCCGCCCTCAGCCGAAAGCGGCGCGATGCGCATCGACTTCCGCGCGCGCATTGCCAGCCAGTAGCGTCAACTCGGTCGACGCAGCCACCATCGAGAATCCCTCGCGGAACATGTCCGCGGTGGTCTTGCGGCCATAGGGCACGATGCCGGCCGGCTTTCCGGCGCGACGGATGGCGGTGAGCGCCTTGTCGACCAGCTTGAGGAATTCCGGGTTCTCGTAGTCGCGCAACCGTCCCATCGATCCCGAGAGATCATTGGGCCCGATGAACAGGCCGTCGACGCCCTCGACGGCGGCGATCGCGTCGACATTGGCGACGGCCTTCGCGCTCTCGATCTGCACGATCACGAACAACCGGTCATTGGCGCCCTTCCACCACGCATCGATGTCGCGCACCAGACCGGCATGGCGCCAGGGTCCGAAGCTGCGCTGCCCCTGTGGCGGGTAGCGGCAGGCCGCTACGACGGCTTTCGCCTGTTCCACCGTCTCGACCATCGGCACCATCACGCTCTCCGCGCCGGCATCGAGGATGCGCTTGATGTAGACCTGATCGTTCCACGGCACGCGCACGATGCTGGCGACGTTCAGGGCGTCGAGCAGCTGCAGATGCTGCAACGTCTCGCGCGGCGCCGACGGCCCATGTTCATTGTCGAGGATGATGAAATCGTAGCCGGCGGTCGCCAGCGTCTCCGTGTAGATCGTGTCGAGCACCGAACCCCAGACGCCGAGGCATTTCTTTCCAGCGGCGAATTTCGCGCGCAACTTGTTATGCGATTGCATGTTTCCCCCAAGATCGCCGGCGAGGATCCGCCGCGGATCGTGATTATGCGATGTCCCACGCGCCGAGCAACCGTTGCGGTGGCGTCGCGTCGTGGGCTAAGGCCGGGATGTGAGCAATCCTCTCGATCCCACGCAGATCGTCATCCATGTCGATGGTGTCGCGCTCGCGCTGCATGTTCGGCGCAATCCACGCGCCCGGCGCTTGTCGCTGCGCACCGATCCTGCCGCGGGCAAGGTCGTGCTGGTTCTGCCGCGCCGCGCGAGCCTCGCCGCCGGTGTGAGTTTCGCGCGTAGTCAGGAAGCCTGGATCCGCACGCGCCTGGCGCAGATCCCGGACGCCACGCCGTTGATGCCCGGAGTCGCCCTGGAGGTCGCGGGCGAACGCTTGACCATTCGGCATGACGAGACGTCGCGCGGGGCGACGCGTCGCGTCGACGACATCCTGCTCGTCAGCGGCGATCCGCGCTTCGTCGCCCGCCGCGTCCGGGATTGGCTGCGCGCGCAGGCGCGTGAACGCGTCACCAGCCGCGCCCATCATCTCGCCACCGGTCTGGCGCGGCAGGTGAGCGCGGTGCGCATCACCGACACACGCTCGCGCTGGGGATCCTGCGCGCCGAACGGGCGTTTGAGTTTCTGTTGGCGCCTCGTCCTCGCGCCCGCCACGGTGATCGACTATGTCGTGGCGCACGAGGTCGCGCATCTCGTGCACCTCAATCATGGGCCGCGTTTCTGGCAGCTCGTCGATCAACTCACCCCGCATCGCCTCGATGCCCAGGCCTGGCTGCGCCGCAACGGCGCCAGGCTGCTTCGCGTCGGTGCGCTCTGACCGCGACGGCGCAGAACCCGTCGTGACGCCGCGCTTCGCCGCGGAATCCACCGCCACGTCGGCGATGTTGGTCGGCCTGGTCGCCATGATGGCGATCTCGACGGATCTCTATCTGCCGTCACTGCCGGCGATCGCGCGCGACCTGCGCGTCGATGTGGCGGCCGCGCAGCTGACGCTCAGCGCCTTCCTGATCGGGATTGCCGGCGGCCAGCTCGTCCTCGGCCCGCTCTCCGACCGCTTCGGCCGTCGGCCCGTCCTGATCGGCGCCACGCTTTGCTACACGCTTGCATCGATCGCCTGTGCCTTCGCGACCGACATCGACCAGCTCGTCGCCGCGCGCGTCATGCAGGCGATCGGCGCCTGCGCCGGCGGCGTGGTCGGTCGCGCCGTGGTGCGCGACGTCTATGGCCGCGAGCGCGCCGCGCGCGTGCTCGCGTCGATCGGCTCCGCGATGTCGGTGGTTCCAGCCATCGGGCCGATCCTCGGCGGCTTCGTCGAAACCTATGCCGGGTGGCGCTGGAACTTCGCGCTGTTGACCGGCTTCGGGTCGACGCTGTTCGTCGCCATCCTGATCGGCCTGCCGGAGACCAATCAACAAAAGGACCCGGCGGCAACGCAACCCGCGCGGCTGCTGGCGAATTTCATCGCCATCGCGCGCACCCGCAGTTTCCTCGCCTACGCGCTCGCCGGCGCTCCGTCCTATGCCGGGTTGTTTGCATTCATCTCCGGCTCGTCCTTCGTCTTCGTCGACGTCCTCCACACGACGCCGCGCGCCTTCGGTTTCTATTTTGCGCTGGTGGTGTTCGGGTATTTCCTGGGGACTCAGAACCTGTGAACTAATCGGCGTGGGGATGTGTACGATGAATCATGAGCATCGAGACCTCCCGTTCTTCGCCGACGCCAGCAGCGCTGTTTGGTGATCTTCCGCCCTCGACGGCGAGC
>Ga0163144_10001088_pt1 | contig 64290 bp, 47 predicted proteins | sample OliLak19BULKMAT1_FD_123175 | JGI IMG/M metagenome (GOLD analysis project Ga0163144, IMG submission 123175) | Freshwater microbial mat bacterial communities from Lake Vanda, McMurdo Dry Valleys, Antarctica - Oligotrophic Lake LV.19.BULKMAT1 | ecosystem: Environmental > Aquatic > Freshwater >...
GGCATCATCTCCAGAAGAGGGAAACCCCGCAGCGGAAGCGAGACATCCATCTAAACGACAGGACTTTCCAGAGATGTTTAGGAAGGCATTGATGTACCTTCCTCCACCTCTGGGAAGTCTTTGCGCATTTTTCAGCGCTTTGAAAAAAGTTGCCATTGCGTTACCCCCTCCAGGGTGTGTGAAGAGAACCAAGAAGCATGAAATACATAAAAATATGAATTTTACGCTTCTCAGTAAAAAAACCTTATCCCTCGCGATACGCCAAAGAAAAATGAAAATAAATCACTTGGCTTTAGAGAAAAGCGAGGGCTTGTCTTCTACGAAATAGAAAATGAAAAAGATCTATAATAAATGACAGAAGTATGAACGAATTGTTTCGTCTGCCATTTTTCTTAAAAAACTAATCGGCTCGGCTTAAGTACTTTGATTCCTCAGTGTTTACGACGATTCTATCGCCAACTTTAACAAAGGCTGGAACAGTAACCTGTAATCCGGTATCAGTCTTTGCTGGTTTTGGAGAATTGCTTGCAGTCGCACCGCGAAGCTCTGGCTCTGTCTCTGCAACGGTTAAGGTAACAGTTTGAGGAAGTTTCACTCCAATAGGATTATCATTAAAGGTTGTCACCTCAACTGCCATTTGATCTTGTAAAAAATATTTTCCATCACCTAATAAATCAGAACTTATTGTTACCTCTTCATAAGTTTCTGAGTACATAAAATGATACCCGGAACCATCCGCATACAGATAAGTTGCCGCCATAGTTGAGACATCTGCTTCTTCAACATCTTCAGTTGAGCTAAAACGAATCTCAGTTTGTGTGCCACTAATTAAATTTCTTAGTTTTGTTTGAACCTTTGCCCGAAGATTGCCAGGAGTATGGTGATGAAAATCCATGACTCTATGTGGTATTCCGTTATGCATTATTACAGATCCACGTCTTATATCATTAGCTTTCATAGGACTCGCAATTTCAAATTTAATTCAGAGCTCAAAACAAGGCGGCAAGACTAGCTAAAAGAGGAGTTATTGGCAACTTTAGTAGTTTGACTAGCCAATCGTTCAGAGATTTTGGCTTCAATAAAATCTCGCAATTCAGGGATATTAATAGAATTTGTAACCTCTGCTGCAAAAGCACTTACCAACATTGCACGAGAGTCTTCTTTACCAATTCCTCGGGCTTGAAGATAAAAAAGTGCATTTTCATCGAGTTGTCCAATAGTTGCTCCATGAGTACATTTCACATCATCAGCCCATATCTTAAGCTGCGGTCTTGTTTCAATTTTTGCATTGGGTGAAAGCAATAAGGATTGATTCGATTGTATAGCATCAGTTTTTTGAGCATCTTGGCGAACTATGATAGTGCCGCTAAAAACTCCACTAGATTTATCAGAATAGATCCCCTTATAAAGTTCATGACTGTGACAATGAGGCTTTGCATGATCTAAAACTGTATGGTTATCGACATGCTGTTCCTCGCCGATAACAGTAAGACCATTTAATACACACTCAATATTCTCACCTTCTAAAATTGGACAAATTTCATTCCGAACTAATTTGCCTCCGAAGGTAACACAAGTCGAATGGTATGATGCGTCTCTAGAAAGCTTCACGGCAGTATAGCCAATATGATTTGCGGCACTTCCTTCCAATCCAATTTTCAGATGAGTCAGTTTGGCATTTTCCTTGACTATGACTTCAGTGACTGTATTTGTGAAATATGTTGATTCAGAAAGTCCTATATATACTTCGATAAGTGTAGCTGAGCTCCCAGCTTCAAGATTAATTAATGTTCGGGGATATGAAGCTTTTCCATCTTCCTGTGATGATAAATATACAAAATATATTGGCTCTGAAACAAGACTTCCATTTTTAACGGAGAGACAACCACCGTCTTCTGATAAGGAACCATTAAGAGCAACAAAAGAATTAAGAGATGGATTTGCAACTACTTGCGGAGTCTCCTCTTGTGAAGCTAGTGAAGAAAATGAAATTCCATCTTGAGGAGTATAATTAGAAAGTGTTTTATTAAAGACTCCATTTACAAATGTATAGGTGCTTGCAGAACTAGGAGTAAAGAAAAGCTTTGAGGCCTGGGCTTTGTCAACTATTCTTAATTCTGATGTTTTTTGAAATTTTGCACGAACGATTGGAGTTACATCAGTATATTTCCAATCTTCATTCTTAGTTGTTGGAAAACCTTGCTTTATGAAATTTTCGTGGCCAGATTTTCTAAGCCATGAGATCGTCTGTGATTTTGGAGCTCCTTGACCAAGATAACTTCCTTCATACCAATCTTTATCGTAATTTAACTGATGCATATCAATATTTATTTAAGCAGAAACTGATTCTTCTTTAGCCCAACTATAACCACTCTTTTCAAGTTCAAGAGCTAAGGATTTGTCTCCAGAGCGAACTATTCGACCATTTACTAGAACGTGGACAAAATCTGGAACGATATAATCCAACAATCTTTGATAATGGGTAATGACTAGAAAAGCTTTTTTAGGATCTTCTATTTTTAATTTATTGACACCATTTGAAACTATTTGTAAGGCATCAATATCTAAACCTGAATCAGTTTCATCGAGTAAGCAAAGCTTTGGATCTAAAAGTGCCATTTGAAAGATCTCATTTCTCTTTTTTTCTCCACCCGAAAAACCTTCATTTACTGAACGCTTTAGGAAAGATTCATCAAGTTGTAAAACTTTAGCTTTGGTCTTAATAAGATCATCAAATTCTTTAAGTTTCAAAGCTGGCAATCCGCGATGCTCTCTGACCGCCTTTAAAGCCATTCGTAGAAAATAATTAATAGCAACACCTGGCAATTCAACAGGATATTGGAAAGCTAAAAATACTCCTTCTCTGGCTCTTTCCTCAGGATCCATTTCAAGAAGATTTTTCCCCTCGTAAATAATGGACCCCTGAGTAATCTGATAACCATCTTTGCCACTTAAAACATTGGCCAAGGTGCTTTTACCCGAGCCATTCGGGCCCATAATAGCATGGACTTCACCAGCATTAATTGTGAGATTAAGACCCTTTAATATTTCTTTCCCTTCACTCGGCTCTTTCTGATCAAGACGACAGTGAAGATCTTTTATTTCTAAAATCGCCATAATTTTCTCTAGCCAACGCTTCCTTCTAAACTAATTGCCAAGAGCTGACGAGCTTCGACAGCAAACTCCATTGGCAATTCTTTAAATATTTCCTTACAGAATCCATGAACTAGCATCGAAACTGCATCTTCAGTTTCAATTCCACGTTGATTACAGTAAAAAATCTGATCTTCACCGATCTTTGATGTTGAAGCTTCATGTTCAACTTTTGCAGTTGGATTATGTACTTCAATATATGGAAATGTATGTGCTCCGCACTTATCACCTATCAACATTGAATCACACTGCGAGAAATTTCTAGCACCATCAGCATTTTTTAGAATCTTAACCATTCCACGATATGAATTTTGCCCTTTTCCAGCTGAAATACCTTTTGAAACAATTGTACTAGAAGAATTTTTCCCGATATGAATCATTTTTGTTCCAGTATCAGCTTGCTGTTTATTGTTTGTAAGAGCTACTGAGTAAAACTCCCCTACTGAATTGTCCCCTTTCAAAATACAACTTGGGTATTTCCAAGTAATCGCGGAACCTGTCTCGACTTGTGTCCAAGAGATCTTTGAGTTTACACCAGCACAAATTCCACGTTTAGTTACGAAATTATAAATGCCACCCTTACCTTCCTTGTCACCGGGATACCAATTTTGGACTGTCGAATATTTAATCTGAGCATCATCAAGGGCAATTAATTCAACAACTGCGGCATGTAATTGATTTGTGTCACGCATTGGAGCCGTACAGCCTTCCATGTAACTAACGTAACTTCCCTTATCGGCAATGATCAAGGTTCTCTCAAATTGACCAGTATTCTCAGCATTAATTCTGAAATAGGTAGAAAGCTCTAATGGGCACCGTACATTTGGTGGAATATAAACAAATGATCCATCAGTAAAAACGGCAGAGTTCAAAGTTGCAAAATAGTTATCTGTATAGGGCACTACTGATCCCAAGTACTTTTTGATAATCTCAGGATGCTTTTTGACAGCTTCAGAAAAAGAGCAAAATATAATTCCATGCTCCTCAAGTTGTTTCTTATAAGTAGTAATAACTGAAACGCTATCAAAGACTGCATCAACCGCAACCCCAGCTAATTTTTTTTGTTCCAAAAGTGGGATACCTAATTTTTCGTAAGTTTTTAAAAGCTCTGGATCGACTTCATCTAGACTTTGCTTAAGTGACTGAGCTTTAGGAGCTGAGTAATAAATTGTTTTTTGATAATCAATTTCTGGATAATTAACAAAAGCCCAAGTTGGCTCTTTCATTGTAAGCCACTTTCTGTAGGCTTTAAGTCGCCATTCAAGCATCCATTCAGGTTCTTCTTTCTTCTTAGAAATAAAAGCAATAATATCTTCATTCAGTCCAGGCGGAGCTGAATCAGCCTCAATATTTGAAGTGAATCCGTACTTATACTCACGGTTGGTATAATTTTCTATAATTGAATTATCGGCGCTCATTTTATTTGGTTTTACCTTTATAGGCTCGTTATTCAACTTATTGCTCAAATTAACAGTACGATATTACTGAACTAATATCATACTTGAATGAATAGTTCAAGTATAGCTGGAGAGTCAAAAATTTAACTTTCTATAAATCTTTAGGAAATATTTCACTTTATTAGTCACAGTACTTATATTACTAAGAAGAGTATATTGTTAGAACAAGCAAAAACCATAAAGGCGCATATCAATGAGAATAACACGTTGGGGAGAGTATGGAATCCACTGTTCGATCTTTATTGCCCAGAAATCAACAGCTATAGAGCCACTAGTTTCAGCACAAGACATTGCTGACTCACAAGCCATACCAGTTGATTATGCCCGTCAAATTTTACAACGCTTGAAAAATGGTGGAATTATTAAAACAGTTCGAGGTCCACTAGGTGGGTATCAATTATCAAGAGATGCATTGGAAATTAGTTTAGCAGACATTTTACGAGCATCTGAAGGAGATACTTTTGAAATCATCTGTGACAAAAACCCTCTAGATAATGAGCGATGTTCAGCAAACACGACTTGTAACATAAAGATGATTTGGCACAAACTTCATGATCACATCGATGGATTTTTAAAAGAAATTTCCCTCAAAGAAATGGCATCACAACCTTGTCGGAATGTTTCTATAGGCATGTTTAGTCAAAATGGAAATATTGGAAAGGACAAAGAAAAACCAGTTAGAATTGGTGGATAGATTTACAAACTACTAAGGTTTCAAAATGCTCTGTCATCGGAAACATATCAAAAGGTTGCACTAGTGAAACTTCGTAATCTTTAAGCATTTTAAGATCGGTAGCTAAGGTTTCTGAATTACAACTTGAATAGATAATTTGTTTTGGCCTTATTCTTGAAAGTTCATTACAGATCTCTTCTTTAAGACCACGTCTCGGTGGATTGAGAATTATCAAATCAGGATCTTCTTTAAAGTTTGTAAGAAAAGCTAAAACGTCCTTGGATTCAAATCTAATATTTTTAATACAATTCAATTTGGCACTTTCATTTGCATCTCGAACGGCTGAGTCAGAAATTTCGATACCTAAACATGTTTCAAAGTAATTGGATGCGAAGATAGAGAAACAACCGGATCCTGAAAAAAGATCTAGAATCAACTTTGGTTGAAATGTCTTAATTTGGGTAGCAACTGCTTTATATAATTTTTCAGCTACATTGCTTGTTACTTGTGAAAATGATTGTGGTGAGATTTGAATTTTAAAACCTGATAACTCTTCAATAACGGATTCTGATCCAGATAAAAGAATTTCCTCTCGACCTTCAAGAATAGCTTGATGAGTTGGTTGAATATTTGCTGTAATAATTTTTATTCTTGAATCTATTTTACAAAGCTCTTCAGATAAATTTTGTAATTTTGAAACAATCTCTTTTGATCGTACGACAAAACGCACAATTAAAGATTCAGCATTGTTTACAACTCTGATTAATAAATATTTAAGATCCCCAGATTTTTCTAAAACATTATAAGGATTAATTCTGTATTTTATGATTAAAGATTTAGTAATTTCAGCAATTTGATTTAGTCTTTGATCATGAAGTGGACACTGACTTATATCAACTGCTTTTTGGTTATTATTAATAAATCCGAATAATGGGAATTGAGTACTTCCTGCAATTACAAACTTTGCTTTATTACGTGAATAAAGACTCAAATCAGATGGAACAATAGGAGCATAGACTGAGAAATCAATTCGATTTTGAGACAATACTTCTTTAAGTCTACGCTCTTTTAAAAAAAGCTGTTCCTTATATGGTTGATCTATTAAAGCACAAGATCTGCAGGTATTTGAGTTAAAATATGAACAAGGTGAACTACTCATCTTAATGAAAGATCTACAATTAACAATTTATCATCCCTGGGGTGGGATCGTAATTCCAAATAAAGATTTTCTTTCGGAAAGTTCTTTTTGGACGTACTCTTTTTGGACTTACTACAGATCAACATCAGATAATATTACATAAAATATAAATTAAATATATCTCATAAAATTTCAATAAAATAACCATGACAAAGTTAATGCATAAACTACTAAGAATTTTGATTATCTACTTTCTAGTTTTTACTAGTCAGATTCTTCATGCACAGACTTCTTATTCAAATTCTAAAAATACTATCAAAATTGGCTTTATTGGTTCCCTGAGCTCTTTTGCTGCAAACTATGGATCCGCTGTTCTTGATGGAGTGCGCCTAGCTATCTCTGAGCTTGAGAATCAAGGAATTCATATAGATCTTCGAGTAGAAGATGATCAATCAACTGCAAAAGAAACAGTAAGTGCTTATATCAAACTTAAAACTATCGATAAAGTTCAAGCAATCATCACTGGAACATGGTGGGCTAATGCTATTGTAAAACAAGCTGAAAATGATGAAATCATTCTATTATCATGCGAAACTCAGTACAATGAAGATGCGATAATAGGTAAAAGTTATTTTATACTTAATGGAGATTTACGAAAATGGATCCAAGTTTATTCTTCATTAATCAAAGAAAATAGCTGGAAGAAAGCATCTATCATCAGATATGTATCTGGTTTTGGTGCCACCTTAGAGAATGAGATGCGCGACCTCTTCTCAAATGAAAACAGAGAATTTGTAGGAGCCCTACAATACAATGATATAAATTTAACTAATCCTGCGGATATTGTGTTTAAACTTAAAAAAATGAATCCTGATGTTGTGTATATCGATGCACAACCAGGAGGATTAGCGAATTTAATGCGTAAATTTTCTGAGGCTGGACTAAATAATCTTGGTATTCTTACAAACTCAATTGCAGAAGATGTAAAACGAGACAACCTTTTTGATACATCTAAGTTTAAAAATCTTTATTATACGAAAAGAGCTACATATGACCAAGATTTTATTGTTTCATTTAAAGAAAAATTTCAGAAAGAACCGTATCTAAACTCTGATCTTGGTTATTATGCTGTTTTTCTAGCCCAAAAATCATTAGGATCAGACAATCCCGTTAGTACCTTGAAACAAGGTCTCCAAATAAAAGATAAAGTCTTTAGCTTTGATGAGCACAATGTTTACTCCGGAATTCCTCAAGAAGTTTATAAAATGAATGAGATTCAAAAAACTAATTGATGGATTATTAAATTGACACCTCATAAAAAAATTACATATAAACTCAGAAAGATGCTTCTGATGTATTTATGTCTTTTTATAATTTCTTGCGCAGATTCCAAAGATGAAATTCCAAGACTTTTAAAAGAGCTTAACAGCTCTGATGCTAAGATTAGAAACGATGCTGCTTTGGGACTTGCAAGTTGGGGAGCTCCGCATTCGAATCAAGCAGTCCCAAGACTAATAGAGCTAATGTATGATCAGAATATTGGAGTTCAAAGTGCAGCCGCTTATGCTCTGAGAAGAATAGATACACCGGAAGCTCGTATTGCATTGAAAAAGGCAAGTAAACGACGTTAATTTGATTCGTTGTTTATATTCATCATTATCTATTGAACATTTTTAATCTGGCTCTCAAACAGCTCATATTGCATTATACTGTTTCATGAGTAAAAAAATTCCTAAATCTGATTTAAAACAAAAATCTAAACTACTAAACCTTACGTTAGTCACTGGATTTATCTCCTTAGTGCCGACATTTTATGTTGCTTATATATCAAATTCAATCACACTCTATGCAGATTTTTTACGATGTTCTGGAGAGTTTATAGCCATTTTTATGAGCTGGATGGTATTTAGAAGAGTATCCCGTCCAAGTGAAAAAGATTTTAATTATGGTTTTGGTAAATTAGAACAGTTTGCAAGTCTTACAGTTGGACTTGCCATGCTTCTTACTTTCGTTGTACTGCTTTTTGCTGCTATTCATCGTTTTATTGAACCAGCTAGTATCAGTAATATTTTTTGGGGTATTCTTTTTACTTTACTATCTATTGTTGGCAATGCCTATGTTTGGATTAAAAGTACTGTTTTACATCAACGACAACCTTCTCCACTTGCTAAATCACAAGCGGGCTTATTTAGAGCCAAAACTTTCGTCAGTGTAGTCGTATTAGTCTCTCTGAGTTTAAGCTATTTTTTTTCTAACACCAATATTGCACTTTATATTGATCCATTAGGCTCATTAGTTATTTCTGGATTTATGCTTTATTCTGCAATAGCAGTGCTATCTTCATCAGTTAGCGATCTCCTTGATAAATCGCTTGATGAAGTTCTTCAAATTGGTGTTCTTAGATCCTTAGTCACTCATGAAGATTTGTATAAAGGATTTGCTGGCATGAGATCCCGGCGTTCGGGTGGACAGATTTATATTGAACTATTTCTGGAGTTTAATCAAAACCAAACTATAAAAGAAGTATTAGTTTCCAAATCTCTTATTAGGGAAAGTCTTTTAAAAGTTATTCCCGGAGCAGAAGTTTCAATTGTAATTAGCTAAATAATCTAAATTATTGTCCATGTGCAAAATGTGCAACCATCTTATGGAATCTTTTAGATCTCTCCGTCATATCAATCCTTGCTATTAACTTTGCAATGTTTAAAGCAATTTTTGTTTTTTGGGCCAAAGTTTTATCATTAACCTCTGCAATTGCTTCTAACACGCCTTTAAGATCTCTCTCTCCTTCCTTTCTTAAAAATATTTCTATTATTTTATGTTCAAGTCTAGCTTTATGATAATCATATGGAGAAGCAGAAGAAAAATCTGAAATTCCATTGCCTAATAATTCAAGGTGACGAACCTTTGCTTCATCATTAAGTTCGCAGATACCTGATTCAAGTCGTGAAACTATAAACTTAATCGGGTCATTGCAGAGTTGATATTTGCAAAGATTCGGTAACCCTTCACTTGAAATTTGATTTTTTTTATTTTGAAATCGCTGTGCCTGCTTTTGCTCAGCAAGGTCTTGTGCTGATCTTATCCAAGACCCATCATCAAACATCTGTAAAGCTCTATTAAAAAAATCATCTACAACTGAGTCAATTCCAGTGGGATCTTGAAATATATTTGCAAGCTTATCCACAATTCCACCTTTATAAAAAGCTTTTCTGCCTTCTGCATTTCCATACAAATAAATATTTAAAACTTTAATAAAGTAAGGTTGTAGAGTTTGTGAATCCGATTCTCTAGAATCCTCCTTGTATAATAATGCTTGTACTGCTTGAGAAACTATTCGTCGCATAAAAAGAGAAACTATTCTCTCATCACTTGGCACACATTCTAACGCAGCAGAAAATAATTGGAATGAACTATCTTTACGAGGATTAACAGCTAAAACTCCAACTTTGAAAGTAAAATAGTTCGAACTAAAACCACAATATGTATCAAGAAATTCATTTTGGCTTATTCCAATTTTATTTGCTTCATGAATAACTTCTTTCCATTTTTGAACTGTGACTGGAGGAAAATCAAATATATTTTCAACTAAGCTATTTAATTTGATTTTATGAATCAGTTTTTCAATCTCTCTCTCTAGTTCTTTTATTCCAGCAGAATCTATATCGGTAATAGACAATAATGAATTAACTGACTCTAAAACTTTAGCTTTATAAAAAATCTCGGTTAATGGTTTGGGTTCATTATTCGATTCTAAGATTGCTGAGCGCAAAAAATCAGAGATCGAGTTTAGATCTCTTTCATTAAGGATTGGTTCGCGTCCTTCACTGCTTATTGTCTTATTTGCTGTTATAATCTCTAACATTTTAAAAGCACACTCAACCTCCCTGCGGAGAATCGTAAGTCCAAATAAAGATTTTCTTTAGGAAAGTTCTTTTTGGACTTACTATAAGCAATAAATTTGAGCATCTACATAAAATCAAAAAAAATCGCTTTCTTGACTAAAGGCTAATAACTTGGATCTCTTGCTTTTTTTTTCTCCCTCACGATCGACTCTATCGTGAGGGAAATTATTTATGATTTCGCTTGGGAATTAACTAAAAGAGTATAGCACTATTTAAAAGTCTTTGCCGAGTGCCTTGGATAAACCTAAGCTTTTTCTCACTTTGTTTCTTTCTTTTCTCCGTTGCCAGTTTTTCTTTTGGCAGCTATATGACGACGTAATTTGCCTAGTCTAGTTGGAATTTTGAAACTTTGCTTGATCATATGTTCAGAAATGACTTTAAGAAGTTCTTCATCACCACCCTGGCAAAAGTTACGGGCCATACTCGCAGAACTTTTAAATTGTTCAGTTAAAGCTTGAATTTCTTTGGTTGACTTGCCTCTAGCTTTCTTTAAAGCCTGGGCTAAGTCATCAAGACCTGAGCTAACTAGTGATGCTAGTACTTTATTTCTATCTAGGTTTTGAAGTTCCACAGCTAAAGCTAGTTCTTCTCTTGCAGAAAGTTCAAAAAGTCTGTGTAAATCTTCTTTCTTACAAGGATATACAATAAATCCTCTTGCTCCTAACATTAGTGCTTCATAAACCTGGTCAGGATTAGGAGTCGCAGTCATCGGAAGAACAATAGTCTCGGGACTATTCTGAACAATTGTTTGTAAAAAAGTGTGATATGGAACATTTTGTGAAGTTGTGGAAAAAATAACATGTGTGAATGGTTTTGTATTTGATCTTCTTATTCCTGTATCATGACTTTCAGTTTCGCTCACATAAGGGAACCCAAGCTCTTTAAGATCTCTTACTAGCTGCGATCGTTTTTCATTTTCAGGATCTACAACCAAAACACTACATTTGGTTAGATCCAGTTCATTTGAAAAACTATTTTCCCCAGATTGGGATTTACTTTCAACAACTTGTTCCATGCTTAATTTGTACACCTATCAGCATTTATCAAATGAATACTTAGGCGTTTTGTTAAATAGTGAACATCGCCACGTCCATCAATAAACTTTAAAATCAAACTTACATTGTGAAATCCATTTGGAATAAGCTCTTTAGAAGAACCAAAAAATACTTTTTTATCTTCAATAGTTGAAATTGCAAACGGAAATTGTATTTCACTAGATGCGGCCTTAGCTTCAAGAAATGCACCAAAGGCAATGTTTTTAGATCTAAAGACTTTTCCAGATCCTGGTCTATTTACTCTGATTTTAAATGAATCAAGACTTGCTCCAACTGAAATATTACTTCTAATCTTTAAAGAAATATAGGTTGTGCCTGCAAAAGGTTCATCATCTAATTCATCATCTCCACACTCATGCCCTCTCTCAGTATCGATTGAAAAGCTCTGTGTTGAGCTGCCATCATTATCTAAAAACATGGCTGAATCAGCAACGAATGACGGCATCGAAAAAGCACTCTCAATGCATAATGCAAAAAAAAGGTAGAACAACAAAAAACTTTTTATAAAACCAATCATGAAAGAATTACACCTAAATTTTTCTCTAATTACTGATCATTACATAACTTTAAAATCATTGGAGTACTTCACCCAAGTAAAAATCGTCACATATAAGTATTCACTTAACAAAACGATGCTAAGAGATTTGATAAATTGACAGTTGTAACTAATTGAAAAGACGAAAGTTTATTCTCCAAAAACTCCAGTATTGGCTTCATTCATTCGAAATTTTGAAGTAGAAATTAAATATGCTGGCTGAGAAGTTGGAGTACTATCTAAATTGTTTGTAAAATTTGTTTTAACAAAAAGTTTATTTTTACCTAAAATAACTAACTCTGGCTTTGAATCTCCGTCGATATCAGCAATTACGGGAGAAGACACTGTAGAACCTGCTATAAATTCGTAGAGACGTCCTCCGTTGGTACCATCGAGAATCAAAGTAGAATTTCCATCGGCGATAATAACTTCTTGAGAACCATTGCCATCAAGATCCCCTGTAACGGGACCAACACTTCCAGCAGCTCCCCAACTTACAGATGTTATCCAAAACTGTGTCCCATTGACAGGATCAAATGCCACAACAGAACCATTTCCATCATCATCTCCATCATTACTGGTTGCAACAATGTCTAAATCACCATCAGCATCAAGATCTGCGACAGCAACTTGACCAGAAGAGCATTGCTCTATATTCAAAGTTTTTAGTAATTTTCCAGATTTAAGATTTAAAATAGCTTTATATCTTCCAGATTTTTGGCCATTTTTGGAAAAATAACAACCAGTACCAGAGATTAGCTCGGAACCTTCTGAGGGTAAGACGTCAGCTATTATAGGTGAGGCATAAACAGTCTGATCGAAATATGTTTGCCAATCCAAAACTTTCTGATCACGGAAATTATATTTTTTTTGCGTGATTTGATCTGGAACGGTTCGAATTGAATTTATGTATCCCCCATTATGCGTTACGGGATTTAGATATTTATTTGCTGATATGTCAGAACCGATAAAGAAATTTTTAATACCATCTCCATCTTGATCATAAAAGGTACCTGATGACCAAACGGTATCCGCAGCATGTAGAAAGAGCTTTAGTTTAATTTTTGCATTTTTTAATGCTTTAAATATATATATATTTCGATCGTAACTTCCATATCCAAGTTCCATTAGACCATCTCCATCAGTATCTGAAGCAGCAATAGTTGAATAAACTGCGTATTGATTTGCCCAAAAGTTATATTTATTACTGAGTTTTTTATGAATAATATGTGAGATTATCTCACCAGTTTGGCCATTTAAAACTTGAATGCCTCCACCACATGCCGATCTTCCAATACTGCCATAGCCAACTATTACCTCCTTTGTTCCATCATTATTTATATCTGCAACTGTCGGAGAAGAGTGCATTCGATTATTACTATATGCAGCAGTACAACCTGCACTTGGCATCGCTACACTCCAAAGAATAGTGCCATCTGCTTTAAATACGAACAAATATGCATCAGCTGTCGAAATAATAATTTCGGGTACATCGTCACCAAGAATATCTGCAACATTAGCTGACTGGACTCCAGTTTTATGACCGTTTAAAGATATGCCACCTTCAAAACCGGAAAGATCGGAAATTTGTGAGTACACAAGCCTAGGATATATACCTAGCAAAAAAATCAATCCAAATTTAAAAACTGAAATCTTAGTAACCACTATAACTATTGATCGTCTTTATAAATGAAAATCTTTATCATTATATGGACACAAATTTTCGTTATTTATTTAAAAATTAACTGTCAATATAGATAGTTATAGAATCAGACTTTCTGTATGAAGGTAACAAGCAATAACAATGCCAACTTTCTTTAATTGGTACTTATATTGTTCGCATACCGGTTCTTGAAAATTGGGTATTACCAAACGAAAACTATCTGCTAATAATGAGTTAAAGATGGGAGCTAAGGAAACTAAGATATTTGTCCTCGATACTTCTGTAATCCTCTACGATCACGAAGCCATATTAAACTTCGATGAACATGATGTTGCAATTCCTATTACTGTACTCGAAGAACTAGATAATTTTAAAAAAGGCAGTGATTCTAAAAACTACTCAGCTAGAGAATTTATTAGATTCCTTGATTCTGTTTCTCGTGAAAACCTAATACAAGACTGGATTCCACTTGAGGGTGAAGGCAAAGGTAGTTTTAAAGTAATTCTCAATAATAAAACTCGAACTGATGCTGAAACTATATTTGGAGGAATCAAGGAAGACCATAGGATACTAAATGCCGCTCTCTCCTTACAAGAATCCCAAAAAGATAAGAAAGTTATTTTAGTTACTAAAGATATTGCTCTGAGATTGAAAGCCAAATCATTAAACTTACATGCCGAAGATTATGAAACTGGACGAATCCCTGATTTGGATCTGCTTTATTCTGGCAAAGAATATGTTGAGCATTTACCGAGTGAAGTAATTGACGAGCTTTATAAAGCTGGCACAACAGCACCTGTAAATATTCCATTAGAAAAATGGATCGAGAATCAATATCTCGTTTTAAAAAATGGTAAGAAATCAGCCCTTGGTTTTTTTAATAAAAGCCTTGGCCTAGTTGAAAGAATTGAAAAAACGTCTGTCTATGGAATTATTCCAAAAAATGCCGAACAAGTCTTTGCAATACATGCACTTTTAAATCCGAACGTAAAATTGGTAACACTGCAAGGAGTTGCTGGAACAGGAAAAACACTTTTGGCCTTAGCAAGTGCTCTTGAGCAAAGAAGTAATTTTCGTCAAATCTATATCTCTCGTCCTGTTGTTCCGCTTGGAAATAAAGATATTGGATATCTCCCAGGTGATATTAAATCAAAGTTAAACCCATATATGGAGCCACTTTGGGACAATCTTAAATTTATCAAGAGTCAGTTCAAAGAAAGTGATAAGGAATTAAAAAGAATCAACGAAATGGTTGAATCAGAAAAAATTGAAATTACTCCCCTGACCTATATACGAGGACGAAGTTTATCTCATGTTTTTTTTATTGTAGACGAAGCTCAGAACTTAACTCCCCATGAAGTTAAAACTATAATTACAAGGGCTGGAGAGGGCACCAAAATTGTATTTACCGGAGACATTCATCAAATTGATACCCCGTATCTTGATGCTGAAAGTAACGGACTTTCTTACTTAATAGACCGACTTAAAAATAATAGACTTTTTGCTCACGTGACTCTTGAAAAGGGCGAAAGATCTGAACTAGCAAACTTAGCAAACGAACTTCTTTAAAATTGACTAAAGACCCTTTGCTTGATTTTCAGATACAATCGTTGCACTTTGATCTTCTTCATTGAAAGCAATAAATGCTTTTCCAATCGCAAGTTGCTTTAAAACAAGATCGATTTTTTGATCTAAAGAAAATTCATGATTTCCATAGTCAGTTCCCTCTTGCAATACAAAACTTTTTATAATCCCTAATAATGATTCTCTAGATAACTGATCATATGGAATAATCATTGGCATATTAAAGAATTACCACTTTAGCGTGATCCACAAAAACTAGTTTTGCGGATATTAAATCAGCAGATAGATTGTACATCTTACTTACGGCTTCTTTATAACAGTCGATCTGCGGTCGATAAAACTCAAGTTTGTTTGAAATCTCACCAGTTTTAAAATCAATAATTTCTGCGCAGATGTAGCGATTATCTTTTTTTCCTAGAACTAACCTATCGATACTACCATTGATCAATTTGTTTTCAGATCCTATTACAAATCTTTGTTCCCTAAAAAGTAAAATTTCACTTGCAAAGGAACTATAGCTCTCCCTTAAAAAAATCGATTTAATTTCAGAGGACTTCTTTATAAAATCTAAATTTAGTGAAGGTTCATAATAAAAATCTTGATCGCTTTTTAACCACTCAATATTCTGTAGTGCTTGATGAATTTTAATTCCTCGATCTTTACTTTGAATAGCAATCTCACTAAAAAAAGAATTTATATTAACAATACCATTCCCTGAGAGTTGTGAGGGATTAAAAACGGGTATTCCCCTCCAGCGACCCTTAGTGTTCTCATTAAAACTAATAGAATCAGGAAGAACTTTTGCAGTATTTTTAAGAGCTTCTATATTAGTATTTTTCAGTTCGTTTAAACTTCCTAAAGAAAATAAAATTTCAGTTTCGCTTTCTTTAGCTAATTGATTTCTTAATATATTAGAAAATGTAATTGACTTATTAGGACCAGTCTTAGTTTTTTCATTATTTGTAGTAATCATAAAAAGTGCTCTTTTAGCTCTTGTCATGGCTACATATAAAAGACTAATAGATTCTTTAAGGAGCTCATTATTGTATCTTTGAAAAGCAGTTTCAAATTCAGGAATAACAGCCCTTACATCAATATTTGTACTTAATGTTATTCTGGATGGTTTAGAAAGAGGTGTTTCCTTATCGGCAATAAAGACCGGAGATCTTCCCTCGCCTAAAAGTTTCGTATCCAAATCTGCTAAAATTACAGCATCAAACTCCAAGCCTTTTGATTTATGAATAGTCATTACTCGAATTGGCACATCGAGAGAATTTTCAGCTTTCTTTTTGTCAATAAAATCAGAAAAATCCTCTAGTCTACTTTCTAAATGAGCTTCAAATTCATAAGCCAGCTCAGCCAATCTACCAAGACACGAACTTTCAGATTGATTTGAGAATGGTATCAATTTTTCAACTAGTAAGTTTATTGTTTTTCCGAAATTTTGACTAAGTTCAAATCGTAATTTTCCTGAAATCTTCTCAAAATCAGCACCATCTTCAAGACCAATAATTGTAGCGAGTGGAGATATTCCTAAATGAAATCTTGCTATAGAGTTTCCAGGATGATCAATATAACTAAGAAGAGAAAGAATTGACTTTACAGCCAAACTTGCAACAACTGGATTGCCACCATCTTCACTTGCAACAATATTCTTGTTCTTTAGTATCTCGATTATTATTGGTATTTCTTTATTAGATCTTACTAAAATTCCAATATCAGAAACTCGATTTGAATTTAATAAATCTTCTACAACCTTTACTAAGTATTGACTGCGAGCATCTGGATCATCCCTGTTCAATCCAATTAGTTCAACATACCCTTTTAATTCTGTTTTTGCAGTTGAGTGGGGTAAAAATCTGGCCTGCCAAGTTTTAGCAACAGCAGCAACTTCAGAAAGAATTTCTGAGTCTCCTAGATTTGAAAATACTTTGTTAACAGCATCTATAACTTCTTGGGAACTGCGATAACTTTTCTCAAGAGTATTCGAATTTAATTGAGGCCACTCAATCTCAAGTGAATCAAATATCTCAGCAACGCCTCCTCGCCAAGCGTAGATACCTTGTTTCACATCTCCTACACAGAGAAATGAATATTCTTTTTCTGCTTTCGATAAAATTTCAGCTACTATTGGTTTTAAAACATTCCACTCAAATGCTGAAGTATCTTGGAACTCATCAAATAAAAGATGAGAAATAGTGCTATCAAGTCTAAAATAAAGATCATCTAAATTACCAAAAGTTGCTCCAGAATTTAAAAGTTCTTTAATTTCTGTAAATGTAAACCTTTGACTTGCTTCTAATATTTCTTTGTAAGCCGTTAAAAAGTACTGACCAAGTTCAAAAGAAGCACTTAGTTTATCTTTATAAATTGCTTTTAGTTTTTTAGATAGTAGTTGTACTATTGAACGAAGTAACTCTGAAGCAATAGAATCGATTTCTTTTTTTGCAAATTTATCCTTACCTTTAGCGAATGCTGATAATAATCCAACCTTGCAGGCATCTTCCCAATTCTTCGATCTTAAACAAATTAAAATTTCATTAACGGATTTTTGCCAGTAAGAATCTGGAGAGCCCTTCCCCTTATCATTTCTGGGTATCTCAAATTTTTCTAATTCTGAAAGAATCGTGCTGATTTCTTTTTCAGATACCTCAATATCTTGAGGTATCCAATGCCAAACTTCCTTTGAAGTAGATTTAATCAAATCTTTAAGAAAGCTCATTTCTTTTGAAATCTTTTCATGAACCGCTCTAGAAGCATCTCCTTTACTTAAAAAACTAATAATTCTTGAAACCTCTTTTACATCAACCTTTGAGCAAAGATCTCTAATTGCATACTCAATTGACTTTGTATCCTGATCGTTTTCATTTATTGACCAACCAGGAACAAGATTTAATTCAAAGCTGAATAAACGCGCAATTTTTACAAAAAAACTATCTAAAGTTGCAATGTTTAAGCGGTTCAAACTTTCAACTAATAACGAAAGGGTTTTCAGGAGTTGAAATCTTGAAATAACTTTAATTTTAAGATCATTTGCTAGTTGAATAGCATTATCATCAGATATACAAGCATAAGCTAGTCTTTCAACAACTCTATCGCGGATCTCAGCGGCAGCTTTTCGAGTAAAAGTTGTAGCTAAAATCTTTTCAGGTTTTTCACCAGCTAAAAGCAAAACTAAAAACCGATTAGATATAGCAAAAGTTTTGCCTGACCCTGCACTTGCTTTGATAATAGTAGCAGGAAAGTTCATTGATCTGTCTCCAAGTTACGCATTGAAAATGCAGTACACTCTTGGCGAGATAGTACCTCATCAACAATTGATTCATAATCACTAGTTGTCGGAGTTTTATCCGTAGGGGGCCAAAACTTTCTATTTAATATCTCTTTCGATATTTGTTTTGCTTTTACTAAAGCCTCACTAAGCTCTTCTTCTCTCCACTTCGTCATGAGAATACCTGCCTTTGAGGTATCTTCAGGAATATTAAAATATCCCAGCTTAATGTCTCCGCTAAGTCCAAATTCTCTCAAAAAGTAGTAATAAAGAGGTAGTTGTAAATTTATCCAGCCTTTCTTAGAAGTGTAATGAGCTTTAGTTGGATCTTCTTCATTTTTATTAGTTTTGTAGTCAATCACTGCCCATTCATTTGTGGAACTATTAAAATCAATCCGATCAATTCGACCAACAATTGAAATAGATCTGCCATCATTAAGATCAAGAACAAAATCACCTTTGTTAAATGCAAGTTCTGAATATTTAATACGCCAACCTTCTTTAACCCAATCTGCTTGAGAATCTGCCCAACCTTTCAATCTCTCAATTAAGAGTTCTCTTTGAACATTCAATGCTGGATATGCAGAAGATCCAAAATGTTCAAGAAATCTTCTGTTTAGTTCTGTCGTGACATAAGAATGAATTTCAATTGTATTATGACTATCTGCATATGCACTTTTTGCAAAATTTAATAAGATTTCATGAGTAAAATTTCCAAATTTCAAAGCATCAAGTTCATATCTTTTGTCACTTTTAGACTTAAGCTTTAAAATCTTTGATAAATAAAACCTAAATGGGCAAAAAATATAATCTTTAAATGAGGTAACGGAAATTGCAGAAATGATACTTGTGTCCTTTGTTACTGAAAAAGGAGTTATTGTCTTTGTTCCAAAACTTGAAACATCATTTTCATATGCCTGTCCTTCTTGAATTAATTCCAAAACTCTGCTCGGCAACTCCTCACTTTTTACAGAAAGTAGAAGTCTACTTGGGTTCAATGAATTTCCACTTGGATCATACTTTGTCAAAGTGACTTTTAACGATCGCCTACTATTCATGAGTGATAATAATGCATAGGCATCACGAGCATAACGAATACTATTATTTGATAGACCAATTCTATTTCGTAGAGAATCGGGAAGTAAGGGATCTTCAGTTACAGATTCGGGAATCATTCCTTCATTGAATCCAGTTGCTACGACATACTCTGCATCATCTTGCTGAAGTTCCAACCAACCTAGAAGTTCTATGGCAGTCTCATTTGCAGTTGGCGATAATGATGTCTTAGAAATTCTCTCGAGGAATATTTGAAGAAATTCGCTGACATTAGTTTTAATTGGAAAATCTATATTACTTAATTGACTTAGAACTTCAGATGAAATCTCACAAAATTCTATGATTTCGGAATCCGATTTAATTAATCGAGATCTCTCTATCTCACCGTATAGTTTTCTAATTAGATTTGAAAACTTCAGTGCCCATGAAGAGAAAATATCTCTGCCTGATAGATCCTTAGTAAGTTCTTTAATTACAGCGATAACTTTATGAACTAAAACTCCTTTATTACCTCCTAGTAATTCAGTTGTAAAAAGATCTGCTTGAAGAAATTCCTCTTGATACTCATCAAATGCATCAAGAATGGATCTCTCATTTTCATTTATTTTATTTGAAATCCATTGTAACAAATAAGGTTGTCTAATTACTGAACCAAATTTAATACTGTCGCTATAAGATAAGAGCCCCTTCAGACTAGATAAAACACGATATGGACTACTTTGAGAAAGAGAATTCCCAGTAACCCGTCTTGTTTCTATTCCCCTTGAAAAAAGTTTCTCCTCTATAAATGGCAATCTTTTTTCATCACCAATGCCTATGCTAATATTAGAAAAGTGAGATTCTTGACTAAACTCACCGATTATCTGTAAGACAGCTGCTGCTTCATCAGTATAGGAATTTGCCAAAATGAGATCCCTCTTATCAAAGGCAATAACTTCTTCTTTAAATCTATCTGGATTAACACAACCATATTCATCGAAAAGATAACTTTTTGATTCAGGTGCATTTATAAATGAAACAACTTGATTTGAAACTTTCGAGAGGATTTTTTTTGTAATTTGATTTATGTCAGAAGTTCCTACAAGATAAACTTGTTCCATTAAAAATGATTTTGGAGATTCTAAAAATTCTCTTCGTATTTGGAAACGATCTTTTTTCTTTCGATTTTTAAGAATTTCAAAATACATATTACAGATCAGATCAAGAGAGCGAAATCTCTGTTCACAAACTTCACCTGAGATCAACTTCAAAATGTCCGAGAAACCAAGTGCTGCTGCTTCAATCTCCACATAAACACTATCAACATACTGGGCTATAGTATGATAATATCTAAACTCATTTTTATCATTTGAATGAGGAAAAAGAACTCTCAGTGCAGTGTCTTTAGAATTCATTACCGCTTCGCAAAACAACAAGACTCTTTCAGTATCGGAAATGACTTCTTGGGAATTTCCAATAAAAAGCTCTGGCAATGAACCAGTTGTTATTATTCTAGGAGGATATAAGGGCAATGCTTTTTCTTTGGAAGCTTCAACTAAGAGCTCAATCAAACGTCTGCCAGCTCTACGTCCAGGGAAGGCTAAAGTTACCAGTGAAAGATCTATCGCATACTGAGTAGAGTACCTAGCAAGAAGATAGTCTCTTACTGAATGAAGAAGTGGGACTTTCCAATCTACAAACTCTTTTAAAATACTCATAATTTATGAAGATAATCGCTGGAATCTGATTCATTGTCCATGTTAAACTAGAGAAACCTTAATTGATTTTCAAAGGATCTATGTTATTTAGTTTTAACACTTTTATGTTCGCTATCTTTTCTACTGCTGCCATTACCTTTTCTCTAACCTTAGCCTGGAAAAGCTTAATAGGAAGAAATAGATTCTCTGAGTTGGCACTTGAATCAGCAGCCTTAAAAGAAAGAATCATTGCAAAAGATCTTCAGATTTTTGAAATTAAAGATTCTATACAAAAAAAGGAAATTGAAATTACTAGAATCCAAAAAGAAAATCTCGAGCTATCTACTCTAACTTCACAATTAAAAGAAAAGATTCGCTCTGAGGAAGAGAAGATTTCAACTATTTCAGACCTAGGCTCTAGATTTTCTGATACTTTTAAAGCTCTCTCATCCGAAGCACTAAAAAACAATAATCAATCCTTCTTAGATCTTGCTAAAAGTTCTCTCGAAAAATTTCAAGAAACAGCAAAGGGAGATCTCGATAAGCGCAGTGTTGCTATTGATGAACTTGTTAAGCCTCTTAAAGATTCACTAATGAAAGTTGATGGAAAGTTAGGACAACTTGAATTAGGTCGTGCCAGCGCACAAACCGCTCTTGTTGAACAACTTAAAACTCTGTCAGATTCGAATTTACAACTCAAAGATCAGACTGATAATCTTGTAAAGGCTTTAAGAAAACCAATAGTCAGAGGGCGTTGGGGAGAAATTCAACTCAAACGAGTTGTAGAACTAGCTGGAATGACAAACTACTGTGATTTTGTAGAACAAGAAAGTGTTACAACCGAAACTGGTAGACTTCGACCAGACATGATTATTCGTCTTCCAAATGAAAAAAATGTTGTTGTAGATTCAAAAGTACCTCTAGAAGCCTATCTAGAAGCCATTGAAGCTAAAGATGATGAGACTAGAAATTCCAAGCTTAAAGATCATGCACGTCAGATACGTCAACTAGTGACTCAACTAGCATCGAAAAATTATTGGGAACAGTTTCAGCCCGCTCCAGAATTTGTTATTTTATTTTTACCAGGAGAAAACTTTTATACAGCCGCACTTGAGTATGATCCTGAGTTAATTGAGTTCTCAGCTATGAAGAACGTTGTCTTAGCAACACCAATGACATTGATATCTCTTCTAAAAGCCGTTGCCTACGGATGGAGACAAGATAGAATTGCCGAAAATGCTCAAGAGATCTGTACTTTGGGTAAAGAGCTTTATGATAGAGTAAAAACATTTGTAACTCATATGTCGGACATGAAGAAAGGTATTGATAAAACCGTTGATGCATATAATAAATCTGTCAACTCCCTTGAAAGTCGTGTGCTAGTCACTGTTAGAAAATTTAAAGAGCTGGGAGTTACTTCAGCTGATGAAATAGAAGAGTTACAAGCAGTAGAGAAAAGTGCTTTAAATCCACAACTAATCTCTGATACAACGACATAAATCAAAAAAAATAAGGTCTATATCATGATTCTCTTAGATAGCCCCAATTATGAAGTCTATCGCTATCCTCATACCATCGATCTCCTATATCTGTTCGATAGTACATACTAGGAATTATGATATTTTTTATTCTTGAATAAACTTGAGCTTGGGCCTGCTTCATGGTCTGACCTGTTCCAACTACAATCAATGTTACACCAGAAGTTCCAGTAATGAGCCATTCTCCATTCACAACTTTTACATCCTCAATATGAATTCCTTCCCTTTGGAGTGGCCTTTTAAATAGAATAGTTGCATCTCTGGAATATGTCTCAAATGCTTCCTGATCTTCAAATGGATACGGAGGCACAATTATTCTTACTCCAATTTGAAAACCTTTTTTAGTTTTAAAACGCTGCATTGTGCCTCTTGGCATTTCATACAAAAGCTCACTAATAGGAGTAAGTAAACCTTCTTGCTGTATACTAATAGTTGGATATCCAAACCTAGCAGTAAACTCTAAAGGATAAATTCCATTTCCATTCACAATACAATTAAGATCGATATAACCAACAAATCCTTCTTCTGCTAGCTTTGATTCAAGTTTCTTAAGTGTTACATTGAACATTCGATTTGGATCACTCCAAAACATACTTGTGCCCATCTCACCGGTAGATGGACCAATATTACCTGGAAATAATTTTTTATTTTCGAAATTAACATTGATTGGGTACATGAATTCCTTCCCATTAAAGAAGGCTCCAACGGCAACCTCAACACCAACAACACGGCGCTGTAATTGAAAAACTTTAATTTTATCAGACCATAATTTTTTATAGGCCTCGAGCATCTGAAGCACATCTAAGCCATCTTCCTCTTCCCCGACAAAAAGAAGTCTTTTGATATTCTGAGCTTCACCACTCGGTTTGATTGCGTAACGACCTGGATTTGATTTAACAAACTGAATTGCGTCATCAAAAGAGGTAAAATCTTGATATGGAATAATCGGGATTCCAAAACTTTTTAATTCTTCTTGACCAAAGGCTCGATCATCTTCAAGACGATCTGTATAAGGAGTTCCCCCGACAACGAATTTTCCACGTTTTCTCAATTCATTGGCCAAAGTACCATGACCTAAAACATCATCAAAAATTATCGTATCTGCCCAATCAACTTCAGCTTGCCAATCATTAGTTTTAGGAACAAAGCCATCTGCGATCTCCTTTTCGTCAGCATCGTCAATATAGTATTTTACTTCATGACCTTCCTTGAGTACTTGCCAGGCTATATCACTTATAAGTCCATCAAAAGAAACAAAGAGAAATTTTTTTGGTTCCATCGCTATTTTAGATGCAAAATAAAAATTATAGAATCGTAATTTTTGATTTGATTACTTTCAATTGTAATTTTATACTTTTTCTAAATTAACCACCATTAAAAAGAGTAGCTATTTTCGGGATGAGAATTGGTTACGCTCTTGCTTAAGTGAGCTTGAAAGTTGGACAGCTCTCGAACTGATCTTATGAAATATTTCCTCGGCACGTCCTCCATGAAGTTCGAACTGATTGTATGAGGTACTGAGTATTTCTGATTTATTTGCAGTTTTAGAAGTTGCATCTTGTCTAGATTCTTTGAATATTAAGATATAATGAGCCCCTACTTTTTGTACTCGGATCGTGCCTGCTTCCAAGGGTGCTTTCATAAAAGTTTTTGGCTTAACTTCATAGGTAATTTTTGAAGTATCCAATTCATTGGAAACCGAAATTTCCTTTACTCCTTTATGGTCATTATTTTCGAGAATTCTTTGGATCTCAGACAGAATCGCATCTCTTAAATACGGTTCTCGAATTGGATCACGCTTTAATATCTCTCCGAAACCACCTTTATAAAATGGCTGCTCATTACTATAAATAGCTACTTCTTTGGAAACCTCTTCTCCTTTTAGAAATCTTTCGGCTAAGGAAAGCTTTGTTCGAAGAGCTAGGTCAAGTTGTTTATGAAGGAGATCTATTTGTACTCCAGGTGCTATTTCAAGAACTGTTGTATACTGAAACTCCCAAGAATTTTCTTCTGGATTAAATGCACCACTTGTTAACTTAAATCTGTATCCGGAAATTTTATTCGGATTTTCAGCAACTACATATCTATCTTCATATCTGCTGATGGGTTCAATCAATACTTCTCCAGCTGAATGAGAACTTTTTCTAACATTAAGATACTCTTGATAAGAATCAGTACTGTTTATATCAAGTAGACCTTCAATTTTGTGGGGACCTCCTTTCTGAGATAGAAATTTTGAATATTCTTCTTGAGAGACGATCTTGAGGGAATTTTCATAAGAGGAATCATCACCTGCAAATTGTGACGCGAAATCTCCAACTTTACTTCTAAAACCGGACATAAAACCAAACCAAAAAAAACAAATATAAGACTATTCTATATTTGTTATGAGCTTTTCATGTTAAAAAGTATCATTATATAGATTGATAAATACTTTAAATGCCTAGAAAGACTCAATTATATCCTCTCCAAGGTAGCCATTTACTCATATTTTAGCATATACTTATGGACTTTCATTTTACATAAAACTTAGTTGATAAAACAATGTCAGATAATCTCAAACAAATAGAAGCAGAAATAATTGAGCCCTGCGAAAAGTGTAAAAAAATGCCGAACCTTTGCGTCTGTGAAGCTATAGATCCGGTTGCAACAAAAACTCATGTATTAATTTTACAACATCCACAAGAAAAGGATCGCAATCTGGGATCTGCCTATATAGCTCATCTTTCCTTGCCAAACTCTACATTTAAAATAGGTTTATCCTGGAGAAATTTAAAAGCCTTAATAAAATCTGAAGTTAATCCAAAGCAGTGGCTAGTACTTTTTCTAGGCACAGCCAAAGTAAAAAAAGATGCTCAAGAAATGGGCCAAAAACTAGTCATTATCGATCGAAAAAATAATCCTCTTGAAAATTCTAAAAATATTCTTAAAGGAATCAAAGGACTAATTGTATTAGATGGAAACTGGTCACAGAGCAAAGCTCTGTGGTGGAGAAATGCTTGGCTTTTAAAAGTGCATCGTGGAATCTTATTTCCAGAAAAGAGATCCCTGTATGGTCGCTATCGTAAGGAACCAAGAGAAGAAAGCATTTCAACGATTGAGGCAATCTCAGAAGCTTTAAGCTATCTTGAAAAAGAAGACATCTCTGAAAATCTACTAAAACCCTTCAAAAAACTAATTGAAAAATATACTTTGCAAAATAAACGCTAACGATTTTTTTTATTATTTTTAGATACAAACTTAAGCAAGAGATAGCCAGTAATTCCTGAAGCTAAGCTGCCAATAATTGTTCCAGCCTTAGCTACATCGATAGACTCTGGTCCTGAAAAAGCCAACGTTCCGATAAAAATACTCATTGTAAAGCCAATTCCAGTTATAATAGCTACCCCATATAGTTGTGCAAAATTGGCTTTAGCAGGTAGTTTTGAAATTTTAAGCTTAATTGCCAAGTAAGAAAACAAGAAAACTCCAATTTGCTTTCCAAAAAATAATCCAAGCATTACACCAAGTGCTATGGGTTGCGATAATGATTTTGAAGATAGAAGTTCAAGAGAAATTCCACTATTAACAAATGCAAAAAGGGGCAATATTCCGTAGGCGACCCAGGGATGCAAAATATGCTCAAGATCTTTAAGCATACTTTTATCTTTCTTATTTGATTTAAGAGGGATAAAAAAAGCTAATAAGACACCCGCTATTGTTGCATGTATTCCTGACTTTAAAACCATAAACCAGAGCAAGATACCAAAAATAAGATAAATAGATAAAAATTGAATCTGAAATCGGTTTAGAAGGTACAGGACTAAACAAATGCCTCCTGCTGCAATTATAAATGGAGTAGCAAGAGTAGAAGTATAAAATATTGCAATTACCAGAATTGCACCTAGATCATCAAAAATTGCAAGTGTAGTCAAAAATACTCTGAGGGAAACGGGAATTTTATTACCTAAAAGTGAAAGTACGCCAAGTGAAAATGCAATATCTGTAGCTGTAGGAATTGCCCAGCCAGTAATTGCTTCAGGATTTGAATTGTTAAAGTAAAGATAGATCAGTGCTGGAACTAGCATGCCTCCAAATGCTCCAATAGCTGGCAGAGAGGCACTTTGTAAACTTGATATATGACCAATCAAAAATTCACGTTTTAATTCGAGTCCAACCAGCAGAAAAAATCCGACCATGAGAAAATCATCTATCCAATGGCTAACGGTCTTATTTAATGCAAAATCTGCAATTCCGATTTTTAAGGGATATGAAACAAAAGAATCATAAGAAGGAGCCAAAAATGAATTTTTACAAAAGATTGCTAGAATAGCAGCAATAAAAAGTAAGATTCCTGGCTTAGTCTCACTATCAATAAAAGCTTTTAAATAATTCTTCATTTCTATTGCTCAAAGATATCTTTATTGCTTAGCTTATGAAAGACTTTCATAGCAAAACATAATGAATAATACAGGAATATTAAAAGGAACTGCAATAATTAGTATTCTAACTTTGCTGAGCCGTATTTTAGGATTTGTTAGAGATTTGCTTTTTGCTAGACTTTTTGGGGCTGGAAGTATTGCAGATGCATTCTTTGTAGCTTTTAGAATCCCAAACTTACTTAGAAGTGTTATGGCCGAAGGTGCCTTGACCTCAGGTTTTGTTCCTGTTTTCTCAGCGGAATTAAAAAAAGGAGATAATTCTGCTCAAAATGCTATCTCTCAAGTTTCTGGATTTTTGATTTTTACTACTGTAATTATTGCAGCCCTAGGGATAATATTTAGTGATAAAATTATAATATTATTTGCTCCTGGATTTTCCTCAAATATTGAAAAACTTACTCTTAGTTCTGAACTCCTTCGGATAATGTTCCCCTATCTAATCTTTGTAAGCATAGTTGCCCTGCTTGGTGGTGCCTTAAATTCTGTAAAGATTTTTGGAACTGCTGCAATGGCTCAGGTAGTCATGAATATAGTTTTCATTTTGGGAATTTTAGCAGGTATGTTTTGGCTGCCCCAGGCCCCATATCTTGTTGCCTGGTTCGTTGTGTTTGGGGGTATTGCTCAACTAGTCTATCAAATACCAGCTCTCAAACGGGCAGGATTTTCCTTAAAACCAGACTTTCGATTTTGGACACCCACTGTAAAATCAATTGTTAAGCTTATGTTTCCTGCCATTTTTGGTGCGGCTATCTATCAATTAACAATTTTTTTCAATACCGTTTTTGCTTCATTCTTGGAAGAAGGTAGTGTGGCCTGGCTATTCTATGCAGATCGAATTTCCCAATTGCCCATCGGAATATTTTCCATTGCTTTAGCTTCAGTGCTGTTACCTGCTTTATCTCACGCAGAAACTGATAATGACCAAAAACTATTTTCAGACAACCTATACAACTCTTTGCGCTATTCTACCTTCCTTATGGTTCCAATTGCTGTATGTCTCTTTGTTCTTGCTGTTCCAATTGTAAATGTTCTTTTTAAACGAGGTGAATTTACATCCTATTCGGCACTGAAAACAGCGGAAGCCCTAATGGCTTATTCACTTGGTCTTTGGGCAATCAGTTGCCACACAATGCTTGTTAGAGCATATATCGCTAAAAAAGACACCATTACACCCACGTGTGTTGGAATATTAATGTTACTTATAAATATTGTCTCTTCTTTAATTTTAATTGGCCCTATTATCCCTCATCCTCAAAGCAGTATTTCAAATTTGATTATTAAATTTCAAACACATCCTTGGGTTGCTAATCTAAGTCAAGTTGAAGGGCTCGGACATTCTGGACTTGCGCTCGCTTCATTTATCTCCTCAATGTTTGGATTTATAATTTTATGCACTTTATTATCAAAAAAAAGCATTACTTTGCCTTGGAGTAACCTTATCCATGTTTGGATAAAAACTACACTTTCTTCAATAGTTGCAGGTCTTTCTGTTGTGTTTTTCACAACTTCTTATTTTGACTCTAGCTTGCTGGATTTACTATTAGGAACTTGCCTAGGATTATTTATTTTTATTGTAATGGCAAAAATCCTAAAAATTTCTGAATTAGAGGAAACTTTTAAAATTATTAAACGATTATATAAAAGAGGCCTAAAAAAAGGCTGAGTTTTTCTTTTCATATAGTCGATGGAAAATAACACAATCAGTGCACATTTTACTGCACCCTCTGATGATACTCTTGCAATTACTCAAGCCAACTTATTTATTCAAAAAGCAAAGCAAGAAGGCATAAAAATAATAAAGGAAGCCAGAGGATCTGCTGCAAAAATTATTTGGAAAAGCCGAAAGAACTTGAAAGCCCGAACTTCAATAAAGGTCCAAAAGGAGGCTGAAAAGACTCTTCTAGGGAAGTTACTTGAATATGAAAATCAAAACTGTGAAAGCAATTCAAAAATTATAAGTGAATGTATTCAAATAGCGATAAAGATTTGTGAAGCTGTTCTGGGGCAAGTTATAACAGAAAATACATCAATCTTATCTTCCAAAATTCAAAATACAATATGTTCCTTTCTTTCCAAAGAAAGATTAATTCTCATTCTAAATCCTGAAGAAGCAAAAAAAGTATATGCCGAGCTGATTTCAATAGAACCAACTCTTTCAATAAACTTACAAGTTTCTAATGATATAGAGAAAGGCAATGCAAGAATTAAAACATCCGTAGGCTCAATTGATCTTTCCTGGAGGGAACATTTTCAGCTCATTCGTCAGCAGATTTTGTCAAAAATTTATAATTTAGAGAATAGGAATGATGATTAGTTCTTTACTTAACGAAGTGGATCTTTCGCCAAGATTAAAATCTTTTGGTTTAGTTATTGGAGTTCGGGGTAATATTGTTATTTGCGAAATACCTGGTGCTTCTATTGGAGACCTCTGTAAAATTCAAAGTAGAGACGGAAAACATATCGATGCTCAAGTCATATCTTTCGAATCTGAAAAGGTGACCTTAGCACCATTTCAAGGAGTATTCGGTATTGCTCCTGGCAGTAAAGTTACATGCACAGGCAGAGCACCACATCTAAGTATTCCAAACAAACTGTTAGGAAGAGTCTTAGATGCTTTTGGAAAACCGATCTCGATACCTTCGAATAACGAAAAGTCACCTGACACATTCCGAGAGGTCAGTCTTTACAAAACTCCTCCAGCAGCACTTTCGAGAAAGAAAATAGATACTCAGCTCTTTACAGGCATCTCCAGTATAGATCATCTTTGCCCCTTAGCTTACGGACAAAGATTAGGATTGTTTGCAGGTGCCGGAATTGGAAAATCAACATTGCTTGGCATGATAGCCAGAAATACCGATGTCGATGTTGTTGTCGTTGGATTGATTGGTGAACGTGGCAGAGAGGTTAATGAATTTATATCTGACTGTCTCGGTCAAGAAGGATTAAAAAAATCTGTTATTGTTGTTTCCACCAGCGATGAGCCTAGTTTAATGAGGAAAATAGGAGCTTATACTGCAATCTCAATTGCTGAAGATTTTCGAGCCCAGGGTAAAAGAGTCTTACTGTTAATAGATTCATTAACTAGAATGGCGAGGGCAATTAGAGACGTTGCTTTGTCTGCTGGAGAAATTCCAATTCGACATGGATATCCCCCTTCTGTTTACAATGAGCTTCCATCATTTCTAGAACGTGCAGGAAATGATGAGAAGGGATCCATCAGTGCTATTTATACAATTCTTACTGATTCTGAACATGAGAGTGATCCACTTGCAGAAGAAGTGAAAAGCCTTCTGGATGGACATCTGGTTCTTTCAAAGAAAATCGCATCATCGGGGATTCGTCCTGCTATAGATGTTCTAAATAGCGTATCTCGCTTAACAAATAAAATTCTCTTACCTGAAGATCTTTATCGGAAAGACATAATAATAAAAATCCTTTCTAGGTTATCAAGTGATAAAGATCTTATCTTATTAGGAGGAACTCCCGATCCAGAATTAAAAGCAGCGCTTTTAATTGAGCCTTTAATACATGGTTTTTTAAACCAAAAACAAAATGTTTCCAGAGATTTTACAGATTTCAAAGAAAAATGCTCAGAGATCATTAACGCCTTTATCTCCTCTCAAAATTCTAATAAATAAAAAAAGGGGGTAGGAAATTTACACTTCCTACCCCCACCCCCATTCTTCGTTAAATCAGAAGATTTTACGAACTATTCGAACAAACTTAAACTAGCAACAACCCCCTGGTTTCTTTGTGCTGCTTGAACCACCTGTTGGCTTTGTTTGTTGTGGAGTTGATGTTGGTTTGTTTGGATTTGTATTTGGCTTATTTGGATTCTGTGTCATAAATCTCCTTATTAGATATACTGAAACCACCACCTATCCCGAAAACAATTGTTCTCCTTATGATGTGCAGTGAATCAGCGTACCACCATGCTAGAGTATTACACCCATTACCTGTCAATAAGGGCTAATTCATGATTGCTCTCGGCTAGTTATAAGAGCTGAACATAAGTTTGCTTTCATGAGTGGAGCTTTATCTAAAAAAATATTAGGCAATCTGAGGTCTTACCAGTATTAGTTATAACTTATTAAAATGTCTATGTATTTTATTAGAAACTCGTTCTATCAATATGATTTTTTTTGAACTTAATTTAAAATCTTTTCTCGCCGAATCATACTCTAGCAACTTTTTTAAATCTTTCTAATGATAAAAACACTTTTCGTTGATGACAGTTCAATTGCATGCAAACTTGCAAAAAAGAATTTAGAAGAACTTTGTAACATCGATTATGCAAGCGATATTCCAGAAGCATTAAGCAAAATTGTAACTGATCATTTTTCAGTATTTATTCTTGATTACAAATTACTTTCTGGAACAGGCCTTGAGCTTGCTAGAACTATTAGAAGCATGGATGAATATAAGGACGTGCCGATCCTGCTTCTTTCTTCAGTAATGAGTAATCAAATTGCATATGCAGCAATGAGAGCTCGAATTAATAAGTCCTTCAACAAACTCATCTCTTATGAAACCGTCAAAGCGGAAATTCTAAAACAAATCAAAAATCCGACAATAGAGAAAGTCAAACTTGAAGCTATAGAGACAAGATGTATTGCTTGGAGAAATGATTTAAACTTTTACCAATATTCTCCGGAATTTAATTTAACTGTCCTAGCTGCTTCAGCTGAAGAAGCAAATCGAAAGATGGAAGAGGCCATAGTTCAAGCTTTTAGATCAAAACAGATTCTTGAATTATGTGAATCAGAAATTAATGTTATTCTTCATTGTCCAATGATTCCAAAAGGGCTAACTGAAGATATTAAATAATATCTTTTAAGATTTAATTAGTTCTGGACTTTGTATACTTTTCCAGACTGATTAAGATACATTTTTTTCATTTCATCTAAATTCAAAGGCCTAGAACCTATTCTACCAAACACACTTACTTGATCCCCGGTTTCATCAACTGCGCGATCTCGATCTAGTCCCTTTGAAATTGCAATCGCTGGTCCCTCTGTTTTCTTCCATGCAATTAATTTAGGTTTTACTTCTGGCGAAAATCCATAAAATCCTGGAACCCGTTCCGGATCGGTAAGTTGCAAAATCTTTAATCCGTTCTGTCCGTCTGCAATATAGGCGATAAGACTTGCATTTGTTGTAGCTACTTTAACATCGTAAACATCATTAATTTTTCCATCATCATTAAACTTATTGAAGATTATTGGTCTCTCTGGTTTTTCAATATCTATAATAACTAATCCTTCTTTTCCACCTGCTACATATGCATAGGTCCTAGCCACGTAAAGTCTTCTAGCATCTGAAAGACTTATTGAGGTAGATATTTTAATCGGGTTATTAATATCAGTAATATTTACAACATGAAATCCTTCAGCATCTGTCACAAATAAGTATCGGAACTGTATGGCAACCGCTTTTGGTTTATTAAATGGAACTATCGCTTGTATCTTTGGTTCTAAGGGTTTCTTCAGATCTAATATAACAACACTATCTTCTGCTGAAACAAAAGCATTACTTCCAGCTAATTCAATGTGACGTGCTCCATCTAGAATTCCATTTTCATTCCAAGTCAGAGATCGTTTCAAGAAATTATTACGCGGTTCAAAATCAGCTAAGGTATCAACATTGGCTAATATTAAACCTTCTTGACTGTCCGATATTGCAACGTAATGGTAAATTTCAGAAAGTGGCGTTTCCATGTTTTCTGCCAACTGTTCTCGAAATGGAGCAATTGGCATTGTAGTTGGTAAAGCAAATGACGTGGCGTTTTTTGTGGCTATATGAGTGTCTTGTCCGAGTGGTGATACCGGAGAGGTAACGATCCTTTCAGAAAAACCCTTATTTGCAATATTCGCAACATCATATACTCGAAAGCCTCCTGTTCCAGCAGTTGTAAATAGATATTCACCACGTAATTGAATGGTATTTGTAATACCACCTACGCCGTGGTGAGTATGGGTAATTTGAAGCTCTCTGTTTCGTTTTTGATGCTCATTAAAATAATCTGGATAAGCATATTTATGTAAATAACTTCCAATAACAGCTTGGGGTTCGTCCCATTCTGTCACTTGAATTGCCTCTATGCCTTTTTCTCCGGTTGCAACGTAGGCATGATAGCCGACAAAATTTACAAAATTTGTTCCCAACAAAAACAGTTGGGCCATGATGGCGTTATTGTCATTTGCTTTGGAAATATGACAATCGGCACATTGTTTAGTTTCATTAGTTCTGACTGTATGTGGAAAGTGTGGAGCAAATGCCTGAGAACTGTGTCCTGAAGCAGCAGTAGGTGGTTGCTGAACGTAAATTTTTTGTCGATTTAAATCTGTAGAACTTAAGATAAGTGCACTAGAAGATCTGACTGGCACAATCTTATTGCCTTTAGCAGGTCCGTGACGTCCAATTTGGAACATATCATCTCTAGCAACCTGAGGATTATAACTAGCCAAGTTCCTAGTTTCTTTGCCATCATAGTGTTTTGAATCTTGCTTCCAATTAGCTTGAATAGGTAAATGACATCCTCCACAACTGGTCACCCAGGAACTGTGACAAGTAAAACATGCCATTTCATTCTCTGAATGAGCCAAAATAGAATCCTGATCTTTTGAAGAATCTACTTCAGAAAGTTTTGCAAAACTTGGGATTAGATCATTGCTTCCCAATGTCTTGGTTAGCTTTGCTTGGGCTGATTTTTTATTATAGCTAGGACTTGATGGATCTACGGAATCCCGTACTTGTTTTATTATCCACTGCATATCTTTATGTAAATTGGATCTTTGAATTAGCTGACTGCCTTGCCATTCAAATCTAAATTTGCCGAAAGGAGTTCGAGTTAAGGCTAAATCAGTGCCATCTTTTGGGGCAGCAGGTCCGGATGTTTTAAGCGATGCTTTCAACCTTGTGGTTCCATGACAATCTTCACACATAATTTCTACACTTTGTGCAACTTCCCCATAAATATGACCATCGCCATGGTTATCTTGACTAAAATGACAGTCGGTACAATGCATACCTTTATCTAGATGAATATCGGCCATGTGAACCGCTTTTTTAAATTTACTTGGATCTGTATCTGAAACAATTTTATTTTTAGAATCCAAAAGATTCCCTTTTCGATCTCTTTTAAAAATTGCTCTAAAATTCCAACCATGCCCGTGATAATCAGCGAATTGGGTGGATTTTAAGTTTGGATTTAGTTCGCTAACTTTTTTAAGAAAATCAATGTCTGTCCATTTGCCACGCGCAGCTGCTTCTTCAGGATTGTGATCAAGTGAAGTAAACATTTCGTCATCAGTTGGATACTTTTGCTTCTCTGGCCACATTGAAGGTGCGTCTGATTCATAATCCCACATGGTATAACCAAGATAACTATTCACAAACATATTTGGTTGATGCATGTGGCAAACCATACACTGGCTTGTTGGAATTGATCTGGTGAACTCGTGCTTTAGTGGGTGTCCTTCTTCTGTTTTTGAGATTGTAGGATCCGCGGTTAACGATTTTCCTTCATGACCAGCAGCAGCATAAGGTCCAGAGTGTCTTGGATCGCGATCGTTAGCATAAATTACATGACACGAAGTACAACCACTACTTCTATAATCTCCTGGATGATCGTTTGTACCCATCATTGATAAATGTGGATCATTTAAGCGAGTCTTATGAATATTAAGAACTGGCACAGAAATTCTATTGCCTGTAGCTAATCCTCGGTTTGATTGCCTTATGTCCGGTCGACCTGGTTCCTCGAGTCTATTAGGCAACCCAATCTCAGGAAATTGAGTCTTAATTGAAATGCCACCTCGTTCAAACACTCTAAAATTATCTCCGGGAGGAACGATTTCCCACGAGGGCAATGGTAACAGTTTGGGTAATGCACCCATACTCATTCTCTCTTCAGTAATATTTTCATCAAGTATTGATTCGGGAATTCCCTCCCTACTGTAACTTTCTCCAAGAACATACTTTTTATATGGCAATATATTATTATTGTAAGAGGCTCCACCCCAAAACATAGCTGAAGTTGTCATTAAACTTTTCTTAACAGCAATAACTGTCTTTGCATGACAACCACCACAAGTTTCAGAGGCAACACGCAAATCTCCAGGATTTATAAATTTTACAAACTCAGCCGACTCGTTGATTAACTTTGAGTAAGTTCTTTTAGGATTTGCAGAGGTCGGCCAATTTTCAGGATTATCTGCAAGTACATGGGCTTTCGATTTTGCAATATCATAATCTTTAGATCCGTTTACTAAACCAACGGATCTAATTTTAGGATTCCCACCATGGCACTGAGCACAACCAATAATAACTGCTGGATTAGTATGCATAGTACCAGCCTCAGTTTTTGTATGACAGTCGAGACAACCTTCACTCGAGGCAATTGCCTCTTCTTCGCTGATAATCGGCCCGATTGGAACTATTGGATCTTCAGCAAAAACTGTAGATATGCCAAAAAGAAAGAAAGAAAGAAGTATATGTAAAAATCTGAAATTCATTTTTTATTTTTTAATCAATACACTAAAAGCATGTTAGTAAAAAAACTATACAAAGTGTTATCTCCATAAAGATTCTCGATCCCATTACCCGGCAAAAGAGCAGATGCTCCAAATTTAAACTGCACGTTATTATTAATAAAGGGTCGATAAATTAGTCCAGCAGAAAGATCGAACCCAATATTTCGACCAAAGGAACCATCTTGTCTTAATACTTGCAGAGGCTCAACTTGATCAAACTGCAAGTAACTATAATTTGTTATTAATTTAAGTTCTGGAGTGAGTTCAAAATCTACTCCTAAATTTACTAACCTCAACCCTGGATTTACAAAATTAGACTGTCCTTCCTCTTTCCCTGCTCTAAAATCAGGCAATAAACTATTCTTATTCACCAAGAAAACTTCACCACCAGCAATCAACGGCAAAGCTTGTCTCTGCCAATATGATAGATCCCCACCTGCAAAATTAGGATTATCGACAATTGCATCAAATCCAGTGGCCGTTCCATCGAATGGATCACTATCTCCTGAAGCCCACATTGCCGAAGCTCTAACTCTTATCCAATCCATGTCGTATGAGATCTCTTCAGCAACCATGCCAGCCATTATATCCTGTTGAGCCCCAGCAATAGGATTATGAGATTCGGATCCTACAACAAAATAAGCAGCTCCAGTGGTATTGAATCTTCCAATGTGTCCATCATTTGCTAAGCCAAAATAAGTTGTATAAATATTTTTATTTCGCTCATCTCCTAAAGAAGCTGGTCTACGAAGAACTCCATTTTGATCATAATGAAATCCTTCATTTCCAGCTGTATCTTCTCGATAAATAACACTGGCAGATAACTGATGTCCTATCACAGGAGCATCTTGCCTAAAAAGGTTGAGTAGAAACACATTTTCATGACGACTATTCATGGTGTTAATTCCAGAATTTGTATCTTTATCAAGTCTGGAAAATGCAGCCAAATTATACTGCCATTGATTATTATCAAAGTTTCCAAAAAATCTGACTCCCGGAGCAGAGTCAGTAAATACGAATCCTCTAAAGTCGCTTTGAAATTCCTGAATTCCAATTCTGGAAGAGACGAAGTCGTATCGCTTACTGATATTTGCGAGATGTACATCAGCAAATAATTCTAAAAACCCAATATGCTGATCATCTCTGTCGGTTCCCCGAGCAGGATTAATATTTAAAACGCCCGTTTCTTCAGATTCGACATGGTTAAAATTAAAAACAGGAGTAACCCTTAGTTCGTATTCTGGTGGCTTAAAAGTTGTATTCCCTCTTATAAGAGAGAATGAAGTCACAATGTTTTCTACAGAAGCACTTAACATTCCATTTCCGAGGGTATTAGTGCGGCCACTTTTGGAAGTTGAAGCACCTCCAACAGGCAATGCAATTTTAGTTCTTTCGAATAAAGTATCTGAGATAATTCCAATATTTAAAAACCATTCGTGCCCAGCAGAACCAAAAATAGGCAAATCTCCTTTTAAAACATTCTGATTATAGGGATCATACCATTTACCTGTGTAAAACTGTCTCCAACGATCAGGGATTGAAACAAATTCAGATGCTGTTGAATTTATATCGAGAACTGACTCATAGATATATGGCGAAAAAATAACTTTCTTATCAGTCCCAGGGAGTTGTCGAGAGGCTGCGAGATCGTCGGCTTTTAGTTTTGAGGAATCAGTCAACAAGATTAATAAAAAAATCCCAAGAATAATTTTGAGAAATTTCTTCACTTACATCCCCTCACAAACTCGTTGATCATTACTGCCTCTAAAAGGTCCTTCAGGACAGTTTACATAACGAAGTCTTGTATCAGGAACTGGTGTCTCAATTAAATCCGACCGAATTGCAATTGGAGCATTAAATCCTAAAACTGAATCACCTATATTTTGATGTCCTGCATGATCAAGTCCGACTCGACTTGCTCCGTAAAAAGCGATGAGATCATCTTGGTCGACTCCATCTCCACTAACTCCGATTCCGCCTATGAGCACAGCATTTCTATACAGAGGGAAAGATCCAGGAAAAATTTGAATGCCATTTCTAAGCTTATTTCCAAAGACAGATGAATCTGTACAACTATCCGGAATTGAAGAAGGAGGGTTTGTGGGTACTCCTAAAGGTTGCACTAAGCGTTGAAAAACTAAATCTAATTGCAATCCAGTATTAAATGGGCTCCATGTTCTGCCAGGTAAACCAGGAAATGGTAATGACAATGGTCCATTAGAGGAACCATCAATTCCATCTGGATAAAATGGTCTTGATAAATTACCAATGCTTCTATTTGAAAAGGCACGGCTTCCAAAATTATTTCCTTGTCCCAGAAAACCAGCCGCTACTCCTGCGTAGTCTTCGAAGGCACCAACACCATTTTTGGCTCGTGCAGAACTTAGTAATCCTGAAGCATTTGTAGAGCTAAAGAACTGAGCTGTTCGAGCTTTTTGCAAAGCTACATCTAATCCAAAAACTGGAGCATCGGAACTTCTTACCATACCTAATGGTGTACCTTCAGTGTCAACAACCCAAATTGAAACGTGGGCTTCACTATCAAGGGGTCGTCTAATAGCTGCTCTTGTTCGAAAAGCGGTAAGCAGAGAAGAATCTAAAATGGCTTCGACTTCATTTGATTTTAGTTCAATACCACCTGGCAAAACGGAACCATTTCTTGAAGGAAATCTTGGATTTCCAGCAGAATCGGTGAGCACCGCAGCACTTACCCCTGCCCTGTTAGTACGGAAAATTCCTGAATCTGAACTTCCAAAAGTAGCACCTGCTTTGACTTGTCCATTAAAATAAAAAGGTACAACAACAAAAGAGGCTTCTTCTATAACTGGTGCCACTTCAGGCAAAACTTCTAAATCTGAATATGAGATATCTATTGTTCTGAGGGATTTTCCTAAGGCAAAAATTCTATCTCCAGAAATTTCAGAGGGAATCTCGAAACCACCTTGCGTAGCTAATAAAGCAATTCTTTCTTCAAGACTGTCATCAACATCAGTAATATCCCGATCAAATGAATAAATCCCATCTAATTCGATTCCTATTCCACCAACAGGATCCCCAAGTTTATATAGTGGAATTCCACCTGGATCAGCACTTAATCCAAGGGGCAACGGTCTTGGCCCTACCAAGCCCCCTATCTTTGATTTTTTTCCAACTGAAACTCCTCCCAACAATGCAGGATTAACAGTAATTACATCACTACAAATTAGTTGTGAAAACTGTACACCAAACAGAGGCCCTCCTCCTTGCTGACGTTCTCCAGGATTAAAATGTTCTTGAATAATTTGACTAGCAGTACGTGTTGAGAAAGCATTTCCCTGTGAGCTTAAGTAAGATCCCGTTCCAGCTTTTGAAATTGCAGCTAAAGTGGCAGGTACAGAGATTCCTTCCAATCCTCCTACAGCAGCAATTCCACCTGCAATAGTAGAGGTAGGAAGGGCTCCAGGCATAGCATATACAGATAAAACATTTCCGACTCTATCAGTAATTGCTATTGTGGCCTTAACTCCTAAAGTTTCAGCTGCTAAAACTGCTCGACTAGTAATTGCTCTGACTTCCTCCGCAGCTAAGTTAAAATTTGAACAAGATCCATCGCATCCGTGATTTGCAGCATCCAGTCCCTCATTTCCGGAAGACTCTCCACCACCTCCACAACTAGATAGAAAAGATAGACAAACAAGAAAATTAATTAGGAAACGAAGAAAATGCATGAAAGATTACTCTCCAATATTAAGTGAGACAACAATATCTTTAATTGTTCTCTTTTTATGAAAATCAAATTCCTTTGAGTCATGATAGGAGTGACACATAACACAATCAGATTTTATATGACTAAGTTTAAACTCTCCTGAGTGGCAATTTTGACATGTCTCAACACCTGGCAGTAAAAGATCTTCGCTAGAAACAGAATCTCTAACAAGTTGTCCTCTACTTCCATGACAATCTTCGCATTGAACTTCTTCATGAGCAGCATGACTAAACCTAGCTGCCTTCATCCACGTATTGGGAATAGCAGGTTTTAAAATTTCATAGTTACTTCTAGCCTCACTGAGATCATCCAATTTTTTTTCGAAGTGACAAAGATGACAAGCTGTTTTTTCAAATAGTTGCTCTTCAGATTTTCGTGCTTCTTGTACAATCGAATCTCTTGCGAAATCAACGGCCTTTGCTGTATCTCTTTCAACAGTAAACCCTGGTTTTTTTCGAATACTAAATTCTTCTTCTATTTGAGGAGAAGCCGACACTCCCCCCAAGGCAAACTTTGCATATTCTGCAAATAGGTAGTTATAGACGACATCCGGATCACCATGGGGAACTTCATTGAAAGGAAGTCTCTCATCAAAAGATAAAGGGTGACAATTTTTACAATTTTGCTCAAAAGTTATTGGCTCTATATTTTTCCTATCAGCCGAAAGCTTGTGGCAATCGTTACATTGCAGATCCACATTACCATTTGGACCTCGCAAGCCAGGTTGCAAATGAACCTTATGGTTCAATTTGATAGGTGTCGGATCTTTGAGCTCCTCTTTGGAATCAAGTCCCACTTTAACAAAATGAGATCCCTCTTTTGCTAAAGAGATCTTAAATTGAGGATGTGAATCAAAAGTTGAGACATTTAATAACTTACTCTGCGAATCGAAACCTTGAATATTTCCATGACAATCCACACAAAGACTGGATTCTTTCTCAATTAAAAAGTGATCACCTTGATGCTCAATATGACAGTCTACACATTTAACTTGAGGACGTGCTCCTTGGGCTATGAGTTGAGGTAAAACCTCAGCATGCTCGGACATATTATGGCAATTTAGACATTGTTGATCATTAATCGATTGAAATGCTCCATTATGACAAGACTCACATTTATTTTCTATCATCTTGTGATTGCTGGTCATGCGTCCAGGACTCCAGCTATTGCGATTAAAACCAAAAATCGGCAAAAAGCAAAATATTAGAAGAATTCCAACAAAAATTATACTTATTTTAGATATTGAAGGTAAATGTTCATTTAAGGACAATTTAGCAGAAAGAGTTAGTGCAGTTTTTTCTGGATCGAATTTCTTATCTTCATCTCTCTCTTCTAATAGATCGATCAAACCTTGGGCAATTGTAATGCTTAGAAGCACATCACCAATTTTGACTTGATCCTTAGTTTTAAGAGCAGCCTTAGATATCTTTTCGTTATTAAGATAGACTCCAGACTGAGAATCTAAATCGAAAATCCAAGGATTATTGTCTCGCAAATCAATTTCTGCATGTTCGAGAGATATAAGCTTACTTTCGAAAAGGATATTCGAAGATCCACCTCGCCCAATTTTTATTGGAAACTTATCAAATACCTGAGCCCTAGTTTCTCTCTGGCCATTTTTTTTAATTACTTGAATCGTATGTCGTAATTTCATGCCTGATGCCGAGAAAATTTACCAATAATAAAAAACAGAGATAATATGTGCCCACATAACTACAAAAGCTCCACAAGCTAGTGGCGCATGCATATATAACCAAAGTTTTAACCAAAAATGTGTTTTAACTTCCTTTCTAACAAGCTCAGCTAATTCGTATTTTCTAGATAATAAACCAATAAGCTTCACCCCCTCCTCTCTTTCCGTAGAATCAAGTGCTGATACGAGGCTAGCTGTTTCTTTGCTGGAAGGAACCATCAGCGGGTTTCCTAAAAGGCAACTTTTAATAGATGGAGTAAAGGAGAAATCTAATTTTCTAGTCAGAGCCACAAACTCACGAGAACGACGAATAGTTATGCCATCAATACTCACTGAGAGTAATTCTAACTGTTGAATCATCTCCTTAATACTGCCCTTGCCTCTATGAGATTCTATTTCAGGAGCTAAGCTAAAATATGAAATTGCTCCCCAAATTCCTGTTAGAATAGCAAAAACCATTAAGATGTATGCTAAAGTATGAATGTTCCATCCAAAGTGAAAACCTGCATGTAAAGGAACTAATATTAAGAGAACCGTTCCCAACCAAATATGAAAAGCTAATGCACCTTTGAGAGTTGTTTTACTTGAAAAATAACTTCTCTTTCTTATTCCATACCACATTAAAACACACATCCCTATGGCCGATAAAATTCCATAAAAATATCCTAAAAATGTTCCGCCATACGGCAAGCCTATAGGATCATGAAAAGCATAGATCAGGATAAAGAAAGTTGTCGCAGCAAGGCAGATCCAAAGCCAAAGAAAATTTTTGTAATTTAGAATTGTTTCCTGGCGCACTAAATTGCCCCTTTTTTATTAGAGATTAGCTTTAACATTACACTAGGATTTACTCGCATCGCTGCACCAGTTGGACAGGAACGTACACAAGCTGGGCCACTTTCAAGCTGAGAGCACATGTCGCATTTTCCAGCTTTAGCAGGTCCCTTTTCCTTTTTCCCACTATCACTTTTAAGACCAAATAATTTTAATAGTGAAAAACCAGAATCATCTTTTGGATAAACCATTTTAATAACACCATATGGGCAGTTGCTGACACAATTACCACAACCTATGCATGAATCTTGAATAATGACTTCTCCGTCTGGTCGTCTGACCAAAGCATCCGGAGGGCAATCAATCATGCAAAGTGGGTTTTCACAATGTCGACAGGAAATTGGAAGTTGAATCGAGGCAAAACTTTTACCCCCTTTTCGATCTAGACGACTATAGCCACCATGAGTAGCCGCACATGCGGTTTCACAATTATCACAACCAACACAAAGATCAGAATCAATTAGCAAGACATTATCTGCATCACTAACTCCATGGCCTAACATGAAATCTAAAAGGGAACCGGCAGATTCATCGCGTCGAGCAGTAATGTTTTCAATTTCACGTTGCTTTGCAATTGAGGTAATTCTTGAACTAGCTTCAGAGTTCCTAGATAGAACTTCTCGAAAGTCAGATTTACCTATAACAATCATTTCACAAGCAACTGCGGCAGTAACCGTAGCACTTCTGGGAGTAGTTGCTTCTTTAAGTAAAGCCATCTCCCCAACAAAGTTACCTGCAGGCACATAAGTTTGAGTAACATCCTGACCTGATTTACCTAATAATGAGATTTTTACAGATCCTTTTCTTATTACTAAAAGTTCTTCACCAGGATCTCCTTGCTTAAATATAATCTCACCTTTTTTAAAAACCCGAATTTTGGCTTTTGTTGCTAGCTCAGAAATTACGTTTGCAGCTACATCAGGAAAAATAGACGTGGCTAAAGCATTATTCATGAATTTAAGATCAATTGCTTTTTTAACACTTTCTACTGAGGCAATTAATTTAAGCATTAATTTACGAGGTGTTTCTAAAAGCCAGATATCCTCTGCTACTTCAACAGTTGCGGTTCTTCTTCGACCTGAGAGCAGTCCAATCTCTCCAAAGAACTCTCCGGCTTGCACAGGAATCTTTTTACCTGAGTCAAGTAAAATTTCAGCACGGCCAGAGATCACATTGAAAAATGTATCTGTATAATCATTTTTTTCAAATACCTGAGCACCTTTCTTTAATACGTGTACGGTAGAATCTATTATTAATTCCCTATATTGAGGATCACTTAAATCTTTAAATAAAGATAATTTACTTCTTATCAAATCTAAATTTTGTTCAAGATCTCCATCTAAATGCTTAAGTTTCTCTAAGATTAAAATTTGATCTGCCGGCTCAATCGCGTTTCCCAAAATATGCTCAACAACCTCATGCCCTTGATTCATGGCTTGTTTAATAAGGGGATAACCGATCAAGGCTCCAACAATATAAAGGCCAGAAACATTAGACTCATATTTTTTAGAAACTAAAGGCACTGAGCTTATGTCTTGATTTGGAAAATTAATTCCACATCCTTCCAAAAATTTGCGAGGTAATATGGCTCCTATCCTAGCAATAATTTGATCACATTTAAGTTCAACTAAACCTTCACTGGCCGACTGAATATAAACTTTATCTGCCTCAACTTTTTCAGTACTAGAATTATAAAAACAACGAATTTTACCAGTATCTATTGCTTTATTGATCAAACTAACATTCCCATCTTTTGCACGAGCAAAGTCTTCAGTTCTATTCAAAATAGAAACTCTATTTTTTTCACAAAGTGCAACTGCATTTTCAATCGCAGCATCGCCAGCACCAACAACTAAGAGGTCTTTATCAATAAAGGCATCAGGATCGCGCAGGGTATAACTTACATGAGGTAGATCTTCTCCAGGTACTCCTAATTTACGAGGAGATCCTTGAACTCCAATCGCTAAGACAACATATTTTGCAGTACAGCTTCCTGCGCTATGAGAAATCTCAAAAATATCACCATTTTTTTTAATACCTTTTACTTCTAATTTTTGATTATTAACTCCTTTAATTTTTAGTCCAACATTCCATTTCTCAAGGACGGCTTCTCTTGTACCGGGTGTAAATTCTACATGTGAACGAAGCGGTAATTTTCCCGGCTCTGCCATGACGTGTTTACGCAATTGATATTCGAAGACTGTATTGCCGACTTCAGCTTTTTCAAACAAAATGTGGGAGATTTTATGATGAGCCGCATTTGCTGCAGCACCTAAGCCTCCAGGGCCAGCACCTATTATTGCAATTTCAAAATGTTCAGTCATAAAGTGCTGTGAGTTCTACTATAGTGTTTTTCAAAAGTCTTTGCTGAATCACGAGAGATGGCAATAGAGACTATGTTAAATCTTGTTTCTTGTTAACCCAGGGTTAAGAATGATTTTTGAAAATAAAAAACACTATTTATTATACCTCCGGGGGATAGTAACTTTCTAAAGCCTTTGCTTTTCGGCAAAGACTTTTGAAAGTTACTATAATCAAAGAAATATAAAGGTAAGCTCGAGGTCTAGCAATCAAAAATCATCATACTTAGCAGTTTCTTACCCAAATCTCAGTGTAAAGAAGATAAAAGGTAATGACATTGTTTCTTCTTTCATTTACAAAATAACTAAATATGAAATTATCTCTTAAACTTCCAATTTATACGATCCTTGTTTTATTAGTCACAAACTCTGTTTTTTCAGAAGATTCCAAGTATCTGGGCACTGGATCTTGCTCTTCTTCAAATTGTCATGGTTCAGTTAATCCCATAAAGGGCAGTCGAATCCTTCAAAATGAATATGTCACTTGGGTTAAGAAAGATGCACATTCAAAAGCTTGGAGAATACTAACTAATGAGGATTCTAAAAAAATTGCCCATAATTTAGGGATTGGAGAGCCTTCTAAAGAGACCTTATGCCTTAACTGTCACTCAACAAATATTCCCAGCCATTTGCGTGGAGAAAAATATTCCATTGAAGATGGCGTTACTTGCGAATCATGCCATGGCGCAGCTGAAAACTGGCTAAAATCACATGCTAGTTCAAAAACATCACATAATGAAAATCTCGAAAATGGCATGCGCGATCTTGTCTCATTAGAAAAACGCAGTGAATTTTGCTTAAGTTGTCATCTTGGAACTGATAATAAATTTGTGAATCACAAAATGATTGGAGCCGGACATCCAAGATTAAGTTTTGAGCTAGATACTTTTAGTATGACCCAACCCAAACATTGGGAGCTTGATACTGACTACCAAGAAAGGAAAGCTTCATACGAACCAATTCGAGCCTGGCTGATTGGTCAAACTCAGATCTCAATACAAACAGTTAAACTTTTGGCCTCAGATAAACGTACTAAAAATGGCATTTGGCCTGAACTTTCATTGTTTAATTGTTACGCTTGTCATCATTCTTTAACTAGCAAACAGTGGCTTAAGAGAGAGTATAAATATGGCCCAGGAGAGTTACGCCTAAATCTATCATCCCTACTTGTTGTCAAAGAGAGCTTATCCATTCTTGATAATGAATTAGCTACTTTAATTTCTTTAAAACTCGAAGAACTCCACGAGCAATATAAAGTTGGCAAAGCTCAACCTCTTCTCAAATCAATGGAAGAGATACTATCTAATCAAATTATAAAACTTGTTTCTAAAGACCCTTTAAACTCAGTCACGGCTAGAAAACTACTTCAAAAAATTGTTTCATTAGCTGCAAATACTCCTCATTTTCAGTATGAAGAAGCTGAACAATTAGCAATGGGAATTTCTGCTATTCTTTCTTCGAATAAGCCACTTGAGAAAAAACTTTTTAAACAAGTTGAAGCATTATATACCTCATTGAGATCTCCAGAAGAATTCGTAGCTGAAGAATTTAGAGAGTCGGCTAGGGAGTTGTTACATAGTGATGAGTTTCAACACTAATTTCTAATCGTTTCAAGCTTTGCAATATTTTTTTCTTTCTGTGATTGTCTAAGTTTCTTGGCAGCTGAGGTATACCATTGATGAACTTTCATCAGAGACAAGGAATGATTATAAAAAATTGTTTTGGGAATATTACCTAACTCTTTTCTTACAAGTTCCCCTTTTTCAAAAAAATCCTCTCTTCCAAGATTACTCACATCTGCATCTAAGAGATACTTCGAAAGCTCTGTTGAGGGAACTTGTTTAAACCCAACTTTTGTTGAGCGCACGGTAGTATCTAAGATCATCGTTTTAATTAAATCTGATTCTTGGCGAGTATATCCACCGACTAATTGCAAAGCTTTAACTGCTAATTCAGAACCTAAGGCTTCATTCTCCTTAGCAAGATTTATAAAACCAGAATCATGATATGCAGCTGCAATCAATAGCAGCTCAATTTCTCTCTCAGTAAGTCCATCAGCAGTAGCAAAAATAAAAGCTTCATCAATTACATCAAGAGTATGAGAGTAGTTGTGGTAGTACAAATTAGCAGGCAGCTTTTCCTTTAGTACATCGAGGATGTTTGAGATAACTTTCAGGGACAACAACCGAGTTTTTAAATTAATATCTTCATTCATAATTTAAGTCCCATTTTGGACATGCTTTTAGAGGCATAATAATCAAAAAGAGCATCGGTTCTGTGCACCATGGCAAAATGATGTTCTGAAATTTGATTCATTTAACTACTTTACTCCTACAATAAAATCATTTGAAGTCCTAAATTAAGATAAAGCATCTTAGTAATTTAGTGTGTATCAAGAACATATTGCATGAAAAATATAATTATAGCTGCCATTTTCCTTCTGCCATCATTCATCCTATCTACTTCAACTCTTTATGCAGAGGAAATTGCAGAGCTGTTTTCGGCAAGTACAAAAGTAGAGGTCTTATCTGTCTCATCAAAGTCATGGGTTAATGTCAATAAAGGATACCGCTTTAGTGAAGGTGAATCAGTAAGAACGGATTCTGCAGGTAAAGCAGGTATACTTTTCTTAGATGGCGGATTAGTAAGATTAAGTGAAAACTCTGTTCTTGAATTCAAAATAACAAAAAAAGAGGATCAGAAAGATCTAGTTTTAGACAAAGGTCAAGCTTTCTTCTTTAGTCGTGAACCAAAAAGATTTCCCAATATCATCACTCCCTCGGTCAGTGCAGCCGTGCGTGGCACTGAATTTGTGGTTCAGGCTTCCAGCGCTAATACAACAATTTCTGTTCTAGATGGCGCGGTAGAAGTTAGCAATAGATTTGGTGTTGAGACTCTGCGCTCAAATGAAACTGCTACAACAAAAAAAGGGGAAGCACCCATTAAGAGCATCCTTGTCAATCCATTGGATGCTGTACAATGGGCAATTTATGTTCCAAAGATCTCTGACTCAAAGAGTAACAATTCAAAAAATACAAATTTAAGTCAGGAATTAAGTAAAATTTCTGAACTTCTATCTTCTGGAAAAGTTGATTCGGCTTCAAAAAAGCTCGATATATATGAGAAAAATCATAAAAAAATATCAAATGGTCAAGACCTAGCTGTTTACCAATCAGAAAAAGCTTTTATTGCACTTCTGAAAAATCAAAAGTCTGAAGCTTTAAAATTATCTACGGAAGCATTAAAAAATAATCCAGAAGATATTTTTTCTCTTTTTGCAGCTAGTTACATCGATCAAGCACATTTTAATCTTAAAAATTCCAGAGATTCTCTAAATAAGATTCTAATTTTAGATCCAAATAACAAATTAGCTCAAGCTCGCTTAGCGGAAATTTTACTTTCTTTAGGTGATGTCAAAGGTGCTGAAAATTTATTATTAAAACTTGACGCAAAAAATTCTGATAATCCCCTTCTATTATCTGTAAGTGGTTTTCTTGAACTAATTAAATATGAACCAGCTAAAGCCGAAATTATTTTTAGCAAAGCAACAGATCAAAACTCAGGTTCTGGGCTGCCTTGGTTTGGATTAGGACTTTCAAAAATAAACCAAGGAAATCTAATTGAAGGTAGAAAAGCAATTGAAATCGCTTGTGCCCTTGAACCCAATGTTTCTATATATCGAAGTTACCTAGGAAAAGCTTACTACGAAGAATTACGAGAAGGACTTGCAGATCATGAATACGATCGAGCAATCGCACTAGATCCAAACGATCCTACACCTCATCTATACCGTGCATATAATAATCTCTCAAAAAATGAGGTTGTATCAGCTTTAGTTGAAATTGAGGATTCAATAACACTCAATAATAATCGTGCAGTTTATAGATCTAGCTTACTACTAGATCAAGATTCCGCCGTTAGAAGTGCTGGACTAGCTGAGACATTTTCTGCCCTTGGATTTTCAAAAGCAGCACAAGTTGAAGCAATAAAATCTATTAATCGTGATTATAGTAATTATTCCGCACACAGACTTCTCTCTGATAGTTACGCTACTATTCAAGGAGTCGATGCCTTACTTTCGGAAAGAAATATTTCAAACTTATTTTCACCATTAAGCTTTAATATTTTTAATAATCCCGGCAGTGCTACTTCTTTAGGCGAATACAATTCCCTATATGAAAGACCTGAGCATAAAACTCAAATTGGTTTTCAAGGATCTACAAGGGAGGATTTATTGCTGCCATCGGCATTTGTTGCAGGGCGCACACAAAAATTTGGCTACCTTTTAGGAGTAGAATCTGCAAATTCAAATGGTTCTAAAGATAATAATTATTTACGTGATCATAGATTTAGAGCGGCTGCTCAGTATCAGCCAACCTATCAAGACAGATTTCTTTTAGAAGGAAGATATCAAGCAAGACATCTAAATGATGACAACTCTGCATTGGATGATGTTTTATTTGATAGTCGTGAATTTGATCTTGGTTATACTCATCAATTTTCTTCCGAAACAAAATTGATTTCACAAATTTCATATAAAAATCTTAAAGATCATTTACGAGGTTTTAATCAGCGGCCCGTAAATTTGGGAATAATTTCTGGCTCTGAGCTTTTTGAATATGAGGATCTCTTAAACATTCGAGAAGCTGCTGAGGAACAGATAAAAGATCTTAGATTAAGTCTGCAGCTCTATAATAACACAGATTTAATTAGTACCATCATAGGCAGTGAAGCGTATTTTGCCCATCCTCGAAGAACAGAAGACTCCCTAGTTTTAGGAGATGAACTTAGTGTTTTTCCTGACATTGGATACCGATTACCTTCTGAATCTAAGCCTGATATTAGCTCACAAGATATCTATATCTACCCAACTTTGCATTTGGCAAAATGGATCGATCTGAATCTTGGTCTTACATATTCAAATCTTGATCTCGAAAACACAGAATTTTCTCCATACGTAGATTCTGAGCAATCACGTAATAGATGGAATCCAAAAATTGGCGCTTCAGTATATGCAACTTCCAAACTAACTCTCAAAGCTGCATATTTTGAAACTTTAAGAAAATCCGGCTTAGATGACACCGGAACAATCGAACCAACTTTAGTCGGTGGCTTTAATCAGATCTACAATGATTTCTCCGGCACTCGATCTAGAAATTATGGTGTTGGTTTCGACTATAAAGCCGCAAAGTATACTTATTTTGGGCTTCAAGGAGTTCATAGAGATACAATCGAAGATTCAAATGAGATTGCCACAAATATCTCTCTCGATTATGACTCTTTGATAAATACAGTAGAGAATTCATTGTCTGCTAGATTTGAAGACCACTATAATCAAGAATATCTAAGTGGATACGTTTATCAAGTTATTAATAAAAATTGGGTAAGTACATTTGATTACAATTGGTTCATGTCAGAACTGACGGATCCAGATATTTATCAAAATATCGACCTTCATAAAGGAGTTTTAGCTCTTCGATACTTCTCTCCTAATGGCTGGTTTGCATTTACTGAAGCTTCATACAGAAACCAAGAACGTCAAGGAGGATTCTTTGAGTTAGATGGCAATTCAGAATTTTGGCTTGTAGATCTAGGTGTTGGTTATCGCTTCTCTAAACGTCAAGGAAGTATTACATTTAGATGCAACAATCTTTTTGACAAAGATTTCGTACTTGATCAGTCCCTTGGATTTGAGCAAATCGTTGATAGCAATATTTCCGGTGAAATTGCAGTAAATTTTAATTTCTAGAGGGAGCAATGAAATCTTTTAAACATCTCTTAAAAACCTATTTCATTGCTGTGCCATTATTGACCTTCTCAATCGCAGAAGCAGAGTTCACGAAAATGGTATTTTCTGAATTTGCAGTTGAACAAGGCATATTACGTTCCGCGCTTTTAGATGGCAGCAATCTTAATGAAATTCCTGTTTCTCCTAGTGACATCACAAGTATTGCTATTGATAGTCAAAATGACCAAGTTTATTGGACTGAAACTCGAATTGGCGGAGCAATAAAAACTGCGAAGCTAGACGGAACTGGTATTCAAACATTATTATCCTCAACCAACCCTCATGGAATTGCTTTGGATGTTCCTAATAATAAACTTTATTATACAGAGGGTTTTTCTTCAAAATTTATTAAAAGTGCAAACTTAGATGGTTCAAATATTCAAAATGTAATTGGAACTGGTGAGGTAGGCAACAATGTTGATATCGCAGTTGATATAGAAGGTGGGGAAATCTTCTGGGTTGAAACTTCAAACGATGTCATTAGGAAGGCGAATCTCGATGGCAGCGGATCTCAAACTATAGTTAATATTCCCTCAAGTGGAACAGTTACAGATATCACACTAGAGTCAGAGGATAATAAAATATATTGGTCAGATAAAGATGGTCGTACCATATTCAGAGCTAACTATAATGGTAGTGCTGTAGAAGTTATTTTGAATGACACTCTTATCAATCCCGAAGGGCTCATAGTTGATGGACAAAATGGACCCACAGTCTATTATTGCGATCCAATAGCCATTAGAATCTATGCATTTAACATTGGCACTGGTGTCAATTCTGCGCTTATCACCTCTATCGATGGATTAACTAATCCGACAGATATTGCTTTAATTTTTGAGGATCCAGTCCCAACTCCCACTCCGAGTTCAAGCCCTACTCCAACGCCTGCACCTGAAGAAACGATACCAACAACACCGCTAGTAGATACAATAATTCCAGCTCCAAAACCTGGAATTAAAGAAGTTGCTATAACTTTGGAAGAATTTACAATTGATTTTTTCTATCCAGAATCAGAGAATACCGTAGTAGACAAAACTCCTAAAATTAGATACGACGCAACTGCAACACGGAGCGATGGTGTTAAAAGACGAGTTATTTCAAAAAATAATAGAGCAAGTTTTAGACTTCCCTCTGGATCTAGCTCCGGAGCAAATTCAGATACTCAAGCGATAAGTACTATTTGGTCGGTCACATATAGAGTTTTAGCTGTAATTAACCGAGGTCCAATCAAAAAGACCAGGACCATCAATAAGCTAGATAAAAGACTTGCTGATTTAAGAGAAGAATTCAGAAATACAGATCCAAGTAATGTATCATTGCGGATTATGATACAAAATATGATACAAACAACAAAAACAAAACGTGCCTTGGCTAAAACACGAATCGACAAAAAAACCTTACGAAGTCAGCCTTCTAACTCCTTTGATGTATCTTGATCTTTTGATGAAAAAATCAGTGCGCAATTTTGAAGCTTACTAAATATATAAATTGAAAAAATGAAAATATTATTTTATTTAACAACTTTGTTTTTAGTTCCATCTCAGCTTTTAGCCGCCCCGGCTTTCATCTACATAACAGATTCACAGATTCCCGCAGTTCTCAGATCTGAGATTGATGGCTCCAGCGTAACTACTTTAGTTTCTCTGGCCATAAATGATTCCCCTCGTGGAATAACTATTGATAACGACAATAACCGAATTTTCTGGGGAGATTCTGCAAATGGATCGATCTTCCAAGCCGATCTTGATGGATCAAACGTAACACTCGTTACTGCTAATGCTGGACAGATTGGAGTTCTCGATATGGATACAGAGAATCAGAAGTTATATTGGGTAAATAATAGTTCTCCTTCTGTAATTTCTCGTTGCGATTTTGATGGAAAGAATTTTCAAACAATCTTTACAAGTATCTCTGCATTAGGTCCAACTGCTCTAGCCTTAGATCTGAAAGCTGAAAAAGTTTATTTCGCTGACATCTTTGATTCAAAGATTAATTCTATGGACTTAGATGGTGGTAACGTTACAGGAATCGTATCAAATATATCTTTTGGAAACGTACCCGATGTTGCTCTTGATACTGTAAACGGTCATGTTTATTGGATCGATGAATCAGCAAGTCAGATTGAAAGAGCAAACTTAGATGGATCCTCTGCCACACCAGATATAATAGTGGCCAATGTGAACCCAAATGGTATTGAATTGGATACTTCTGGTGCTGATCCAGTAATTTATTGGGTCAATAATACTGGATCATTGCTAAAATTTACTGTTGGTGTTTCCTCTATCCCCACTACTGTAATATCTAATTCTTCCGGGGATCTCTCACTGCCTAACTATTTTGTTCTTGCCGATCCGCCGCCTTTTACTCCGGATACAACAATTGATGATGCTCCGGAATTTGAAGTAAACGATTCGATCAACGAAGTAACTGTAACTTGCAAAGAATTTTCTAAAGCAATATTACCTACCAGCCCTGCAGCAGCTCCTTTTCTAGCACTTGTAAATAAAACCCCTCAAATTAGATATGAGACTACTGTAAAGAGATCTTCAGATAACAAAATTAAAAAATCCGTATCAAAGAATAATCGCGCTACTTTTAAACTGCCAGCAGGAACTTATTCAGCAACTTACAATGTTAAAATTGTTACTGCTGTTAAAGCTGCTAAAAAAGCAAAGAAAGCTGCCACTCTTAATGCACAGATTGCAGCACTTAAAAAGCTACCTGGTAAAGCAAACGAAATTCAAGAAAAAAAAGCAAAGCTCAAATTAGCTGGGGTAAAAGTCCAATCCACTTCGAACGAGAGTCCTGTTACTGCTGAATTTAGTTTAGATTAGTTATTTCTTTTCGTTGATTCACCGATTGCTTCAGATACGCAGAAAAATGAAGCTCCGCAATCAATTGAATAAGAGAGTAGCGTGGTTGCAGATGTTTTCTTTAGATCTTGATAACTAATTCTTGTTGCTTGAGTACAATTAGATCCATCACCAAAAATATCTCCACTATTAGATTGTTCAGAAACAAAAATACCTAACTCATTTTCTACTATTGGAGTATCAACGATAAGACTATCAGATGATGTGATTAAAAATGAGTTCTCGCCTTGATCTTCTATTATGGTGTGCTCTTGAACAAACCCTATTAGCCCAGGAGTTACGAGCTGACAATCATCTGTTGAAAAATTATAACGAACATCCCAAGTACCAGGTAAGGTGGCCTTTTCATTCTCACCATTTCCACTACAGCCAGCGATCAGCAGTAGAGAAAATGCTGATAAAATCTGATTTCTCATAAAAACTCCCTGATATGACAAGCCATAGAAGAAGGAAGAGTTATTTTGAAACGTTTACCCTGTTATAGCAATCAATTTTTTTCTAAACTAAGCTTATGAAACGCTGGCTCATCTCATTTCTTCTTGGTTTGATTTTTACTCTAATTCATCTCTTTTTATTCAACTCCAGCTTGGGTGAGAGAATTGAACCAAAATCTATGGATATCTGGGCTCTGCTTAGCGGATCGCGCACACCCCCAGAAGAAACTCTTTTAGTAACAATGGATGAAGCCAGCTATAAAAACTTAAACATTCCATTGAATCAAGCCTGGCCAAGAAAAGTGCATGTTTCGCTATTAAAAAAACTTGAAGAGGCAAAAGTAAAGCGTGTAATTTTTGATGTGCTTTTTATTGATTCGAGTGACGATAAAAAAACCGATCAAGATCTTGCAACTGCTTTTGGTAAAGTTCAAACAATTCTTGGAGCTGATTCTTTGATTCGTGACTTTTCATCAGCAAGCGGTTCTTTCAAACTGGAAGAGATGCTTTTACCGTACAAACCTTTCTTAGCAAATGCTTCAGAATTGGGACTTATTGGGTTTCCAGAAGATCACGGATTTGTTCGAAGATTTCTCACTCAACGATCATCTCAGACAAAAGGTTATTTAACTCTTTCAGAAGCAGGCGCCGAAATTCAATCATCTAAATCTGTCCTGCCTGGACCAAGGGATTTCATTAAATATTATGGCCCTGCCGGCACAATACCTTACGTTAATTATTACCAAATAATCGATCCAGATAAACCAATACCAGCGAATATTCTCAAGGATAAAATTGTTTTTGTAGGATTAGTTTTGCAAACTGATATTGGACCATCACAAAAAGATGTTTTCATGACTCCTTTTGGTAGAATTTTTGGCACAGAAATTCATGCTACTTCTGCCCTAAATCTAATTCATAATGATTGGATTAAAAGAGCCCCCAAATGGAAAGAATTCCTTGGGCTCTCCTTGATCTCTCTTCTTATCACTACCTCTATTTTTGCCTTACGACCACTCTGGGGAATGATTGGATTTTTTATTACGATTTTTGGATGGAGTTCAATCTCATATATTTCTTATATAAATAATTTCTTTTTTCCTGGCCTTCTTTTGGTCGGAACAATCCTGCCTTTTTCACTACTAACGAGTGTTCTTTATTACTACTTCGTCACTCGTCAAGCAGAACTAAAAATGGTTAGTGCCTTCGAACTATATCTCTCTCCTCAAATGGCGAAGGAAGTTTCAGCAAATCAAAAATCTTTACGTCTAGGTGGTGAAAAAGTTTGGGCTACTGCAATGTTCACTGACATTCAAGGGTTTACCTCACTTTCAGAAAGCATGGCTCCGGAAAAAGTTTCCGCTATGCTAAATGCCTATTTTACTGAAGTCATGGATGTTGTTTTTAAGAATGACGGAACACTAATTAAGTTTATTGGTGATGCTGTATTTGTTATATGGGGTGCTCCCGTAAAAATGAATAATCATGCTGAAAAAGCCTGCTTGACTGCCATTGCAATACAGGAAGAAGTCAGACGTTTTAATAATTCAGGACGTTTCCCAGCATTAAACACCCGAATCGGCATTCACACTGGTCCAATGGTTGTGGGGAATTTAGGCTCTGCAAAAAGATTTGATTACACAGCCATTGGGGACTCTGTAAATTTGGCTTCTAGAATTGAGGGTATTAATAAATACTTTGGAACTCAGATCTTAATTACAGACGATCTTAAAAAAGAAATTTCAGGAAATTTTAACACACTTTCAATTGGATCAATCAAGGTTTCGGGTAAAGATGAAGCAATTAAGTTATATATACTGTTAGAAAGCTCATTATCGGAAAGCCTGAGAACTTACTGGGAACAAGCCTTAAATACTTTTAAAAATAAAAATTGGTCAGAGTCTACTTCGTTATTTTCTGAGATTGCTTTGAAATATGAGCCTTTTAAAAAAGCTGCTGAATTTTATCTAAATCAGATCGAATCTTTTAAGAAAACTCCGCCTGAATCTGCCTGGCAAGGGGAGATTACTTTTTTAGAGAAATAAATTCTTATTTGCAATGGAGTTAACCCTGTTCCTTTTCTCCAAATGCTAAATCTCCAGCATCTCCTAAGCCAGGAATAATATAGAAATGTGAATCAAGTCTTTGGTCAATGCTTGCTACCCAAATCTCTGCTTCGGGCATAGTTCTAGATATATAATCCAACCCTTCTTGGCTTGCGACGGCGGAAACAACATGTACCTGACAAGGTTTTTCTGTACGGGTTAATAATTTATAAACCTCAACCATCGATTTTCCAGTTGCCAGCATTGGATCAATCAGTATCAGAGTTCGGTCCTGCAGTGAGGGATGAGCATGATATCCAAGCTCAATACTAAAAGATCCATCTTTATTATGTTTGCGATAGGCTGAAGCAAAGCAATTATCAGCTTTATCAAAAAAATCTAAAAAACCGGCATGCATTGGTAATCCGGCTCTCAAAATAGTGGCAACGATTGGTTGATCTTTTAAAACTTGACATTCCGCTACACCAAGAGGGGTTTGAACTGATTTATTTACATAGTTGAGGCTTTTACTTAATTCGAAAGCCATCATCTGACCAAGTCTTTCAAGATTTTTACGAAACAAAAGACGAGATTTTTGAAGTTCTATATCTCTTAATTCTGCCATGCACTCACCTATTAAAGATGGCGTGATGCTAAGATTATGGATTTTAGATTTCATAAATTAATCTTTTTTAGAAAAAATCTGTTTTGAAAGTGCTGTTATAAATTCAAAGTCTGAAGAATCTCCGAGGCATGTCATATCAGCAAAATTAATACAGATAGAACAATATTTTTTAAACATAGGAAGGACCGTGTCATGCCATTGACTCACAACGGACTCTTTTGTTCTACCTCTTTCGACGATATCTCGTGCCATCCTTCTCTCAAAACATAATTCAGTTGGAGTATCAACAAATATTTTATAGTTTAGTAAAGATCGAACACTTTCATTATGAAAAGTAAGAATGCCTTCAACAATTAAACATTTTTTGGGGCTAACGGTGACTACATTTTTGGAACGGTTATGCAATGCAAAGTCATATACCGGCACATTAACTTCATGGCCACTCTTTAATTCTTTTAAATGACTAGTTAAAAGTTCAAGATCTAAAGAATCTGGGTGATCGTAATTAACATTTGCACGTTCTTCTAGTGAAAGATGATCTTGCTGTTTATAATAAGAATCAACAGTTACAATCTCAACGAAATCTTTGCCTATAATTTCTTTGAATTTACTAGCGAGGAATGTTTTACCACTCCCCGAAGCTCCAGCTATGCCTAATAAGTATCTTTCTTTCTCTAAACCCATCGGAGTTTATTATATACTAAAGATTGCGGCTTCTAAAGGTCGAAGAATTTAGGCTGCTTTTAGTAATAATGACTCAACAGTTTTTAAAGCTTCCTTTAATGAGGCAAAGGAAAAGCTAGCTAGATCCGCAACCGTCGGATCAAAGTGTATATCAGGTACATAACCAGAAGGCATCTGTCCCCTTCTTGCAGAAATAATATCTTTTTCGGCATCACCAAAAACTAGATGTGAAGATCTTGGCGCATTTCGAGGAACAAGTCCAAACTGCTCTAATCTATTTTTAAGACGCAGCCATGTGTGTGGATCCGGCTTACCCCGACGTACTCCATCACCACCAAGTATACAATCAAATCGTTGATCTATTCCTGCTGCTCTTAACTTATGCTCAGTAGCATCTTGTCTTCCGCCAGAGCCGACAGTAATTGGAACAGAATATCCCTTTAATAGTTCTAATAATTCTAAAACTCCGGGTTTTAGACTAACCCCGTCACGATCAAATCTTTCCCACATAAGTTTATCTTGTAGATCTCGAACTTCTTGATAAGGAAAATCTGCACAGATTTCTCTTCTTAACTGTGCAGAAAAAGAGAGATCATTAAGCCCGGCGGCTCTCTCTAAGTAACCTCGCTCGAGCTCAATCCCTCTTAAATCGAAGGAAGCTTGCTGAAATGAAGCAACGATTACTGGCATAGTATCGGCAAGCAATCCATCAAGATCAAAATGGACAGCTTGAACCGAATTTGGTTCGATCAATAATTTAGTAAGCCCCAAATGTTGCAGAGAATTCGAAGGCACCATAAAGGTACTATAAAAAATAAAGTTGAATTAATTAGAAAAGAACAGTTGAGTCGAATCGATGGCTGGCTATTCGCGAGCGAATCGAATGGTGGAGCTGAGGGGGATCGAACCCCTGACATCTAGCTTGCAAAGCTAGCACTCTCCCAGCTGAGTTACAGCCCCACGGGAAACTACAAAATGTAAAAAGCCCTTCGACTCACTTCGTTCTCTCAGGGCATTCGCCTCGCCATGAGACGGCCTGCCGTGAGCGAGCTCCAAAGGAGCGAGTCGAATGGTGGGCCCGGGAAGAGTTGAACTTCCGACCTCACGCTTATCAGGCGTGCACTCTAACCACCTGAGCTACGAGCCCACAATACAAAACAAAAAATCACTGCTCGTCCCCCCGAAGCTTTAGCCGAGGGGGAAGCTACGAGCCCAAACCAGGGGCTCAACTTAGTTAGTTGGCTAGTAAGTGTCAAGGTATCATAACCAAAGAGGTTTTTTGTGTTTTTGAAAAATTTCGTCAAAAAAAGCCTTATATATTTCCTTCTAAAACCCTAAAAATATAGGTTTTTTCCTAAAAAACAGTATTTGCTATCAATTCCATTGCTCAACTTGCCGATAATATTAATAATAAGAGTGTTAACAGAGTTTCTTAGGTTATAACGTGCACGCGGCCCTACTTCTCAACTCGAGTTACGAACCCCTTAAGGTCATTTCATGGCAGAAAGCCATTACGCTCTTCTTCATGGGAAAAGTTGAAGTTGTTGAAGAATACGATCATAAAATCCACTCAGTTTCTTTAGCGTTAAAAGCTCCAGCTGTTGTTAGATTACTGCGCTACGCAAAAAAACATAAGGGCACTCCTCCGCTTTCAAGAGCAAATATTTTTGCTAGAGATAATTTTGAATGTCAATACTGTGCAACTTCCTTAAGAGCTTCCGAAGCAACTCTTGATCATGTTGTTCCACGTAGTAAGGGAGGAGTCACAAGCTGGACCAACATAGTTACCTGTTGTAGTAAATGTAACAGGAAGAAAGGTGGTAAATCACCTAAAGAAGCCCGTATGCCTCTTAAAAAAGCCCCTATTCAACCTGACTGGTTACCTGTGATAACATTTAAGTTCAATGGCAACATTCCAATACCATGGCGCTACTTCCTCGGACTTGAGATTGAATGATCTCGTAAGTAGACTATTAAAAATTTCCAATAAAAGTAATATCAAAAAACTTTCTGATTCTCTCGGCGAAGATGCGCAACTCTATTTGGTGGGTGGAGTAGTAAGAGATGCCGCTAGATGCAAGGAAGCCCTTGATATAGACATAGCTTCAATTCTTCCTCCAGAAGAGATTTGTAAAAGATTATCAAAAGCAAATATTGATTGGGTTCCTACCGGAGTTGAGCACGGAACAGTCTTAGCTGTTGTTGATGCTCAACATATAGAAATAACAACATTCAGAATGCCCGGTCCCCGAGTTTCCAACTGCCCCAACAAATGGTCATCAAGCATTGAGCAAGATCTTGAAGGTCGAGATTTTACAATCAATGCCATTGCCTTTGATTTTAAAAATAATAAAATCATCGATCCCTTTTCTGGACTTTCCGATATTCAGTCTGGAGTCGTTCGCAGCGTCAAAAATCCAAAACTAAGATTTGAAGAAGATCCATTAAGAATTCTACGAATGATTCGATTTGGTCCTGCTCAAGGATTCAAGATCGAGGAGGCTACTTTCAATGCTGCTAAAGATCTAATTAAAAATTTAAGCAGTATAAGCGTCGAAAGAATAAGAGATGAATTTCTAAAAATTCTTCTTTCTGACAAGGCTTCAGATGGACTGAGGAACCTTCGAAGTCTGGGCTTACTTGATTCTATTTTACCGGAAATAGTTCCTTCATATAATTTTGAACAGAACGATTATCATTGGCTTGATGTTTTTGAGCATACTTTAGCAGTCATAGATCACACTCCTAAAAATGAACTATTAAGACTAACTGCTTTATTTCATGATCTCGGAAAACCGCATACTCTATCGGTTGGAGATGATGGCAAACGACATTTTTATAAGCATGAAATAAAAAGTACTGATCTAACTAAAGATGCGTTGTTAAGATTAAAATTACCCAAGCAAACTATTAAACACGTTTCACACTTAGTAAGGCTGCACATGCGTCCTCTTAATTGTGGGCCCGTGGGCATGCGAAGACTCATGAGAGATCTTGGTGACTTACTTAACGATTGGCTTTTATTTAAAGAAGCGGATTCCCTTGGTGCAAAAGTAGTTAAATCAGATTTTGATGAAGCTAAAATAAAATTCTTAGAAGTTTATAATAAAGAAAAGAATAGGGCTTCTTCTTTTTTGAAACTAAGTATCAGTGGAGATGATTTAAAGGAGATTGGAATTAAAGAGGGTCCAGAACTTGGAAAGATTCTATCTCAACTAAGAAATAAGGTCTTAAGAGATCCTTCTATAAATAATCGCGAAATGCTCTTGAATTTAGTTAAATCTGAGATTACTTAATATAAAACTGATTTGCTCAAATGATACATAAAATATACAAAATTATTATTTCACTTGCCACTATCTTAGTTGTAATAATTTTAAATGTTTCAAACTGGAATCCTATTTCGCCAAAACAAAATGCATTTGAATCCTGGCTTAGAGATTTTGAACTTGCCGCAGAATCATCTCCGAAAACATTTAAACAAAACATTACGATCCTTAGCATAATTGAAGATCGGGCTATTAGTTATTCCTTCTCTCCCGATACTGCAAATTGGGATTCCATTTTTCATATTTTAGAATTGATAAAAGATACTGGCATATTCAAAAGCAAACAAGTTAAGGGAGAAGATAAGTCTGCCAAAATTTCAGTATCTGGTTATGGAGAAAGTTTTATGACAAGCATTCCACTAAGCATTGCTATGGAGAGCACAAGGATACAATTACTTTTTAAGTTACTAGAATTAAATGGCAAGGAAGTTCCTATCGCAACAGTTGCTCTAAATTTTAATAAAGATGAACAAAATGAAAACTAGAGCTGAAGCGTTTGCTCTTCTTAGCGAATACACAAAAAATCCGAGTCTCATTAACCACTGCCTATCTGTGGAAGCCGCAATGCGCTGGCATGCCCAAAAAGCAGGTTGCTCAGAGATTGATATTGAAAGGTGGGGATTGAGCGGATTACTTCACGATTTTGATTATGAAATGTTTCCTGAGCCAACCTCTCCAAATGGTCACCCCTACAAAGGAAATAAGATCTTAAAAGATCTTGGATATGATGAAGAAATCACAGAAGCCATTATGGGACATGCCTTATACACTGGCGTGTCACGAAATTCACAAATGGCCAAAACTCTCTTTGCAGTTGATGAGCTCTCTGGATTAGTAACCGCTTCAACCTTAGTACGTCCTGATCGTTCTCTTCATACAATTGAATCCAAATCAGTTTTAAAAAAAATGAAAGATAAACATTTTGCAGCTGGCTGTAATCGTGAAGACATCAGATTAGGTGCTCAAGAATTGGGAATTGAGTTGCCACAACTAATTGACAATGTAATTGCTGCCCTCAGAGAGATTGCAGATCAAATAGGGTTAGCTGGAAAATAATTTTTTACTGCTTAATAATATTTACTAACCGTGGAACTGAGGTTCCTGGTTGAAATACCGTAATAAAACGATCACTTTCCGTAACTTCAAAATTCGTCCCTTTCATAGATTCAATAACTTTTATTCTTAAAGCATCTTGAGAAATATTAATATCAACATCAACAAGACCACGCTTTTTACCCGTTACTTGAATCACCACAGTCACAGTATCATCTTTTAAATATTTCTCATCATGTAAAGGCCACGGAGCATAAGCAACGCTCTCAGTATGACCCAACCTACTCCATAATTCTTCACATAGATGCGGAGTAAAAGATGCCAATAACTTGGTAAATATTTCTAATGTTGTTTTTGAAACTGGAGAGTTTCCAACTTCATTTAGAAACTCCATCATTGCAGCGATTGGAGTATTAAATTGGATCTCTTCCATGCCTTCAGTAACACGCTTAATAGTTTTATGAAGCTGGCGAGTTACCTTTTCAGACTGATCTTTTTCTGCCACTACTTCTCTTATGCCAGTTACAGAATCAGCTAAAACAAATTTCCAAGCTTTCTTTAAAAATCGATTGACTCCCAAAATTGCTTGACTATCCCACATGCGAGTACCCTCTAAAGGCCCCATAAACATCATGTGAAGTCTTAGAGTATCCGCACCAAAAGATTTTACAATTTCATCGGGATTAACAACATTCTTCAAAGACTTAGACATCTTTGCTGAGATCTTCTCAAGAACTTCACCAGTCTCTTTATGTTTTGCTGTACCATCTGCACTTACATCAACCATATCAACTGCAACTAAACCACCACGGCGATTTTTAAATGCATGTGCTAAAATCATGCCCTGATTAATAAGTCTTTTAAATGGTTCTTTGGTACTTACATATCCCAAATCATAGAGAACCTTGTGCCAAAATCTGGCATAAAGAAGATGTAACACTGCATGCTCAGCACCTCCAACATAAAGATCGACAGACATCCAATCCTTTTCGATCTTTGGATCCCAGGCTGACTTGTCATTTTTATTATCTATATATCTTAGATAATACCAACAAGACCCAGCCCAATTAGGCATGGTGTTTGTTTCACGACGACCTTTTTTGCCGGTTTTTGGGCAAGTTACATAAAGCCAATCTTTGGCCTTGGCTAAGGGAGACTCACCATCTTGTGATGGCTTAAAATCATCGACTTGAGGAAGTAATAACGGCAATTCATTTTCAGACATTGCAGTGATAGATCCATCATCCCAATGGATCATAGGAATGGGCTCGCCCCAATACCGTTGTCTAGAAAAAAGCCAATCTCTTAATTTATAATTAACAACCGAAGTGCCTTTACCATTTTTTATGAGCCAATCATTAATTAACTTAGCAGCCTCTTCGTTTGATCTGCCTTCAAGTTTTAATTCTCTAGCAACTGGAAAATTACACGGCAGCATAGTGCCAGCTTCAGTATATGCAACCTCACCTTCTACTACTGCCATCCTAATTTCATCAGAAATTGAATCAGGCGGCTTAATAACTGGCCTGATATCGATTTGAAATGTTCGGGCAAATTCAAAATCTCTTTCATCATGAGCAGGCACGCCCATTACAGCTCCAGTTCCAAAACTTATTAATACATAGTCGCCAATATAGATTGGAATTAATTCAGAATTAATTGGATTAACAACATAGCCGCCAGTAAAAACACCGGTCTTTTTTCTATTTTCAATAGTACGATCTAGCTCACTCATCTTAAGAGCATTATCGCAGTAGGCTTCGACCTTCTCTTTATATTCAGCAGTAGTTACTTCTTTAACCAGTGGATGCTCAGGAGAAATAACAAAAAATGTCACGCCAAAAAGGGTATCTGGACGTGTCGTAAAGGCAATAACCTGCTTATCAGAATTATGAATTTTAAAAGTAATTTCCGAACCCAGTTTTTTGCCAATCCAATTTCTTTGCTGATCTTTAATATTTTCAGGCCAATTAACTTCATCGATCTCTTTAATTAATCTTTCTGCATACTTTGTAATTCGTAACATCCACTGTTTCATCGGACGTTTTACAACTGGAAAACCTCCTCGCTCGGAAAGCCCATTAATCACCTCCTCGTTAGCTAACACACTGCCCAACTCAGGACACCAATTTACACTGGCCTCTGTGTAGTAAGCTAAACGATGCTCGGAAAGGTAAACCTCAATCGCATTTATACCTTGAGATTTAATTTCATTTGGAATTTTTAGTTCTTCAATCGGGCGAGATTTCTGAACAGCTTCGTCAAACCAAGAGTTAAAAAGCTTAAGAAAAATCCACTGTGTCCATTTATAATATTCGGGTGTGCAGGTGCTTAATTCTCTATCCCAATCGTAGGAATATCCGAGAGATTTAAGCTGCCTTCTAAAAACCCCGCAATTTTTCTCAGCAATTATTGCTGGATGAACACCAACTTTCACAGCATGTTGTTCAGTAGGCAATCCAAAAGCATCAAAGCCCATTGGATGAAGAACTGAATATCCTTTCATTCGAAAATAACGACTGTAAATATCTGTAGCTGTGTATCCCAATGGATGCCCGATGTGTAAACCATCACCTGAGGGATAAGGGAACATATCAAGGCAGTAAAGTTTTTTTGTACTGGCATTTCCGACCTTAAAGGTCTTATTTTTTTCCCAGTATTCCTGCCATTTACTCTCTATTTCTGAATGATTGTACTCGGACACGACGAAAACTCCTTAGGACAGCAAAAACCACGCCTTGCTCAAGAACATACTGAATTTACTGTGCCAAGCCAAGATATTAGCTATTAGGATTGTTATAAACTGCTCTTTAAAAGTAAACTTTCACTGACTTGCCATCAACAAACATTTAGTATAGAAAACTCGCCTAACTTCAAAGACCTACGGAGGTTTTTTGGCATTGTTGGCCCTCCCACGCTCCGCTTCGCGGATGCTTCAAAGGGTGAATTAATTTCGCAATTTCGCTTAATGCGAACTTACAAAATTAATTCGGAGTCGTAGTTCAGTTGGTTAGAACGTCCGCCTGTCACGCGGAAGGTCGCGGGTTCGAGTCCCGTCGGCTCCGCCATTAGCCTTACATATTATTCCCAACTTAGGGACTTGAACCCGCGAGGGGAAATAGGTCAACGTGAGCTTGCGAAACGTTGACTACATTAACTTCGAGTCCC
>Ga0163144_10001089_pt1 | contig 64286 bp, 56 predicted proteins | sample OliLak19BULKMAT1_FD_123175 | JGI IMG/M metagenome (GOLD analysis project Ga0163144, IMG submission 123175) | Freshwater microbial mat bacterial communities from Lake Vanda, McMurdo Dry Valleys, Antarctica - Oligotrophic Lake LV.19.BULKMAT1 | ecosystem: Environmental > Aquatic > Freshwater >...
GTCATGTCCGGACGTGACCCTCCGCACCCAACAACTTCCAAATGGGCGCGATGGGAATCCCACTATTGTTGCGCGGATCGCCGTAGTGATGGATGCCGACCAGTTCCCAATTCATATTGAAGATCGGCGAACCAGATGAACCCTCTTTCGTATTGGCGTTGTAGACGACTTTGGTAGGCAGGATGGCGGTCACATGCCCGATACCGATCTGGAGTGGATCGCCCTTGGCGTGCTGCAAGATCAACAAGACTTGATTGACCTCGAATTCCTGCTTGGCCGGTGAGAGCTTGCCGCGAATCGGTTCCACCTTGCTCGTGAGACGGAGAAGCGCAAAATCCAGCAGATCTTCTGTGCTCGCGGCGAGGGGTTCACCCATGATCGGATACACCACTTGTTCGGTGCCTTCTGAATAGTAGCCGAAACGGGCCGATGCCTGAGCCGCCCCGATCTGCCGATAGACATGCCAATTCGTGAGAATCAAATCGTGCCCCACCAGGAAACCCGTGCCGACGGGTCCCTCAGGAATCTCGATCCGGCAGACCTTGTGTTGAGCCTCTTTCATCTTCGAGGCCCACTCATCCGCCGGAACGATTCGATTTGAAGATTGCACCAAAGCTTCGAATCCAGCAGCCTTGCCCGACCATTCCGCGGGCGGGGCGACGAACTGGTAATTCTTGGTCGGTATCGTGCGCGGCGGGGCGAGGCTGTTTTTATATTGGATGACAGCATCGCTGCTGGGACGATCTGCAATCAATCCGTCGCTGAGTTCCTGCAGTCTGCCTTCGGCCTTGGCCCATTGGACAACTGCTGAGATCCCTTCCGACAGCGGGAGCCCGTTTGCAATGCCCGAGAGAGGATCTCCCAATTCCATGTACACCATGGTCTTCAATTGGTTAAAGCTCACGTACGAAGAATTGAGTGCGTTGATGAAAAGCCGATGTTGCTCAATGGTGTGTTGAAGATCAGGCAACGTAATTTACCTCTACATGAGAGTGTACGAGAGTTTGGCTTGAAACGTCCAGCACGTCGAGCAATGCTTTGTGGCTAAGAAATGCCCCCGGCAGCGAAGGCCAGAGGTTCCAGGGCATCGAGTCCGCGGGACGGTCTGGGCCTCTAGCGGCGGTGCGGGAAGACCTTGTCACAGGCAGGTACAAACCCATGCCGAACCGCAAAGTAGAGATCCCGAAAGGCAACGGCAAATTCCTTGTATCCGCGACCGCGTGGTGCAGGGGCATTGAAGCTGATCCTCGGAGGCGTCTTCGAGGCGGACTTTTGCCCGAATCGTGACGAGCGAGTACTATTTAGGCCTGGATTTAGGGCAGAAGAAAAGCTCTACGGCGATCGCGGTAGTGGAGAGAACGGTGGACCGGGAGGAGCGGCGGAGCGCCGTGACGTGGGAGCTGGAATGGCACGAGTTGAGTCGGCCGCGGGTGGCGGTGCGGCATTGGGAGCGGATCCCGCTGAGAACGTCGTATGTGGAGGTGGTGGACCGGACGCGGGAGCTGGTGTGGCCAAATCAAAGCATCAAAGTGGGCCAATTGGAGTTGACAGAAGCATTTGGCGGAGTTTGCCAGTCTAAGTAGCGCTGATCTTGAGTTGCAGAGCACCATTGTGTTTATCGACCGAGAGGCGTACCGGAAGAGTGAATCGCTGACTCTTCCATCCTTGTCCAAACGCGTTCAGGACGTGAAGCCACATTTCAAGGAAGAGGCGATTCTAGAAAAGGCTGCCATGATATTTGAGAAAGGTTGGCTCGTGGCTGCTAAGCCTGCTACGGTGGCCGTCTAAATCGCGTCGTCGGCGCGTGTCGATAGGTTTGAGACACCGGCATGATTAAGTTTAGTAGGGCTTCGGTGTTTGTGCACCCGCAGGAGCCCGCGCGGTATCCAGACCGGGGTTTTATATACTGAACTTCATGCAAGGGGACCCAGCCGATGCGGGCGTGCGCAAGCAGGTCACGCAGTTACTGGTCGAATGGGGCGCCGGGAGCAAAGTCGCACTTGACGCGCTAACCCCCATTATTTACGACGAGTTGCGCAAACTCGCGCGAAGTTATCTCGCGCGCGAACGGGCGGCTTTGACTCTCCAACCCACGGCGCTGGTCAACGAAGCTTACATCCGCCTCGTCGCGCAGGATCTGCCCGATTGGGAGAGCCGCTCTCACTTCTTCGGGGTCGCGGCACAGCGCATGCGCCAGATCCTTGTCGATCATGCACGCAAACATCGCAGCCAAAAGCGCGGAGGCGGTGCGGCAAAGGTTTCACTCAACGAAGCGGTCTCGTTCGCGCCAGAACGTGGATCCGGCATCGTCGCATTGGATGACGCACTCAAGGATCTCGCCAAATTCGACGAGCGCAAATCCCGCGTGATCGAACTGCGCTTCTTTGGCGGACTCAGCATCGAGGAGACTGCGCAAACACTCGGAATTTCCATCGCGACCGTAGGACGCGAACAACGAATGGCGGAGGCATGGCTCCACAAAGCAATGTCCTCACAACCGGAAGAATAAGACCATATGACACCAGATCGCTGGAAACGGATTGAAGACGTCTTTCAGAGTGCGGTCGATCTTGCAGGCGAAAAGCGGGAAGCCTATCTCGCGAAGGCCTGTGCGAACGATGCGGAACTGCTGGCCGAAGTGCGGGCAATGCTGCAAAGCGACGAAGAGGCCCAGGGCTTTGTCGAACGCCAAGTCGAAGACGGCGTGATGTCGCTCGAAACCGTGGAAATCGCTCCCGTTGATTGTCGCGCAGGCCCTTATAAATTGACCCGCGAACTCGTCCGCCGAGGCATGGATTCCCGAGTTCTTTCTTGCGCGCTTCAAGCGCGAACGCCAGGCTTTGGCTCGCCTGCAACACACCAACATCGCCCGCCTGCTCGATAGCGGCGCGACAGAAGACGGCTCGCCGTACATCGTGATGGAACGCGTCGATGGGCGCCCGATCAACGTCCATTGCAAGGCGGAAAAGCTCAGCGTCGAAGCCACTCTGCGCCTCTATTTGCAGGTCTGCCGCGCGGTGGCGCATGCGCATTACCATTTCGTGGTGCACCGCGATCTCAAGCCAGGCAACATTCCGGTGGACACGGCAGGCGTGCCGAAGCTGTTGGATTTCGGCGTTTGCAAATTGCTGATCGGCGGCGGCCGAGGGAACACCGAAGCGGTCGAAACGACGCACATGGTGACCCCGGATTACGCCAGTCCTGAACAAGTGCGTGGGGATCCAATCACGGTCGCCAGCGATATCTATTCGTTCGGCGGGCGCGGTCCTCTATGAATTGCTCACCGGCAAGCGTCCGCACGCGATCGAGAAGTACACACCACAACTGTGGCTGAAGCGTTATGCGAGCGCGAGGTGACCAAGCCAAGCGAAGCCGCCGTTGATCGCGATCGAGGTCTTCAAATGACTGGCGATCTCGACACCATCCTGCTCAAGGCCATGCAGAAAGAACCGGCGCGGCGTTAAGAGTCAGTGGAACAGTTCGGCGAAGATCTGCGGCGTGTGCTCGAACATGAGCTGTGCTGGCGCGTCCGGATACGACGATGTATCGCGTCGGCAAGTTCGCGCACCGCCATACGTTTGAAACGGCGGCGGCGGCCGTTGCCGTCGTTGCATTAGCCGGAACGATGTTTGCGTACGCCAATCAAGCCGCGGTGGCGACGCGCGAATCCGCCAGCGCGCGCACGCTCGCCAACGCGACGATGTTCGAGATCCACGACCGCATCAAAGATCTGCCTGGTTCGCTCGATGCGCGGGAAGCAATCGTCCGAATCGGACTCACCTACCTCGACCGCATGCTTGCCGAAGGCAGCCGCGACGCCAGTTTGCGGCTTGAAGTAGCGGACGCCTATCGACGGATGGGCGAGTTGCAGGGTAGTGTGCTCGCCTCGAACAAAGGCGATACGGACGGAGCGCTCAAGAGCTATCGGAGTGGGTTGAAGGCGCCAGGTCTTGAACACTCGCGCCCCCAAAGACGCCATACACAATGCGGAAGATGCGATTGAGATCGCGAACAGTTTGCATCGGAAAGACCCACAGGACTTCGATATCGGCAAGCGATTGGCGGGGCTTTATCAGTCCGCGGCATTGACGAATCGAATGGCCGAACAACGGCCTCGCGCCCTCGAGCTTGCCTTGCTGGCGAACGATCTGTTCCGCGAATTGATCCAACGCCATCCGGAGGAAAACGGTCTGCGGGCGGAACTGGCTGGCGTCACGTCGAATTTGGGCGTGATTCAGCAAGGCCTCGACCGCTTCGAGGAAGCACGGCAAAGCATCGAATCTGCAATTGAGCGGTTGGAACAACTCTGCAAAGAGGGACCGAAGAACGATTCGAATCAACGCAACCGAATGCTCGCCGTTGCGGAAAAGCGGTACGCGGCAACGCCTGGCGATCAGGGTGCGACGTACGATTCCGCGATGGCGATCGGCCGTACGGCGGGGTTGCGTACGAGCGAACCGGCAACCCGTTTGGCGTTGTATGAGAAGTCTACCGGTTTGTTGACCGAGGCACTGGTGCGCGATCCCGCCAATGGTGAAGCTCGATCGAATCTGGCTTCGCATAAGGAATTAATGGGTGATCTCTCGATATCTATCGGACGCCAAGCCGATGGGTGGAAGGCCTATCGCGAAAGCCTTCGCATCGTTGAAGAACGGCCCGTAAAAGTAGCAATCGGACGACGCGTCGCGATCTCGGTTTCCTCAAGATTGGCGGAGTAGCCGCCAAAGCAGGGGGATGCCGTGCAGGCTGTCGCCATGGCCAAGCATGCGTTGTCACTAGCGGAAAAGATCGGATCATCCGATCCGGTTCCGGCACAAGTGCTTCGCGGAAGAGCCTATGAATCGATGGGTTCGGTGTGGCCTTGCTTCGGCACCCGGTGAAGCCCGCCAATGGCGCGCGAAGGCGCTCACCGACTACTAGTCACTTGCTTCCAAACCCGATTTCACCGAAGCGCATCGAGCCAGAATGGCGCCCTTGGAAAAGGCGGTTGCCGAGGACAAATAATGAGCCGACAAGCTTGGCTGATTCGTGGCAGCTACGAGTCGATCAAAGATATGCCGCAAGCTGTGGCGATGTTGTTCTACGGGCGCTTGTTTGAGTTAGAACCCAGTGTGCGGCCGCTCTTCAAGAACGATATCCAGATTCAATCGCAAAAGCTCATGGAAACGCTCGCTGCCGCGGTCGATTCTTTAGACAACCTGGCGCCATTGACCCCAACGCCGCGCGCGATGGGTGCGCGCCATGTTGAGTATGGCGTCCAACCCGAGTATTACAATTCGGTGCGGGATGCCCTGCTTTGGTCGATGGGGCAGGCATTGCAAGAGGACTTCGACCCGGAAACGCGCACGCCCTGGAAATCGCTGCTCGATCTGGTCATCGCCGAGATGCTGGCAGGTGCCAAGGTATCCTAGGGATGCGTGAGCACAGTATCGAACACAATCGAGACCGTCCGTTACTGGGCCGGCCAGAAGCTGCTGCATTCGCCCTTTCATCCTCTCTATCTCAAGGTCTCCGGTAAAGAACCGAGACCCCAGACTTACGAGCAGTGGCTGTCGCACGAGCGTCCCGGCGATGTCCTGCAACTGGATCGCGACAGCTTCGACCTGATCCTTGCACCGGGTGCGTACCCTTCTCGGGATGCTGTCTATTGGCTGGTTCGAGAGGCCGAGCGTACCGGGGCGGCTTGTGTCTATGCGGACGAAGACCGGGTCGATGCCCAAGGCCATCGGCACAGTCCCGTTTTTCGCCCGGATTGGTCTCCTGAATTGAACGCGAACTGCGATTACATCGGTGGATCGTTTCTTCGGCGGCTGCAGGGTGGCGATGCTGCTTCGTGGGCGCATGTTCCACGAGTGTTGTTCCATCGCCAGACGGCGCCACAGGCGGACTTCGAAATGCGCGAGGCCGAGATGCCGCAGAACACGGGCGTGTTGACGAGCGTCGTCGTTTGTTCGCGAAATGCGCATTTGCTGGATTCCTGCTTTTCCGCGTTGCGCGCGCAATGCGACGGTGCGGCGCTGGAACTCATCGCGGTCGCTCACATGAATCAAGGTCATGGCGAGGCTCTCTTGCAGGTTTCCGCGCGGCACGGGGCGCGCGTCGTGCAGTATGCGGACGTCTTCCATTTTGGGCGCATGTGCAACCTCGGCGCACAGCATGCCGAGGGTGAGTTTCTGCTGTTTCTCAACGACGATGTCACACCGCTCGACGAACACTGGCTGCACTGGATGCTGGCGCAGGCACAGCGTCCTAAGACCGGCGCGGTGGGTGCCTTGCTCTATTTTCCCGATGGCCGTATCCAACATGCGGGCGTCATGATTGGCACTCCCAACGGTGCGGGGCATCCGGGGCGCCTTTCCCACGGATCGCCGCTATGGCCCTGGCTCACCGTGACTCGCGAAGTGTCGGCGGTGACCGGTGCGTGTCTACTCATGCCTCGCGACGTGTTTCAGGAGGTCGACGGGTTTGACGAGATCTTTCCAGTCAATTACAACGATGTCGATCTCTGTCTGCGCGCCGCGCGCAAAGGTTATCGCATTGTGCTCGAAGCCCGTGCGATATTGCAACATGCGGAATCGGCGACCCGCGCCACCGGCATCCGCTATGCCGAACGGCAACGGTTTCTCGATCGCTGGGCTTCGATGCTGCGGCAGGGCGACCCCTGCTTCAATCCGAATCTCACCGACAATGAATTGCTGCTTCCTGACCCGGATGCCCATGCACGCATTGCGTCGAGATCGAACGCCATCAACGCAAACCAGTGAGTTGACGGACAATAAAATGGTGCTCCCAATGCGGGAACTCTACGCGTGCAAAAAACATGGACGACGATAAGATATTCGGACTCGAACAGAAGGTCCGCAGGCTCGAACATCAACAGCGCCAGTTTCTGAGTGAACTGGGGGAACTTCGGGCAACGCCAGCGGGCCGTCTCGCGGCTGCATACCGTGTCTGGTTGCAGCAAGGGCGCACCAGTCAGTCGCGCTGGTTTCATCTCTTCGACCGCGTCACCGGCGCACTGTTGAACCGTGTCTCGCCGCCCATGCCGGAATCGAGCCCGGCAGGAACCGTCCTCGCGAAACGATTCGAGTCGACTGCTACAAATCCCGAGCAATGGGGGGATGTTTTCGCCAGGTTGAACGGCTATCGGGCGAGCGCGGACGCATCGAAACCGCGCATCAGTATCCTGACTCCGGCCTGGAACACGCGCCCCCATTGGTTTTGCGAAGCGGCGGTCTCGGTGCTCGATCAAACCTGCTCCGATTGGGAATGGATCGTCATCGACGACGCCTCGCTCAAGCCCGAATATAAGGCGTACGCCGAGGCGCTCGCCAGGGTTTGCCCGCGATTCCGCTATGAGATCCTTCCGGCCAACGAAGGAATTAGCGGAGCCACGAATGCCGCGCTCGAACTGGCCCGCGCACCGTACGTCTGCATGTTGGATCACGACGATCTGCTGCATCCCGAAGCGCTCGCCGTCTGTCTCGAGAAACTCGAAGACGATGGACTCGACGCTGTCTATACGGATTCCGATAAGGTCAGCGAAAAAGGGATCCGCGACGAGTCTTTTTACAAGCCGGCGTGGTCGCCTGAATATTTTCGCGGAGTCATGTTCATCGGGCATCTGCTGTGCGTGCGCCGTGAAATCGCGCAAGCCATCGGCGGCTTCGACCAGCGCTTCAACGGCATCCAGGATTTTGAATTTTTCCTGCGATTCTCTGAGAAGACAGAACGGATCGGCAATATTCCGCGCATTCTCTATCACTGGCGGCGCGCAGAGGGCAGCATCGCAGCGGCGAGTGACGCGAAGGATAATATCGGTCCGTTGCAGCAGCTTGCGGTGAATGAGCAGCTCAAGCGTTTGGGCTTGCAGGCGGTGGCCAAGGCTGGCGCTTATCCGCATCGAGTGGCGGTGACGCCGCTTGGGCGCAAGGGATCGGATCCGCGGGTGTCGATCGTCATTCCGACGCGCGATACGCCTGAAGTCCTGGCGAAGTGTCTGGATAGCATCCGGCAGAAGTCGACGTACAAGAATTATCAGATCGTTTGCGCGGACAACGAAACAACCGAGTCACAGGCGCTTCGCAAGATGCGCGAACCGGGTATCGACCGCGTGGTTTGCAGTGGAGCGTTCAATTACTCGCGGATCAACAACGAAGCGATCCGCAGGGCCGCAGACGGTGAGTATCTGATGTTGTTGAACAACGACATCGAAGTGATCACGCCCAGTTGGATCGAAGAGATGCTCTATTACGCCGAGCAGCAGGACGTTGGCGCAGTGGGCGCGCTGCTGTTGTATCCGAACGGTACAGTGCAGCACGCGGGCGTCGCGTTGGGATTTCGCGGCACGGCCGATCATCTGGTGCGCGGTTTCAATCCGGCATCGGATGGCTACGCGGGGTCGCTATCCTGCGCACGGGAAGTATCCGCCGTCACCGCCGCCTGTCTGTTAGTGAAGCGATCGTTGTACGAAGAACTCGGCGGCTTGAACGAACACTATCGCACGGCCTATCAGGATGTCGACTTCTGCCTCAGGCTGCTGCTGCACAAGAACAAGCGCAATATCTTTACCCCACGGGCGCGGCTTTATCATCACGAGTCGTATTCGCGCAAGAGCTTTTACGATCTGGTCGACCGCGGGTTGCTGCTGGATTGTTGGGACGAGTGGATTCCAAAGGATCCGTTCTTCAATGCGAACTTCAGCCGCATGCATGTCGACTATCGGATCGCTCACGATGCCGATCGGGGCGATACGGTGAACGTTCAGGAATTGTACGTGTAGCTGTCGTCAGAACGAGTGTTGCGCGGTCTTAGGTAGTGGAGGATTTTCCATGCTGAAGCACTTCTCGATCATTTTGACGATGGGCGCGAGTCTGCTCGCGCAGACTGCGGCGCAGCGCACGCCATTCATCCGCGCGTCTGGCGAGGGTGTGGTGAGCATCAAGCCCGATCAGGCGCGCGTCACGGTGGGGGTGAACACGCAAGCTGTTACCGCGGAAGAAGCCACGCAGCGCAATGCGGAGATCGTGACCAACGTTTTGGCGGAGGTCCGCAGGGTGATCGGTGCGCAGGGCGAGATACGCACGGTGGGTTTCAATGTTTCGCCAATTTACCGTTCCCCGGCCCAGGGCCAACCCGCGGTGATTGTAGGCTATTCGGTGACCAATAGCGTTGAGGTGACGATGAGCGACGTCAATGTCGCGGGACGGGTTCTCGACGCGGGCGTCAAAGCAGGCGCGAATTCTATTGGCGGGATACGTTTTTCATTGAAGGATCCGCAACCGGTGCGTGCGCAGGCATTGCGTTTGGCGACCCAGCAGGCGCGTGCGCAGGCGGAAGCGATCGCGCAAGGTCTGGGTGCGCGCACCGGTCGTGTTCTCGCTGCTACCGATGCGACGAGTGTGGCGGTGACGAGCTTGCGGGATTCGGTGGGCGTTGGTATGGCCGCGGTGGGCACGCCGGTGGAAACTGGGACGCTTGAGGTGCGCGCGACGGTTACGATTGAGACCGAGATCGTGATTTTGTAACCGAGTTTCGAGCGGGGGCGGCCGTTTGTGTGGGTAGAATCTTTGCCCACGGCTTGCTTGTGAAGCTCCTCGTAGTCATGCTGGCACACATACAAAAAGGCCGACGCTTTGGGGCGTCGGCCTTTTTATTGACTGCGTGTGTTTCTAGAACGTGATCTTGAGACCGAGGCGGAGAATGCGATCTCCGTTCGGTTCACGACCACCCGAATTTGTACTCGTAACTTCGAACACACCGCCGCGGAAGCTGCCATCCGGGTTGGTCAGCAGGTTGTTGATGCCGGACGACGGATTGTTGAACTTCGGCGTATTCGTCCAGTTGAACGCTTCCGCGCGGAACTGGAAACCGAAGCGTTCCTTCACCGAGAAGTTCCGGAACAAGCCCAGATCGGTATTGAAGAAACTCGGTCCGCGGAGGCTGTTGAAGCCGGCGTTTCCGAAGCGCGGTTCTGTGACGCGGGCGAAGGCGAACGGGTCGAAGTAAGGCACTCCGCGACCGATGCCGCCAAGCACCGCAACTTCCTGCTTCACCTGATCCGCACGTTGTGTGCTGCCAGGCATACGCAGGCTGCCACCGTCGCTTGTGACGCGAATCGGAGTTCCCGTCATGAAGCTGGTGAGCGTGTTGAGCTGCCATCCGCCGGCGAGGGCGTTGAGTGCCTTGCCACCGGCAAAGCGCTTGCCTTTGCCGAACGGTAATTCGTACGAAGCGGTGACGTTAAAGTTGTGTGTGCGGTCGAAGTTCAACGGAACATAGTTCAGGCTCGTGTAGTTAAGAGCCGGAACCAGAGGTCCGCCGTTGTTGTCTTCGTTGCAGCACCAACCCATGGCTTTCGACCAAGTGTAGGAAAAGTTGGTCTGGAGACCGCCCGAAAACCGCTTGCCCAACGTGGCCTGCATCGAGTGATAGTTGTTGTCACCCATCGGGCCGATGAGGCTGGTTTCCACCGCGCGACCGAACCTCGGGAACAACGGCTGACCCGCCTGGTCGGCACCGATGACTTGGCCGGCGTTGAGGTTGAGACGTCCGCTGACACGAACCGCGCGGCTTGCCACATAGCCAACCTGACCATTCCAGTTTTTGCCCAGATCGCGTTGCACGATGAAGTTGTAGTTCAGAATGTAGCTGCGCTTGAACTCATCGCCCGTGGTGTTGACGGCGTAGTTGGTGGGAACCGAGATGCGTCCATTGCTGCCGACCACCGGGTTGGGAAGCGTCGGTAAGCCCTGTGTGAGCGTTGTGGCGAAGCCCAATGCGGGAGGCGCCAAGTTGAAGGCTGCGAGAATCGGGAAGTTGGTCCGCAGCGGACGGGCGAGGTTCCAGGGATCCCAGTTCCAGCCGAAGCCCGCGCGAATCACAGTCTTCTCGTTCGCGCGGTAAGCCGCACCGAGGCGTGGACTGAACTGCAGCTTCGGTACCTTGGTACCGCAATCGAGCGGAATGTTGCCAGCGCCGCAAACCAGCATTTCATTGGTTGCGAAGTCGTATCGCTCGACGCCGCGGTTTTCACGCTGCGGCATCGGGAAGCTTTCCATACGCGCGCCATAGGACAGCGTCAACTTGCGGTTGACCTGCCACTGATCGCGGACGTAGAAGCTGAGCATCGAGGTGCGGGTCCGGTAGGTATCCGGAACCTGCAGGATGCGTCCGCCGCCATCCACCAACCCGAGCAGATAGGTTCCCATCGAGTTGAACTGGTTACCAGCCGCGACGTTGCCGTTGGCAAGGCGAAGCTGCGTGGGTCCCTGTCCAAAGTTGAAGCGTCCCGCGGCACCGCCCGCGGCACCGGCGAATTCGGGCTGCGTGTGGTTCAACTGCAGGTAGTAGAGATCCATACCGAAGCGCACATTGTGCGAGCCCTTCAGCCAGTTTGCATTCGCGACGTACTGCGACTGCGGATCGGTGCGATAGTACGGCATGTAGTTTTCGGTGGATCCGAACGCCGCAAAGCCGCCGATTCCGAAGCCCGGCATGCCTGATTCGAAGAACCGGGTTCCATTGGTACCGGGGATTTTGAATTCGTCGCGCCCGGTGTTCGGCCCAAGGCCGGGCTGCTCGATGTTGGTATCCATTAGCGTGTAGCCATAGTAAGCGTCGACGATGAAGTTGGGGCGGAACGTGTAGGTGGTGGCCAGTGTGCCGCTCCAGGTGGTTCCGAAGCCCTTGCCTGGATTGCCGAAAGCGATGGGTCCGCCGCCGACCGCGCCGAACGCCGTGGGGGCGTTGAGGTCGAAGCCGAGCCAACTCAAGCGGGCAAAGGCGTTCCAACGATCGCTGATGTTGTAGTTGAACTTCGAGTCGATGGTCTGGCGATCGAAAGCGGCCTGACCGAGCGCGAAGTAGTTGTTGGTGGGGATGCCATTCGCGGCGGGGTTATTTTCCTGCGGAAGGCGCTGCATGAGCAATGCCGCCGTCGGGTGGATGCGCGACGTGGGAATGAGGTTCCCTGCGAATGCCTGGCGGCCGACGCCGTTGGCTTCGCCGGTGAGCGGATCGTAGATGGGCAGCGTGGAGGTCGACAGGTTTCCGGTGCGCATCATCGGCGTGGGAACCGTCTGAAGTGCGCCCGCAAAGCGACGGTCGGTGGAATTTTCGTAGCTGGCGAAGTAGAACAGCTTGTTCTTGATGATCGGCCCGCCAACTCTGCCGCCCCACTGATTGTTGACGTACTTCGGATTGTCCTGGTTGGAAGGCAGGAAGAAGTTTCGCGATTGCGACCAGTTGCCCTGGTGGAAGTGGAACAGCGCACCCTTGATGTCATTGCTGCCGGAACGAATGGTGACATTCACCGCCGCGCCGCCCGCGAGGCCCTGTTCGGCGTCGAAGGAGTTGGTCACAATGTTGACGTTCTCGATGGACTCCAACGCGGGGACATAACTGGCGATGTGCGGCAGCCAGACGTTGGTCGCACTCGCACCGTCGATGCGGGTGTTGTTCGCCGCGGTGTTGTTGCCATTGGTACTCCACGACATCGAGCGCGACGGGTTCGAGGGAACCGAGTGCGGCGTGCTGGGCGGCGAGATGCCCGGGATTGTCGCAAACAGCGTCTGGTAGTTGCGTCCGTTGGTGACCGGAAGATCGGTGAGCATCTTGGCGGTCAACTCGGCTTTCACTTCCGCGCGGTCGGTTTGCAATGCACTGGCGTTGGCTTCGACGGTGATCGTCTCCGCGACTTGGCCGAGCTGAAGCTTCAAGTCGACACGGGCTGTCGAGTTGACTTGGATGTCAACGTTGTCCTGCAGCACGGTGCGGAATCCGTCTTTGGAAATCTTGACGGCGTAAGTTCCGGCCTGCAGCGTGGGGACATTGTATCCGCCAGTTTCATTGGTGGTCGTGCTGCGGGTTGCCCCGGTTTGTTTGTTGGTGAGAGAGATATTCGCACCGGGAACGTTGGCGTCCGACGAATCCGTCACCGTACCGGTGAGGGATCCATAGAGGATCTGTGCCATCGCCGTGGAAGCGAAGGAACACAACAGGAGAAGAAGAGCGGTCAAGGCTCTTGTTGATTGAGACTTCATAATAATAGAGACTCCCAAGTCTAGAGATAGTTTATGAGATTGTCATGTCAGACGCAAGCGGCTGCAGAGCGTCGCAACTCGTGTCCACACCGGCGGCACCGAGGCATCCATCGAGCCGCGGACCGGGGCTTGGAGACCGCTTGCTCAAGATGTTCGAAGTCCGCATACAAGTCAAGATGGCTGACCGTGGGAGTCCCCGTGCTTGTGTTTCCGAAGACCACGGTTGGATTCCGCGCCTCGGACAGGTAGACGGTCACAATCGGTTTGCAGTCCGCCACCTTCGCCACATCGTTCAGTGCAGACACAAAAAACTGCTCGAAGTCGCGACGGCTACCCTACCGCCCTACAGGACCCGGATACGCCCGTTCTACCAGTGCCACACGAAGTTCGTAATGGCTGTACCAACGCTCAATGCCTTGCCGTTGCGCCTCAAGATGCTCGGTTTCCGCCTTCCAGTGGCGAATCGATTCCTCATCCTGCCAATAGGAAACCGTATGCCCAAGCCGTCAGCACCCCGCGCGCTCTCAACGCCAAGATAACCGGGCATTGCCGCGGCGAGTTCCACCATGCGATCCGCCGTCGATCCGTAGCCTGCGTCTTCTGGCATAAGGTGCGATGTGAAGATCACAGCATAGTAAGGTGGCTTCAGGTGCAGCGCAAACATAGGACTCACAAATTAACCTGCCGAGTACCGGGTACGCAACTGGACGGTACAGGTATTTCGCATTTGCGCCACTGCTGTTTCAATGGAAAAGTGAAGCGTCGCAAGCAACTACATTTTCCGATCGTTCTGTTTTGTGCTCTGCTGCTGGCCTCGGTCGCGAGATTGTAGAATCAGCTCATGATGCAACTCGGATTCGTGAGCGCGATTCTGCCGGAACTCACCCTCGATGAGGTCGCAGCCCTCGCCGCGGCAACAAACTTTTCGTGCGTGGAAGTCATGTGCTGGCCCAAGGGCAAAGCCGAGCGGCGCTACGCTGGCGTCACCCACGTGGACGTCGCAGATCTCGATGCCGGGCAGGTTCGAGACACGATGGCGAAGCACGGCGTCGCGATCAGCGGACTCGGCTACTATCCCAATCCTCTCGCGCCAGACGCCGCCGAGGCGAAGGCTTACACCGATCACATCAAGCTGGTGATCAAAGCCGCACGCAAGCTCGAACTCGGTGTGGTGAATACCTTTATCGGGCGCGACTGGACCAAATCCGTCGACGACAACTGGCCACGGTTCCTCAAGACATGGAAGCCGCTCATCAAGTTCGCCGAAGACAAGGGTGTCAAAATCGCCATCGAGAACTGCCCGATGTCGTTCACCAAAGACGAATGGCCCGGCGGCAAGAATCTCGCAACATCGCCCGCGATCTGGCGACGCATGTTTGCAGACATCCCCAGCGACAACTTTGGACTCAACTTCGACCCCTCACACTTCGTCTGGCAACAGATGGATTACCTGCAGCCGATGCGCGAGTTCCGTTCGAAGCTCTTTCACTTGCACGCGAAAGACGTGCGCGTCGATCGCGACAAGCTCAATCAGGTGGGGCTGCTGGCGCATCCGAACGAATACCATACGCCCAAGTTGCCGGGCCTTGGCGATGTGAACTGGTCGCAATTCTTCTCCGTGCTCTCGGAAGTGTACTCTGGCCCCGTGTGTATTGAGGTGGAAGATCGTTCGTTCGAGGGTCCGCTGGAAAGCCGCCGGCAGGCGCTGATCCAGAGCGGGACTTATTTGCGGCAGTTCGTTGCAGGCTAGACGATTCTTGCGCGCTCGCCTAAACTTTCTGCCGCGAAAGCCTGTCCAGATGGGCATGAGCACACAAGTGATTAACGGTATTTCCGTCGATATCGCCGGTACAGACGAAGGAGGGGCACCTCCCAATTCGAGCTCCACGCAGTTGCAGCAACTGGTGCGAACCGATCATCTGAGGCTGATCCACGGAGGGATCATCGTCGGCGAAAGGCCGCCGCTCATTCACCGCCATATGCCGGATGGCACAACGCGTGACGTCGCCATTGGCGGATCCGACAGCAGAACGATGTCGATCCGGCTACACTTCGGGATCTTTCAAAAACCCTGGAATCGCAGAGTCTACAATCAAACGGTGCTGCATGAAGCGGGCCACATCGTCGATTGGAGTCTGGGTTGCATGACCTCCATTCGGTCGCGCGATCCTGAGTTGCACCGGGAGCTAACGAGCCGGGAATACAGCGGCGCAGCGACCGGAGCTGGCGAATACTTCGGTGACGCTTACAAGAACTACTTGCTTGGTCGCGCCAGTTCCGCCCAACGGCGGGCGGTGGAAATGACCGCCTTCCGAGCCGTAGCCCCTATTGCCGTCCATCGTTAATCGCGTGCTGCTGCAACATTGCTTTGAGTTCCGCAGGGCGATCGGTTTGGATGCCGGTGGCTCCGCGTGCCATTGCATCCTTCCAGGCCGCCTCGTTGTCGTCCGCGCCAAGCCGGTCCACGAAAATGCCCTTGTTCGCCTGCTTCGCCAGTGCGATCACGTCGTCGCGAAAATCGCGGCGATCGAACGCAATCACTCGGGGCGTCAGCTCTTTCAGGATCGTGTCGCGCAAAAACTCCACAGAAGTGGCCTCCGGCATACTCAAGTATCCATGGCCGAGTGTTTTCAGTTCGCGATGGAGTGACAGACTTCCGTAGACCACGCAGCGGTTGAGCATTTTGAAGCGGCGGAGATGATCGAGAATCGCTGGCGCGGCGATCTGCTTGGCGTCAAGATAAAGTCCGCATCGGCCGCCGATGGCTTCCAGCGCCTGGTCGAACGATGGAACGCGCGTGCCTTTATACTTCGGCCTGTGCACCGCGGCATCCAGCCGGACGATGTCCACGAAGTCCATCGCAGCGACAGCGCCTTTACCGCTGGTCGTCGCGTCGACGGTCGCATTGTGCATGAGGATCCACTTGCCGTCGCCAGTCGTACGGATGTCGAGTTCCACCCAGTCCGCGCCAAGGGCGATCGCTCTCTCAATGGCGGGAAGTGTATTTTCAGGGCATTCGATATGTTCGCCGCGATGTGCGACGATGTCGATCTTGCGTCCTGACGCGCCGAAAAGGGCCGATGTTTGTAACAGCGCGGCTCTGCGCGTGAGCGTCATTGACGCAGCCTCAGCATCGTATGACCCGGATTCCGTCGCACGTATCGCTCGACGCACAACGACGCGTAGGTGTTCCTGGCCGCCGCATTGGAAGTCGCAACGGCCACCAGGACACCAAACAACTGCGCACCATCGAAGACTCCGGCGTAAACGGCACCGGGCGGGCGTGAAGAATCGGGACGCGACTTCTTCGATGGAGTTGCGAGATGCTCGGCGACGCTCTTGCCAAAAGCGAGAGGCTCCGTTTCCAGAGCCTCCAGCCGAATGTTCAACCAGGCATCCGCGTCGCCTTCGCACAGCAGACGGATTTCGATCGCCATTTTCTAAGTCGGCAGTTTCGACGAACCCATGAGAGCCTTGTCGATGGCGTGCGCGGCCTTGCGGCCTTCGGCGATCGCCCAGACCACAAGCGATTGTCCACGACGGGCGTCGCCCGCAGCAAAGATCCTGGGATCCGACGTGCGGAAGTCATCCATCGATGCCTTCACGTTGCCGCGCCTGTCGAGTTCGACGCCAAAAGATGCCAATAGGCCTTCTTTAATGGGGCCAGTGAAGCCCATGGCAAGCAGAACCAGATCCGCATCGAGCGTGAACTCCGTGCCGGGAATCGTTTCGAAGTCTGTCTCGATTCCGCCGACTTGGATCGCGTGAAGCTTGGTGACGTTGCCGTTCGCATCGCCGGTAAACTTGGTTGTTGCAATGGACCACATCCGTTCGCCGCCCTCTTCATGCGAGGTTTCCTGACGCAACATCATCGGCCACAACGGCCATGGCGTTGCGTCCGCGCGCTCGGCCGGAGGCTGCGGCATGATCTCGAACTGATGGATGCTCGACGCGCGATGCCGGTGCGCAGTGCCGAGACAATCCGCGCCAGTATCGCCGCCTCCGATAATGATGACGCGCTTGCCGGTTGCCATGATCTGATTGGGAACCTTGTCGCCAGCCACACGCTTGTTTTGCTGCGGCAAAAACTCCATTGCAAAATGGATGCCCTTCAACTCGCGACCGGGAAGATTCAGATCGCGCGGCTGTTCCGCACCCGCGGCAATCAACACGGCATCGAAGTTCCGCTTGAGTTCCAATGGATCGACGTTGCCGCCGACGTGCGCGTTCACTTCGAATTTCACACCTTCGGCGTCCATCTGCCGGATACGGCGGTCGATGTGATGCTTTTCCATCTTGAAATCCGGGATGCCGTAGCGAAGCAACCCGCCAACGCGATCGGACTTCTCATAGACCGTGACATCGTGTCCCGCGCGAGCCAATTGCTGCGCCGCCGCGAGGCCCGCCGGGCCGGAACCGATGATCGCAATCTTCTTGCCCGTCTTGGATGCGGTGGCTTCCGGACGAATCCAGCCTTCGTTCCAGGCATGATCGATGATCGACCGCTCGATGACTTTGATCGCAACGGCAGGCTCGCTGATACCCAACACACAGGCCGCTTCGCAAGGCGCCGGACAGATCCGGCCAGTGAACTCGGGAAAGTTGTTGGTGGCGTGCAGTGTGCGAATCGCATCGCGCCATCGGTCTTTGTAAACGAAATCGTTCCAGTCAGGAATGATGTTGTTGAGCGGGCATCCAGTGTGGCAAAAGGGCACGCCGCAATCCATGCAGCGCGCGCCTTGGGTGCGCACTTTCTCAAGCGGAAAGTCCTGATAGATCTCGAACCAGTCGTTCACCCTCTCCGTGACGGGACGCCGCGTGGGCAGTTCCCGCTGGTATTCCATGAAGCCGGTGTTCTTACCCACGTGAAGCCTCCTGCTCTTGATGCTGCGATTGCGGTTGAGGGATGTACTGTTCTTCAGCGCGAGGCACGCCAAGCACGCGCTTGAACTCGTGCGGGAAAACCTTCACGAACTGCGGCAACATGGCGCTGAAGTTTTCCAGAATCCGCTTGCCCTTGGGACTTGCCGTCAAACTGACGTGGCGTTCGATCAGGTTCCTCAACGCCTGGATATCGGCGTTCTCGGTCACCGGTTCGAGATCGACCATGCTCTTATTGCAGAGCACTCGCGAGAATTCCCCGGATTCATCGAGCACAAACGCGATACCGCCGCTCATGCCTGCGCCGAAGTTCTTGCCGGTCGTTCCGAGGATCACCACCAAGCCTTTGGTCATGTACTCGCATCCATGGTCGCCGACGCCTTCAACCACCGCTGTCGCTCCGGAATTGCGTACGGCGAAGCGTTCGCCGGCAATGCCGTTAAAGTAGACATCGCCCGACGTTGCGCCATACAAAACAACGTTGCCGATGAGGATGTTTTCTTCTGGCAGGAACGTTGATTGCCGTGACGGATAGACGACGATCCGTCCACCTGAAAGGCCCTTGCCCACGTAATCGTTGGCATCGCCTTCGAGCGTCAGCGTCACGCCCTTGGCAAGAAACGCGCCGAAGCTCTGACCCGCGCTGCCATTGAACTGGAAGCGGATTGTATCGTCGGGAAGGCCGGCAGCCCCGTATTTGCGGGCGATTTCGCCGCTGAGCATCGCGCCCACCGTACGATGGATGTTCCTGATCGGCAGCTTGAACTCGAGGTGCGTGCCTAGATCGATCGCGTCGCGTGCGTGGTCGATCAGCTTGTAGTCCAGCGCCTGATCGAGCCCGTGATCTTGCGCTGTCGTGCAGCGACGCGATACGCGGCCGGGTACTGGCGGATTGTGCAGAATCGCGCTCAGGTCGAGCCCCTTGGCCTTCCAGTGATCGATGGCCTTGCGCATCTCGATCATATCCACGCGACCGATCATCTCGTCCATCTTGCGAAAGCCCATCTGCGCCATCAGTTGACGAACTTCTTCCGCGATATAGAAGAAGAAGTTGATGACATTCTCGGGCGTACCTGTGAACTTCTTGCGGAGGTTCGGATCTTGCGTCGCGATCCCCACGGGGCAGGTGTTGAGATGGCACTTGCGCATCATGATGCAGCCAAGCGTGACCAGCGGTGCTGTCGAGAATCCGAACTCTTCCGCGCCAAGTAGCGACGCGATCACGACATCGCGGCCGGTCTGCAGTTTGCCGTCCGTCTGGATGCGTATGCGCGAGCGGAGATCGTTGAGCACCAGTGTTTGCTGGGTTTCCGCGAGACCCAGTTCCCAAGGGATGCCTGCGTGCTTCAGCGAAGTGAGCGGCGAAGCGCCTGTGCCACCGTCGTGTCCGGAAATCAGCACCAGGTCGGCATGCGCTTTGGCGACGCCTGCGGCAACGGTTCCAACGCCAACTTCGGCGACAAGCTTCACCGAAATACGCGCCCGTGGATTGGCGTTCTTGAGATCGTAAATCAACTGCGCGAGATCTTCGATCGAGTAGATATCGTGGTGCGGCGGCGGGGAAATCAACCCCACGCCGGGCGTCGAGTGGCGAACCCGCGCGATCGTTTCATCGATCTTGTGGCCGGGCAATTGACCGCCTTCGCCAGGCTTCGCACCCTGTGCCACTTTGATCTGCAATTCGTCGGCGTTCACCAGGTATTCCGCGGTAACGCCAAAGCGTCCCGAGGCCACCTGCTTGATCGACGAGCGGCGCGAATCACCGTTGGCATCGGGCTTGAAGCGTTCGGAATCTTCGCCGCCTTCGCCTGTATTCGAGCGTCCGCCGATGCGGTTCATGGCGATGGCAATCGTCTCGTGCGCTTCTTTCGAAATCGATCCGTACGACATCGCGCCGGTAGCGAAGCGCTTCACGATTTCCGAAGCCGGTTCCACTTCGTCGATCGGAATCGGCTTGCTGGAAGTGCGCAGATCCATCAAGCCGCGCAACGTGCAGAGTTGCTTCGATTGATCGTTGACGAGCTGCGTGTATTCCTGAAAGGTCTCGAACTTCGACTGCCGCACGGCATGTTGCAGCTTCGAAACCGTGAGCGGATTGAACAGGTGGAACTCGCCGCGAACCCTGTAATGATACTGTCCGCCGACGTCGAGTTCCGTCTCGTTATCGGAGTGCTTTTGGAAGGCGTGCGCGTGCTTCATCTGCGCTTCCTTTGCGAGCACTTCAAGCCCGATACCCTCGATGCGCGAGGCGGTTCCGGTGAAGTACTGCTCGACTAGGGCTTTATTGAGTCCGATGGCTTCGAACACCTGCGCGCCGCGATAGCTTTGCAACGTCGAGATGCCCATTTTCGAAAAGACCTTCAACAGGCCCTTATTTGTGGCCTTCTTATAATTCTTCAGCGCCTTGGCGAAGTCGACCCCTTCGGGCAGTTGGCCGCGGCGAGCAAGATCTTCCAGCGTCTCGATCGCGAGATAGGGATTGACCGCGCTCGCGCCATAACCGATCAGCAATGCGTAATGCATGACCTCGCGCGGTTCGCCGGACTCGATCACCAGGGCGCATTGCGTACGCGTACCTTCGCGCACCAGATGATTGTGCACTGCCGTCAACGCCAGCAACGACGGGATCGGCGCTGATTCTTCATCGATGCCGCGATCGGAAAGAATGATCAGCGAGTAACCGCTCTTAATGGAAAGCGAGGCGCGACGGCAGAGGCCGTCGAGAGCGCGCTTGAGTCCCTTTTCGCCTTCGTTGACAAGAAACAAGGTGGGCAGCGTGGTGGCGAGAAAGTCGCCTTGGCTCAGACGGCGCAGCTTTTCGAGATCGCGATTGGTGAGTATTGGATGTTCGAGCTTGAGCGTGTGGCAGTGCTCAGGAGTTTCGCCCAGGATGTTGCGCTCGTTGCCGATGTAGCTGGTGAGCGACATCACGAGTTCTTCGCGAATGGGATCGATCGCTGGATTCGTGACCTGCGCGAACAACTGCTTAAAGTAGTGAAACAGCGGCTGCGGTTTGTCGGAAAGGCAAGCGAGCGGCGTATCCGAGCCCATGGAGCCGATCGGCTCTTCGCCATTGACGGCCATGGGCGTCATGATCATACGGATCTCTTCTTCGGTATAGGCGAAGGCACGTTGGCGCGTGATGATCGTGTCGTGATCGGTTTCGAGCACGCGGGTCGGATCCGGCAGTTGATCGAGCAGAATCTGGTGCCTCTGAATCCAATCGCCGTACGGCTGGCGTCCAGCCAGCTTGGCCTTGATTTCTTCGTCCGGAACAATGCGCTTTTCGTGCAGATCGACAATGAACATCTTGCCAGGCTGCAGGCGGCCCTTGGCCTTGACGTCCTCGGGCTTCACCGGCAACACGCCGGTTTCAGAAGCCATAATCACGATGTCGTCGTTGGTGAGGATGTAACGAGCCGGGCGCAAACCGTTTCGATCGAGCGTCGCGCCAATCCAGCGTCCGTCCGTAAAGGCCACCGCTGCTGGACCATCCCAAGGTTCCATCAGTGAAGCGTGATATTCGTAAAAGGCCCGCTTTTCCGCAGGCATCGTGGTGTCGGCATCCCACGCTTCCGGCATGAGCATCGCCATCACATGTGGCAGTTCGCGGCCCGACATGGTGAGCAGTTCCACGGCGTTATCGAGGCAGGCTGAATCCGAACCGTTGGGCTGAATGATCGGAAACATTTTCTTGAGATCGGCACCGAAGAACTTCGATTCAAGCGCGGCCTGCCGCGCATACATCCAGTTGACGTTGCCTTTGACGGTGTTGATTTCGCCGTTGTGGCTGATGTAACGATACGGATGCGCAAGGTTCCAACTGGGAAAAGTGTTGGTGGAAAAGCGCTGGTGCACGAGGCAGAGTGCGCTCATCACATCGGGATCTTTGAGCTCGCAATAGAATGAACTGATCTGGTTCGAAAGCAGCAGGCCCTTGTAGACAATGATGCGCGAAGAAAGCGATGGAACGTAAAAGAAGTCTTTGTCACGCAGGTTGGAATTTGCGATCTCGACTTCGGCTCGCTTGCGAACGATGTAGAGCTTGCGTTCAAACTCGTCTGCGGACATGCCGGATGCTTTGCGGATGAAGACCTGTTCGATGTATGGCTGCGTGGCGCGGGCCTCGCGCCCAATGGTGTTGACATCGGCGGGCATGTCGCGCCAACCGAGCGGTGTGAGTCCTGCTTCGCGCGCAAGAGATTCGACGATGCCTTTGCAGTTCATCCGCTGCTGGCGTTCCACCGGAAGAAAGATCATTCCAACGCCGTATTCGCCGGGCGCGGGCAGCATGAATCCGAGCGATTCGCACTCTTTGGAGAAGAACTTGTGCGGGATCTGTATCAGGATTCCCGCACCATCGCCAGTTTCCGGATCGCAACCGCAAGCGCCACGATGGGTCAGATTCACCAAAATCTGAATGCCCTTCGTGATGATGTCGTGCGAAGGCTCGTTCTTGATGTTGACCACAAAGCCGATACCGCAGGCGTCGTGTTCGTTCGAGGGATGGTACAGGCCCTGAGGCTCTGGAAGTCCACGCTGGTGTGCAGGGTTCATGATGCCGTTCCTTGGATTTCCGAAGATTACCATAAGTAGATAAAATTATGCAATCCCCTCTTGACTATTAGTACATCTAATTGTAATCTAGCTTTAGTGCCCTGGGACGCAAGCTTCAGCCAACTCAAGCTTTTCCGCGATATCGCTTCAACCCGGAGTGTCTCGAAGGGGGCGGAACTGTCTGGTGTGAGTCAGTCGGCTGCCAGTCAGATGTTGAAATCTCTCGAGCATGCCCAAGGCGTGAAGCTACTCGATTCGTCCACTCGTCCACTGGCGGTCACCGAGCCCGGGCGGCTGTATCTGGACATGTGCCGCGATGTGTTGCGACGGCGCGAGGCGTTTCAGGCGGATCTCGATCAGATGCTGCATGAAGTGGAAGGCACGGTGCGAATCGCTTCTATCTATTCGGTGGGCGTATCGGAAATGTCTGAACTTGAGCGTGAGTTTTCGATGCGGCAGCCGGGTGCAAAGCTGTCTATCGAGTACCTTCGCCCTGAGAAAGTTTACGACGCAGTGGTTTCCGATCGCGTCGATATTGGGCTTATCAGCTATCCCGAACAAACCCGCGAAGTGAAGGTGATCGACTGGCGGCAAGAGGAGATGGTAGTGGCCGCATCGCCCGATCATGAGTTGGCGCGCCGCAAATCGATCTGCGTTCGCGAGCTTGAGGGTCGCGATTTTATTGGGTTCGATGAAGATCTGCCGATCCGGCAAGAGATCGACCGCTATCTCGATGAGCGCGGCGTATCCGTGAATGTCACCTTGCACTTCGACAATTTGCAGACACTCAAAGAGGCCGTGGCGGAAACCCAGGCGGTGAGCATCCTGCCGGGGCGTGTGTTGCGGAACGAGGTCGCCATGGGGCGGCTGGCGGCGATTCGTATCGAGGCCCCGGGGTTGTATCGGCCGCTGGGGATCATTCATCGTAAGAAGAAGCATTTCCATCCGGCGGCCCAAGCGTTTTTGGATCTGCTGCAACAAACGGCCCCCGGGGCGTAACATGTTATTCTGAGGCGCACTTCGCACCATGGATCCAAAGCCCGGCATCACGCAGCTTTTGTCGCTTTGGCGTGAAGGCGATCAGCGCGCACTCGAAGAACTCACTCCACTCGTCTACGCGGAACTCCGCCGACTGGCGCAACACTATGTGTCCGGCGAACAGCCCGGACACATTTTGCAACCAACTGCTTTGGTGAACGAAGCCTTTCTTCGGCTGATGGAATGGCAGCCGGAACAGTGGCAGAGTCGGGCGCACTTCTTCGGTGTTTCGGCCGGCATGATGCGGCGGATCCTCGTTCAACTGGCCAGGGAACGTGCCACATCGAAGCGCGGAGGCAATGCCATTCAGGTCTCGTTCGCCGAGGCGATCGGGTCCGGTTCTGAGATTCGTCTCGATGACGACCTCGCCGCTCTCGACGCCGAACTCACCAACCTCGAAGCTCTCGCGCCTCGCCAAGCTCGAGTCGTCGAACTGCGATTCTTCAGCGGACTCAGCTTCGAAGAAGTCGCTGTCGTGATGGATGTCTCGTTAAGCACCGTCCGTCGCGAATGGCGTATCGCCCGCGCCTGGCTGCGCGAACGATTGAGCGGCCCGCAATGAATCAGGATCGTCACGAGCGTATCGGAGATCTGTTCGACGCCGCTCTGAACCTGCCTCCCTTGCAGCGGGATGATTATCTGTTCGAAGTCTGCGGCGAAGACAGCGATCTTTTGGATGCGGTGAAGCGGTTATTGGCGAATCATTCCGATTCCGATACCTTTCTTGAACCGATTCTCGAACGCCAGATGCCCTCTGTCATCGGTCCCTATCGAATCGTGAAGCAACTTGGCGAAGGCGGGATGGGAACGGTCTATCTCGCGCAACAGACCCATCCGATTCGTCGCGAAGTCGCACTCAAAGTCATCAAGCCGGGCATGGATTCGAAAAGCGTGATCGCGCGCTTCGACAGCGAACGGCGGGCGCTGGCCCTCATGGCTCATCCCAACATTGCTCAGGTGTTCGACGCCGGCACGACGGATCTTGGCCTGCCTTATTTCGTCATGGAATTGGCCGATGGGTTGCCAATCACTCAGTATTGCCAAGCAGCCAGATTGGATATCCGCGAGCGAATCGAACTCTTCCTTCCCGTCTGCCAGGCAATTCAACACGCCCACCAAAAGGGAATCATCCATCGCGATATCAAGCCTTCGAACATAATCGTGACCGTTGCGGAAGGGAAACCAGTTCCCAAGGTCATCGACTTCGGCTTAGCAAAGGCCCTGCAAAGCGATTTGGGCGGCGCGACGATGGTGACCGGACTGGGAACGGTCGTTGGCACACTGCAGTATATGAGCCCGGAGCAGGCCGAGATCGGTACACGCGATGTGGACACTCGAAGCGACGTCTATTCGCTCGGTGCGCTGCTCTATGAGTTGTTGACCGGTTCGCCTCCACTCGACGCCGCCCTCATCGCCAAAGAGAACTATTTGGCGATACTCGCCCGAATTCGCGATGAAGAGCCGCAGGCACCGAGCGTCCGCTTGAAGGCATCGGCGGAATTCACAAAACCGCTCGATAGCGAGTTGGATTGGATTCCGTTGAAGGCGCTTGAGAAGGAACGCTCGCGCCGCTACGAAACGGTCAACGGTCTTATGCAGGATCTTCGGCGATACCTTGCCGGAGAACCTGTTGAAGCGGCCCCGCCATCGCGGACATATCGCATCGGAAAGTTCGCACGCCGTCACCGCCCGTGGATCCTGACGGCTGCTGCTTTCGCTCTTGTGCTGATTGCCGCACTCGTATGGAGTGCATGGATGGCGGTACGCGCAACTCGAGCCGAGCAGGAATCTCGGGCGATCAATGAGTTTCTGCAGAGGGATGTCTTGGGCCAAGCAAGTCCCTATCAACAGGGCGGCAAGCCCGATCCGAACCTCACGGTAAGGGCCGCAGTGGAACGCGCGGCCGCGAGCATCGATGGCCGCTTTCGCGATCAGCCCGCTGTGGAAGCGTCGCTTCGCAACAGGATCGGCTCGATTCTGACAGGTCTTGGCGCGTTTCAGGCGGGCCAGCCCCAGCTTCGCCGTGCCTTGCAGATGCGCCAGTCGTTGCTGGGCGATACCGACGAAACAACGATCGAAAGCAAAGAAGCGTTGGCTTCGAATCTGTTGGGGAGTGGCGATGGTGCCGGTGCCGAAGCACTGCTTACAGAGGCGCTGGCGACGGCGCGGGCCAGCCTTGCACCGGGTAATCGAGTCCGGTCGCAGGTGGAAGAAAGCTTAGCCTGGGTGAAATATAACCTGGGTAAATACGACGAGGGAATCGCGTTGGTTGAGCGGGTAGAAAAAGAGGCGATTGGGACGTCCGACGCGGCGCATCCCGCTCCCGGAGACGTCCAGTACATTCTATTTGCGCTGCACTATGACAAGGGAAACTACGTTGAGGCCAAGGCTGCGTTGACAAAGACATTCGAAAGCTCAAAAAAACAGTATGGCGAAGCGAGCTCGCAAACCGTCGCTCTTTACGGCGGTTTCGCCATGATTTGCATGGCGCAGGGGTTGTGGCAGGAAGCGGAAGAGTACTATGTCAAAGACTTGGCGCAGGCCCGGCGCACCTTTGGTCCGGCGCATCCCAACACTCTCGTCGCCATGTACAACCTGGCTCAGAACCATGTTCAGCGCGGCAATTACCCACAAGCTGAGGCGCTTTTTCGAGAAAACTACCAGCACCGCGTTACGATCTACAAGCCCGATCATCCACGAACGATGATGTTCATGAACGAGTGGGCGAACTTTCATACAGTGCAGAACAAACTCGTCGAAGCGGATGCTATCTTCGCCGGCTACATCCCGCTGTTGCGCAAGACACTCGAGGCAGAGCATCCCACTGCAATTGCAGCCAACGCCGGGTTGGCGGAGTTGCGGCGACGCCAGAAACGCTATCCCGAAGCGGAGGCGCTGCTCGTGAAAAACGTCGAATGGAAGCAACGCAAATTTGGCATCGGCGGCGACAACACTTTGCTTGGAATGGCCGCGCTGGCGCGAGTTCTTGTCCAACATGGCCACTTCGCCGATGCGGAAACGCTTGCGCGCAGTGCCAGCGAAGGCTTGGCGAAAGCGGACGTGTGGGAGCGGTTCCACGCCCGTAGCCTACTCGGCGCAAGTTTCGTAGGCCAGCGAAAATTCATCGAGGCCGAACCAAACCTCATTGCCGGATACGAAGGGATGGTGCAACGCAAACGCTTCATCCCAGCCGGAGATCTGGATGCTCTATCCGAGGCAGGCGATCGCGTAGTGGACTTCTATCGGAGGCAAGGGAAAGCAGACCAAGCGATGGAGTGGAAGCGCAAGATCCGGCACTAGCCCAAAGGATCGTCGCTTAGTTTACGATCCGGACCCCGATCACTGTATACCCGCCCTCTTGCGGAGCAGTCCCCGTTGCGCTCGCTTGAATCAGATAGACCCTGCCCGCGGTGACAGGAAATCGAAAACTCCGAAACAACCAGGTGGTCGTATTTCGTGCCTGCGCGACGCATCCCAACTCTTCGCCAGGCCTTCCCGCATCCGACGCGAAGGCGCTCACCACCAATCCTGAATTGCCGAAGACATCGTACCGCTGCCCCTGCGAAACAACTTCCATCGTGCCCGACGCGGGTGCGGTCACGCGATACCAAAGCGTCTTCGCAGGCGGCAAAGCGCCACAGGAGGCTTGCGGATCCGTTGCATCCGCACTGGCCGCGCGCGAATCCCTCACCGATACATAGGGCAGCGTCGCGATCACTGTCGGCGTGGCTACCGAGTCCGCCGACGCGGCAACCCCAAGCGCGCCGGATTGCAGAATCGCCACGCGCTGATCCTGCACTGTGAGCCCAATCGTTCGAAATGCCGCGGAAGTATTCAACGGGGTGATGTAGCGGATGTCCCCCGATCCGACGCCGGTCGCCGTGACAGGATCCGGACCGGCAAGATCGGGCACAGCAGTCCAGGCGCAGCCCTCGCCTGTCGTCAGCTTAAGGCTCGCGTCACCGCCAAATGCCGGTGCCGTAATCGAAGACGCCTCGACCTTGTAGTTGCACACCGCGCCGCTCGACCCGGGCAGCAAACTACGCCAAACGCCGCGTCCGAAGGTGAACGCATAGAGATGTGAATTGCCAGCGTTGCGCTCGATCACCAGCGCTTCGGTGGGCACGGAAGCAAACGGAGACTGGTCGCGCAGCCAACTCGCGCCATTGTCGGTGGAAACAAAAACACCAAGATCTGTTCCAAGGTAAATACGGTTCGAATCGAGTGGATCCACCGTCACCGCGAGCACCGGGATATCGGGAATACCACTGTCGCCGTCGCGGTCGATGCCTTCCCATGTGAGCCCGCCGTCCGTCGAACGATACACGTGGTTCTGTCCCGTCGCTGTATTGAACTGACTGTAGACCGCGTAGACGACATCGGCGTTGTTGGGATCGAACGCCACAGCCGGAACATAGCCCGGCCGAGGACGCGCGAATTCCCAAACAGTCGAAGCATCCGCTTCCAACGCGTTGTTGGTGCGAAAGAGAAAGCCCTGATTCGTTGCGTAGACAACGCGTGTCTGGTCCGAAGGCGCAACCGCAACCGCTGACACATAACCCTGCGCGGTCGTCATCTGCGTGGAAATCGGAACCCAATTGTCCGCCTGGTCGACCGTGCGATGTAGAATCCGTCCGCCCGCATAGAGGCGGTTCGAATCGGCGGGATCCATCGCGAGCGGCGCGATGAACGCGAAGTTCGTTGTCGGCTCGACCAGTCCGCGGGTCGTCGCTGTAAGCGTCCGCCCGCCGTTTCGCGAACGAGTCAGTCCGAAGTTCTGCGTGGAGACAAAGAGTGTATTCGGATCGCGCCGGTCGAGCGCAACAGCAGCGCCATCGCCCCCGCGCAAGCGAGTCCACTCGCCCTTGCCGGAAAGAGTTCCGCGCATCGTGCCGTTATCCTGCTTGCCGCCGAAGTAGGCGCCGCCGCCCGGCGTGACCGCCCCAGAGTAAAACTGCGTGGATTGATATCCGCCATGCAACGGACGCCATCGCACCTGGTTCGAGAGAGGAGTGCAAGCCGCACGAAGGCCAGTCGCCAAGTCGGCGCGCGAGTTGTCGGAAATGTAGATGCCTCCATCGGTGGCCGCGTAGATGCGATCGTTCTTCGCTCCATCGTAGTCTGGCGGAAACACAAGCCCCAGGACATCCGCATGCGCTCCATTGGGACCATCGGCCGCTTGCCAGAACGAAGCGATACCCCAATTGCGGCCTCCATCGTCGCTGCGATAGATATCGATGCCGCCAACGTAGACGCGATCGGCGTCCTGCGGATCGACGGCGATCGCATTGTGGATCCAACCCTGGCCTGCGATCGAGCGCGAGGCAGTGCCACAAACATTGGCGAAAAAACTGGAATTCGTACTGAGAATCGAGGTATTCAGCGCGACCGGATCCTGATTCGTCACGCGCTCTTCCCAAGTATCCGCGTCACCATTCGTACTGGATCGCCAAACACCCAACAGTGAACTACGCCAAGCGCCGTTGTTGTCATCGCCATTGCTCGAAACGAGCGCGTAGATCATCGAAGGATTCGAAGGCGCAATCGCCAACGTCGTATTCCCCATCGCGCGGTTCGAGAAGACAGTTTCCCACTGCCCATCACCGGCGGCATCCTGATTGCGAAGGATGCCCGGATTGCTCGCCACCGTCGTGCCGCACGACGCAAATAGATAGTCTGTCGCAAGATCGCGGCGGATCGCCATATCGTGGCATCCGTTCTGCCCCGTATTGCCTCGATTCACCACTTGCTGCCAACTCTGTCCACCATTGAGACTGCGAAAGACGCCTCCCCAAGTGGACGCATAAATCCGATTCGGATCGTTGTGGCTGACCAGGATCTCTGTGATGTAGCGAAACAGAGTGCCGTCCGAACCGGGTAGTTTCTCCCAATTGGCGCCAGCGTCTTTGGATCGGAAGATGCCACCACCGCGCGGCGCGGAACCGAAAACACTGGTCGACGAAAGCGAACTGAACCAGAATCCCGTGCCTGCGTAGATCGTATTGGGATCATTCGGATCGAACGACAGCGCACCGATGCCGAGCGAAGGAAAGGTGTCCGTGATCGGAGCCCAGTTCGCGCCGCCATCAACGGTCTTCCAGACGCCGCCTGTGGCAGCGCCGGCGTACATGATCTTTGGATCATTGGGATGAATGATCAAACGCGGCGTCCGTCCGCCTTGGTTGCCTGGCCCTAGTGGTTCCCACGTGCCAAGGTCGATGGATGCCTCCGCACGAGTGCGCGGCTTCATTCGCTTGACGCGGGCCATGGCCGCTTCGTAGCGATCGTAGGGCAAGTCTTTGACACCCTCACCCGCGCGCTTCATCGTATAGAATTCAGCGGCCTTATCGGGTTGATCTCCAGGCACGCGCTTTGGCGCTTTCGCCGCAACCGGAGGCTGTGCGGGAATCGACTCCGCTTTCCGAACCGCGCATCCACCCAACGCAACAATCAGGGCAACACACACCAAACGCATTTCTCTAGCCTCTCAGATTCCGATCCAACCATGCGAAAGCATGTTCCTGCATCTCAATATTGAAAATATGCGGAACATCGAAGAACCGGCTCTCGAACGCCTGCGCTGCCCCGGCCTTCTTGTAGATCGCCTCCAGCTTGGTGACGGACTCTTCCATCCCCGCCAGCGGAAACAGTCCGTCGCGCTTGCACTGCAACACCAGCAGAGGCTTCGGCGCGCGCAGAGCCACAACATCCGGCAGATCCAACTGCGCGTGGATGTGCGGAATGAAGTGGACGAACGAGTGCGTATCCACATGTCGCGCGATCATCGACCGGACGGTCGACATGAATCCCACCACGCAACCTGCGGCGATCCGCGAATCCAAGCCCGCGAGCATCAACGATCGATAGCCGCCCAGCGACACGCCCACACAACCGATCCGCGCGGGATCCACCTCAGGGCGCGTGATCAGATAGTCCACCGACCGCATATCATCCCAAGCCACCACGCCCGGCCATGTTGCACCCGCATAGGTCAACGATTTCACGATGGTCGATTCCTTCTGCTGGCACTTGCGATTCAGCGTTCGCGCGTCCTCTTCGGCGTATTTTTGCCGATCCCAGCCCAAAGCAGCAACATCCTCCGGCGTCATAAAACGCCGCTCGCCAAAGGGAAACGCATCGATCGTCAGCACCACATATCCGCGCCGAGCCAACTCAGTCGCCGTCGGCCGCGACTCGTAGTTCGCCTTGTGATAAGCCCGCAACAACGGATATCCGTCGCCAAGATCGATCACTTTCTCTTTGCCGTATAAAAACATTCCGCCATGCGAATGTAGATCGACGATTGCAGGGCCGCGCCCGCGCTGCTTCTTTGGCAGGTGCAAGTAAGCAGGCACGCGGAAGTGCGGCGATGTCGAGAATTCAATCTTCTCGCGGATCACTTCACCCAAGTCCATGCGCTCCAACACCCGCGCATCCGGAACCACCGGCGCTGGCGAATAGGTGAACGCATCCAACACCAACTTGCGCGCGGCCTTGCGCCACTTGCCAACGTTCTTCCACTGCGGATGCAGAAACGAATGCTTATAATCCGCGGCTTTGCCAAGGCTCTCGATCACCGGATACAGCGATCCGGAATCCTGCGTAAAGGCGGCACACAAAGACAGCATCTCCCGACGAGTCGGCATACATGAATGATACGATCAAGGTTCACCCAAAACCATGGCAAAACTGTCGATTCGTGACCTCGATCTCAAGAACAAGACCGTCTTCATCCGCGTGGATTTCAACGTTCCGCTCGAAGATGGCAAGATCACCTCGGACAAACGCATCAAGGCGTCACTGCCCACCATTCAGTACGCTCTGGAACAGGGTGCGGGACTGGTGCTCGCCAGCCACTTGGGACGTCCCAAGGGCAAACGCAACCCGGGGATGAGCCTCGGACCCGTTGCGGCCCGCCTCAGCGAACTGCTCGGACGCCCCGTCATCATGGCCCCGGATTGCATCGGCCCGGATGTCACCAACATGCGCCCCGCGCCGGGCGGCATCCTGCTGCTCGAGAATCTCCGGTTCCATGCGGAAGAAGAAGCCAATGACGCCGGCTTTGCCAAGCAACTCGCCGCGATCTGCGACGTTTATGTCAACGATGCGTTCGGAACCGCGCATCGTGCGCACGCATCCACCGTGGGCATGATTCAGTTCGTACCGCAGGCCGCCGCAGGCTTGCTGATGGACAAGGAGCTCGAATACCTCACCAAGGTCACGCAGAACCCCGACCGCCCCTGCATCGCGATTCTCGGCGGAGCCAAGGTCTCCGACAAGATCGAAGTGATCCAGAACCTGATGAAGGTTGTCGATCAGTTGCTGATCGGCGGTGCGATGGCCTACACGTTCCTCAAGGCCAAAGGTGAGCCCACTGGTAAGTCGATGGTGGAAGATGACAAGGTCGAACTCGCCAAACAGTTGATGGCCGAGGCTGGCGATAAGCTCGTGCTGCCTGTCGATCACGTCGTTTCGGAACTCTTCGAAGCCGGTGCCCCCAACGAAACCGTAACGACCATCCCCGATGGCAAGATGGCTCTCGACATTGGCCCGGCGTCGATCGCCAAGTTCGAAGCGGCGATCGCCGCGGCAAGAACAATCATCTGGAACGGACCCATGGGCGTCTTCGAAAAGCCCCCATTCGATAAGGGCACGATGGCCTTGGCGCACGCCGTGGCGGCCTCAAGCGCGATCTCTGTGGTCGGCGGTGGCGATTCGGAAAAAGCCATCAAGACCGCGGGAGTCAGTGACAAAGTCTCGCACGTATCCACTGGCGGTGGCGCGTCTCTTGAATTCCTGTCCGGCGTTGTGTTGCCGGGCGTCGCCGCTCTAACAGAAAGGTAACCCATGCGCCGAAACATCCTCCTTCTTGTCGCAGCCACCGCGATTGCGCTCACCGCGCAACCCGTCGCAAAACAGACCGCACTCGACCGCTACGTCGCCGCGCCCGATCCCAACTTCAAGTGGGAACTCGTGAACACCATCGAGGGCAAAGGCTTTAAAGCCTACGTGCTCGATATGACCTCGCAGAAATGGCGCGATGAGAAAGAGGTGAACCGGCCCTATTGGAAGCACTGGGTCACCGTCTACAGGCCCGACGTGGTGAAGACGACCACTGGCTTTCTTTTCGTTGCCGGTGGCAGCATCAACAACCCGACGCCACCTTCGAAGGCCGACCCTTTAACCTCGCAAGTCGCCATTGACACTGGAGCGGTTGCCGTGGAACTTCGCATGATTCCCAACGAGCCTCTCACCTTTTCCGACGAGACCAAATCGCGCAACGAAGACGGTATTATCGCGTATACCTGGGACAAGTTTCTGCGAGGCGGCGATGAGAATTGGCCTTTGCGACTGCCGATGACCAAGGCCGCCGTTCGCGCCATGGACGCCGTCACCGCATTCTGCGCATCCGAAAAAGGCGGCGCAATCAAGGTGGACAAATACGTCGTCTCCGGCGGATCCAAGCGCGGTTGGACCTCATGGACCACCGCCGCCGTCGACAAGCGCATCGTCGCCGTCGTGCCGCTCGTGATCGACATGTTGAACATGGTGCCGAACTTCAACCATCATTGGCGTGTCTACGGCTTTTGGGCCCCCGCCATTGGCGACTACGCTTCGATGGGCATTATGGAATGGACGAATTCCAAAGAGTACAAGAAGCTCATGGAAATCGAAGAGCCATACGAGTATCGCGACCGCTTGACCATGCCCAAGTTCATCCTGAACGCGGCCGGCGATCAGTTCTTCATCCCCGATTCGTCCCAGTTTTATTGGAAGGATCTAAAGGGCGAAAAGCACCTCCGCTACATCCCCAACTCCGACCATGGAATGGGCGGTACGGATGCGCTCATGAGCGTGATCGCCTATCTCGATTCCATCATCAAAGGCACGAAACGGCCAGAATACACCTGGGACATCAAGAAAAACGGGGATATCCGCGTGAAGTCCAAAGACAAGCCGAGTGAAGTGAAAGTCTGGATGGCCGTCAATCCCGAAGCGCGCGACTTTCGAGTGGAAAAAGTTGGCCGCATCTACAAGTCCACCAAGCTCGATCCCGTGAAACCGGGCGAGTGGATCGCCAAAGCGCCGAAGATCGAGAAGGGCTACGCGGCGTACTTCGTGGAACTGCAGTACCCGAGTGGAACCAAGTATCCGTACAAATTCACGAGCGGCGTCAAGGTCTGGCCGGACGTTTACCCACACGCCTCCTATGTATCCAAGAAGCCAATGGGAACTCCGCTGAAGTAATGATCGAGAGCATCCCGAATTTCTCCGAAGGCCGCGACCTCGGCATCGTAAAAGAGATTCGGGATGCCATAGCTTCCGTTCCCGGCGTCCTGCTGCTCGGATGCGAATCCGATAGCGATCACAACCGTTCCGTCATCACGGTCGCAGGCCCTGCTGAGGCCATCGGCGAGGGTATCGTAAGGGGCGCGATAGTGGCAGCGCAGCGAATCGACCTCAGCAAGCAAACCGGCGTCCACCCGCGCATCGGCGCTGCGGATGTCATCCCCTTCGTGCCACTCGCGGGATCCACGATGGACGAGTGCGTGACCATCGCCCGCCGCGCCGCCCGCGAACTGTGGCAGCGTGCCCAACTCCCGTCGTATTTTTATGAGTTCGCCGCTGAGCCTCCCAAGCAACTCGAACAAGTGCGCAAAGGCGGATTCGAAGCGCTCATCCAAAGCACAGCGGGGCGCGAGCCGGACACCGGCGGGCCGGGCGTTCACCCAACCGCGGGAGCATCGGCAATCGGCGCGCGCCGCCTGCTCATCGCCTGCAACGTCAACCTCGCCACGCGCGATCTCGACCTCGCCAAACGCATCGCACGTAAGATCCGCGCGTCCTCAGGCGGATTCCCATACGTCAAAGCACTCGGCTTCGATCTCGCTTCCCGCGGACTCGTACAAGTCTCGTTGAACCTCACCCACCACGAAGTCTCGCCGCTGCACACGGTCTACGAAGCCATTCGTAACGAGGCGCAGCAAGCCGGAGTCGAAGTCGCCGAGACCGAACTCATTGGCTTCATCCCGCAAGCTGCCGCACAAAAGGCCGCGGATTTCCTTTCCCGCTGTGCCGCGTTTCAGCCGAGTAGAATCTTAGAAAACCGCATCGCCGCATTGAACGTAGCCGGGGAGCGTGTTGAAGGCTGAAACGCTCGTGGTTCCTTGCAGTAACCAGATCGGATGAACAAAAAAGCTTGAAACCGCGACTGTGACGGCACTCCCGCCAACACACGCGCCAGTGGTGATGCGCGATCAATCGGAGCGGCTAAATTTAGCGCAGCGCCGGAGCCGCGGTCACTGGCGGCTTCACCGTCTGATCCTGGATGCGGTCGATTTCCATTTCCTCGAACAGCACGCCCGGGGCGACGATGGTGGCCGGAGCGAGGTATCCGGCCCAGCCCATCAGGGCGAAAGGTGCGTTGTTGTTCACAAAATCGAACTTCGCGACTTCTGAACTGGCACCGAGAATATCGCGCAAAGTGCGCGCCGAGACATTCTTCAGACGCACGTTACGGATGAGTTCCTCGCGTCCATCGGCTGCGTAAACCTTATAAACCAGCACTAGCGGCGCCAGCGGACGCGTGGTCGAACCCGACTGCTGGTGGCTCGCGAAGAGAGCTTGCAGGTCGCCGACAGATCCCGAAGATGGGTAATCCATTTTGCGAACGAGGATGCCGTACGGCTTGTTGCGCTGCTTCAACAGTTCGACAAACTGGTTCTTCAGTTCGGAGAACGGTTTGGTGTCCCGCGACTTGATAAACAGGTTGCCAATGGTAGCGGACTTGTGTCCGAAGCTTCCGGCAAGACGCGCGTGGCCTGTGCTTTCGGTGAAGCCCTTCATGGGTTGACGCGTACGCAAGAACGCCTTCAGAGCACCTTTTTCGATCAACTGCACCGGCTTGGGGCGAACCGATTCGGTATCGATATAGTAATTGCCCATCAGCGTGTGGCCTTCATAGCTGGTCAGCGTGGGATCGTCGATCACATCGAACGAATCGGGAAGAATACGCGAGCTGAGCTTACCGTCGAATTCCGAAGGCTGAAAGGGCACGTTGCGGCCGGGGTCGCTCAAGGGCCGGCGCGGGTTGCGTACGTTGTCGCCCAGCAGTTGACCGAAGAGTTGCGCGGCGGCTTGGGGTTCGAACAGCACCGGGCCCGTGTAGCTTTCGCCGATAGGGGCTTTCACCAGCGCCTTCACGTTTTCGGCGATCGCGCGCGCGGACTTTTCCATTTCTGCGACCGGAGCCATCTTCGCGTCCTCATAAGACATGAAGCCGCCCGCGTCACGCAAGACGGTGCCGTCTTCGGCCTGCCCGGTAGCTCGGATGCGCATGGTTGTCAAATAGTCTGGCATGCGGATCTTGGTGCCTTCGCTGTTCACATGATGAGACATGCTCGATAGCGCGTCGAACTCGGCGGAAGATGCGAGCACTTCGGGGAAATCCAGAAATACCTTTGAAATTTGCGCTGTGCGCGACTTCCAGGCTTCGAGATCAATCTTGTTGCGGGTGGAGTTGGTGATATTGACGACTGCATCGGACTTCCAAAAGTCCGGCTGCGGATCGGTGACGTTCGTGCCCTTCAAGATCTGCTGTTTGGCGGACATCGATTCCACTGCGGACTTGTACGTGCGATCGGTAGCGAGCCAGAGATTCTGACGGATGAGATCGAGATTGTCGTCGAGCGGAAGCGAATCGCTATCGTAGCGGGATCCGGAATAGATGCCCGCGAAGATCTGATTGGTCTGATCCATTTCAGGAGATCCCACGCGGACGCCTACAATCGGCACGCGGTTGATCGACTGGCGCGCATTGACGATGCCACCGAGCGAGGCCTGGATCGAAGTGGATTCCTGATCTTCGACGTCATATTCGATGTAGTATGGCGCGAGTCCCATGAGCCGGATCTGCTTGGAACGCTCAAGTTCGGCAAGCATGGCGCGCAGCATGGGCGGGTTCACGGCGTCTTGCGCCTGGAGTGCGATGAGCAAAATAGAGAAGCCGGCGAGAATGCGTTTCATCTAGCGCGTACCTCCGGCGATGCCGCTAGTTCCGGGGTTTGGCGGCGACAACAATGGCGGTCTATCGCGCGATTGCTCTTTCTTCTGCACTTCGATTTCAGAGATCAGGATCGACGGCGAGACCGCTGAGACCGGCACGCTGCCGCTTTCCGCGCCGCAGATGCCATTGAAAACGTCTACTTTATCCGACGTTGCGAGGATCTTGCTGAAGCTCGTGAGCGGAGTTCCGACGATATCCGCACCGCGCACCATTTCATCCGGGCGACCATCGGCGTAGACGCGAAAGACGACCAGCGGGATCACCGTGTACGCCTGCAAGCCGCGACGACCGGTCGTCGTATAGCCGCCGGTGACTTCGCGAAAGTAAAGTCCGTAGGGCTTGTCTTGCTTCTTGAGTTCGTCGCGCAGCAGTTCGCGCAGCTTCTCTTCACTGACCGATTTTGTGGATTCCACAATCAGGTTCGATTGGCGCGAAGATGCCTCGCCGCCGAGTTGTTTGCGGCCGTGGCCGTTGGATTTCGCGAATCCGGGGACGGGGGATCGAGAGAGAAGAAACGTCTTGAGAATGCCGTTTTCGACGAGCGTGATCTTGCGACCTTTCACGCCTTCGTCGTCATAAGTGTAGTGTCCGTTAAGGTCGATCTTGCCGACGGCCTCGCGTTCGGGGTCGAAGATGACCGACAGGAAATCGGGCAACACAGCCTTGTTGATGGCCTTGGTGAAGGTCTGGCCTTCGGCGTCGTCTTTCTGGCGATGGCCTTCAATGCGGTGTCCGAAGATTTCGTGAAAGAAGACGCCAGAGGCGCGGCCGGAGAGAATGGCGGGTCCAACGAAGGGATCGACGACGGGCGCCTTGAGCATCGCCGTGAGTTCGGTGCCGGCCTTGTCGATGGCGGCTTCCATCTCTTTTTCAGAAGCGAGGCGTGAGAAATTGCGCGCCTGAAAACTTTCGCTGACGACGAGATCCATGCCGTCGGCCGCCTTGGCGCGAGCGGCAACAAAGACGTTGATCGAGTTGTGGCCTTGGCGGATGCTCGTGCCTTCGGTGTTGACAATCGTGCGCGTTTCGTTGGCGATGCTAATGCTGACGTTCGACGTCAAGACCTTTGGATAGTTAAGAAACCGCGCCGAGAGCTTGCGCAAGCGTTGCGACCATTCCTTTGTGTTGAAGCTAAGGGGCGCATCCACGCGGTCGAAATTCACTGGTTCTTCAGCGCTGAAATCGTCAGCGGCTTCGGTTGTGGCGGCGGCCTTGGTCTGTTCGTCGGTCTTCAAGCGCAAGAAGCGCTGGGCTGCGGCGCGGTAGGTGCGATCGGTGTCGAGCCAGATGCGGCGGCGGATGGCCGGACCTTGATCTTCCAGCGTGAGCAAGCCTGGCGAGGCGAACTGCGGCCAATCGCCGCGGATACGCCGGTAGTTGTCGAGCTTGGGAGATCCGACGCGAACGCTGACGTCAAGAGCGCGTTGATGGCCGCTGTTTTCGATCGTCAATGCGCCGGCGTTTGCGCTCAGCGTTTGCATACGGTTTTCGACCACCGTATAGGAAATGAAGTAAGGCGCCGGATCGGCCTTAGCTTTGAGGCTCGCAAAGTTGCGATCGAGCTCTTCGGCAAGGATCTGGATCAAAGGGTCGGGCTTGCCCGCCGGCTGGGCGCGGAGGAATGCGGAACCCGCAAGCAGAACAACAACGAGAAGTTTGGAAGACACGCACTTGTAGGATAGCGCTGTGCTATTAAGGAGGGCATGTTTGGTTTCCGCTACGCCAAGTTTTCTCCGTCGAGTTATGTGTTGCATTACGCCAATGGTAGAGTGCGGCGCGAGGGTGCGGGACTCTCGTTCTTTTACTTTGCGCCCTCGTCGAGCATTGTGATTGTGCCCATGGCGAGTGTTGGTGTGCCGTTCGCATTTGCCGAAAATACGGCGGATTTTCAAGCGGTGACGATACAAGGGCAGTTGACGTATCGCGTTGTCGATCACAAGAAACTGGCGCGAATGATGGACTTCACGGTAGGTCCGAATGGGAAGTATTTGACCGACGATTTCCAGAAGCTGCCTGAGCGTTTGATCAACGAGATTCAGCCGCTGGTTCGCGCGGAACTGCAGCGCCAGCCGTTGCGCGGCGCGCTGACTTCCGCCGAAGCGGTGTCTGTGGCGGTGCTGGCGAATCTGCGAACGATTCCCGCCGTGGTGGAACTCGGGCTGGAGCCGTTAGGCTTGAATATCCAATCGATTCGCCCGAATCCGGAACTCGCCACAGCGCTTGAAGCGGAATCGCGAGAAGAGCTGCAGCGCAAGGCGGATGAAGCGATTTATGCGCGCCGCAAAGCCGCCGTCGAACAAGAGCGAACCATCAAAGAAAGTGAACTGCAGACCGAACTCGTAGTGGAAGCGCGCAAGCGCGAGATCCTCGAGAAACAGATGTCCACGAAGATTGCGATTGAAGAGCAGCGCACCGCGTTGACAGAGAAAACGCTCGCCAATGAGCGCAAAGAGGCCGATGGGCGGGCGTACGCGATTGAGGCGATGATGAAGCCCCTCGAAGGTAAAGATCCGCGCGTTTTGATGATGCTGCAGGGTGCGGATCCGAAGACGCTGATCGCCATGGCATTTCAGGAAATGGCGTCGAACGCGCAGAAGATTGGCGAGTTGAACATCTCACCGGAACTACTGAATTCGTTGCTGGGTAAGAAGTGAGTGGCTTCGAAAAGATCGTCGTCGTCACCCGCAGGACGCGCCTCGAAGGGTTGATTCAGAGGTTCAACACCGTTTCGCAGGCGCGCTTTTATAACCAGCAGGCTGGCGTCGATTTCGACGACTATCAGAACGAGCATGACGCCTATCAGCGGGCCCTGGAACAAGTGCGTCTCAATTGTGATGTCGGCCTGAAGACGCACTTCATCGATCGTGATCTGGTTTCGACGTATCTGTTCGCGCCGACGGATATCGTGGTTGCGGTCGGCCAAGACGGGTTGGTGGCGAATACAGCGAAGTACATCGGCAAGCAGCCGCTGATTGGCGTGAATCCGGAACCTGGGCGGTTCGACGGTGTGCTGCTGCCGTTCACACCCGAGCGTTTAACGAACGCACTAGAAAATGTTTCAAACGGAAAGGCCAAGTTTCGTCGGGTGACGCTGGCCGTGGCGGTGCTCAGCGATGGACAGCGTCTCTTGGCGTTCAACGATTTGTTTATTGGGGCAAAGACGCACGTCTCGGCGCGCTATAAGATCCGGTACGGAAAGCAAAGCGAGGATCATTCGTCGAGCGGCGTGCTGATTTCGACGGGAGCTGGATCGACTGGGTGGCTGTCGTCGATGTTCAACATGGCCGCGGGGCTGACGGGAGGGAGTGTGCCGAAGTCTGTGGGTAAGCGAAACCAGCGGTTCGATTGGGAGAGTCCGGATCTCTATTTCGTGGTGCGCGAGCCATTCGCGAGCCGGCAATCGCAATGCGGAATTGTGTGTGGTCCCATTGCCGGGGGGCAATCTCTACATCTCGAAAGTTCGATGCCTTTGGGTGGAGTGATCTTTTCGGATGGGGTAGAGGCGCACTATCTGGGATTCAATTCCGGAGTGACGGCGACGATTCGTGCGGCGGAAGAGCGGGCGCATTTGGTGATTGCTTAATTGAGTGACCGAAAACAATGCAGTATCGTTGATCCGCGAGCCCGGTGACCGTGCGAAAGTTGCTCATCGACGCCAGGATCTCGTCAACCAGTCCGCAGATCGGGACTCCGTGCGGCGGCACCGCGTGCCCTCGGGCGATGTAAGCCATCGAAGGCAGCGAAGATCCATGGAATGGACGCGAAATTGAAGTGGAGCACGGCTCGGTGCGGGCGGACGATTAGAATAGATGTATGGGTGCGGCTCCGATTCTGAACTTGACGGTGGAACAGTACCTCGACTACGACGACACTGCGGATTGCCGGTCGGAGTTTCATGGGGGCGAGATTTTCCGTATGGACGATGTCTCGTATAACCATGCATTGCTCGAAGGCCGAATCCTTACTGCACTGACCAATCGACTGACCGACAGCCCCTGCAATACTCTGGGTGGCGGCGTTCGTGTTCGAGTTGTGGGTGAAGAATTCGTGCGACCGGATGTCGCTGTTGTTTGCGGCGCACCGGTGTATGCAAACAATCAGCGAGCGATCACGAATCTTTCGCTGGTTGTGAAAATTCTGTCGCCAAGTACAGCCAACTACGACTACGGCGGCAAGTTCGAACTCTATCGTCAGATGGATTCGCTGCAAGAGTACGCTCTGGTCTCACAAACACGTGTCCGCGTCGAAGTTTTCCGCAGAACCTCAACAGGCGAATGGCTGCTATCCAGCTACAACGGCATGGATGCCATCGTGCCGTTTCCGTCGCTGTCGATTGACGTTCCTCTGGCTGAGCTCTATCGTGGAATCGAAGGCCTCGCCTAGTTGCCCGGTTGATACTCGCGTTCGGTATGGCCCTGCAACTGATCCTTGTAAAAATAGACGTCGCGTAGATTGCCCGTGGCATAGCGATCCGCCTGATCGTTGAAGTGCTTCGACGCCGCATTGCCGCTCTCTCCGCCCGCCGAAACGGCCCGAGCACGAACCCGATCGGGCAGAAACTCCACAACGGCCACAAAGCTATTGCCACTCGTTCCGTACCATTTCTTGGTCCCAGGATAGGCTCGCGCGCCGAACGACGCCAGCGAACCCCAAACCGCGGAGGTGAAGGCCACCGGAGTGCTTGGCGCGTTGTCGTTGAACTGCTGCGCGATGTCGCCGTTGTTGCGCTGAAAACGATTGATGTCACCCCACGGCGTGTTCCACTTGCCGAAGTCTGCCTCCAGCTTGACCGATGCGGCACCCAGACATTCCAGCAGGTCTTGCCCGGAGGCTTTCTCCGAGGCGTACGCGGCGAGATCCAGATTCACCCCCCGCGGACCAAGCTTGCGACGTTTGCGCAACTCCTCGCCCCAATACACGCCCAGCGAAGTGGGCACGGAAGAAACAGACCACCGCAGATCCCAGGCGCGTAATATCGCGATCTGTTCCGCCAGTTTCGCCCGTCGCGGATCCGACGACGGCAGCGCATCCCAAGCTTTGATCAAAGCGGGCAATGGCTTTTCGAACCACGGCAGATACGAATCATAAGCCGCCGCAAGCAGTGAATCGAGTGTGAAATCCCTGGTATCTTTCAACACCCGGATCGCGTGCAGCCCACGTGGATTCTCGACGCCACCTTCCACATACGCCGGATAGTTCTTCTGCACCGGACTGTTCTCACCAGCCGCCGACCAGGGCGAATTGTTGGTGTTGTAAAGCCATCCGCTCGCCGGATTCTTGAACGACGGCAGATCTTTCAACAGATGCAGCGGACCCCACTCCGTCGCGCGATCGCTGCCTTCCACCGGCTTCGTCCAATCGAAGCGGCGGTTGCGGCGCGGTAGAAAGTTGCCGTGGAAGTAGGCGATCGTTCCGTCCGCGTCCGCATAGATCGTATTGTTCGACGAGTTGGTCTTGAGTTCCATCGTCTGCAAAAAACCCTTGTAATCGCGGGCTTTTGTGCGAGCGTAGGATTGCGTCAACGCTTTCACCGGCTCTTGCATCAGGCGCACCGTCACCCACTTGCCGTTTTCCTCGCGGATCACCGGGCCATGATGGGTCTTGTAAACAATGAAGCTTTTCCCGGCCATCTCGCCATCGGCCTTGCGATATGGGATCGTGACCGTGGACGTTTTCATCGGACGCAGACGCCCCGCATACCGATAGAACTGGCGGTCTTTCACTTTCTCGACCGTTTCCAGATATTCATCGATCGTGTCGATGCCGCTCGAAGTATGCATCCAACCCACGCGATCGTTGAAGCCCTGATAGATGAAGAATTGTCCCCACGTGGAAGCGCCGTAGGCGTTGAGACCCTCTTCGCTGACCATATGCAGTTCCGAACGGAAGAAGAACGAAGTGTGCGGATTGATCAGCAACAGCGCACCCTTTTTCGATGCCGTATTCGACGGCGCAATGGCGATGCCGTTCGAGCCACGCGGCTCTTCTGGATGATCGCTTTTGATCACGGCCATCGTTTGGGTACCTGCATAAAATGCCTCGAGTTGTCCGAGGTTGATGCCCTCGATATCCCCGCCGATGCTCCCTTCGGTGAAGCTCAGCGCCATCCAGGGTTCGAAGTGCGTGATCACGCGGGGCTTGGTTTGCGGATGCGTGGCGAGGTAGAAATTGAGTCCGTCGGCAAAGGCATCCATCAGCTTCTTGAGCCATGCGGGGCTGGCCGCATACTTGGCCTTGAGATCCGCAGGATCGATGAAGAGCCGCATACGCAGATCTTGAATCACTTTCGATTCGCCTTCTGCTTCCGCGAGGCGGCCAAGGGCATTGAGATAGTTGGTCTCGATGCGGTTGAAGTCGTCTTCCGCCTGCGTATACATCGCGCCGAAGACCGCATCGGCGTCGGTCTTGCCGTAGACGTGCGCGATGCCCCAATCGTCGCGGACGATGTTGACGCTCTTGGCTTGCGCGCGCCAAGTTTCTAGGTCAGTGGAAAGAAGCAGCAGCAAAAACGGGGTCATCGCAAGCGATGGTATCTGATACTTTGGTTGCGATGCTTCTTTCAATGTGTACGGCTGCTGTGCTAATGGCTGCCGATGCTCCCAATACTTTGTCGTCCGCTGAGAAGTCCGGTGGCTGGAAGTTGCTCTTCGATGGCAAGTCGATGAAGGGCTGGGTGGATGTCCGCAAGAACGCGCCGCCGGGTGATTCGTGGACGATCGAGGATGGTGCGCTGAAGTCGGTTCCGCATCCAAAGTTGCGCGAAGATCTGTTCTCGAAAGAGCTATTCGGAGACTTCGAACTCTCATGGGAATGGAAGATCGAAGCGAAGGGCAACAGCGGCTTGAAGTACCGGATTCAGGATCGTTTCTTCGTCGATGAAAAGCGCATCAAAGAATACGGCAAGTTCGAGAAGCTGGCCAATGACGCCGCGACCAAGCGCAATGTGAAGCGCGTCGACGGCACGCAAGAGTACATCGTCGGGTTTGAGTATCAGATGATCGACAATGCCGGGCATCCGGATGCGCGGCGTGGCGGCTACTACCAGACGGGCGCTTTGTATTCGATGATTCCGCCAGTAGAAACGGCGGCACCCAAGCGGGTCGGCGAGTACAATCAGTCGCGCATAGTAGTGAAGGGCAATCACATCGAGCACTGGTTGAATGGGGTGAAGGTGCTCGAAGGCGAGTTGAAAGCTGCGACTACGTTGGAAAAGACCGCGGCACGCTGGACGACGGAATCGCCGATTTACAAGGCTCTGGCGGAGCAGCCAAAGCAGCAATGCCCGATCGCGCTGCAGAACCATGGCGACGCGGCATGGTTCCGGAACATCAAGGTCCGGAAGTTGTAATTGCCTGGAATTTATATTCTTGATCTTCCGATTTGCGAAACCTATCAGCAGGCGCTTGCATCTTCTGGGGTGTACGGAGGGTACAACGCAACTATGAAAAACACAATGATACTGGCGGCGACGATGATCGCGACGCTGACAAGCGTCCCCGCAACTGCCAACAACAGCCCCAAGCCGCTCGCCGAGCGCGTACGCCACGAACTGGTGATGCTGCCCTGGGTCTCGATTTACGACAACATGAGCTTCCGCGTCGATGGCGACACCGTCACGCTCTTCGGATCCACGGTTCGTCCGGTGCTGAAGTCGAGCGCAGCGAATGTTGTTGCCAAGCTCGAAGGCGTGAATCGCGTGGTGAACGAGATCGAAGTGCTGCCGCTCTCGCCGTTCGACGACCGAATCCGCATGGCGACGGCTCGTGCGATTTACGGCTACGGTCCGCTGCAGCGCTACGGGCTGGGCGCCAATCCTTCTATCCGGATCATTGTGAAGAATGGCAACGTGAGTCTGCAGGGTGTGGTGTCGTCCGAGATGGACAAGAACCTTGCGTTCATTCGTGCCAACGGCGTTTCCGGCTCGTTCGCAGTAGCCAACGACCTGCGAATTGAGCGCTAAGAGTTTCCGTTCCGTTCGACCCCGAGGACGCGGTCGGACTTCGACGGGCGGCGGCCTCGATATCCTCCTTAGGGGCCGCCGAATGTTCTCCGGATGCTGGTGAATCGGCTGAAGGGTGAAAAGGTCATGGAATCCGCCTCGGATCCGTGGCGGGTGTGAGGAGCACTGCAAATGCGCCGGACGTGAGAAACGTGTCCGGCGCTTTGCTTTTTTTGACCTCCATGAAAACTTTTCCCGGTTTCTACGCTGGTGCAAGTGGAGGCCCAACTATGGGAATCAAGCTCGCCGTCGGTTCCAACGGCAAATCAAAGGCGGCAAACCGCAGCGCCGACGTTCTGGAGACCGTAAGACTATTCAAGGCTATCTCGCCCGCCAATGGCGGATTCCTGGGATTACCCCAGGCGCAGCCAGCCCTTGCGCAGGCTGAGCGTGGTGTTTGCACGGGCAACGATGACGATGGCCTGGTTGGAGTCATCACCAGATTTCAAGGGCGCTGGGAAAGCGAGGTTGGCCAGGAATACAAGCTTACGACGGGGACCTCGTTTCCTCGGTCCCTCACGATGAACAAGATCGTGCGGTTGGTGAACCAGTCCGCGGTTCAACCCTCCGCTGCAATCACCCCAAACCTGACGGCCCTTGCCGTAGCGCAAAGCGACAAGCAGGCTGTCGACGAATCGAACCCAGAAGGAGGCGATCTCGACTGGTTCATCAAAAAACTGACTGGCGGGGAAAAGACCAGATGGAGGCACCGGAGGCATTGGAGCGGGCGCCGGTGTCATCAACGTGCAAGTTGGGTCGATCAATTTAGTGCGGCCGGATGGCACGGAGCTCAGTTATGCCTTGGCGGGTGCAGGCCTGGGCGTCAGCGTGGCAGAAGCATCGGTGAGCTATAGCGGCGACAGCTTTCCAAGCGGCAGCGGCACGATCCACCGAGGCCACCTGGCGAAGGCAGTTCCACTCACCGATGCCCATTTCGCCGGAAAGTTAATGATGATTTCCGCCTCGGTCACGCTTGGAAGAGCGGGTGCCGCAGCCGCGTCGCCTGGAGCGGGTGGCGGTGTTTCGCTCTGCTTCTTCGGCATGCAAGATGCCTATTGGGGCGCAATCCAGGAACGCTTCAAAGAGAAAGATCTCTCGAAAGCCGCCGCTCGGGCTCTGTTCGGCAATCTCATTGCCGACGCAATGGAAAGATCGTGCGCCGTAGCCGGCATCTGGGGCACTCAAGTCGGAACAATGGACGCCGGCATCAGCATCTCGCTTTGCGCCGCGATAGCCAAGGACCGGCTGGAACGGTTCGGGTTTCGCTCGATCCTGATGGGATTCGCAGGCGCGATTCTCACGGAGGATTGAGATCCGAGCCATTGGTGGCGAACCCCTTGTCGCCAACATCGCTTTGCTTTTTGGCCCTCGCGTTCGTTGGCTCGCTGCTTACTTTTTCGCACCGGAAGGCGGCCCGGGTGGGAACTTCTGCACCATCCCTCCGCCCGTCTGAACGATCTTTTCCATATCGTCCAACTCCGAAGCGAGAAAATCGGTGAAGTTCTCGACGCCCGTTTCGGTGACCGCCACCACATCCTCATAACGGATGTATAGATTCTCGTCCGGAACCCGCAATTGCGGATCGATCGAAAACACATGCCCCGGCTTTAACGGACCACCGTTGTAAGGTCCGTCATCGTGTACAGCCAAGCCGACAGGATGCGAGAACACGCCACCACCGCGATCCACCAGTTCCCGCGCCGCGCCTTCGTAGGCGGGCTTCGAGAATTTGGTGCGCGCAAATACGGGTTCCATTGCGAGCTTAGCTTCATCCATGATCTGCTTCGCAGTCACGCCGGGCCGGATACGTTTGATGATCGCATTGCGGTACTCAAGCACGAACTGCAGCAGTTCGCGTTGCACTGCGGAATACTTGCCACTCACTGGCCACATGCGCGTCACATCGCTTGTGTAATAGCGATAATCCGGAGCGAAATCCATCAACACAAGCTGGCCACCGTCGAGCTTCGCCATGTTGCGGTAGTAGTGGGCGTTCCAGATATTGGCGGTTCCCGCGGCGGTGATCGAACGGTACCCTTCGAGCCTTGCGCCGTTCACAAGAAAGACATAACGGGCTGCGGCGTCGAGTTCGTATTCGGTCATTCCAGACCTGGTGCTTTTCATCGCCTCAAGAATGCCCTGCCCCGCGATCTGCGAAGCACGCTTTATCAACGAAACTTCCCGCGGACTTTTGACGCTGCGCAACGCATCGAGCACCGGCGTCAAGTCAGCTAGTTTGGCGCGCGGAAAGCGCGTGACGAGCATTGAAGCAAACTGCATTTCGCGCGGAATACGACCATCCCAAGCATCGTTCAAGATCGCGGTGTTCGCACCGATCAATTCAAAGCGGCTCTGCGCTGTGCCTTCACCGGGCGAGAGCAAAGTGTAAATCGTGAGCGGTGCCTGCTGCCTTCCGGCTGCGATGTTGAGCCAGTTCCCGGTACGCATGAACTCTGTGTCCTGCACTTCGTCCGCCCCGGTTAGCATCTTGAGCTGCGCGGAATCCTCGGCGGAAAGTACGCGTCCTTCGGCGGCTTCGAGACGACGGTTGCGGGGTGGCACGAACAGCGTGGCCTTGCGCGAACGTCCGTCGAGCAAGAGGTAAGAGTGGGGCGTTTCGAGTCCGCAGAGGTAGTAAAACTCGTTGTTTTGGCGCGGCATGTTGAAGCCGGCCGTCATCGAAACGCCCTGTAAAACGGCCACGGCTTGGTCGCCGATCTTGTCGTAGAGCTTTGTCCAACGGGCTTTGAACTCGTCGGCCGGGAAGTCGGATTGATACCAGGGCTGCGACTGGCCACGGAGTGTGAGCGCTGCAGCGAGCGCGACGATGACAAAGTGACGCATTGGAGTCCATACTATCGCGATCCGGGCCGGCCGGAACTGAGGGCTGCATCGTGCGTGAATTTTCCCGGATGATCTCTGTCGCAGCACTATTCCTTGGAAAAGAACACCAGCACTTTCAACGGCTGCCCGATGGAATGAAAGCGATGGCCGATACCCTTGCGCACCATCGCAATCGAACCCGCCTGCAAGGGAAAACGCTGCGTCCCCGCATCCAGGATCGCTTCACCGGATTCGACGAAATAGATTGCGTCGTGCTCGTGCGGGGTCCGCTCATCCTTCGTGCCCACGGCGAAATTGTAGACACCCATGAGCATCGCGCCGGATTCGTAAATCGCTTGAAACCGCGCCCCGTTGTGCGGGCGAATATCCCAAACGATGGCGAGTTGCGAGTTGGAACGCTGCAAGCGATAGCGCCCGAACTCGTTGCCGCCGACGGCATCGGTGACGATAAGTTCACCGGACGTCGCGTCAATCGCATACGTGCTGCGGCCCTTCCCGTTGTTCCAATCGGACGAGAGTGTGCCGCCGTCAAAACGGCCGTCAACTCCGTAGGCGTTGCCCATGGAATCGCTCCATGAGGCTTTGAGAGTGGAGGCGTGGTACATCGCGCGGCCTGCAAAGCTCGCCGCTGGCGAGAGACGGATCTTCACGCTCAACTCGTGAAACTTGCCGTCGGGCGTTGGGGTCCATGAGGCATCCACACGAACCGGCTCGCCTCGAAAGATCCCATCGCCAGACCAGTGGCCGGTGAATTGGTCGAGTGTTTTGGACGTTGAGGGGAACCGCGGATCTCGCATCGCTTCGTCCGCTTGATCCAGATGCCTGCGATTGTGCGCGGCGGCGACGGCTAGCCAATGCCCGGCGGGGAGCGGTGTGGATCCCGGCGGATGTGTGGCGAAAGCACCTTCATACAAGCGTGCTGGATCGGCGGTCCGCAGCAGCTCGATCGTTGCGGCACGCAAGGTCTGGAACTCTTTCAGAAGATCGGTCGTAGGCTTCGATGCGGATTGAGGACGGATCTCTTCCGGTGCATGGAGCTTACGATTGCGGTTCGTTGCGATGGGGATGAGGAGAGCATCCACTGGGCCTGGATGAAAGGGCGGCGGCACGATTTCTTTCGCCAACAGTTTGGATGCCTGCGCGGAGAACAGCCTTTCGGATTCCACGAGATGGTCGAGAATCTCCTGCAGGCTCCAACGATTCGGCCCTGGACGGAAGCGGCTCTGCACTTCGCGAACAGGCTCAAACAAAACCCGCGTCGCTTCACCGGCCGACCTCAGTTCCTGGGCGAGTGCGTTCGCTGTTTGCGGCGCAGGAGCCCTCGTGTACATTCCATCGAACGAGATGAACCATGTCTTGCCGCGATCGTTGCTCTGTTCCCAAAACTGCCTCACCGAGTCGTCTTGATTGGTGTGAAGGTAAGCCGTGTGGACGCGTCTTTGCTCGCCAATTGCAGCGTGGATCCATTCCAACTGCCGCTGAGATCGAGTATGCCGCCGGGCGCCACCCAGATTTGACGCCACTTGTTTTGCGCGTTGTCATGGAAGTTCAGGCTCATGCCCGGGTTCAGTGTGGAATTGGTCCAATTCTCGACCAGAACGCACCCACCGGCGGCGGGATAGATATGATTCACGCCTATACGCGCGCCACGCGGCGACGCCACATGCCACTTGCCGAGCCAGAAATCGAAGTCCCTGGGACACGCACCGGGTCTGGGCTGTAGCGGCTTGGCCAGTGCTTCGATCCTCGTCCAAACTTTGGGATCGAAGCTGACGGCTCCGTCACAAACCACTTCTGCGGACGAGATGGACACATGACGCCAAGCCTTGGTCGCGGGATCGTGAAACATCACGCCTTTCGTTCGTCGGCGCGATCTTCGACGATCGCGCATCCGGCTACCGCTTTGCGAAACGAGACCTGTTCGCCTGCGGCGTTTTTCCACCCGCCAAGCAGATCGTCGCGCTCGGCGTACTCAGGCCCTGTGCAAGTTTGCGCATAAGCAATCGAGGCAAAGACCGGGAGCAAAAGAGAACGCATCGATTCCGACTGTGACACGGCTGAGCAACGGGGTCAAGGATCGTGTAGCGAAGGGGGATGCGAGAATCAGACCAAATGATTCTGCCCGCAATTTTCTTTGGACACGGCAACCCGATGAACGCAATTCTCGACAATCCTTATACAGCACGCTGGCAGGCGATGGGCGTCGAGACACCGCGTCCAAAAGCGGTTCTGTGCATCTCTGCTCACTGGTATGTGCGGAACGCGACGGCGTTGACGATCAACACATCGCCGCGAACGATTCATGATTTTGGCGGCTTTCCGCCGGAACTGTTCGCGGTGCAGTATCCCGCACCGGGGGATCGCGACTTGGCGTTGCGCGTGCAGCGACTGCTGCGGCCATCGGATGCGGCACTGGATGAATCATGGGGGTTGGATCACGGCACCTGGTCGGTGTTGAAGCATGTCTATCCGCAGGCGGATGTGCCGGTTGTGCAGTTGAGCATCGATGCTTCTCAGCCGCCACAGTTTCACTTACGATGTGGGTCGCCGCTTGGCACCGCTGCGCGAAGAGGGCGTGCTAATTGTGGGAAGCGGCAATCTTGTGCGCGATTTGCAAGCTTTTCGATGGAACGATCCGGAGGCCCGGTATGATTGGGCGGAACGCTTCGAAGACCGTGCACGGTAGTTGCTGCTGGCATCTGAGCATGCGCCTCTGATCGCCTATCCATCGTTGGGAAGCGAAGCGATGCTGTCGATTCCCACGCCCGATCACTATCTGCCGTTGTTGTATGTGTTGGGGGCAGGTGGCCGCGAGGCTGCGGTGGACTTTCCTGTCGTGGGCCAGGACGGCGGATCGATTTCGATGCTCGCCGTGCGTTGCCTCTAGGCTCACGTGATAGACTACCGTTTTCCTATGAAAACCAGTCTCATCCTTCTCTCGATAGGCGTCAGCGTGCTCAGCGCGGCGGATTCCGCACCTCGCAAATACAACCTCCCGGCTCCCGATCCGAAGGGGCAGATTGCCAATCCGGCGAAGCTCATTCCGCGTCCGGAAGGCAAGTCGCTCACGGTCCCGGCGGGATTCAGCGTCGAAGAGTACGCGTCGGGCTTCCAGAAGCCCCGTGGCATTCTACAGTTGCCTGGCGGCCAGGTTGTGGTTACCGAGAGCGTTGCCAAAGGTGGCGTGTACCTTGTCGAAGGCGGCAAGCGCGGCAAGGCGCTCATCGATGGTCTCGACCGTCCCTTCGGCATGGCGCTGTACAAGGGTTATCTTTATGTCACCGAGGCGGAAGCGATCAAGCGCTTCAAGCTTGACGAAAAGGCCGTGAGCGTTGGCGCAGGCGAAGTGATCGTGGCGTTGAAGGGTTACACCAAAGGACACACCACTCGCTCGATCGCTATTCAAAGCAACAAATTGTATGTTTCCGTGGGATCCGGCAGCAATGTGGATCTTGGCGATCCCGACGACCGCGCCGCCATCAATGTCTACAATCTTGACGGCAGTGGCCACGAGATCATGGCGACGGGCTTGCGCAATCCGGTGAGTATCCGTTTTCAACCGCAGAGCAAAAAGCTGTGGGTGACCGTGCAGGAACGCGATGGACTTGGCGATGAACTTGCTCCGGACTTCTTTACTTCGGTGGCCAAGGGTGCTTTTTATGGATGGCCGTATGCGTATGTGGGTCCGAACGAAGAGCCGCGCCACGCGGGCAAGAATCCGGATGCCGTGAAGAAGACCGTGGAGCCGGATGTCCTGTTGGGGCCGCATGTTTCAGCGATGGATTTCACGTTCTATACGGGTAAAATGTTTCCGTCGAAGTATCGCAATGGCGCGTTTTTGGCGTATCGAGGATCCTCGGGGCGGACGAAACGTGTAGGCTATTCGATTATGTTTTTGCCCTTTGTGGGCGGCAAGCCTGTGGGACAGCCGGAGCCGTTCGTGACCGGGTGGATGCTGGGCGAGGATGTGAAAGAAGTTTGGGGACGTCCGGTGGGCGTGGCCCAGTTGGCCGATGGCAGCTTGCTTGTGTCGGAAGACGGCAACAACAAGATGTTCAGGGTCAGCTATAAGTAGACCTGTTCGTATCGACCAGGCAAGTGAACGGGAGGATGGCTGAATCTCAACCCCAGTGCAGCGTCGCGCGACCTATGTGGATGCCGCTTCCCTTTTCACTTGATCGCGCAGACGGCGCATGCCGCGCAGCCAGCGATCGTAATCAGAGCCTTTGCGGCGATGGTATTCTTCCACATCCGGATGCGGCAGAATCAGGAACTTCTCACTCTCAATGCCCCGTACGGCGGCCTCTGCAACATCCTCCACACTGACCGAACCTTCGAGTAGAAAGCTTGCGTTCTCGCCACTTTCGCCCAACAGCATCCTCGTGCGAACCCCTTGCGGACAGATGCAGCTCACCCGGATCCCACGTCCACCGTATTCAATCGCGAGGGATTCGGCGAGTCCAATTGCCGCATGTTTGCTCACCCCGTAAGGTGCGCCATCGATCTGATTCAGCAATCCGGCAGCGGAAACAGTGTTGACGAGGTATCCTTCGCCGCGTTCCAACATGTGGGGAACCACGACTCGCGCAGCATAAAGATGCGCGAGGACATTCACTTCCCAGACGCGGTTCCAGATGGCGTTGTCGATTTCTATGCCTCCACGGGCACCGAAGATGCCGGCGTTCGAGCAGAAGATATCGATGCGCCCGAAGCGCTGCAACGTTTGTGCCACCAGCGCGCGGATGTCTTCTTCTTTGGCGACGTCGGTGGCGACGGCGAGTCCGCCGATTTCAACAGCGACCTCGTGCGCACTGGCCGCATCGATATCGGAGACGACGACGCCCGTGGCCCCTTCGGCAGCGAAGCGGCGGCAAAGAGCTGCGCCGATACCCATAGCTCCGCCGGTGACGATGATAACTTTGTCGCGAATTTGCATCGATCTCCAGTTTATGGAACTTTGCGGATCGCCGCTTCGTTGTCCTTGCGTAGCCGCGCGAACGTCCTGGCTAAAGCCGATCCGTTGCGCTTTGCGCGTCCTTATAATGGGAAGGTGGCCGTACCCGGCCCCGAAAGGAAACTCCGATCATGTTTATCCGTAGGCTGTTGGTTGTCGCGGCAGCGCTTTCTTCTTCTGTGCTCTTCGCAGCCGATGACGTCGACGAGATCGTCGCCAAACACATCGCCGCCATGGGTGGCGCAGAAAAGATCCGGGCCATCAAGACCAGCAAGATGACTGGCAAGATGGTGATGGGCGGTGGCCAGATGGAAGCGCCGATGGTCGCCTATTCTAGCCGACCAGGACACATCCGCGTGGAAATTGAAGTGCAGGGACAGAAGATCGTGCAGGCTTTCGATGGCACCACCAGTTGGATGATCAATCCCATGGCTGGAAGCAACGAACCGCAGAAGGCTCCTGCCGATGAAGCCAAATCCGCTGCGGACAATGCCGATCCCGATGGCAGCCCGTTGATTGACTATAAGACCAAGGGCACGACCGTCGAACTGCTCGGCAAAGAAGATGTCGAAGGCGCGATTGCGCATAAGTTCAAGGTCACGCTCAAGAGCGGCACGGTCTCGACCATGTTTATCGACGAGAAAAGCTTTCTTCCATCGAAGATGATGATGAAGCGCAAGCAGATGGGCCAGGAAATGGACTTGGAAATGTATCCGACCAACTATAAAACGGTGGATGGCGTGCAGATGCCGTTTTCAACCGAGACCAAAGTTGGGGGACGTTCGATGATGCAGATGATCGTCGAGAAGGTGGAAACCAATATGCCGATCGACAGCAAATTGTTCGGATTCCCCGTGAAAGAAGCTCCCGCAGTCAAAGAAGCTCCCAAGCAATAAAGGATTTCACGTATGAAGTTTCACCCAATCGCCGCGGCCCACAAAGCCGCGGCGTTCGCCATTCTCGCTGCTGCTTCCGCACAGGCTGCCACCAAGGTTGATTCCGCCACGTTCGGTGCACTCGAAGCGCGTCCCATTGGGCCCGCTGTGATGTCCGGGCGTATTGCCGCGTTGGATGGAGTCGCTTCGAATAACAAGATCCTCTATGTCGGCGCTGCCAATGGCGGCGTCTGGAAAACGATCAACGGAGGCAACACATTCAAACCGGTTTTCGAGAAAGAAACACAATCGATCGGAACGATCGCGGTCGATCAGGCCAAACCCGACAATGTTTGGATCGGCACTGGCGAGGTTTGGGTACGGAACTCGGTTTCCACCGGCACAGGCGTCTACCGAACCAAAGATGGCGGCGACAATTGGACCTTCGCAGGCTTGCCGAATTCGGAACGCATCGCTCGCATTATTCTCGATCCTCGCGATCCTGACACACTCTATGTGGCTGTGCTTGGCGCGCTCTGGAATGCTTCCGAAGAACGCGGCGTCTACAAGACCACCGACGGCGGCAAGACCTGGCAAAAGATCCTGTATGTAAACGCCGACACCGGCGCGGCCGATCTCGCTATCGATCCGCAGGAACCCGACACCCTTTACGCCGCCATGTGGGACCATCGCCGCAAGCCGTGGACCTTTCGTTCCGGCGGCCCTGGCAGCGGACTCTACCGTTCCGAAGATGGCGGCAAGATCTGGAAAAAAGTCACCGTCGGACTTCCGGAAGGCGAACTGGGTCGCATCGCGCTGGCTGTCCCGGTAAGTCGGCCGGGAACCGTCTATGCCAACGTCGAAGCGAAGAAAAGCGGCTTTTACCGCTCCGACGATCAAGGCCGGACATGGGCGATGCAATCCACCGCTGGACAACTCGGCAACCGTCCGTTCTATTTCAGTGCGATCGTTGCCGATCCGAAAGACTACAAGACCGTCTTCAAAATGGGCGGCTTGACCTCCGTGACTCATGACGGCGGCAAGACTTGGTCCAATAACATCGGTGCAGGAACCCATTCCGACCATCACGCATTGTGGATCGATCCGCTAAGCCAGACGCTGTATCTGGGCACCGACGGCGGACTCTATCGTTCGAACGACAACGGCGGCAACTGGATGTTTCATCGCAACCTGCCGCTGTCGCAGTTCTATCACGTGGCGGTGGACAACGCACGGCCTTACAACGTCTACGGTGGCTTGCAGGACAACGGCAGTTGGGCGGGTCCGAGTGCAGGCATCAATGGGGATGTTGCCAGTAAAGATTGGCTCAATGTTGGCTATGGCGACGGCTTCCATGTATGGCCGCATCCCACGGATCGCGATGTGGTTTACTCGCAGTGGCAGGGCGGCCGGATGCTGCGCTATACGCGGTCGACCGGTGAGATCAAGGCGATTTCGCCTGCACGCAAAGTCGGCGAGCCCAAGTATCGCTTCAATTGGAACGCGGGCGTCGAACAAAGCGGTGCGGATCCGAACACGATCTATGTGGGCGGACAGTTTCTGTTTCGTTCGCGCGATCGCGGCGAATCGTGGGAACGGATTTCGCCCGATCTGACCTCGAACAATCCGGAAAAACAGAAGCAGGAAGAGTCCGGCGGTCTGACGATCGACAACACCACCGCGGAAAATCATTGCACCATCGTTGCGATTGCCGAGTCATTGAAAGATCCGCGAGTGATCTGGGTGGGAACCGACGATGGCGTTCTACAAGTGACGCGCGACGGTGGCAAAAGCTGGAACAAGTTGTCGGTCGAAGGGCTGCCCACCGATACATGGGTATCGAGCATTGAGGCGTCGCGCTTCGCTGCGGGGCGCGCCTACGCCAGCTTTGACGGACATCAAACCGGCGACATGAAAACCTATGTCTATCGTAGCGATGACTTTGGCGCAACCTGGAAACGGATCGTGAACGACGATGTCACCGGCTTTGCGCATATCGTGCGGGAGGATCGTGTCCGCGAAGATCTGCTGTTTGTCGGCACGGAGTTCGGGCTGTTTCTCAGCATCGACGGCGGAAAGCAGTGGGCGCGATTCACGGGCGGTCTGCCGCAGGTCGCCGTGCGCGATCTCGCGATCCATCCGCGCGATCATGATCTGGTTATTGCCACCCACGGCCGCGGCATCTATATCGTCGACGACATCACGCCATTGCGAAAGCTCACCGAGGAAGTGATGGAATCGCCTTTGACCGTGTTGCAAGGCGGTCCCATCCCGATTCGATTCCTGTCAATGGTGCAAGACTTTTCCGGCGTCGATGAGTTCGCAGGCCGCGGACCTCAGAATGCCGCGATGATCACCTACTATCTCAAAGAGCGTTATACGACGGGCGATTTGAAGATCGAGGTGTTCGATGCGGAAAATAAATCGATTGCGAAACTGACCGGAGGACGCCGTCGCGGCATCAATCGCGTCGCTTGGCCGATGCGGCTGAAGGCACCGCGAATGCCGCGTACCGATGGGTTAGCGGGAGGCTTCGGGATGGGCCCGCTGCTGCCGGAAGGGAACTATACAGTCAAGATCACCATGGGGCAGGAAGTATATCCGGGACGCCTGGAGTTGGTTGGAGATCCGCGGCTGCCGCATACGGCAGAAGACCGGAGGCTACAGTCGCAGACGGTGATCCGCATGTATACGCAGATCGAAAGGTTGGCGTTTCTCGAGGCGCAGGTGTCCGATCTGCGCAAGCAGTCGAAAGAGGATGCCTTCCATGAGAAGCTTGGCAAATTGCGCGAGGAATGGGTGGCGATGGCTGCGGCGCCGGAAACCGGGCAAATCCGGCTGCGCGAGGAACTGTCGGAACTCTATGGCGAGGTCTCGCGCTTTGGCGGGCGTCCCACCAAGTCTCAGTTGGATCGCACGGCGGCGCTGGAACAGCGCGTGGACAAGGCATCCTCGGATCTCGAAGACTTGCTGAAAACCGGCATGCCCGCCGGGTTGAAACGGCTGACCAAAGAGGCATTCGAGAAAAGAGATCGCACCTCGCTCCACGCCGTCCTCCCCACCGAAAATGTCGCCGCCTATGAGGAATTCGCCGCCGACCTCATCGCCGAATACCGCCCCGCCAACCGTCTCCATCACTCCATCATGCGCTCGTCAAAGAATTCGCCACAATATCACCTGGCGATTGCGCCGCGTCCATATCATCGAAGCGCAAACAATAAACCGTGAAATGCTCGCTATCACTGAGGAACCCGAAAACGCCAATCGCGACCCCTACGTCATCCTGTCCATCGCCTACGAACGCCTCATCGAGCGCAAGGTCATTCCCAACATCCACGCGCAAGAATGCCGCCTCAATGGCCGCAGGTATAAGATCCTGAATCATCTCAGCGGCATCGAGCAGATCCGCCAGCGCCATGCCGCCAATCGACCCTCCCCGTTTCAATTCCAGGCCACCCCGACTCGAACTCCGCAGCAGTAGCCACACCAGCCTCAACAAGTTCAGCCCGAGGCCGCCCTGAAATCCGAAGAAAGCCCAACAATGTCCCCCGCGAAAATCGCAGCCAATTGCCAGAACGCCGCCCTTTCCACCGGACGCACCTCCCCGGAAGGCAAAGCCGGAGTCCTTTCAGGAATGGAAAAAGCGCCCGACAGCGGGGCGCTTTGGTGGAGTGATTCACTCTCTATTGCTACGGTATCATTGGCGGCCAAGTGTCTCACGGGTGGAGGGTCTGGATGTTGTTGATTGGGTGGGTGATCATTTTGTTGGCAAGTGTGAACCAGCGCGGGTCTCCGACGCTTGTTTTGTTGATTTCAATCTATATAAGTGAGTCGCTGTTGGTGCTGCCAAATCGGTTTCTGGAAGGTAGGTTGTGCCAACTCTTTGAATTTACTAAGGGCTTCGACCCTTTCCTGGAGTACATGCTGTCCAAAGTGGTGCCCTCGCCTTAAGACCGCAAAACGGCTGCTGGTGGGTGGTGCCGAGGGTGTTTCGTGACCCTGCGGATTTGACGTTGTTGGATGTCTTTCGAGGTCCAGGCGTGTCCGAAAATGGAACTCATGTATCCGGCCGGCAGTATCCGCAATGCCCACCGGTTCGAGCCTGGAGTCGTCAGAATCTGTGATTCCGTCGAGCTTGGCAACGATCCGGTTCCATTAGTGTCCGGCAAAGGACTTTACCCGGCGCTGCAAGTAACTGAACGATAGCGGGTTATGTGCCGTTTGGGCTTGCCGCGATTCGGACCGGCATGAGGCTTCAAAGAGCCCGGAACGCCCACAATGAGTGATGAACCTTGGCCGAACGGTGTTCTCACAACTGATCGGTTTTCTGCCTGATCGGGAATTCCGACGCTGCGTAGACCGCTATAAAGGCGATTCCCGGCATAAAGAAGAAGGTTTTCCCTGTTGGGATCAATTTCTGTGCCTGAGTTTCGCGCAACTCACCTATCGCGAGAGCCTGCGCGACATCCAGGCAGGCCTGCGTTCCTCGCCCGTCGCACCCGATTGCCACTCGATACCCGTTGCCTCCGAGAATAATCGAAACGATTCGGCGGACGGTAATGGAATCGTCCACGGCCAATACCAGTTTTCGAGCCCGCAACTGTTCGAGGGTGCGGCGAACCTTGGGTCGCCGGGCCGCGGTTCGACTGCCTTTCGCATGTGGCCTTGGGCGTCGTTCGAGCGATACAGATTGAGGTATGCCCGCGCGAGATTGATCTGTCCCTCGAAGCTCTTGGTATGGCGTTCGCTCTGCTCCCAACGCTGCACCCCGGCGAGGAGTAGCTGTTCGTTGGCCGCCTGATGTTCCGAAAGCGCCGGCAGGCAGGCCGCCGATGTCGAAGACGACGCCGCATCTGGCGCGCCGCCGCGGAGATCCGACATCCTGCCACTGGCACAGAGCGCAAACCACAGCCCGGTTGGTGGTGACGGGAGGTGGCGGAGCGGACTCCGAATCCCGGTAGTGGCCGCTCCCCTTGGAGTTCGCCTGAGTATTCAGACGCAGGGTGTCGAGCGTGGACTTGGCTCGCTGATTGTAAGGGCGCAAGCGGAGAAGCTGTTCGAGAATTCGTATGCCTTCCTCGGGCGTTTCGGCCAAGGCTGCATACCAGAGAAGAGCCTGTTCATGTTTCGGGTCATACTGCAGGAAGGCGGCAAGTAGGGAACGGGCGAGACCGCGCTCGCCCAATTTGACTGCGAAGCCTATGACGGCCCGCGCGCGGGGCGGATCCGAAAACTCCACTGCCAGCACAAATGAGCCGCCTGGACGAACGCATTCGCGGCCCTTTTCGAGCGGTCCGAAGTTGAGTGCGTGGAAAAGTCCGATGCGATCCTCACTGTAACGATGCGTATCGGCTGGGCTATGAAGAGTACGAGCAACCGGGTCACTGGCGGTAGTGATCGGACGGGGAAGCCACGCGGGTATTAGCGCTTTTGTTGGCGATTGTGTTCAGAAGGGAAATGGCCGGGCCATGAAGAGGTGATTCGCGGCGGGCTCGCGAAAGCATCTCCATTGACGCAATCGATCACTCCGTCGGCAATCCCGGTTTGGCCCCAGGCGATAACCAGTGGCGAGAACCCAGATGGTTTACAGTTGCCGGTTTCGAAGACGAGGGCCGGCCCGCCGAGCACCTCACTGAGGTCTGACATCCCCTTGTAAAGGCCATCGTAGACGTAGACCATGCCACTCAAGACTCCCGCGATGGCAGGGCTGAATTTGACGACCATAAACCGATGTTCTATCCCGTGACACCGTGCAGGGTGGCGGACACCGCGGAATGCCAGCGGCGTCTACGGTAGACCGGTGCTTGCGGGCAACTCAACGCGTGCGTTCTCGATACCGAGTTCCGGATGCGGAATTCCGTCGACCGCCAAGGCCTTCTCCCTGAATTCGACGGTCCAGCCTTTCGATGCGGCTTGGCCAACTTTCAAGGGGGAAGCGCTGGGCTTCATGACGGTGTTTCCAACGGGTTCGCCAAGGCCCGTGGTGTCTACTTTGAACAACTTCACGCTAACCACCCCGTCGGCGTTGCCCGTAGGCAAGATTCTGGCGAACGGCGGGATCTTTGCAAGCGGAACTAGCGGATCGGTCAACTTTTAGGCGACGGACAGGGCACATCTCATTCTGGATGTGATGGGTTACTTTGCACCGCCTGGATCTGGCATCATCGCCGGACACGAACTCTACCATGTGAGACTCTTTCGTGAGTTGTACGCCTAGCAGCGTCCGGCAAAGCCTCTATCGAATGCAAAACAGATGCTTCGCACCTCGAATGTAAATCGATCCATTCGCCAGCGCCAGTGACGCCTGCACCGCTTCGCCTACCGAATTCTTTCCCAAAATCTCAAACGCAGGGCCCGCCTTGATCACATACGTATCGCCTTCATCGTTCGTCAACAGGATCTTGCCATCCACCGCCACCATCGCCGAAATCACCGTGGAAGGCCCTGTTGGACGCCCATTCTCATACTTCACATCACCGGTCTTCGCGTCCAGACAAGTCAGGATCCCCTTGTCCGTGGAAAGGTACAGATAGTCGCCGTAAAGTAGCGGCGAGGTGATGTACGCACCGCCCTTTTTATAAGACCAGACCTCTTTCACTTCGCCATTACCGCCCAGCTTGAACGCCAGCGTATTCTTCTTCGGATATCCCGTGTTCACATAAACCATTCCATGGCCCATCACCGAACTCGGCACCGCGTTGCCATCGAGCCCCGGACCGCGCCACAGTTCCTTGCCCGTCGCGGGATCGTAAGCAATCGTCGTTTCGAGCCCGCTGGCGATCAACTCACTGCGCTTGCCATCTTTATGCAGAAGAGGAGTCGCCCAAGCCGCGCCGTTCTTGCGTTCGGTCTTCCAAGCGGTCTTGCCGGTGCGTTTATCCACCGCCATCAAAAACGAACCCTCGCCATCTTCCTGATCGCACTGCAGCAGGATGTGGTTGCCATCGAGCACAGGCGACGTCCCCGGACCCATCCCAATCGATCCCAGCTTGCCCATCTCATGCTTCCAGGCGAGCTTGCCATTGAAGTCGAAGGCGTAGAGTCCGCCGGTGCCGAAATAGAAGTAGACGTGCTTGCCGTCGGTTACTGGCGTGGGCGCAGCATAGCTGCCTTTGTTGTGATACTCGTCGTAAACCAAGCCTTCATAGACGGTGCGTTCCCACAGGATCTTGCCGCTCTTGCGATCGATCGCCAGTACGACTAGTTTGTGCTTGGTGTCGGCGCCCCTGGAATCCGGATGGCGAAAAACCGTGCCTTCGAGCTTATGAACCGGAGGCTTGACGCCTTCCACCTTCTCGCCTTCGATGGCGGTGGTGAGAAAAAGATGCTCGCCCCACACGACGGGCGACGATACGCCGCGCCCGGGGATCTCGGTCTTCCACGCGATGTTCTTTTCCAGGCCCCATTCCAATGGCAGTTTCTTCTCATCGGAAACTCCAGCCGCCCCCGAGCCGCGCCATTGGGGCCAGTTGGGTTCCGCAAAAGCAACAGCAAAAGCGGCGAGAGCGAAAAAAACGGGGCGCATGTGAATCACTATAGCTTGACGAGCAAGCCCTGCAATAGTCACGGTAGAAAACGACGAATTATAGTCGAGCGTCAGCACTTTCTAAAAGGCGGCCTCCAATAGGTGCAATCCAACACGATGCCCCCCCTGTTTGAATCGTTTGAATCCAACAGCTACCCGCTTCGAAGTCATTGATACCCCCACTGTCGATCTGCCGACGATCGAGCGGTCAAGCAAAGATTCCGTATCGGGAAGGTGCTGGGCATGAGGTATAAACGAACAAACTCTTTACGAAATCCTAGGCGAGAAAACGAAGAATTTCCGCGATCGGAATCTTCTGGTGTTTTGGTTCGAAGATGAAGCTGCCGTGCGTCGTGCCGTGCAGTTCCAACACGCGATGTTTCTTCATCTCGCGTTGAAACTTCTCGATCTGCTCGCGACGGTACGGTTTGCCGTAGTCGAACCACCACTGCAGCAGTTTGGCCTGCAGCGCGGCATCGAGCCGAGGCGCTTGCGGAGGTCACAAGAACGCCAATTGCCGGCGCCCGGATCCGCCTGTAGTCAGGGAGGTACTCATCTGAACGCGCCACCAATTCCGCCGTTACCGGATCGTCGAAACGCCACGGCAATACGTCGCCTTTACGGCCCAATTCCTTGTTGCGCCCCAGATCGTAGGCAGCGTCCAGGTAGACGAGTTTGCGAACTCGTTCGGATAGCGAATCGCGAATTCCGTGAGCTCGTTGCCTGCGAGCGAGTAGCCAATCAAGCTTACCCGTTCGATCTTCATCGCATCCAGAAAAGCCCGGATATCTTTAACCAGCGTGGAATGTCGTAGAGGTGAGAAGCCGGTTTTTCCGACTGTCCTTGGCCTCGGCGCGTCAATCCCAGTGCGCGATAGCGATCCGTCAAGCCGATCGCAAGCGGATGAAAGTCATCGGCGGTTCCGCCACGCGACGTCAGGAAGAGAATCGCTTCGCCGCTCCCGCCCCAGTCCAGGTAGTGAAGTCGGACACCCTTGGCACGAGCGTGATCATGATGCCAACGAGCGTAGCTCGACTTGTTGAAGGCATTCATCACGATCCGCACACCGCAGAGTCCTGTCCACCTCGGCCCTGACATGCGAAAGGGGGATTCCTCGTCCTCAGCGCGACATCGCACAATAGAAACATGAAGAGCTACCGCAAGGAACTCTGGTTTCAGGTGAAAGGCCGCCGTGCGTTCGTCAACATCACGCCGGAAATCGAGGAATGCCTTCGCGAATCCGGCATCCATGAAGGGCTCGCGCTCGTCAACGCCATGCATATCACCGCATCGGTGTTCATCAATGACGACGAGAGCGGCCTGCATCATGACTACGATCGATGGCTCGAAAAACTCGCGCCGCACGCACCGGTCTCGCAATATCGCCACAACCGCACGGGCGAGGACAATGCCGACGCTCACATGAAGCGTCAGATCATGGGTCGCGAAGTGGTAGTGGCGGTGACGAATGGCAAGTTGGACTTCGGTCCTTGGGAGCAGATTTTTTATGGTGAGTTCGATGGCGACCGCCGCAAACGCGCGCTGGTCAAGATTATTGGCGATTAGCCTGTTCGCGGTTGCCGCCGCGTTCGGCCAGCACGAGACTTGGGATCGCGTGGTGAAGAAGCACGTCAACGCGGTGGGCGAAGTGAACTACGCCGCGCTGAAGACCGACCGCGCCGATCTCGATGCTTATGTAAAGTGGCTGGGGGAAGTGAGCCCTGAGAACCAGCCCGCGCAGTTTCCGTCTAAAGCGGATGAACTCGCCTACTACATCAACGCCTACAACGGGTTCACGACGGCCGGTGTCGTGAAGGGATATCCGACAAAGAGCGTGCGCGATCTGGGGTTGGTCTTCGCCTTCTTTCGACACAGTGATTTTCGAATGGGCGGCCGCAAGATCAGCCTCACCGATCTGGAGAACAAGATCATCCGCAGCGAGAGATACAAAGAGCCGCGGATCCACTTTGCGATCGTCTGCGCGTCGTTGAGTTGTCCCAAGCTTGCCGCCGAGGCCTTCACGGTCGCGAATCTCGAACGTCTGCTCGACGCAGGCGCGCGCCAATTTGTCAATGAACGGCGCAACGTCTACGTGAAAGACAGCACCGTCACGATGTCCGAAATCTTTAAATGGTATGAAGGCGATTTCAAGTGGACGGCTGCTTCGTTGATCGACTTCGCGAAGATCTACGCGAAGCCTGAACTGAAATCAGCTCTCGATAAGCTTCCAGCGAGTCCGCGCATGAAGTACTTCGACTACGACTGGGCGATCAACGATCCGGGATCGCGCGCCAAGGCCAAGAGCGAGTTCGAGCGCGAAATTAGCCGTTAACGAACCACATCCGCCGGAACACCAGCAAATGCCCAAGCCACTCGGCTTGTACCAGCAAGACCGGCAGCCAGATGTACGGCGCAGTCGCGAATCGCGATGCTGACGATGTTCACGAGCAGGCCGAGTCCGCATAAGTTCCAATCGACCAGGCAGCCGTGCCCAGACCACGAGCGCCGCTGCGACGGGGGCCGTGAGTCCTGTCAGGACATCGAGATTCTGGCCCTCCCACGTCATTTGCACTGACACAAAGCCGTCGTTGAAGCCCATCCACAAAAGACTTCCACGAAACGCCGGTCCCTGGAAGCCAATCAACGTGGCGATACCCACGTGCGAGGTAAGCCGCTTGCCGAAACTCCAAGCGCTGTGGTGAAGAGAAACGCGATGCGTCCCGAGGCGGCGAGTGCGCCCGTGATCGAGAGCAGCAGCACGAAGGCACCGCCAGCGCGGACCCAAGAAGAACGCAGCGGTCAACTGGCGGGCGTCCCTTGCAGGCCAAGTTCTGCGGCGCGGGCTTGCATCGCCATCAGACAGAACTCGATGTGCTGGTCGAGATCGACGCCCAGATCCGCCGCGCTGCTGAGGATGTCTTCGCGGCTCACGGCACGGGCGAATGCCTTGTCTTTCATCTTCTTACGCACCGATTTCACGTCGACGTCGTGGATGCTGCGCGTCGGTTTGACGTAAGAAATCGCGGTCAGCAATCCGGCCAGCTCATCGCAGGCGAACAGGCACTTTTCGAGATCGCTACGCCGCAGGTCGCGCCGGTCCGGCACATGCGAAAGGATCGCCGTGCGAATCACTTCATCCACGCCGCGTTCGGCGAGAATGAGTGAGCCTTTGTCGGGATGATCGGGAAGCTGCGGGTGGATCTCCCAATCGAAATCATGCAGCAGGCCGGTCAGCGCCCACTGTTCGAGGTCGCCCCCGTAGATGGGAGCGTAGGCTTCGAGGCAGATGGATACGGCAAGTCCATGATTGCGAAGCCCTTCTGATTTCGTAAACTCGCAAAGAATGTCCCAGGCGGATTGTCGTGTCACGGTTTGAGCTTCCAGTATACGCCGAGCCGTGTTATTGTAAAGTTGTTCGTCAAGTGGGCCTGTGGCGCAGCTGGGAGCGCGCTTCCATGGCATGGAAGAGGTCACCGGTTCGATCCCGGTCAGGTCCACCAAAAC